>ENA-OFCX01000557-OFCX01000557.1-metagenomes-genome-assembly--contig:-NODE-557-length-18527-cov-7.959290_pt1 | contig 18527 bp, 18 predicted proteins | sample MGYA00153384_OFCX01 | MGnify analysis MGYA00153384
CCGCCGCGAATGGACAGGCGACGATGCGATCATCATCAACAGTTGCGCGGTCACTGCCGAAGCCGAACGTCAGGCGCGACAGGCCGTCCGTCGCGCATCGCGTTCGGGCAAGCGCGTGTTCGCCACTGGCTGTGCCGTCCGCCTCGATCCCGATAAATGGGCCGGTATTGCCGACGTCCTGCCGATGCGTCGCGATCCGCGCCCGGCTGTGTCAGGTGCGCACCATGCCCGCGCATTCGTCGAGGTGCAAAACGGCTGCGACCACGCCTGCACCTTCTGCATCACACGCATCGCACGCGGCCCTTCGCGTTCGCTGGCGCCCGATGCGATTGTTGCCGCCATCCGGCAGGTCGTCGAAAACGGCCAGCACGAAGTCATCCTCACTGGTGTTGATCTGACAAGCTACGATGGCGGCCTGGCATCGCTTGTCGCGCGCATTTTGAACGAAGTGCCGGCCCTGCCCCGCCTGCGGCTGTCCTCGCTTGATCCCGCCGAAGTCGATGCACCCCTATTCCGTCTTCTGACCAACGAGCCGCGGCTGATGCCACATGTGCATTTTTCTTTGCAATCGGGCGACAACATAATCCTCAAACGCATGAAGCGCCGTCACAGCCGCGCTCAAGCGATCGATCTCGTCGCACGCCTGAAAACGGCCCGCCCGGAAATCGCAATCGGCGCTGACCTGATTGCCGGATTCCCGACCGAAACCGAGGCAATGTTTGCCAACAGCCGCGCCATCATCGACGAATGCGACATCGTGTTCGGCCATATCTTTCCGTATTCGCCGCGCCCCGGCACGGCTGCCGCACGCATGCCGCAAATCTCCCCCGCCATCGCAAAAGCCCGCGCTGCCGACCTCCGCGCCGCCAGCGCTGCCCGCAAGTCGGCATGGCTGCATGCACAGGTCGGAACGGCGGCGCACGTACTCGTCGAACGCAGCGGAACCAGCGGTCACGCCGAGAACTTTGGGCAAGTCATGCTGCCCCCCTGTGTCACCGGCAGCATCCAATCGGTACGAATCACGGGCGTCACCGGCGAAACGCTGACCGCCGAACTGCTGGCTGTCGCTGCATGACCGAAGCCACATGGACCCAGCGCCTGTTCGGCGGCATGCGCCGGACTTCGGAAAAGCTCGGCGAGAATCTCGGGAGCTTAACTAGCGGTGGCACCACGCTCGATGCGCAGACGCTCGATGATGTCGAGGATGCGCTCATTGCCTCCGACCTAGGCCCTGCCACCGCAAAGGTCATTCGCGATCGCCTCGCTGACACGAAATTCGAACGCGGCGTCGATGCCCAAGGCGTCCGCGCGGTAATGGCCGACGAAATCGCGCAAATATTGCGACCCGTTGCCAAGCCGCTTGAAATCGACGCCTTTCCCCGCCCCCAAGTCATCCTCGTGATCGGTGTCAACGGCTCGGGCAAAACCACAACCATTGCCAAAATCGCGCATTATTTCCTCGAACAGGATTATGGCGTCATGCTTGCCGCGGGCGACACCTTCCGCGCCGCTGCCATCGGTCAGTTGAAAGTCTGGGCAGAGCGCCTCGGCGTCCCCATCGTCAGCGGTCCCGAAGGCGGCGACGCAGCGGGAATCGTGTTCGATGCGGTCAAGCTGGCGACCGCGACGGGTATCGACGTGCTGATCGTCGACCCATTCGTGTCATCGCATGGCGTCTCCGAAAACAACAACGGCGCGATCGACGCGATTGCCAAAAAGTGGGCGCGGGTTGGGGTCCAGGCAAACTGCTCGATCGTGCTCGTACACCATACGAAAAAGTTGAACGGCGGAGAGGCCACCGCCGATGCGGCTCGCGGCGCGTCCGCTCTTCCGAACGCCGCCAGATCGGTGGTCGCGCTCAACCGCATGTCCCACGAGGAAGCTACGCAATGGGGCATCGAGGGCGATGATCGGCGCCGATATTTCCGAGCCTACGATGACAAGAACAATCGCGCTCCTCCGGCGTCGAGAAGCGACTGGTATCAGCTGGTCTCCGTCGACCTGGGCAATGGGCCCGACGGCACGGGCGACAATATGCAGGTGGTCGTGCCCTGGTCCCCGCCCGACGCGTTCACGGGAGTCACCACCGCTCACCTCATTCGAGTGCAAGATGCCGTGCGCGGTGGCTCATGGAGGGCCGATCCGCAATCTGAGGATTGGGTCGGAATAGCTGTCGCCGAGGTGCTCAATCTGGACGTGTCGGACCGAAGGGGAACGGACGCCGCGAGGATTAAGCAGATGCTCAAGCTATGGGGCCAAACCGGAGTGCTGAAAAAAGAGACTCGGCGGTGCGACAAAACGCGGCGGGATAAACCATTCATTGTCTGTGGCGAGGCCGTTCAACCATGAGCGCGTCACCTCCCAAAACCAAGGTGACGCAAGGTGGTGCAAGTGACACAGAAGGCGGGCATGCGACCCCTGCGTCACCACCACCCCTATTTAAAGGGGGTGGGGGTGGTGACGCGGTGCGCAGGTCGGGGAAATCGAAGGTGACGCGTACGAAGCCTCCAGTGCCGAAAGCCTCCTCGGCCGATCAGACGCCGGTAAATCTCATCCAGGGCACCGACGAGACACAACGCGACGCCATCGCGCGCGCGATGATCAGGCCCTCCCTGCGGCACGGTCAATTGGCTGCAGAGCTCGGCCAAATCATGGTGTCACAGCTTCCGGAGGAACAGTGGCCGGGGGTGGCTGAATATCGAAAGGAAGCCTGCAAGATTATCGTGGCTGCCGAGTCCGGCGACATCGGGATCGCTAGCCAACTGCTCGCCGCTCAGGCCATGACCCTGGACGCAATATTCACGGAGCTAGCGAGACGCTCCGCAATCAACCTTGGCCAGCATCTCGACGCGTCGGAACGCTACATGCGGCTGGCGCTCAAGGCACAAGGCAATTGCCGGGCGACCTTGGATGCTCTCGCGAAACTGCACCAGCCGCGGGAGCAGACGGTCCGACATGTTCACGTCAACGAGGGCGGGCAGGCGATTGTCGCCGATGAGTTCCACAGTCACTCCGGGGGGCAGGGAAATGGAAAAGTCGCCGAACAACCTCATGCAGCCAGAGCCGGAGCGGCTGGCACAGGCACTGCGTTGCCTGGCCCGGACGCGCTCAGGGACGGCGTGTCGATCGCCGGCCGTGAAGGGGAATCGGCGATGCAGGATGCACGGGGGCACGTCGCCGGGCGCCCCTAAGGGCAACCGGAACGCCTGGAAGCACGGTGCCAAGTCGGCGGACACTCAGGAGACGCTGGCGCTCATCAAGAGACTCGGTCGCGCGCTCGACGATCTGCGGTAAGGCTCGAGGCCGCGCCCCTTGCCACGGCCTAAGTGTGTCGTAAGGTGGCGAGACCTAGCGCGACGGGGGTTCGCCGAATGAAAAGTTTCGATTCCAGAACCTACAGCATCAACGATTTTATCGAGTGGGAGCGGCAAAAACAGCTCGAGCTAAATCCTGCGTTCCAGCGCCGCTCAGTCTGGAGTGACAAGGCGAAAAGCTACCTCATGGACACCATCGTTCGGGGCAAGCCAATTCCGAAATTTTTCATTCGGCAGAAGCTCAACGTCACGACAAAGACCTCTTTACGCGAGGTGGTGGATGGGCAGCAGAGGCTGCGCACGATCCTCAGCTTCATGAAAGACGGGTTTGTTATCACGAAGGCGCATAATACTGAGTTTGGAGGCTTAAGGTTTAGCCAGCTACCGGAGGAGATGCAGGGTCAGATTCTCGGATATGAGATCGCGGTAGACCTGCTAATAAACTTGCCCGACACGGAAGTACTCGACATATTTAGCCGCTTAAACTCTTATGCTGTAATTCTCAATGAGCAAGAAAAGCTCAATGCCCAGTATTTTGGAACGTTCAAGATTCTGGCGGATAATATCGGGCGAAAATATACCGAATTTTGGACTAAAGAGGTTCTTAGGATGGGCGAGGTCAATCTAGTCGCCGACCTTCTTATAGCCGAGATTGAGGGCATTAAAGCTAAAAAGAGAATCAAACCAGCTTACAAGGCATACGAAAATGCCTTCACTCACGATCCTGTAGACCTCGAAGATAAGTTCGATCAAACTATGGGGATTGTAAGCCAGCTATTCCCTTCCGGCCTGAAGGGCTCGGAGTTCAGTCGTCCGTTCCTGTTTTACTCATTATTTACAGCCGTGTATCACAGCAAGTACGCATTGCCAGGCTTCGATCACGCCAGGCCACCCCTAGAAACTGATCAACAAGTCGCTGGCGCGAGGAGTAGGCTTGAACGGGTGGAAGAACTATTTCAGGTTCTTCCCGCTGATTTGAATGCCCTCGAGCCGGGCGAGCGGACATTTCTAAGCAACAGCCGCCGAGCAACGACCGATCAATCATCAAGAGAGGCTCGAGCCCGGTTTCTTCTGGACCTGATGGGCTGACCCGATGCCAGTAGCGGCGGCATTGGCAGCGTTCACAACGGGAGCTGCGCAATCCGACAGCCTCATCGCCAATGCTCACCAAATAGACGGTGGCGGAAACCATCTTCTGCCGGAGATTGACCGAAAGCAGATCACGGTCGCCGCATTCCTCAACCTGTTTATAGGTTGGGAAGCCTTTCTGGAGGAGATTCTTTCAGCTCTGCTATGCGGCGCGCCGACTCTCAACGGAAACGCAACCAACAAGTTCGCAAGCCCGCCGGATGCCGCTGCAGCAAAAAGCATGATTGTCGGGGCGAACAAATACTTTGATTACGGCAACCACGATAGAGTCAGCAAGATAGTCACATTGTATTTCGCTCAGGGTGCACCGTTTCATCCTCATATAGCGGCCATTTACAGCGAACTTGGAGACCTCCGCACGATGCGAAACGCCTCTGCGCACATCACATCGACCACCCAGAGTGCCCTAGAGAGCCTGGCAGTACGTTTGTTGGGCCAGCCATCGCCGGGAATCGAGTTATACGTCTTGTTGACCGCAAGCGACCCGAATGTGGCTGGCTCCACGATTTATCAAACCTATCGAGACACCCTTCTAACGGCGTCCGGCCTCATCGCGAATGGCTAGAAGGGCTCGAGACCCTTCACGCTAATTAGGGCTCGAGCCCCTTTGCTTCCGCACTAGCCGATCAAGCGCCCGATCGGCGTCGGTGAGGCTTAGGTCGCCATCCTTCACGAGCTTTCGCGCGTCCGAGCCCTTTGTCTCGTCATCCGGCGGGTCGGGCGGCGGCAATGGTGCGATCGTCGATGCGGTTCGGTCGCTTAAGCAGAACATGGCGATCCAGAATCTCCATATCGCGGCCAACACGGCGCAAACCGCACGGCTGCTAGCCCGTTTCGAAGGCGAAGGGATGCTTATCCGGACCGACGCCCGACTCGCCGATCTCGACCAAGGCGGTGGCATAATTCCGGCATTATGTATCAAATGCACCAAGGCGGCATGCATGAAACGGACTCCACAATTGGGGCCGTTCGTGGAAGGGTCGCCCTATGTATGGACAGTATCTCGCAGCGGTAATTCGGCGGGCGTTTCAACCGGGCGCTCGATTTACGGATATACTGCAAATCCTCGCGGCTTCGGCGGCCCCCGCAGCGGCCAAGTTTCTGGGCCTTCGCGTGCCAACGCCTGACGAGACCTTGGCCTACATTGGTGCGGCAGCGATTGCCTTCGTGTCGCTCCGCTTGTTTTTCGTTGCCCCCTACCAAGTATGGCGCGAACAGCTGGCCGAGATCGGCACGCTGACACTTGAGTTGTCGAAGCCTGAACGCAGGGTTCTTGAACATCTGGCAAAACACAGAGCCAAGGCACGGGCAAAGCTAGCTTCCATCCTAGAGGACTGCCAAACCTGTGCTTACGCGGTGAAATGGGAAGGTTACGCGGAGAAGCGCTTTGTGGAGCTGATGACGACAGCCCGTCAGCTCCAAGCGGAGGCGGGCCTTTCTGAGGCATTCAACACGGGGCGGCAGCAGTTTATTGTTGCGGTGCGGGCGGAAGCTGACGCGGAACCAGGCACCCCCTTAGGCAAGGAGTCGCGCCGCTTGGCGGACCTGTTGCAGCAGCACTTGGTCGGGGGACTTACAGCCGAAGATCTTGCGCTCCGACTGCCTCCAAACACTGGATCAAAAACACAGCAGTAAACTTGCCCCTTGCAAGCTTGTTGCGAACGTTCGGCTCTGTCTCGTGAACCCCGATAGCAGACAGCTTCTCGACCAGCTGCGCGTAGGTGATGTTCCGGCGCTTCAATTCCGCCTTCATCAGCGTGAGGGTCTCATGAGGCCGCCTAGTGACCTGAGCACCTTTTCTTCAGCATCCTTCACGACCGCGTGAATCGCGGCGACCTGTTCCGCAGTGAACCTGCCGACTTCGCCGCAGCCCGGGCAGGTAAAGTCGGCCTCCAAGTCTGAGAGTGGTACGCCGAACTCACGGCCGCAATCGCATGTCACGTCGAAATCCGCGGGGAGAGGGCCGCGCATGTCCGCCCTACTTTGGGACTTGGGAGCCCCTCGCCGACCAGTTTGCGCCATCTCGTTCGTCTCGCGCTCGAGCTCGGCAATACTGCGCTCAACGGCTGGGAGACTGGTGAGCGCTAGAAACGGATGATCGCGCGCCATCTGCTGCAGATCAGCAAGCCGATCGCGCGCCACCTCAATGCGGGAGCGCCGGGTCTCGACGTTCTTTGATCCGTTGGCGATCTGCATGGACTCGTTGACGACATCCACCATGCGCTGCGCCATCGCGGCGACGAGCTCGACTTTAGACTCCTTGCCGGCCAGATCCGAGTGCGACGCTGCGGAGCGGCTGGCGCGAAAGCGGCCGAGCAGTGAGTCCAGCAAGCCCATAATCTAGCCCCAATTTATTTTCTTGGCAGGATAGGCGATAGTTCGCCGCTGTCAGCCGCCCTTATTCGCTTTCAAACGCGGCACGGTTTGGGGAGCGGTTAGGGGAACGAAGCCCATTATCTATCGTAAGTGATTGATAAGAGGCAGGTCGTGGCGGAGAGGGTGGGATTCGAACCCACGGTGAGCTTGCACCCACGGCGGTTTTCAAGACCGCTGCCTTAAACCACTCGGCCACCTCTCCTCCCGGCGCTCATAGCCATCAACATGGCGCTGCAAAAGAGGGACGGTGCAAAGCCGGGGTTCATCTTTGCGGCTTACCAATGCTACCGGCACCCTTACCGTCGAACCGCAGGATTTTTTCGTGGCCGTTGAGCGCATTGTCCAGTTCCCGATCCTGCTCGCTGCGTTGATCGCGCAGCCCGCACCTTCGCAGTCGTCCGATCCGCTTGCGCCGTTGCCGCCGGTGGTCACGGTTCATCGCCCGGTCCAGCCAATCCTCCCGCCGACGCCATCCTATTTGCTCGCCCCGATCAGCAATTTCGAAAGCTACAAACAGCGCCTGACGTTTCTCGCGCGCACTGCGAGGATCAACGACGCGACCATCGCCTCGGTCATCCCCGGCTTGACCCTCAACAATCGCGTGATCCAGCTCGATCGTGGCCAGCCAGGGCAGATCGGCAATCCCAACGCCACCCCGGCCTTCGAGCCTTATCGCCGCGAGCATGTCACCCCCGACCTCATCCGCCGCGGTACCGCGCGCTATGTCGCTTATTCGCCGCAACTGACCGCAATCGAAGCTCGCACCGGGGTCGCCGCATCGGTGATGATGGCGATCTTCGGGCATGAGACCAGCTACGGACAGGTCACTGGTGGGTTCGACATCATCAACTCGCTCGCCACCTTGGGCTATGAGGGCCGCCGCCGTCCGCTGTTCGAGAGCGAATTCGTCGCTGCGCTCAAATTGCTCGATCAGGGCATCCCCCGCTCGCGCCTCAAGGGTAGCTGGGCGGGCGCGACCGGTTATCCGCAATTCATGCCCAGCGCGGTGCTCCGGCTGCGCACCGATGGCGATGGCGATGGCCGCGCCGACATCTGGGCGAGCGAGATGGACGGCTTGAGCTCGATCGCCAATTTCCTGCGCGAAGCCGGGTGGAAGGCGAACACCCCATGGGCGATCCCGGTGCGCATTCCCGGCGGCTTCGATCGCTCGTCGGTCCGCGGCCTTACCACCTCGGTCGATTGCCCGCGCGTCCACGCCCGCCACAGCCGCCCGCTGACGATGCGCGAATGGCGGATGATGGGGATCACCCCGATCAGCCGCACGCTGCGCGATGACGAGATCGCCTATCTGTTCGAGCCCGACGGGACATATGGCACTGCTTATTTGCTGACCGCCAATTACAAGGCGATCCTCAAATATAATTGCTCGAATTTCTACGCCTTGTCGGTCGGCATCCTGGCGGATCGCATCATTGGCCGCTGACAAGGCGGGGCGGGGGGGATAGAGGTCGGCCAAGCACATCTTACCGGAGTCGCCTGTTCCATGATCCGTCCGTTCCTGTTGTCGACCGTTTCCCTCGCGCTCCTCGCCAGCGCCGCTCCCGCCGCTGCTCCGCCGTTCGAGACTGGTGCGAAGGTCGCCTTTTTGCTCGACCTCAGCTCGGGCGCTGTATTGCTCAACAAGAATGCTGATGTCCGCATGCCGCCGGCGTCGATGGCCAAGATGATGACCACCAACGTCGCGTTCGAATTGATCGACAAGGGTGAGTTGCCGCTCGACAAGAAATGCCCGGTGCGCACCGAGACGTGGCAGAAATGGCATGGCCCCGCAGCCGGATCGACCATGTTCCTCGGCGTTGGTGAACAACCGACGGTCGAGGATTTGCTCCACGGCATCGTCACGCTGTCGGGCAATGACGCGTCGGTGGTGCTTGCCGAATGTATCGCCGGGACCGAGCAAGCCTTCGCCAACGTCATGAACGACAATGCCAAGCGGCTGGGTTTGACCAACAGCCATTTCGGCACCGCCAACGGTTGGCCCGACGAGGGGCGGACCTATGTCAGCGCGCGCGACCTTGCGACCCTGGCGCGCTCCGAAATCGAACATCATCCCAAGCTGTACAAGCAATTCTATGGCCAGACGAGCTACACTTGGGGCAAGACGCTCGGCAGCGGCCAGGCGATCACCCAGGCCAACCGCAACCCGTTGCTCGGCAAGGTCACCGGGGCCGACGGACTCAAGACCGGCCATACCGATGAGGCCGGCTACGGCTTCACTGGGTCGGCGACCCAGAACGGCCGACGCCTGATCATGGTCGTCGCCGGAATCGACAGCTACAATAACCGTATCGCGGAATCGGTGCGGCTGATGGAATGGGGCTTCAACGCCTGGCAAACCAAGCCGTTGTACAAGGCCGGCGCCGTGGTCGGCAGCGCCAGGGTGCAGATGGGCAGCGACAGCAGTGTCGGCCTCGTCGCCCCGCGCGATCTTGCCGTCACCATGCCCTCCGGGATCCTGTCCAAGGTGGCCTCGACCAAGATCCGCTATCAGGGCCCGCTCAAGCCCGGTTTCAAGAAGGGCGATCACGTCGCCGACCTGATCGTCACCACCGCCGATTCGGGCGAGCAGGTGATGCCGCTGGTCGCCGCCAATGACGTCGCCCCCGCCGGTTTCTTCGGCCGGATCTGGATCGGCCTCAAGCAAGCCCTCGGGATGGCATGATGGCGCGCGGACGGTTCATCAGCCTCGAAGGCGGGGAAGGGGTCGGCAAGTCGACCCAGCTAGCGGCCTTGGCCGAGGCGCTGACCGGGCGCGGGCTCAAGGTGATCGTCACCCGCGAACCCGGCGGAAGCCCCGGCGCAGAAGCGATCCGTAAGATGCTGCTCGAAGGCGACGACACCCGCTGGAATTCGCGCGCCGAGGCGCTGCTGTTCGCCGCCGCGCGCTCGGACCATATCGACAAGACTATCCTCCCCGCGATTGAACGCGGTGAGTGGGTGCTGAGCGACCGCTTCCTCGATTCGAGCCTCGCCTATCAGGGTGAAGCCGGCGGCTTGGGCATCGACGCCGTGCGCGATCTTCATCGCTTTGGAAGCGTCGATTACCTTCCCGACCGGACGTTGGTGCTCCAACTCGAGGAAGCCGAAGCCAGCGCCCGCGCGCGGGTTCGCGACGGCAATGCCGGCGATCGCATCGGCTCGCGCCCGCCATCTTATCACGCCGCGGTAGACGCCGGTTTCCGGACCATGGCCCAGCGCGAACCCAATCGCGTCAAGTTGATCGACGCCTCGGGCCCCGCCGCGACGGTCACCGCGCGTTTGCTCTACGCACTCGGCGACTTGCTGCCGTGATCAAGGGTCACGACGCCGCCATCGCCCGCTTTCTTGGCGCGTGGCGGAGCAGCGCGATGCACCATGCCTGGCTGCTCACCGGCCCGCGCGGGATCGGCAAGGCGAGCTTCGCTTTGGCCGCCGCCACCCGCTTGCTCGCCGAAGCCGCCGGCCCGCCAGTCGCCGAACCGGGCATCGCTACCCCCGACACCCATCCTACCGCACGCCTGATCGCCGCCGGTAGTCATCCCGACTATCGCTTTCTCGAGCGGGTCGAGAACAAGACCGGCACCGCGCTCGCGCGCAACATCAGCGTCGACCAGGTGCGCAGCCTCGGCGATTTGTTCTCGGTCACCCCGGCGATGTCCGACTGGCGCGTGGTGACGATCGACGCCGCTGACGATCTCGAAGCATCGGCCGCCAATGCCTTGCTCAAGATGCTTGAGGAGCCGCCTGCCAAATGCGTCTTCCTGCTCGTCAGCCATGTCCCGGGGCGGCTGCTCCCGACGATCCGGTCGCGCTGCAGAAAGCTTGAATTCCAACCCTTGGGCGATGACGTCATGGCGTTGGTCCTGGCCGGACTGTCGGTCGATCCCGCTTCGCTCCCCACGCTGATCCAGCGGGCAGGGGGCTCGCCCGGCACCGCATTGTCCTACGCCGCGCTCGACCTCGCCCCGCTGCACGACCAGGCGCTGGCGATCATGCGGTCGGGCGATCCGGTCAACGAGCGCCGCTCGAAGCTTGCCCAGTCGCTGTCGCTCAAGGCCTCGGCCGATCGCTACGTCGCCTTCCTACGGATCGTGCCGACGATGATCGCCGACGAGGCAAAGCGACTCGACGGCCCGGCGCGGCTGCGCGCGCTCGATGCCTATCGCCGCGCCCGCGACACTTGCCAGCTCGCGCCGCGCCTGTCGTTCGATCCTGGCGCGACCATCTTCCAGCTCGGCACGATCCTCGCTTCGGTTGCCCCTGAAGGCGCGTCCGTTTAGGGCCGCGGCATGGCTGACCCGTTCTACATCACCACCGCAATCTCCTACCCCAACGGCAAGCCGCACATCGGCCACGCCTATGAAGCGATCGCCGCCGACACCATCGCCCGCTTCCACCGCGCGCAGGGCCGCGACGTAAGGTTCGTCACCGGCACCGACGAGCATGGCCTCAAGATGGTCCAGACCGCGCGCGACGCAGGCCGCGACACGTTCGAGTTCGCGACCGAAATGTCATCTTACTTCAAGGCGATGTGCGAGACTTTGAATATCAGTAATGATGAATTCATGCGCACCAGCGATCCCGCGCATCACGCCGCTAGCCAGGCGTTGTGGACCGCCATGCAGGCATCGGACGATCTCTACCTCGACCGCTACGAAGGCTGGTATTCGGTTCGCGACGAAGCGTTTTATGACGAGAGCGAGCTGACCGGTGAAGGCGACGACCGCCGTTCCCCCCAAGGCACCCCGGTCGAGTGGACCGCCGAGGAAACCTGGTTCTTCCGCCTCTCAAAGTATCAGGACGCCCTGCTCGCGCTGTACCGCGACAATCCCGACTTCATCCGCCCCGACGGTCGCCGCAACGAGGTTATCCGCTTCGTCGAGGCCGGCCTGCGCGACCTCAGCGTATCGCGCACCAGCTTCGACTGGGGGGTCAAGGTTCCCGGCTCGCCCGATCATGTGATGTACGTCTGGGTCGACGCGCTGACCGCCTACATGACCGCGGTCGGCTATCCCGACACGACCGGCGACTATGCCAAATACTGGCCCGCCGACGTCCATCTGATCGGCAAGGACATCGTTCGCTTCCACGCGGTCTATTGGCCGGCGTTCCTGATGTCCGCCAAGCTGCCTTTGCCGAAACAGGTCTACGGCCACGGCTTCATCCTCGCCAAGGGCGGGGAGAAGATGTCCAAGAGCGCGGGCAATTCGGTCGACCCGATCGACATGGCGGCACGCTACGGGGTCGACGCCCTGCGCTACTTCCTGATGCGCGAAGTCAGCTTCGGACAGGACGGCAGCTACAGCCACGAAGCGATCGTCAACCGCGTCAATGCCGAGCTCGCCAACAGCTTCGGCAATCTGGCGCAGCGCAGCCTGTCGATGGTGTTCAAGAATCTGGACGGGGTTGTTCCCGCAGTCGGTCAGGCGCCCGACGATCTCGCTTTGCTCGCCGCAGTCAAAGCCGGCTGCGACACGCTCGCCACCGAATTCGACCGTTTCGCTTTCTCCCAAGGCATCGAGGCGTGGATGGCAGCGGTATTCGCCTGCAACGCCTACGTCGACGCAATGGCACCGTGGGCGCTCAAGAAGACCGACCCCGATCGCATGGCCGCCGTGCTCGGTACCATCGTCGCTGCAGTGCGCACGCTCGCCGAAGCCGTAACTCCGGTGATCCCGGCCTCAGCCGCGAAGATCATCGCGCTGATCGACAGCGGCGCCACCGGCAACCCCATCGAGCAACCGACCCCGATCTTCCCCCGGCTCGAGCTTGGCGAGACTGAGGATGCGATTTGATGCTGATCGATAGCCATTGCCACCTGGTTTATGACGGACTCGCCGAACGGCAGACCGAAGTGCTGGCATCGGCGCGCTCGCTCGGAATCGGCGGATTTCTGAACATTTCGACCCGTCAGTCCGAATGGAATGACGTCATCGCCGTTGCGACCCGTGAGCCCGACGTGTGGGCCAGCGTCGGCGTCCACCCGCACGAAGCCGACGCGCATCCGGACCTTGGCGCCACCGCGTTGGTTGAGGCTTCGCGCCACCCCAGGGTGGTCGCGATCGGCGAATGCGGGCTCGATTATTACTACGACAAGTCCGACCGCGCCGCCCAGCGCGAGCGGTTCGCGGCGCACATCGACGCCGCCCGCCAGACCGGGCTGCCATTGATCATCCACACCCGCGATGCCGAGGCCGACACCGCTGAAATGCTGACCGAGGCCGTCGGGCAGGGCGGGATCGCCGCAGTGCTCCACTGTTTCACCGGCAGCGCCGATCTTGCCCGCACCGCGCTCGACCTCGGCCTGTTCATCTCGATCTCGGGCATCGTCACGTTCAAGAATGCCAGGGATCTGCAGGACACGGCGAAAACAATCCCCGCCGACCGCTTGCTGGTTGAAACCGATTCCCCATTCCTTGCCCCCGTGCCGCATCGCGGTAAAACCTGCGAGCCCGCGTTCGTCGCCGACACCGCCGCCTTCCTTGCCGAATTGCGGGGCGAGACGATCGAAGTATTGTCGTCGGCAACCACCGCCAACTTCTTTAGATTGTTCGGAAAAGCGCGAGCGTGAAAATCCGTATCCTCGGCTGCGGGACTTCATCGGGCGTGCCGCGGATCGGCAATGATTGGGGCGACTGCGACCCCGCCGAGCCGCGCAACCGCCGCACTCGCTCGTCGATCCTGATCGACAGCGATGGCGAGCAAATGCTGGTCGATTGCGGTCCCGACATGCGCGAACAACTGCTTGCTGCCGACACCGCAGACCTCGCCGGAGTCATCGTCACCCACGATCATGCCGATCATTGCCACGGCATCGACGACCTTCGTCAGATCGCCCAGCATATCCGCGCGCCGGTCCCGCTCCACGCGCGACCCGAAACGCTGCAACGCCTCGCCAGGCGATTCGCTTATGCCTTTGAAGGCACAGCGCTTTATCCCCCGGTGATTGACCCCAAGCCAATCGGCGAAACCCTCGCGCTCGGCGCTGCCACCCTGACCTTCACCGACCAGCCCCACGGCGGCATCACCTCACTCGGTATAAGCGCGGAGGAGGGGGGTCGCTCACTCGGCTACGCGATCGACTTTCACGACATCACCGACGCCATGCGCGCGCTTTACGCCGGCGTGGACGTATGGATCTGCGACTGCCTGCGCCGCACGCCGCACCCGACCCACGCGCATCTCGACTCGGTGCTCGGCTGGGCGCGTGAGCTAAAGGTCGGCCAATTGCTGCTGACCCATCTCGACAAGAGCATGGACTATGCCACACTCGTCGCCGAACTTCCCGATTGGGCAGCACCCGCGCACGACGGGCAGGAGATTGCGCTTTGACCAGTGATTCGCCGCTTAACGCGCTGTATTTGTTGATGCTCTTGCTTCTCGTGGTGGGCTCGCTTTCGGCACGGCGATTACTGATCGGCAAGATGGCCAAGATGGCGATCGCCTGGGTCGCCATCTTCGGAGTCGGCTTCGTGCTGTTCAGTTTCCGCGATGACATGGGCGGCGTCCTGCAGCGCTTGCAAAGCGACGTCACTGGCAATCCGATTGCCGACGGCACGACCATCCGCATTCCGAAGGCGGAGGACGGGCATTTCTATGTCGATGGCCAGCTCAACGGCCACAAGGTTCGCTTCCTCGTTGATAGCGGCGCGACCATGACCACTATTGGCCGAAAGATCGCCGGCGAAGCCGAAGTCGCGGTCGGCGATGCCCGCGATCAAATGGTGATGACCGGCAACGGGCCGATCCGGGTCGCCAGCGCCAGCGCGGATTCGCTCGACATCGCGACCATCCACCGCACCGACGTCCGCCTGCACGTCGACGATGGCGACGATCTCAACGTGCTGGGGATGAATTATCTGTCATCGCTCAAACGCTGGGGCGTCGAGGGCCGCTGGCTGGTGCTTGAGGGATGAAAACGCCATCCCCCTCTGGTGAAACCAACATTACTTTACATAATACATATTATCATACTATAACGATAAAGGTTAATCGGTGAATTTTCCGTCTCCCCCCACGACGCTTGGCCGTCTCGAGGCGATCATGCGGCGGCTGCGCCATCCGCTCGACGGTTGCGAATGGGATCGGGTCCAGACCTTCGCTTCCATCGCGCCCTACACGATCGAGGAAGCCTATGAAGTCGCAGACGCGATCGAGCGCGACGACATGGCCGACCTGGCCGACGAGCTTGGCGACCTTCAGCTGCAAGTCGTGTTCCACGCCCAGATGGCGACCGAGGCCTGCCATTTCACGCTCGACGACGTCATCACGCGCGTTTGCGACAAGCTCGAACGTCGCCACCCGCATCTGTTTGGCGACGCTGCCGAAAGTCCCGGCTGGGAAGCACTCAAGGCCAAGGAACGCCGAGCCGATCCAGACCAGAGCGCGCTCGCCGGGGTCGCCAAGGCGCTGCCCGCCCTCGAACGCGCCAACAAGCTTCAGAAGCGCGCCGCGCGCACCGGTTTCGACTGGCCCGACGCGAGCGGAGCGCGCTCCAAGGTGGTTGAGGAATTGGCCGAGCTTGACGCGGAGACTGGTCAAGCCGAGCGCGAAGAGGAACTGGGCGACCTGTTGTTCGCGGTCGTCAACCTCGCACGAAAACTCAACATCGCGCCCGAAGCCGCACTCAAATCAGCCAACGCCAAATTCGAACGCCGCTTCCGCGCGATCGAAACCGCGCCGGGCTTCGAAGCGCTGAGCCTCGACGAAAAAGAACAGCTCTGGATCGCCGCTAAGGCCGCTCAAAGCGCCTGAAACCGCGCCCAATCTACCGCCGACAGCCGCACCTGCATCGTCACTTGCTCGCCGGCGTCATCGCTATCCTGCCCGGTCACCTTGCCGCGCGCGTGCAGCCAAGCGATCTTTTCACCATCGCTCGATGCCAGGGTAATCGAATGAACGTCGTCGCCCGACCCCATCCGCTCGACGACCCGCGCCCGCAGCGCCTCGATCCCCTCGCCGGTCAACGCCGATACCAACGCCACATCCTCGCGTCGCGCCGCCTCACCGGTAATCGCCTCACGCAGGTCCGCTTCCAGCGCATCGACCTTGTTCCACACCTCGATCCGCGGCGGCCCCTTCCCCACCTCAAGCCCGAGCGATTCGAGCACCCCCTCGACATCGGCCGCCTGCGCATCGCGATCGGGATGCGCCATGTCGCGCACGTGGAGGATCAGATCCGCCGCCAGCACTTCCTCGAGCGTCGCCCGGAATGCGGCGATCAATTCGGTCGGCAGCTCGGACACGAACCCCACCGTATCGCTCAGAATTGCTTTGCCCGATCCCGCCAGCTTGACCTCGCGCATCGTCGGGTCGAGCGTCGCGAACAGCAGATCCTCGGCCATCACATTGGCGTTGGTCATGCGGTTGAACAGGGTTGATTTGCCGGCATTGGTGTAGCCGACCAGCGCGATCAGGGGCCACGGCGCCTTTTGCCGCCGGTCGCGATGCAGCCCGCGGGTACGCTTGACCTGCTCCAATTCCTTCTTGATCTTCGCCATCCGGTCGCGGATCATTCGCCGATCGGCCTCGATCTGGGTTTCGCCCGGCCCGCCGAGGAAGCCGAAGCCGCCGCGCTGCCGTTCCAAGTGAGTCCAGCTACGCACCAGTCGCCCGGCCTGGTAATCGAGATGCGCCAGCTCGACCTGCATCCGCCCCTCGGCAGTGGCAGCGCGCTCGCCGAAAATCTCGAGGATCAGCCCGGTGCGGTCGATCACCTTGGCCTTGGTCATCGTCTCGAGATTCTTCTGCTGCACCGGGCTAAGCGCCGCATCGACTATCAACAGCCCGGCTTTCTCTTGCCCCACCACTGCCGCAATCTCCTCCGCCTGTCCCTTGCCGATCAGGCTCGCCGGTCGCGGCGCGCGCACCCGCACCGATCGCCGCGCAACGACATCGATCCCGATCGCTGCGGCCAGCCCCGCCGCCTCGTCGAGCCGCGCCTCGACCGATCGCAGCACCTTTGTTCCGGCACGGTCGGGCAGCAGCAGCACGGCGCGTTCGCCGCGGCTGATTCCGTCGTTATCGTCGCGATTGAAGACGCTCAGCTGCCGTCCCCGACCGGCTCACCATCGCCATGTGATTGCAAGTCGAGGCTTCCCGCCGGCTGCAGCGTCGAGACCGCATGCTTGTAGACCAGTTGCACCTGCCCCGACCGCTCGAGCAGGATCGAGAATTGGTCGAAGCTCCCAACCGCGCCCTGCAGCATCACCCCGTTGACCAGGAACAAGGTCATTGGCTCGTGCTGGCCATGCGCGGCGGTGAGGAAGATATCCTGCAGCGACGTCTTCTTCTCGTCGAGCGGCGCCGGCGTCGGTAGCTTCGTGCTCGGCACGCCTGCCGGGACAATCGTCGATACCGCATGCTTGTACAGCAATTGCGCGGTTCCGTCGCGCCGCAGCAGCATCGAGAACGCGTCGAACCAGGTGATCACCCCGGTCAATTTGACCCCCTTCATCAGGAAGATCGTGACCGGCATCTTGTCCTTGCGCACCGCATTGAGGAACTGGTCCTGCAAACTCATCGCCCGGTCGGCCATTTGGCTCTATTCCTCGATGTCGCGGCGATCGGCTAGGCCGAGCGCCTTGAGTTTACGGTGCAATGCCGACCGTTCCATGCCAATGAACGATGCGGTGCGCGAGATGTTGCCCGAAAAGCGCCGGATCTGCACCTTGAGATATTCACGCTCGAAGCTTTCGCGTGCCTCGCGCAGCGGCGACCCCATGATCGCGATCGACGACGAGCCCATCGTCCCCGACCCCTGCCCTTCGACAACTTCGGCCGGCAGCAGGTCGACGTCGATGCATTCGACCCGGTCGACCGGCGCCAGGATCAAGGTCCGCTCGATGATGTTGCGCAACTGGCGGACGTTGCCCGGCCAGTCGTGTGCCTGGAGCGCCGCGATTGCCTCGGCCGACACGTCGGGCGTCGCGATCCGCCGCTCGGCCGCAAACCGGGCGAGGAAGTGGGTCACCAGATCGGGAATGTCCTCGCGCCGCTCGTGCAGCGACGGAATCCGCACCGGCACCACGTTGAGCCGGTAGTAGAGGTCCTCGCGGAATCGCCCGGCGGCAATCTCGTCGGCCAGGTCGCGCGATGTCGCAGACAGCACGCGCACGTCGACCTTGACCGGACGCTGGCCACCGACCCGTGTATAGCTCTGGTCGGTCAGCACGCGCAGAATCTTGGCCTGGGTATTGGCCGGCATGTCGGCAATTTCGTCGAGGAACAATGTCCCGCCATGCGCCTGCTCGAGTAGCCCGGGGCGCGCCACGCCCTCGCTCTCGACCCCGAACAATTCCTCTTCCATCCGCTCGGGGCTCATCATCGCCGCCGAGACGGTGATGAACGGCGCCGCCGATCGCGGGCTCCAGTTATGGATCGTCCGCGCGGCAATTTCCTTGCCGACGCCGGCGGGCCCGGTGATCAACACCCGGCTGCCGGTCGGCGCGACGCGCTTCAAGGTTGCGCGGACATTGTTGATCGCCACCGACGATCCGCCCAGTTGGTCGTCCTGCCCGTATTGCTGGCGGAAGGCGGCATTTTCACGCCTCAACCGGTCGGTCTCGGTTGCCCGCGCGACCAAGTGGAGTAACCGCCCCGCCTCGAATGGTTTCTCGATAAAATCGACCGCACCTTCGCGAATCGCGGCGACTGCGGTGTCGAGGTTGCCGTGGCCCGAAATCATGA
>ENA-OFCX01000560-OFCX01000560.1-metagenomes-genome-assembly--contig:-NODE-560-length-18488-cov-4.855694_pt1 | contig 18488 bp, 17 predicted proteins | sample MGYA00153384_OFCX01 | MGnify analysis MGYA00153384
TACCCACCCCCGAACCAGCTAACCAATTGAATTTGTTCGACTATTGACCGGACACCAGTGATATTGAATGGGGATTTTTCCGAGAAGCTATTCGGCTAAATTACCGCCATGCGTCCGAACCGCAATCGTTCCGACCTACCGCGCTTGTCCCGTTGCAAAGCGAACGATGCGCGGGGATTTCCCGGTGCGTCCGTGCCAGTAAAGTAAATTATGAAGATCGATGCAACTTAGGATCCGGCAAAGGCGTTAGCCAATGAGCGTAAGCACGACGGCGTGCGATTCTCTGAGGCTGCCACCGTGTTGGCTGATCCGTTGGCGTTAACGGTGTTTGATGTGAATCACAGCCATGACGAAGAGCGCTGGTTCACACTTGGGCGCAGCGCTGAGGGCAAACTGTTCGCGGTGTCGCATACCTTTGAGGCGCAGCCATCGAATCCGCTCAGTCAAACCACCAACGATGACGTGGTGACCGTTCGAATCATCTCCGCGCGACTGGCGACCCGCCGTGAGCGGGTGCAATACGAGGAGGCTTCACGCTGATGCGTTACCGTGAATCTGTGAATTTTCATTGTTCGCTCCGCGCCACTGCGCGGCCCCAATCTAGCCTTGCCAAGGTGACATCATGAATGCTCAAGTAACTCAACCCGCCCCTGATCGTGCCAATGACAATATGCCCGTCGAGATTGATTTCTCGAAGGGCGTGCGCGGCAAGTTCTTCCGCCCCGGCATGCGTCTGCGTTTGCCAATTTATCTTGATGATGAGACGCAACGCTATCTGGTGGATCGGGCGAAGGCCAAGGGTGTGGATTTGGCCGCACTGGTCAATCAGTTGCTCAAGAAAGACATTGAGTTGATTGAGGCGGCGCGGCAGCGGCTAGAGTAAAGACTACTATCAGCTTTAGCTGCTATGCGCGACTACACAGGGGCTGAGTGTTCTTTTTTGCATTTGTTGAGTTTGTAACGAATCGCGTTCCTTGCCCATATTAGATAAGGCTTTTGTGAGAAAGCTGTTACGCCACTTTCACTCCCACTCGTCGGAACCGCAAGCGTTGCGACCTACCGCGCGGCCGTACCACGCCATCAGGGAATGTCGCAATGCACGACCTGACTCTTTGTCTTGCGTGTCTTGTGTCTTGTGATGCGCAAGCTCAATTCGGAGGGTTCTGGCCATCGTGCTTGCAAAATTGATGGCGTTGATGTGTTGATGCGAGACCTGACCCCGTGTCTGCTTTGTCTGTGTCTGTGACCCCGCGTCTGTTTCGTGTCTGTTTCGTGCTTGTTTGTGTGTTGGTGTGTTGGTGTGTTGGTGTGTTGGTGTGTTGGTGTGTTGGTGCGTTGGTGTGTTTGGATCGAAGACTGTTGCTTGCGTTGCAAATTTAATTGAGCCTGACATTGTTTAGTTGCTGTAGTTTCTCTCGACGACTGCGCGAAAATTACGTTCAATCTGTGGCCTCCAACCTCGAATAAGATCTACGGCGGAGTACCTGTCAACCCATTGCTTATTTGTGCACTTTGCATGGAAAGCGCCTTCAACGCGAACTATTTCCAGCTGGAACCCATCGGGCCACCCGGGCCAATAATCGGTACACGAAGAGTCAAACAAGTCCGACATCGCCTCTACGGCGAATTCGCCAGATGGTATCGGCGGGAAGGAGATGAGGCTTGTTTGTGGGGGAACACTCGTTAGCGTCACGACGGTCACGGAGCTTGCTTTCTTGAATTTGAAATGAATGTTTTTTACGGTTATCCCTGTATGGTTTTTGACGCCGAGAACCACCAACGCACTGCCATCGTTGGCGCGATCATCCGGCACCGATACACGGAGGATCGGCACCAAAATCAATAGAAATGCTAAGGTCGCGAAACTTAACGCCCAACGGCGTTGTTTAACGCTCATGGTGTGCAGTCCATGCGCCAAAAAAAGGCGTCAGGCTCGACTTAACACTCATTATTCACGCCATACTTCATGTTTATCAGCCACACATTCGATTCGTACATGCTTGCCTGCCAACTGCTGAATCATATCGACGAATCGACAGTTACCCGAAGTATCGAATCTGCCGCCGCGCGATCCATATGCCGCTGATCAGATGTCCTTCGAGCCGCGAATATGACTCCATTTTTGATCGCTTTTTACTGCGTCATGTCGTCGGAGTCTTCAGCACAGCCATTTTTCGCGGCGCGGCTACGTGAGTCGCGGTGCAAGAGCTCCTAAAGCCCCCTATCTTCCTTATCGCGAGGCGTCAGCGCCACCGACCAAATAGCGCAACAAATCCGAATCAAATTTCCAAGCCCCCGCGCGCGCTGAAACGGCATCGACATGCACAAGACAATTCAGCGCATCCAGAAACTCTTTTCGTGAAATCGGCGCCGCACCTAATGACGCCAAATGCTCTGTCTCCTGCTGGCAATCGATCAACTCAAACTGCCAGCGCTTGAGCTGCGTCACCAGATGCGCAAACGCGATTTTTGACGCATCGGTGCGCCGCACAAACATGCTCTCGCCAAAAAACACGCGGCCCAACGCGATGCCGTACAAACCGCCGACCAATTCCCCGTCCATCCACGTCTCAACCGAATGCGCAAAACCGGCGCGGTGCAGCGCGGTGTACGCGGCAATAATGGCCTCACTAATCCAAGTTCCGCCCTGTTCCGGTCGCGGATCGGCGCAGGCGCGCATCACCGCCTCAAAGCTGGTATCCACGCGAATTTCGTAGTGCGAATGCTGCAATGATTTGCGCAAACTTCGGTGCAAACGAAAATCTTTCGGCAGCAACACCATGCGCGGATCAGGACTCCACCACAGCACCGGCTGAACCTCGCTGTACCAAGGGAAAATGCCGCGCTCATAGGCTGCAAGCACCAATTCTGGCGTCACCTCAAGGCCCGCGCACAGCAGACCGTTCGGGTCGACCAGCGCGGTTTCCGCCGAGGGAAATGGGTCGCCGGGATTGAGCCAGCCGATCACTACTCGCCCATCTGCAAAAGTAGGCCCCGCTCCCGACCCGATTCAACAAATCGCCAGAACAAGAAGGCGCACGCCGCGAAATAAGCCACATTCAGCAGCATCGAAATGCCGAGCCAGTTCCAAGCAATTCGCCCCTCAATCAAAGCCGCACGCATTGCCTCAAACGCCCATGCCGTTGGCAGTGCATACGCGACCGTTTGCAGCCACGCGGGTAACACCGAAACGGGGTAATAAGCCCCGGACAACGGACCAATTAAAAACACCACCGCCCAGCCGATTTCTTCTGCACCGAGCCCGAATCGCAGCACCAGACCATTGGCCAGCAGGCCCACCGCCCAACCGAACACCAGCAGGCAGCCCAAGCACAACGACAACGCAAACGCCTGCTGCGCAATGTGCAAATCGAAGAACACCACAGCCACTAACAACGCCACGCCGGAGCCAATGACCACACGCACGATACTCATCAGCATTTGTGCAATCACAAACTCGTGCAACCGTAGCGGGCTCACAAATAAATTACCCAAGTTGCGCGAATACATTTCTTCAAGAAAAGACAGAAATAGTCCCAACTCGCCACGTACCAACACGTCCCACAATAGAACGCCCGTCAGCAGGATGCCCGGTACCGCTTGTAACACCCCTTGGGCCGCATTTTGCGGTGCAAGATACTGCGTCACAAAACCCCACACCAGCAATTGCATCACCGGGTAATAAGCAAACGAGAACAGGCGCGGCCAAGATTTGCGAATCAAAAAAAAGTGCCGCGACAGCATCGCGCCGATGCGCTGCGTGGAACTGTTGCGATACACGGGGCGGACGTTCATTGCGCCACCTGCGCTGGTTCGCCGCGCGAAATGTCGAGAAACACGTCATCAAGATTGCTGCGGCCATACTTGGTGAGTAGCGCTGCGGGCGAGCCTTTGTCAACGATCTCTCCGCGTTTGAGCATGATCACGTCATCACACAATCGCTCGACCTCGGCCATGTTGTGCGACGCCAACAGCATGGCGCAACCGGACTGTTTGCGGTAGCGCTCCAGCAGCGAGCGCATACGGTCGCCCACATCCGGATCGAGCGACGCAGTGGGCTCATCAAGCAGCAACAGTTCGGGCGAATTCAACAACGATTTAGCCAAACTCACGCGCGTGCGCTGACCCGCAGACAAGTTGGCGTACGGGCGATCTGCCACAGTTTCCAAATCAAGCTCTGCTAGCAGTTCCAATATGCGCTTTTTGCCATCACGTACGCCGTACAAGCCCGCAAAAACGTGCAGATTTTCAACCACCGACAAACGCTTTGGCAGATCGACATAGGGCGACGTAAAATTAATACGCGGCAGGATGTCATAGCGATGCGCCGCCAACGACAAACCCAACAATTCGATGCTGCCGCCGGTCGGTTTGAGCACGCCCAGTAGCATCGAAAGGGTCGTCGTTTTTCCCGCACCGTTGCCACCGAGCAAACCCACGGTTTGGCCCGCAGCGACCGAAAACGTGATGCTGCGCACGGCGTCAACCAAACCGTAGGATTTCTTCAAATCGCGCACGACGATGGCGGGCGTAGTTGCGGCGCTCGCGGTCAACATGGGATGCAGTGGGAATGCGGATGCAATAGAAAATTTGGCAAGGGTTCGAAGACACGCATAAACCAACATTGTCCATCAGGATTCTTGACGCAGATTTCACTCGGATTTGCGCAGATTTTTATCAATTCCGGGAAGGCGAATTAAACGAGAATAGAAACTGCGTTCATCTGCGTCAAATCGGCGGTAATCTGCGTCAAAAAAACAACGTATCAAAAGATTGTGGCCGCTCATCCGCTAATATGCCACGTGCATAGTAGCGCCGATACGATTGCTTGCGCGTGTTAAGTCGCGGTGCAGTCGGCGTTGCCAGTAACAGGTCAACGAATTTTCATTTTTTCACGGTTCAGGATTTTTTCGTGTCCCCATCGCCGCACATTCTTACTGCCAGCAAACTGCTCGGCGAGATTCATCAACAACTCGATTCGATTGTACTGGGCAAATCTGAGGTCACCCGCCTCGCGGTCACCTGCCTTTTGGCGCAGGGACACTTACTGATTGAAGACGCGCCGGGCCTCGGTAAATCGACGCTCGCGCTGGCGCTCGCTAAGACCTTTGGCCTCGCCTACAACAAGGTGCCCTGCACCAACGATTTGCTGCCTTCTGACCTGCTTGGATTGTCAATTTGGGACAGCGCGGCGCAGGCCATGCGCTTCACACCGGGCCCGATTTTCGCGCAGGTGCTGCTGGCCGACGAGCTCAATCGTGCGCCGTCAAAAACGCAAAGCGCGCTGCTTGAAGCGATGGAGGAGCGACAGGTCACCGTCGACGGCGTGAGTCGCGATTTGCCTTCGCCGTTCTTCGTGATTGCGACACAAAACCCGCTCGACCAAGTGGGTGTTTCACCGCTGCCAGAATCGCAGTTGGATCGTTTCATGATGCGCTTGACGCTCGGCTTTCCGAGCGCGGCGGCTGAAATTGCGTTGCTGCGCGGCGGCGACCGCAGAGCCAGCGCGATCAAGCTCACCTCGGTGCTCGCGCCCGATGCGCTGGCGAAGTTGCAGTCGTTGATCGAGCAGATTCACGTCTCGGAGCCGGTACTAATTTACGTGCAGCAATTGTTGAACGCCAGCCGCGCTGGCGCAACTAGACCGCTGTCGCCGCGCGCAGGATTGGCGCTGCTGCGTGCCGCACGCGCCGAGGCATTGCAATCGGGGCGTGATCATGTGCTGCCCGACGACGTGCAGGCGGTGTGGAGCGCGGTGGTCAGCCACCGCCTGAGCGCCAGCCACGACAGTTTGAGCAAGGGCGGTCAGCTGGCCAGCGCCGTGCTCATGGGCGTAGCGGCACCTTAGCGGTGGAAGCCGCTGTGCCGCACGGAGCATCGGCGTCGCCGTCGTGGTGGTCGCGGCAACGCGCGCGCTGGCGCATGAGCTTTGGTCACACCGCGATTGCCGCTGACGAAGTAGAGCTGGAGCAGCGGCGCATTTACCTGCTGCCCACTACGCGCGGATTGTTCGTTATCCTGACCGCCGTCGTGCTGCTGCTGGTGGGCATCAATTACCAACTCTCGCTTGCCTTTGTTGTCGCGTTTTTGCTGGCGGGATTGATGCAAGCGGCGCTCTTGGTGAGCTATCGTAATTTGCGCGGATTGATCGTGCGTGCGGGGCGCTCCCCGCATTGCAAGCTCGGCGAACCGCTTGTTTTTTCGGTCGCGCTGGCTTCGCCCGAACGCACTCGCGAAGGCGTTTTACTGACGACGCGAATTGATGGCGCAAGCAAAATCGTCGCCCAAAGCTCGCCACGAACGGTTGCCGGGGATGCAACCGAAGTGGTGCCGCTGAAGTTCATGCCAGACCGGCGGGGATTGATATCGCTACGACGTATCGTGGTCGAAAGCCGCGCGCCGTACGGGCTGATTCGCGCTTGGAGTTACGTGCATTTTGAGTGGCTGGGCGTGATTGAGCCGCAACCCGAAACACCACCACCCCCGCTGCCTTTAATGGCGGGCGACAACGACGGCTCCGCGTCGCGCAACCTGCACGTTGCGCACGACCCCGACAGTTTGCGCGATTACGCCCCCGGTGATTCCCTCAAACGCGTGGCATGGAAGCAAGTGGCGAAATCGGGCGACTGGTACACGCGAACCGGGGACAGCGGACATCGACAAGAGATTGAGTTATCGTGGCTGGCCGTTACCTTGACCGACACTGAAGCACGCTTGTCGCGCATGGCGGCGTGGCTGTTGCGCGCCAACAATGAGAACTGTGCGTATGAATTGACTCTGCCCAACGGGCAACTGCCGCTCGCCGATGGATCGCAGCAATTTGCCGATGCGTCGCTGTTGCTCGCGGCTTACCCACAGCGTATTGAAGAATTGCGGGGGTTGCGATGAGCGGGTTCGCGATCTCGCGGGGTGATCGATTCAAGCGCCAAGGAAAATCGAACGCCGTCAAGGCAACGACGTCCCCCGCGATGGATCCCGATCTACGCGCACGTCGCTTTATGGCGTTTGCAATCGCATTGGCACAAGCGGCCAACATGCTCTCGGTTAAGCCGACGATTGCGGCGGCAGGCATGGTCGCACTCCTCGCCTGTTTGCTGGTAAAGCTTCCTCCTCGCGCCATGCAGTGGCGAGCGGTGTTGATGTTGCTGACGTTGGCGGCGGGTGCGTTGGTGTTTCAGCAGTACGGCCGTTTGTTCGGACGCGATCCGGGCGTCGCACTACTGTTTATTCTCGGACCGCTGAAGTTGATTGAGGCTAAATCCACGCGGGACTTTATGGTGGTGTGGGGCATGGCACTGGTGCTCTACGTCGCAAGTTTCTTTGAAAATTTGGGGCTGCTCGCCGCGTTGAGCGTGCCGCCGGTAATCATTATTTTTGTTACTGCAATGCGATTGTTTGATGCACCCGCACGAATTTCAGACAAGCAATCATCGTTGCTGCATCACGTCAAGGGGGCCGCTGCACACACGCTGCTCGGCATTCCGCTCGCCGCGATGTTGTTCGTTCTGTTTCCACGTGCAACCGCTCCGCTGTGGGGCATGCGCGACACCAGCTCGGCAACGTCTGGGCTGTCTGACGAGATGCGCCCCGGCCAAATCGCCAAGCTCATCTTGTCAAAAGAAACGGCCTTTCGCGTTGAGTTTGAGAAGCGCAAACCACCCCCCGCAGCGCTGTATTGGCGCGGCCCGGTGCTGCGCGAATTTGATGGCGTGACGTGGAGTGTGGGGATTGAAACAGCAGCGCGGATGCGCGGCGATTTCATCAGTTTCACGCCGGAAGAACACGCGCGTGAAGCCATTGAATACACGGTGACGGTCGAGCGTCAGGACTCGCGTTGGTTGCCGGTGCTTGAGTTGCCGGTTGCTTATCCGTCGGGCCCCGCCGTTGAGCGAACGGCTTATCTCACCGACGCGCAACAAATTGGCATCAAGAGCGCGGCCAACGGGGCCACACAGTATCGCGCGCAGTCGTTTGCGCGCGGTCATTACCCTGCGCCGGAACCTGCTGTGAACAGTCCGGAGTTGCGCACCGGTCGCCCGAACCTTAACCCGCGAACCCGCGCGTTCGCCGCCGAATTGGCCGCCAAGTATCCCGACCCGATTGCGCGCGTTCGCGCTGTGCTTACATTTTTCAACACCGAAAAATTTTTTTACACGCTAAATCCGCCGCTGTACGGTGGCGAACGTGGATTCACGGCCATTGATGAATTTGTGTTCGACGGCCGTCGCGGCTTTTGTGAGCATTACGCGGGGGCGACCGTGTTGCTGCTGCGAGCGAGCGGGATTCCGGCGCGCGTGGTCACGGGTTATCAGGGCGGCGAAACCCATCCATCGGGCTACATGATCGTGCGCCAAAGCGATGCGCATGCGTGGGTGGAGGCGTGGATCAATGGCGAGTGGCAACGCGTTGACCCCACCGCAGCCGTTGCGCCCGACCGCATCGAACGCGGTATTCAAGAGTCGCTGCCGGAAACTGAGCGGATGTTGGTGAACACCCAGCGCTGGTTTTCATTTTCCGGGCTTACCAATGTGTGGGAAGAAGCGAATTTCAGCTACACCAAATGGGTGATCGGCTTTGATCGTGATCGACAAAAAGAGTTGCTGAAAGGGCTTGGGCTCGACGGCATCAATCCGTTTGTCGCGCTAGGCTGGATGCTGCTTGCCGTCACCGCCAGTGGCGTACTGATGGGGCTGGCATGGTGGCTGTGGATCAAACGCAATGAGCAGAAAGTCGATCCCGCCATTCGCGCATGGCGAGCGGTTCGAGCGCGATTGACCAAAGCGGGGCTCAAGATTGATCGACATGAAACCGCGTCATCCGTGATGGCGCGCGCGGCGGTGCGTTGGCCAAAGCACCAAGCCACGTTTGCAGAATTCGCGCGTATCTATAACGCGATTCGTTTCGCGCCAGAGCCGATGGGCAACCGTTTAAATCGAGTGCTGCGCGACCTGCCGTCGGCGTATCGCTTGCGAAAGACCGTTTAGCGCAACTGAAGGGTGATCTGGGGCGCTAACTCGCTCGGCGATTGATCCGCACGACCACTTCTCTCCAAATTGCTGGGCCCCAACTGGATCAAGATGAACGATGGTCGGTACGTACATCAGCGTGCGCTTGACGACACGGAACTTGTTGCATGGCTATTGCTGGAGTCGCAAATACTGCGCGAAACCAAGGACGACGCAGCAGTCATCGACGAGTTTCCAAATTATCGCGAGCGACTGAGGCGAGCTCACGGCAAACTTCGTACGCAGCGGCGCGAACAACTGGCACGTGACGAGCAGACTTCGAGACGTTAAGAGCCTGTCGGATTTGCGAAGCGTTGCCTGCGAATTCCGCAGGCTTTCCTGATCAAAACAAAACCGCAGTCGGAATCTCGTCGCTGTCGGCACCCGCGCGAGCCCAAGCATTGAAGCGATGTAGCGCGTTGATGATGGACGCGGAACGCGAAACCTCGCCTTAATTTCGTGCGTCGCCCCTTTGCGACCACCTCAAAACGAACCAATTTGACGCAGACGCCCTTTAGTACGGCGCGTATTGACCCGCGTTTGAATGTGCGCAGACAACTCGCAGCGTGGCACGGCAATTGCGAAAGGTAGGACTAATGCGAACGCTCGGCGTGGGCGCATGAGACTCGATAGTTGTTTCATCCAGTCGTTTCATCAACTTCGTCCTCAAAAAATTCTCGGGAGAAAAGACATGTCACAGATCAACCGTCGCGGAGCGCTGAAGACGCTGACCGCTGCGATCATCACGGCAAGCATCGCCGCCGTTTCGACCACCGCAGTGGCCCAGTCGAAAGACCCGATCAAAGTCGGCGTGCTGCACTCGTTGTCGGGCACGATGGCGATCTCAGAAACGGTACTCAAAGACGTGGCCCTGATGGCCATCGAGGAGATCAACGCCAAAGGCGGCGTGATGGGTAGGATGCTTGAACCTGTGGTTGTTGACCCCGCGTCGAACTGGCCCTTGTTTGCCGAAAAGGCCCGTCAACTGATCTCCCAAGACAAAGTCGCCGTCACTTTCGGTTGCTGGACTTCGGTGTCGCGCAAATCGGTGTTGCCAGTGTTTGAAGAATTGAACAGCCTGTTGTTCTACCCTGTGCAATACGAAGGTGAAGAGCTCTCCAAAAACGTGTTCTACACCGGCGCTGCGCCTAACCAGCAAGCTATTCCTGCGGTTGAATATTTGATGAGCAAAGACGGTGGCTCGGCCAAGCGCTGGGTGCTGCTCGGCACCGACTACGTTTATCCGCGCACCACGAACAAAATCCTGCGCTCGTTCCTGAAATCCAAAGGTGTTGCTGACGCCGACATCATGGAAGAGTACACACCGTTCGGTCATAGCGATTATCAAACCATCATCGCCAAGATCAAGAAATTTGCGGCTGAAGGCAAGAAAACCGCCGTGGTGTCAACCATCAACGGTGACTCCAACGTGCCGTTCTACAAAGAGCTCGGCAATCAAGGCTTAAAGGCCACTGACGTGCCCGTTGTTGCCTTCTCAGTCGGCGAAGAGGAGCTGCGCGGTGTTGACACCAAGCCACTCGTCGGTCACCTTGCTGCATGGAATTACTTCATGAGCTTGAAGAACCCTGCCAACGCTGAGTTCACCAAAAAATGGGCTGACTATGCCAAGAAAAAAGGCATCGCTGGCCACAAAGACAAACCGTTGACCAACGACCCAATGGAGGCCACCTACATCGGCATTTACATGTGGAAGCAGGCCGTCGAAAAAGCCAAGTCCACCGGCACCGACAAGGTGATCGCTGCGATGGCCGGTCAAACGTTCAAAGCACCGGGCGGATTCACCTCCACCATGGACATGAAAAACCATCACCTGCACAAGCCTGTGTTTATCGGCGAGATCAAGGCGGACGGTCAGTTCAACGTGGTCTGGAAAACATCCGGCCCCGTGCGCGCTAATCCGTGGAGTCCGTTCATTGCCGGTAACGACAAGAAGAAGGACGTGCCGGAAGGCAAGTCGATGTAATCGTTACGTGTTAAGTCAGGTTGCAGTCGAATCCTCCGTGTGCCGGGCGCTACTGCGCATGCAGTAACCCCGGCGCTTTTTTGCCTGATGACCTGTTGGAGCGGCGTTGGCCGCGATCCCAAGCTGACCGACGAGCCTGTGCGTCCTGTTTTACTAAGGGAGGCGGAAATTAGCAAAGTCCCGTTTTTGGCGGTGCTGGCGGGATGCAGTGCTAGGCGCTCCGAGCGCCGTGTGGCTAGCCACACAAGCGAGGAGCAACGACGCAATGCGCCCACCAGTGCCGCCAAAAACGGGATATTTGCAATTTCTGCATCCCTCAGGCTCATGCAGGCATGTCCAATTGCCAACGCTATCGCGGCCAGGGCCGCTCCTACAGGATCACCTGCTCCCTATGAGATTGCTCGTTGAAACAATTGCGCGTGTCTCCCGCAACTTTGGTCTCGTACTGCTGTTAAGTGCCCACGTATTCAGCGCACACGCGCTCACGCCAGAGGCCGCGAAAGCCATCGCTGTCGGCGAAAACGATGACCGTATCAAAGCGCTCGCCGCCGCGCTCATCACGCCCGACCCCAAGCTGTCTCGCCTGATCGACGCCCTCGTCAGCGACTCGGTAAAAATCGCAGGCGACGGGGTGCTTATCGTCACCGACGGCAAAGCCATCGATGTGATTTCTGGCGCCGAAATCGCCTTGCCCGCCACCGCAGAAGATGTGGTGAACAACAACCGTATGCGCCGCGAAATCGACGGGGCCAAAGCAACGCTCGGCCTGTTCTCGGACAGCGTGACCAAGCGCAACAACGCCATTACCGAACTCAAAGATTCAGCAGACGAAGGGAAGCTTCCGCTGATCGACAAAGCCCTAGCGCAGGAAACCGAAGCATCGCTCAAAGCCAAACTTGAGCAACTTCGCGCCGCGATGTTGATCGCCTCCAGTGACAAACAAAAGCGCCTCGCCGCGGTGGCAGCGCTCAGCAGTGGCGGCCAGCCCAGCGTCCGCTCGCTCATGCAGGAGCGCTTGAACGCCGGCGGCGAAACCGACCCCGAAGTGCGCGCCGCACTAACGGCGGGCATCAAAGCCATTGAAGGTAAGCTGGTGTGGGGCGAGCGGCTGGGCGTGATCTTCACCGGCTTGAGCCTCGGCTCAATTTTGTTTTTGGTCGCTCTGGGTTTGGCCATCACCTATGGCTTGATGGGCGTCATCAACATGGCGCACGGCGAGCTGCTGATGATCGGTGCCTACGCCACCTATCTGGTGCAAAACTTGTTTCGCACATACCTGCCCGACGCATTCGATCACTACATCATCGTGGCCATTCCGCTCTCATTTCTTGCAGCGGCACTTGTGGGCGCGTTTCTGGAGCGCACGATCATTCGCTGGTTGTACGGCCGACCGCTCGAAACTCTGCTCGCAACGTGGGGCATTTCGCTGATGTTGATTCAACTAGTGCGCACATTTTTTGGTGCGCAGAATGTTCTGGTTGAGAATCCTTCGTGGTTGTCCGGCGGCATTGACGTGATGTCCAATTTAACGCTGCCCTACAACCGAATCGCCATCATCTTCTTCGCCTTCTTCGTGCTCGCTGGCGTATCGTTACTGATCAGCAAAACACGCCTCGGCCTCCTTGTGCGCGGCGTGACACAAAACCGCAGCATGGCCGCCTGCATGGGCGTGAATACAGCAAAAATTGACACCTACGCCTTCGCGCTAGGCGCAGGCATCGCGGGGCTTGCAGGCTGCGCGTTGTCACAAGTAGGCAACGTCGGCCCCGATCTCGGTCAGGGCTACATCGTCGACTCATTCATGGTCGTGGTGCTCGGTGGCGTCGGGCAATTGGCGGGCACGGTTTACGCGGGTCTTGCACTTGGCGTGCTGAATAAATTACTTGAAGGCTGGACCGGCGCTGTGCTCGCCAAAATCATCGTGCTCGTGTTTATTGTGGTCTTAATTCAACGTCGCCCTCAGGGCATCTTCGCCCTGAAGGGAAGAAGTGCGGAGGCTTGAGATGCGCACTGCAACTGCTGTTTCTCAGCCAAGTTCAGGTCCCCAATCCCTTCTTGGCGGCTGGGGACGACTCGCACTCCTCGTTATCATCGTCCTTATCCTCGTTGGCATACCGGTCCTGAATCTCGTCGTTCCCTCCGACAGCGCACTGCACTTCTCCGACTACGCCGTGTCGCTGCTCGGCAAAATCATGTGCTACGCCATCTGTGCGCTAGCGATGGATTTGATCTGGGGTTACACCGGCATTTTGTCGCTCGGCCACGGCTTGTTCTTCGCGCTCGGCGGCTACGGCATGGGCATGTACTTGATGCGCCAAATCGGTCGTGACGGCTCGTACAAAAGCGACCTGCCCGACTTCATGGTGTTCCTTGATTTGAAGGCGTTGCCGTGGCAATGGATGGGTAGCGATTCGTTCCTGTTTCAGATGTTTCTGGTGATTGCCGTGCCGGGATTGCTCGCGTTTGTGTTCGGCTATTTCGCGTTCCGTTCGCGCATTAAGGGCGTGTATTTTTCGATCATCACGCAGGCGTTGACGTTCGCCGCGATGTTGCTGTTTTTCCGCAACGAAACCGGTTTCGGCGGCAACAATGGGTTCACCGATTTCAAACGAATCCTTGGTATTCCTATCGCCACGCCATCGATGCGTGTCACGCTGTGTGTTCTCACTGGCATGGTGCTGATCGGCTTCTATTTGCTGTCCAAAGCCATCATCGCGAGCAAGTATGGCCGGGTGTTGCAGGCCATTCGCGACGCCGAATCGCGGGTGCTGTTCACGGGCTACAACACGCTTTGGTACAAGCTCTCGATATGGACTTTCTCCGCGATTATGTGCGGCATTGCCGGTGCGTTGTACGTGCCGCAAGTGGGCATCATCAACCCCGGTGAAATGAACCCAGCCGCCAGCATCGAAATCGCTATCTGGACGGCAGTCGGTGGTCGCGCAACACTCATCGGCCCCATCATCGGGGCATTTTTTGTCAACGGCGCCAAGAGCTGGTTTACCGTCGCGTTCCCGGAATATTGGTTGTATTTCTTGGGTGCAATGTTCATCGGTGTCACGCTATTTCTGCCGCAAGGCATCGTCGGCCTGGTGCGCAAAATGGCCAACAAAGGAGGCAAAGCATGACGCCCGATTTGCTGGAGGAAGGTAGCAAACGCCGCGAAGCTTATATCGCTCGGTTGGCGGCCAATCGCAGTAGCGGCGAATCCGGCGGACAAGCCGCGAGTTTCGGCCATGTGGTTACCTCAGATGTCGTCGACACCAGTAACGGCGGCATTCTCTACGTCGACGACATCACGGTTTCATTCGATGGCTTTCGTGCGTTGAACAAGCTGACGCTCAACATCGCAGTCGGCGAATTGCGCTGCATCATTGGCCCCAACGGCGCAGGCAAAACCACGATGATGGATGTGATCACCGGCAAAACCAAGCCCGACAGCGGCCGCGCGTTTTTCGGCACCAACATCGATTTGCTACGTCTACGCGAAAGCGAAATCGCGGGGCGTGGCGTGGGTCGGAAATTTCAGAAGCCCACGGTGTTCGAGCAATTGAGCGTGTTCGAAAACCTTGAACTTGCGCTGAAAATGGATCGCCGCGTGCGTGCATCGCTGATGCACAAACTCACGAGCGCGGACACGGATCGCATCGCCGAAATGTTGAAACTCATCCACCTGCGCGACGACGGCAGCCGCACCGCAGGCGACCTGTCGCACGGCCAGAAACAGTGGCTAGAAATCGGCATGCTGCTGATGCAGGATCCCAAGCTTTTGCTGCTCGATGAACCGGTGGCCGGGATGACCGATGAAGAGACCGAGCGCACCGCTGAACTCTTCCTTTCGCTCGAAGGAACGCATTCGCTGGTCGTGGTCGAACACGACATGAAGTTCATCGGCGAACTGGTGAACGGCGGCCTGCGCGAGAAGAAAAAAATCGTCACTGTGTTGCACGAAGGCAGCGTGCTTGCCGAAGGCGCGCTTGCGGATGTGCAAGCGAATGAGCGTGTCGTGGAGGTTTATCTTGGGCGGTGAAGCTTCTTCTTCCGGGCTGAACCGGTTGGTTTTCGCAGATGTCGGGAGTCGCCCGACGGCGACTTACTTTTCTTTGCTTTGCCAAAGAAAAGTGAGCAAAAGAAAGGTGACCCGCAGTCTGGGCCCTGCGCTTCGCTTGGGGGTGCCTTGCGGTGCTCAAACCCAGTGGGGTCACGTGCAACCTGGCCTGCGGCTCAAACAAGCACATGCCCTGATCCGCTGGGTTCTGTGCTCCTCAGCCCGGCCAGGACAGGATTTCTGGCGTCACGCGCCCAGGAGGCTTTTATGTTGAATGTCAGCGGGATCAACCAGTACTACGGCGGCTCCCACATCCTGCGGGACGTCAGCTTGTCGGCCAGCTTGGGAAAGGTCACGGTTGTGCTCGGGCGCAATGGTGTGGGCAAGACCACGCTGCTCAAAAGCCTGATGGGGCTGGTGCCCATCAAGAGTGGCGCCATCGAATGGAAGGGGCAGCCCATCCACAAACTCACGCCGTATGAGCGTGCGCGCCGAGGCATGGGTTTTGTGCCGCAGGGGCGGGAGATTTTTGCGCGGTTGACGGTAGAGGAGAACCTGCGCATGGGCCTGGCTTACAAAAGCGCCAGCACGCCGATTCCGGTTGAGTTGTATGAGCTTTTCCCGGTGCTCAAACAAATGCTGCATCGCCGGGGTGGCGATTTGTCGGGTGGCCAGCAGCAGCAGTTGGCCATTGCGCGGGCTCTGGCGGCCAAACCAAAACTGCTGATATTGGACGAGCCGACCGAGGGCATTCAGCCCAGCATCATCAAAGACATTGGCCGCGTCATCCGCATGCTGGCTGATCGTGGGATGGATGGGAATGGGGTGGCGATTTTGCTGGTCGAGCAGTACTACGACTTTGCGCAGGAACTGGCCGACGACTACGTGGTGATGCAACGCGGCGAAGTGATCGCGCGCGGCGCGGGCAAAGACATGCAGGCTGATGGGGTGCGGCAGTTGGTGTCGATTTGATCAACCCTTGATTGCGCTATTGAATAAATAGCTGCTTGAGCAGTATTTATAAGGGCTACACGCTTAAATTGCTTAAAAATGGGCTTGCTGCGCTATGTCAGTCTGATGCGCCTGTCGGTATCGCCCGACGCTATCGGGGGTCTACCCGCTGCGCAGCGGTGCAATCGGGTTCATAACCCCCTAAGATAACCAGGGCAGCATCACTGTACGCCGGTTCATCAGCTGGTGAGTTGGCGAATTTTTAGCCCAGATCACAGGTTACAAAACCATGGACACCTCGTCAGAACAAGCCTCTACCGCTTCATCGTTCGCTACGCCCGTTACGGCCGCTTTGATGGAGCAAATTCTCTACGAGGTCAAACGCGTGGTCGTGGGCCAGGACAAGTTTTTGGAACGCGTGATGGTGGCCATCCTGGCTCAGGGGCATTTGCTGGTGGAAGGGGTGCCGGGCTTGGCCAAAACGCTCACCGTCAAAACCCTGGCAAACACAGTGCAGGGCCAGTTCAAGCGCATCCAGTTCACGCCCGACCTGGTGCCTGCCGATCTGGTTGGAACGCGCATTTACAACCAGAAAACCAGTGAGTTCAGCACATCGCTTGGACCCGTATTTACCAACCTGCTGCTGGCCGACGAGATCAATCGTGCGCCCGCCAAGGTGCAAAGCGCGCTGCTGGAGGTGATGCAGGAGCGGCAGGTGACGATTGCAGGCGAGACGCACAAAGTGCCTAGCCCGTTTCTGGTGATGGCCACACAGAACCCGATAGAAACCGAGGGCACCTACCCGCTGCCTGAGGCGCAGGTGGACCGCTTCATGATGAAAGTGCTGGTGGACTACCCCACGGACGAGGAAGAGTTCGTCATCGTGCAGCGCGTGACCGGCCCGGCGGTGCAAGTGATGGCCGTGGCCACCACCGAGCAGTTGGCTCAGCTACAAGCGGAGTGCCGCACCATATATGTTGACCCGTCGCTGGTGCAATACGCAGTCAAGCTGGTATCTGCCACCCGCACACCCACCAGGCACGGCTTGAAAGATATCGCGCCCTACATCACCTTCGGAGCCAGCCCGCGCGCCACCATCGGCCTGGTGGAAGGCGCCCGTGCTTTGGCCATGCTCCGTGGGCGCAGTTACGCGCTGCCAGAAGACATGACCGACCTGGTGCCCGACGTGCTCCGCCACCGGCTGGTGCTGTCGTATGAGGCGTTGTCGGAAGGGCTATCGCCTGACGACATCGTGAAAAAGATCATGGCCAAGGTGCCTATGCCGCCCAAACCGCTTGCGCATGAAAAAACTGCCTGACTCGTCTCCTGGGCTTGACTCCCTCCCCCACCGGGGGGCGAGATGGGGCGGGCGGGCCCTGCGGAACGGCGTTGGGGTGGGGGCACGCGCACCCACCATCCAATCAAACGAGACCCCCGCCGAATCCGCCCAATCCCTCCTCCAACGCCTTGAATGGACCGTCATCCGACGCCTGGACGGCCTGTTGCAAGGCGACTTCGCCACCTTGATGCGTGGCACCGGCATTGACCTGGCCGACCTGCGCGAATACCAGCACCACGACGACGTGCGCCACATCGACTGGAACGTCACTGCCCGCTTGCAGCAGCCGCATGTGCGCGTGTTCACCGAAGACCGCGAGATGGCCGCCTGGTTTTTGCTCGACCTGAGCCCCTCGATTGATTTTGGGTCTGGCGAGCGCGCCAAGCATCAGGTGCTCACCGAGTTTGTGGGCACGCTGGCACGCTTGCTTACCCGCCACGGCAACCGCGTGGGCGCGCTGCTGTATGGCGACGGCGTGGATGCGCAACTGCCCGCCCGCAGCAGCCGCAAGCATGTGCTGCAACTGCTGCACACGATCACCACCCGACCCGTACTGGACGCCAGTGGCCCCACCCGCCTGCACGAACTGCTGGCCGCCGCTGCCCACACCGTGCGCCAGCGCAGCACGGTGTTTGTGGTGTCGGACTTTGTGTGCGAACCCGGCTGGAGCCAGCCGCTGGCCCAGCTCGCCCAGCGCCACGACGTGGTAGCCGTGCGCCTGCTCGACCCCTTGGAGCAGGCGCTTCCCGACCTGGGCTTGATTCCCATGCGGGATGCCGAAACCGGCGAACAACTCATGGTCGACACCCACAACCCCGGCTTTCGCCGCCGCTTTGCGCAAATTGCTGCGGAGCGCGAAGCCGGGTTACGCAGCGATCTGGCCAGGGCGGGCGTGGACACGCTGGAGCTGTCGACCAACGACGATTTGCTGGAAGCGCTGCTGCGCTTTGTTGACCTGCGCAAGCGCCGCAAACAGGTCTCGCGCCACCGCTTGCCTGCGCATTTAAAACTGGCTGCTTAGAAACCATGAAAAATGGCGCGTCTTCGGCTGCTATGAAAAATGAACGCGCTTCTTCACGGTCGTTTCTGAGAAGGTTCGCTGTGCTGACCGCGACGGCCCTCACCCCAATCCTCTCCCGCGAGCGGGAGCCAAGAACTGGA
>ENA-OFCX01000562-OFCX01000562.1-metagenomes-genome-assembly--contig:-NODE-562-length-18412-cov-4.154982_pt1 | contig 18412 bp, 13 predicted proteins | sample MGYA00153384_OFCX01 | MGnify analysis MGYA00153384
GTTGCTGTAGCGCCGCGCGCCCGCCGATGCGGCCGCCCGCGCCCGGGCGCGAAGCCGGCTGGTGGTCGAACACCCGCTGCAGGCGTTCGCGGCCGAGGGCTTCGATGCCGCCGCCGACCCGCGCCTGCGCAGCTTCAACCAGGAGCTGGCTGCGGCGTTGCAGGCTGGAACGACGGCCCGCTCGGGGCGTGCGGAAGCCGGCGCGACGGCGCTTGCGGCGGTCGCTGCCTTCGCCGCGCCATCGCGGCCGACGCGCCCGGCGATCGGCTTGAGCGCGAACACGAGTGGCGACGACGATGAGGACGAACCCGACGCGCGCCTGAACGACGCTCTGCAGCCGGCCTTCTTCACGGGCCCGCTGCCCGCGCCCGAGCCGGCGTGGCGCGAGGTGTCGCTGGCGCAGCTGATCGAATTCCATCGTCAACCGTGCCGCTATCTGCTGCGCCGGCGGCTTGGCCTCGAGCTGCAGCGCGATACCGACGAACTGCAGGACGACGAACCTTTCCTGCCCGACCTGCCGGCACGCAGCGCGCTGTCCCGGCGGCTGCTGCCGCAGCTGCTGCAGGGCGCCGATCCCTCCAGAGTGCAGCGGCTCGCGCAGGCTGGCATCGAGCTGCCTGCCGGCGCCTGGGGGGCGCGCCAGCTCGACACCGAACTGGTGACATTGACCGCGTTTGCCGACCGCGTGCGCGACTGCCTGGCCGAGCCGATGCGGAGGCCGCACCAGGCCAGCATGCGCTTCGACCTCGATGGCGAGGCCTGGAGCCTGCACTTCACGCTGGCCGATCTGCGTGCCGGCGGTCTGGTGCGCTGGCGCTGCGACCAGCTGCGCGCGAACGACGCGCTCGAGGCCTGGCTGCATCACCTCGCGCTGTGCGTGCAGCCGCCCGCCGGCGTGGCGCTGCGCACACGCTGGCTGGCGCTGGACACCACACTTTGCCTCAAGCCGGTGGAGCAGCCGCAAGCGCTGCTGGAGGAGTTGCTGCGCCATTACCGTCAGGGCCTGCGCGAACCCTTGCACTTCTTTCCCAAATCGGCCTGGGCGGCTTGCCTCGGCGGCCCGAGGAAGGCCGCCGAGGCCTGGCGCAGCACCCTCAAACGCCCGCATGCAGAGTCGTCCGATCCGGCGTACCGGTTGGCGCTGCGCGGCCATGGCGAGCCGCTGAACGATGATTTCTTTCGCCTCGCGCAAGGCGTGTTCGGGCCACTGCTGCAGCACCTCGAAGCCGGCACCGGCGGGCCAGCCGATCTCGAGGCGGACGCGTGAATCCGGCCCCGCTCGATGTCTTCGGCTGCCCGCTCGGCGGCATCAGCCTGATCGAGGCCTCGGCCGGCACCGGCAAGACCTGGAACCTGTGCGGGCTGTACCTGCGGCTGCTGCTCGAACGCGGCCTGCAGGTGCAGCAGATTTTGGTCGTGACCTTCACCAACGCCGCTACTGCCGAACTGCGCGAGCGCATCCGCAGCCGCATCGTCGAGACACTGACGCGGTTGCGCGGCGCCTTGCCTGCGGCGGGCGATCCGTTTGTCGACCGGCTGCTGGAAAGGCTGCGCACGCACCACGCGCTGGCCGACACCGACATGGCGCTGCGCCTCGAATTGGCGCTGCAGACCTTCGACGAGGCCGCGATTCACACGATCCACGGCTTTTGCCAGCGCGCCCTGGCCGACACCGCATTCGCCGCGGGGCTGCCCACCTCGTTGCAGCTGTTGGCCGACGATACTGAGATGCGCATGCAGGTGGTGCACGATTTTTGGCGTCGCCACGTGGCCAGCGATACGTTGGCGCCGGCGCTGGCCGCGCACCTGCTTCGTCTGGGAGATTCCCCACCGCGTTATGCACAGCTGTTGCAGCGCCAGTTGGCCAAACCGCTGTCGGAACTGATCTGGCCGGCCGGCATCGACACAGCCACCGTGCCCGACCTGTCGGCCCTGATGTCGGTGCACGCGCAGGCGCGCGTCAGCTGGCCGGCGCAACGCAGCGCCATCGTCGACACGCTCACGGCCGCGCTTGGCAGCCTGAACGGGACCTCCTACAAAGCCGGTTCGGTCAGCGAGGCGGCCGCTGCGTGGGACAGCCTGCTGTCCACCGACGACCCGATGGCAGGTGACCCCAAGGCCGCCAAGCACGAGCTGCTGCGCAGCAGCGTGCTGGTGCGGCGGACCAGGAAGAACCAGACCACGCCAGCGCACCCGTTCTTCGACTTGGCCGAGCAGTGGTCGACGCTGCGCCAGGCGGCGCTCGTCGCATTGGCACTGACGCGCTGGAGGCTGCTTCGCCAACTGCTGGTCGACGGGCCGCCGGCGTTGCGCCGCGCCAAGCGCGAGCGCCGCGTGATCGCCTTCGACGACATGCTGCACAACGTGTACGAGCGACTGGTGGCATCGCCCGACCTGGCGGGCGCGTTGCGCACACGCTTTCCGGCCGCGCTGATCGACGAATTCCAGGACACCGATCCGCTGCAGTTCGCCATCTTCAAGGCGGTCTACGAGGGCAGCGGCGCGCCGCTGTTCCTGGTGGGCGACCCGAAGCAGGCGATCTACAGCTTTCGCAACGCCGACCTGCACACCTATCTGCAGGGGCGCAGCGAGGCCACGGTCGAATACTCGCTGTCCGACAACCAGCGCTCGACGCAGGCGCTGCTGGACGGCCTGAACGCGCTGTTCGGTGCCAACGACCGCGCGTTCGTGCTGCCCGGGCTCGAGTACCGGCCGGTGGCGTGCGGTGCCAAGCCGCGGCCGCTGCTGCGCGATGACAGCGCGCCCCGCGCCGCGCTGCAACTCTGGCAGCTGCCGGACGCCAGCGAGGGCCAGCCGTTGACGAAACCGCAGGCGATGCAACTTGCCGCCGATGCCTGCGCCGGCGAGATCGCGCGCCTGCTCGAGGCCGCGCAGCGCGGCGTCACCACGCTCGATGACCGGCCGCTGGCTGCCGGCGACATTGCCGTGCTGGTGCGCAGCCACGCGCAAGGCGCACGCATGCGGTTGGCGCTGGCGCAGCGCGCGGTGGGCAGCGTCGAGCTGTCGCAGGCGAGCGTTTGCGCCAGCACCGAGGCGCTCGATCTCGCGACCGTGCTGGCGGCGATCGTGCAGCCGGCGCGCGAAGGCCTGCTGCGGGCGGCGCTCGCGACCGAACTGCTCGGCCGGGATGCATGCGCGATCGAGGCAATGTCCGCCGACGCGGCTGCCGGCCTGGCCTTCATGACGCGTTGCATCGAAGCCCGGCAGACCTGGCTGCAGCAAGGCATCGGCCCGATGCTGCGGCAATGGATGGTGCGCGAAGGTGTGCACGCGCGCCTGCTGGCGCGGCCCGATGGCGAGCGGCGGCTGACCAATTTGCTGCATCTGTGCGAGCTGCTGCATCAGGCGAGCCAGGCCGAGGTCGCCCACGCCGACCCCGAAGCATTGCTGCGCTGGCTGCACCAGCGGCGTGCCGAGGCCGGCGGCGACGAGGCGGCGCAGTTGCGCCTCGAATCCGACCGCGACCTGGTGCAGATCGTGACGATCCACCGCTCGAAGGGGCTCGAGTACCCGATGGTGTTCTGTCCGTTCCTGTTCGACGGCCGCCCAGGCCACGTGCCCGCCGGGGTCGAGGGACTCGAGTACCACGACGCCAGAGGCGCCCCGGTGATCGACCTGCGCAGTGCCGAGGAGATCGGCGATGTCGACGAAAGCCTTATCAAGCAGCAACTCGGGCTGGAGCGCGCTGCCGAGAACCTGCGGCTGGTCTACGTGGCCCTGACGCGCGCCGTGCAGCGCTGCCACGTCGTCGTGGGTCGCTACCAGACCGGCCGGCATGGATCGACCACCGAGAGCGCGCGCGCCCAGCTCAACTGGCTGGTGACGGGCCAAGGGCACGCGCCGCACGAGTGGCTATTGAAACCGCCGGCCGTCGACCTCGGGCAGGCCTGGAACGCCTTTGCAGCGAAGCGCGCACCGCAGATCGGGCTGGCGGCGCTGCCCGATCCGGGCGCGGGCGTGGCCTCGCCACCGCCCGAACGCGACGCGACGCTTGCCGCGCTTGCGCCGCCACGGCACATCGCGCGCGGCTGGCGGGTCGGCAGCTACAGCAGCCTGACGCACGGCAGCCGGCATGAAGGCGCTGCGGTTGACCACGATCTGCGCGCGCCCGATCTGGCGAGCGCGCTGGCCGACTCGAGCCCGGCCGCGGCTGCCGCATTCATGGTCCAGGACAACGACATCCTGCACTTCCCGCGCGGCCCGACCGCGGGCGAGTGCCTGCACCGTGTTTTCGAGCGCATCGATTTCACCGACCCGACCGGCTGGCCAGCCGCCATCGACAACGCGTTGCGCGGGCAGCCGCCCGGTCGCGGCGCCAGCGCGCCGGCCGCCTTGCACGTCATGGTGCGCAGCATGCTCGGCGATGTGCTGCACACCGCCCTGCCCGGCGCCGGCCGGCTGTGCGACGTGCCGCGCCGGCAGCGCCTGGTCGAACTGGAATTCAACCTGCCGTCGAACGGCCTGAAAGCGGGCCGGCTGGCCGCGCTGCTGTGCGAGCACGGTTACCCCGTGCCGCCGCTGGCCTTCGGCACGCTCGACGGCTACCTGCGCGGTTTCATCGACCTGGTGTTCGAGCAGGCCGGCCGCTTCCACGTGCTCGACTGGAAGTCGAACCACCTGGGCATGACGCCGGCCGACTACGGCGGCGCGTCGATGGCGCGGGCGATGGACGCACACGGCTATCACCTGCAATACCTGCTGTACAGCGTGGCGGTGCACCGCTATTTGCAGCAGCGCGTGCCCGATTACCGCTACGAGGATCATTACGCGGGTGTTACCTACCTGTTCGTGCGCGGCGTTCGGCCGGGCTGGACCGACGCGACCGGGCAGCCGGCCGGCGTTTACCGCCACCGGCCTTCCCGGCGGGCGATCGAGGCGTTGTCTGCGCTGCTCGGTGGCGGCGCCGGGAAGGAGCGGCGTTGAAACTGCACTCGACATGGTCAGGCGTGGCCGGCGGCGCCGCCGTCCGCTGCAGCGCAACGCCCGAGGCCCACCAATGACCGGCACGACGGATCGCGGACCGGGCGTTCCATCGGCCAGCACACCGGCCGCCGTGCTGGCCGACGGCTTTGCCCGCCACGTCGGACGCTGGGCCAGCGCGTTGCAACTGCCAGCCACGACGGTGCAGACGCTGCGTCAAGTGGCTCAGGCGGTGAGCCTGGCCACCAGCGAAGGCCATGTCTGCCTGTTGCTGTCCGACTGGAACGAAGCCACCGATGCGACGTGCCGCATCGGCGAATTGCGCGCCGAGCTGCTTGGCTCCGGCCTGGTCGGCACTCCGCAGGCGCCCGGCGCGATGCCGTTGATCCTGGACGCCGAGCACCGCCTCTATCTGCACCGCTATTTCGACTACGAACGCCGGTTGGCGCGTCGACTGGTGCGAGCCGCCGGCATCGGACCGGCTGGCGCCACGGCCGGTGTTTCCATGTCGGAGGCGGGCGCCGTGGTGCCGGATCTGGTTCGTCAAGCTGCGGTCGTGACCGTGCCCGACGACATCCGCCGCCATTTCAGGTCCGACCCATCGACCAGCGCCGGGCCGGTCGACTGGCAGCGCATCGCCGTCGCGCTGGCGTGGCGCCAGCGGTTGACGATCATCAGCGGCGGGCCCGGCACCGGCAAGACCACCACCGTGGTGCAGTTGCTGGCCTGCCTGCTGGCACAGGACCCGGGCTGCCGCGTCGCGCTGGTCGCACCGACCGGCAAGGCGGCAGCGCGCATGACGCAGGCGATCGCACAGCGTGCCGCACAGTGGCCCTCGGACCTGCGTGCACGCCTGCCCACCGAGTCGTACACGGTGCACCGCCTGCTGGGCGTGACGCCGCGACCGGGCGGCTTCGTGCACGACGCCGACCACCCGCTCGCGCTCGACGCGCTGGTGGTCGACGAGGCATCGATGCTCGACCTGTCGCTCGCCACCCGCCTGCTCGAGGCGGTGCCCGACGCGGCGCGCATCATCCTGCTGGGCGACAAGGACCAACTGTCGGCGGTGGAAGCGGGCGCGGTGTTTTCCGAGCTTTGCACCGATCCGACATTGACCGACACCTGCCGGCGCGACCTGGCGCTGCTGTGCGACGTCGACGCGGTCGACATCGTCCCGCCGGCGCCGTCGCGGCCGAGCGTGCTGACCGACTCGGTGGTCTGGTTGGAAACCAACTTCCGCTTCGCCCCCGACTCGGGCATCGGCCGGCTGGCGCGCGACATCAATGGCGCGCGCGCCACCGAGCTGATCGGCCGGCTGCGCGCGGGCGGCGACCCCTCGGTGCAGTGGCACGCCGAGGGCGGTGCCGATCCAGACAGCGCGGGCTGGCTGCGCCTGATCGACGGCTATTCAACGTACTTCGATGCGGTGCTGCACGACCCGCGCGACCGCCCGGCCATCGTCTCGGCATTCAGCGGGTTCCGCGCGCTGTGCGCCGTGCGGGCCGGGCCGCGCGGCGTCGAAGCGATCAACGAGCGCATGACACGCCATGCGCGTGAACGGCTGGCGCCGCTGCTGGCCGCGCTGCCAACGGAGGCCGGGCCCGCGTGGTACGCAGGACGGCCCGTGATGGTGCTGCGAAACGACCGCTTGCTGAAGCTTTTCAACGGCGACATCGGCATCGCGCTGCCGAACGACGAGAGAGCCCGCTCAGGAGCGGACGAAGACGCGGACGAAGAAGCGGACTCGGGCGTGGTCAAAGAAGCGCTGACCGTGTGGTTTGCCGATGCCGACGGCGGTCTGCGCGGCGTGTCGCCGCAGCGCCTGCCGCCACACGAGACTGCTTACGCCATGACGGTGCACAAGGCGCAGGGCTCGGAGTTCGACCACGTGTGGGTGTTGCTGCCCGAGCATCACTCGCGCGTCGTGACTCGCGAATTGCTTTACACGGCCGTCACCCGCGCCCGGCGACAGCTGACGCTGTGCGCCAGCGCGCAGGTGCTGACCGCCGCGCTCAATGCACCGACGCGCCGCCATTCCGGCCTGCTGGCGCGGCTGCGTGAAGCGGCCGCCGAGCAGAACGCATGAGCCGCCGGGCCGCCCCAAGGCGATTTCCGCAGTGCAAGGCGCGAAGGTCGCTCAGTAAACCCGCCGGGCCGCCCCAAGGCGATTTCCGAAGTGCGCAGCGCGAAGGTCGCCAGTTAAATCTGCCGGGCCGCCCGACGCCGAATTCCGCACTGCGCAGCGCGAAGGTCGCCCATTGAATCCGCCGCATCATCCATCGGGAGATGCCGGAGTGAACCCGCCGGCGAGGCCGGTCGGCCACGTCGGCGTCGAATCGATGAGTCGCCGATGAGCCTGGGCCACCGCCGCATCACGCTGCGCCAGTTCCGCTATTTCATCGCGGTGGCAGAAAGCGGCTCGGTCGCATCGGCCTCGCGCATGTTGGACATTGCGCAGAGCGCGCTGACCAAGAGCCTGCTGGAGCTCGAGGCCGAGCTCGGCAGCAGCCTGTTCGAGCGCAGCTCGCGCGGCATGAATCTGACGCCACAAGGACACCGCTTCCTGGTGAGCGCGCGCACGGTGATCGGCTCGGTGGCCGAAGCGTTGCGCCTGCACGCCGGCGAGGCCACGGCCGGGCTGTCGGGCGTGCTGTCGATCGGCGTCACCAGCTTGGTGGCGGGCTACTACCTGAGCGAGCTGTTCATGCGCTACCGGCGCAGCTGCCCGGCGGTGCGGGTGTTTGTGACGGAAGACAGGCCGGCGTTCCTCGAGCACCTGCTGATCAACGGCGAGCTCGACGTGGCGATCATGGTCAGCAACGTCCTCAGCGAGCCGCAGGCGATGGTGGCCGAGACGCTGACGCGCAGCCCGAACCGGGTCTGGATGGCGTCCAACCATGCGCTCGCCGCGGCGGACGAGATCACGCTGGCCGAGTGCGCTGCGTGCGATCAGATCGTGCTGGAAGCCGACCGCATCGACGACGTCATGGCGGGCCTGTGGTCGCGCCAACAGCTCAAACCGCGCGTGATTCTGCGCACGTCCTCGCTCGAAGCGGTGCGCTCGTTGGTGGGCGCCGGCGCCGGCATCGCGTTGCTGCCCGATTTCCTGTATCGCCCCTGGACGCTCGACGCCGAGCACGTCGAGGTGCGACGCCTGCGCGACGACCTGCCGACCATCGACGTCGGTCTGGTGTGGCGGCGCGGCTCGGGACTCAAGCCAGCCGCTGCCGAGTTCATCGCGCTGGCACGCGAGCAATCGCGGCTGCGGCGGGCGTGAGGGCGAGCGTGAGGGCTGAAGCGGCGCGGTCGGCTGTCAAAACGACGCGGGTCGTCCTTCAGCATCCAACCCGTTGTCACCTTCACTGCGGCGACTCGCGACGGTCGCGCTGCGGTTCAGCTGGCCGGGCTTCCGTCTGGCCAAGCGCGCACCCTGTGATTCAGGCAGGCTCGTCGGTGCGACGGTTTACCAACGTCTGACGGCTGCAGGCGCCTGCGTTCACTCGGGCGTTGGCCGTTGACCGGGCTGGTCCGGCGGGCACTCGAGCGCGGTCGTTCAGCCCGCTCGGGCGTTCAGGAACCGTCGCACCACGGATGGGCTGTGGGTGAGTGCATGGAACCCTGTGTACGCAACAGCCGCCGGTGCAGAACACCGAGGCGAGCATGCCCCGGCGAGCAACGTCCCGATTGGCCGGATGGAAAGTCGAGTGGATTGGGGCGACGGCCTGAAACGATCTCTCGTCCGTGAGGTCGATGCGCGAGCATTCCTGTCGTGCGCTTGGGCATCACGCTGTCTTGCTGGTGTCGCCCAGCAACGGACGACGAACCGCGACGATCAAAAACACTGCATGCACGCGATAGCCCGCGCCATCGCGCCACGGCGCGATGGCATCGACGTAGCGCGCCGGCACCCGCTGACGCCGCGAGTCGCCGCAAGTCGCCGAAGCGCGACGAGGCCAGTAAAACCGGGCCGCCGACGAACGCGGCGGCGCAGGCCGCTTCTGCGTCTGCATCGTCCAGCGTGATCAGAATCCGTTGCTGCGCGACGGGCTGCAGCCCCGCTGATTTGCCGCACCGAGCCAATGCGTCGCCTTGCCCCAGACCGAAGAGCAAGGGGCAGACTTCGCTGCGCACCTCACCGTCGACGATGCCGAACAGCGGCGCCCAGCCGCAGCTTGCACGCTCGCCCGACACTGCCAGCACCGCACGCCCGCCGGGTCGCATCACGCGCTTCAACTCGCGCACCGCAGCGGCCGGATCCGGCCTGTACATCAGGCCCAGGTCGCACAGTGCGCCATCGAAGCTGGCATTGGGGAAAGCCAGTTGCTCGGCATCCATGCGCGCGAAACTGGCGTGCGCCGTCCTGTGGCTCCGTTCGCGGTGCGCGGCGGCATCCACCATGGCCTCGGCGATGTCGACACCGACTGCGGAACCGCAGCGCCCGCAACCTGCGCTGCGGCTGTCGAGACCACGCCCGTGCCGCAGGCCACGTCAAGCACAGACTCGCCCGCGATGAGGTCGGCCACCGTCATCACGGGCGCGTGAACACGGGCGAACGGCTCGTGCCAAAGGCGCGCGCAAGCGTCGACCGCGCGTTACCGGCCGTAGCGCTGCACCCGGCGTTGCAGGCGGGCCTCCACCCTCGCGCTCACGCCCGCGTGACGACGACTTCCAGGTACTCGCTGGGCACGACCAGCGAGGCCGGACCTGCGCGGTTCAGGCTGTCGAGCAACTCTGCCAACTCTGCGGCCAGCGCCTGCGCCTTTTCGGGCGTCTGAGCCGCGAACGCCTTGTTGACGGGCCCGTACCAGGTGCGGAAGACCTCGATGAAGTGCGCCGCCGACCGATAGCGGAAGTTGAAGTGCAGCGACCGCGCCTGCACCGCAGCGGCGGCAGGGCCGAACAAGCTGCGCAGGTGGGACTCGGTGCCCCACAGCGACGGCGCCTGCACGCCTGCCGGGGGCGGGACGTAGCGGCCCAGCACCTTGAACACCTTTCCGATCAGGCTGTCGGGCGTCCAGTTGGCGAGGCCGATGCGGCCTCCTGGACGCACGACGCGCGCCATCTCGGCGGCTGACCGCGCATGGTCGGGCGCGAACATCACACCGAAGGTGGACACGGCAACGTCGAAGCTGCCATCCGCAAAAGGCAGCGACTCGGCATCGGCAGTCTGGAACGTGACTTCGGCGCGCTCGGCGCGGGCTCTTTCGGCACCGCGCTCGAGCAGGCTGTCAACGTAGTCGGTTGAGGTGACAACGCAGCCACGGCGCGCTGCGGCCAGCGTGGCGTTGCCGTTGCCGGCCGCGACATCGAGCACCCGCTCGTCGGTCTTCAGGTCGCAGGCTTCGGCCAGCGATTCGCCGACGATCTGCAGGGTCGTTCCGATGACCGCGTAGTCGCCAGTACCCCAGGCAGCCTGCTGGCGCGTCTTGATGGCGGAAAAGTCGATTTGCGCATTCATGGTGTGACTCCGTCGGGGGTTGTCGGGAAGCCCACTGTCCCGCGGCTGCGGGCCGCCGTCCTGCCTGCGCGTCCGCGTCACCTGTCCGTGCGTCCGGCAATGCGCCTCAGGTTGACCGGGGGTCCGCGGCGCCTGCCGATGGGTCCAAAGAGGCGCCTGGTCAATGGTCATGACGCTGCTGCGGCGCCAGAATGCGCTGCACCGACTACCGGGAGTGCCGCATGGCCGAAGAACAGATTGCCGCCGCGATGGAACGCATGAGTTCGGCGTTGCGGCGCAAACCACGCGCCGGGCTGCACGATGACGCGCCGGCCACCGTGCGCTGGGCGGGTGGCCTGCGGACCGTGGCACGCAGCGAGTCAGGCTGCGAGGTGATGACGGACATGCCGGCAGCCATTGGCGGCGATGACACGGCCGCAACCCCCGGTTGGCTGTTGCGCACGGCGCTGGCGGCGTGCGCAGTCACGCGCATTGCCATGGAGGCTGCGGCACGGGGAATCGCCCTGCAGACGCTCGAGGCCCACGCCAGCAGCCGCAGCGATTTGCGCGGTCTGGTCGGCGTGGCCGCGCCTGATGGTCGCCCGGTGCCCGCGGGCCCGCTGGCGATGGAGTTGCATGTTCGCATCGGTGCCCTGGGTGTGGACCCGGCCAGGCTGCGGGCGCTGGTGCAGGCAACGCCCGGGTGTTCGCCGGTGACTTGCGCGATCGAGCAGTCGCTGGCGGTCGGGCTCCACATCGAGGTGGCGGACTGATGGACGCGCTTTCCCAGACCCTGCGCGAGGTGCGTCTGGTCGGCGCCATCTTCCTGCACGGCCGCTTCACGGCGCCGTGGTGTTATCAGTCCCCGCCGGCCGCCGCGGCGGCAGCTGTTCTGGAGCCGACGGCCGAGCGCGTCGTCCTCCTTCACCTGATCACCGAAGGCGATTGCTGGGTCGAGCTCGGCGACCTGCCGCCGCTGCGCCTGACGGCCGGCGACGCGGTGCTCTTTCCGCAGGGCGACGCGCACCGCATGGGCTCGCAACCGGGGCTGACACCGGCGTCAGGCGCGCGGCTCCATGAGGTGCTGGCCCGACGGCCCCGACTGCTGGCTTACGGCGGCGGAGGTGCCACGACCAAGCTGGTGTGTGGCTATCTCGCCTGTGACGCACGGCTCGCGCGCATCTTGCTGACGGGGTTGCCGCCGATCGTCAAGGTCGGCGTGCGTGGCTCGAATGCCGGCTCGTGGCTCGAGGCTTCCCTGCGCTACGCGCTGGCGGAGGCGCGCTCCCCCCGCCCCGGTGGGCAGGGTGTTCTGGCCAAGCTGGCCGAGGTGTTGTTCATCGAGGTGCTGCGCATTCACATGAACGAGCAGGCGCAGGGTCGCACCGGTTGGTTGGCCGGCGTCAACGACCGAATTGTCGGTGCGGCACTGCGAGCGCTGCATTGCGAACCGGCGCGGCCCTGGACCCTGGACGAACTGGCGCGCGTTGCGGGCACTTCTCGGTCGGTGTTGGCCGAACGCTTTGCGCAACTCGTGGGCCAGACGCCGATGCAATATCTGGCGCAATGGCGCATGTTGCTGGCATCGAACCTGCTGGCAGGCAGCAACGCGCCGCTGGCACGCATCGCCGAAGAGGTCGGCTATCAGACCGACACTGCATTCAGCCGCGCATTCCGGCGCGAGTACGGCGTGCCACCGGCCGCGTGGCGACGCCAACAGGCCGGCGTGGCGTCGAACCTCGGCACGTGAGGCCGCGCCTGGGCCGCCCGAGCCCGTCCGCACGCGCGCGAATTCCAGCGGTTCCTTTAGCGGGCCGGCCGCGCCGCCACTCCAGACATTCACCATGCAGGATCGCTTTTGGCGTAACAGCGCCTTGGACGTGGAGCGAGGAATCGTGACGCGCACGCAGCGCCGGGCGGCGGTGCATGAAGTCCGGTGGCGACACGCTTGTCGCGCTGGATCACTCCCTCGCACGCGATGCATCCCTGCCGTGATGGCAGGGACCTCGGCGCGGGTCGCCGCCCGCCACTAGACTGCGGCAGACCCCATCACCGCCGGACTCGCATGGTCAGCTACCCCTTCGATGCATTCGGTCAGCCCCTGGCCCTGGTGCTGCGCCAAACGCCGCAGCCCGTCGGCAATGAAGTCGTCATGCGGGTCGGCAGCTGCGGCGTGTGTCACAGCGACCTTCATCTGCATGATGGCCACTTCGATCTCGGCAACGGCAACAAACTCGACCTGAGCCGCGGCATCGCCCTGCCGTGTGTGCTCGGCCACGAGATCGCCGGCACGGTCGCGGCCGTTGGCCCGGATGTCATTGGCGTCGCAGTGGGCGACCGGCGCGTCGTGTACCCGTGGATCGGCTGCGCCGCTTGCAGGGCCTGCAAGCACGGCCGCGAAGAGCTGTGCCTGGCGCCGCGCACCCTCGGCGTGAACCGCGATGGCGGCTTTGCCGACCATGTGCTGGTGCCGCATCCGCGCTACCTCTTTGCCTTTGACCCGCTGCCCGAAACGCAGGCATGCACCTGTGCCTGCTCGGGACTGACGGCCTACAGCGCGCTCCAGAAATGCGCGCCGCTCGGCGACGGCGACACGCTGCTCGTCATCGGCGCCGGCGGCGTCGGCCTGTCGGGCGTGCGCATGGCGTCCGCGGTGTTGGGCGTCAGACCGGTGGTGGCCGAAATCGATCGCAGCAAATGGGACCTGGCTTTTGAAGCCGGCGCCGCCGACTGCCTGGACCCCACCGACACCGATGCGGCCCGGGCCTTCATGCGGGCCAGTGGCGGCGCGGCCGCGGTGATCGACTTCGTCGGTTCCGCCGCCACATTCGCGTTCGGCCTGACGGCACTGCGCAAGGCAGGCAAGCTCGTGTGCGTCGGCCTGTTCGGTGGCGCAGCGCCGTTGATGCCCGCCATGCTGCCGCTGCGGGCGGTCACGATCACGGGCTCGTACGTCGGCAGCCTGGCCGAGATGGGCGCGATGATGGCCCTGGCGCGCCAGGGCACGCTGCCCGCGCTGCCGGTGACCACGCGCCCGCTGGCAGAGGTCAACGAGGCCCTGGCAGCGTTGCGCAGTGGCGCCATCCGAGGCCGCACCGTGCTGCTGCCTTGAGACCTGCCGGCGATCAGGCCGCGAATCGGGCTCGACAACGCATGGCAATCACCCTGCGAAACCCGGTGGCGCGCTGCCGGCCCGTTTCGAGTGAGACGGCTACCGCTGTCACGGGGCCAGGACTTCGAGTGTCGGGAAGTAGCTTCGGCAGCGTCCGGCATCGCGCGTCAGCAAGGGCCGGCCTTCGACGGCAGCGTGGACGCCGATGAAGAAGTCAGGCAGCACCGGTGCCTTGCTGCCCCCCGCGCCGACGTTACTGCGCAAATGCCTTGGCGGCCAGGAAAAGCGCGGGCCGAGAAATCCCGCGCTGTTCCAGCGCCATCGTCAGCACTGCGTCGTCGAGCGCTTCGATGGTCGCGAACGAAAGTGACATCTCGGCATAAATGACCGGATTGATGACCAAGGCATGCGGCTTGGCCTGGGCGCGCAATTGCGTGGTGGACCAGTCGGCCCACTGCGGGTCGTTTTGCAGCACGTCCACCAGGACGTTGGTGTCCACCAACAACATCAATCGTCGGCGCGCAGAAGCTTCATCAATGCATCGGTTCGCCAGGGCACGTCAACCCGACCGCGAACCGCGTCGAAACGGTCGCCGGCCGGGCTGCGTGCGCCTGTGGCAGGCGGTGCCGGCTGGAGCACCACCTCGCCGGAGCCGTTCAGCAAGAACTCCACAGATTCACCATGAACCAAATGCATCGCATCGCGTGTCCGTTTGGGGATCGTCACCTGTCACTTGCTGGTCATCGTCGTTGCCAGGCTCTTTTCCTCCAGGTATTACAGAGTGAAGTCATGGTGATACATCCTCACATCTTGACCATCACATGCCGCGCCACGGTGTAGTCCTCCAGCGCGTACATGCTCATGTCCTTGCCGTAGCCGCTGCTCTTCATGCCGCCGTGCGGCATTTCGTTGGCGAGCATGAAATGGGTGTTGATCCAGGTGCAACCGTATTGCAGCTTCTTGGCCACGCGCATGGCCCGGCCGACGTCCTGCGTCCAGACGCTGCTGGCCAGGCCGTAGTCGCTGTCGTTGGCCCAGGCGATGGCCTGCTCGGTGTCGGTGAAGCGGGTCACGCTGACCACCGGGCCGAACACCTCGCGCTTGACGATCTCGTCGTCCTGCCGTGCGCCGGCCACCACCGTGGGCTCAAAGAAGAAACCGCCACCGGCGCGGGCCTTGCCGCCGGCGGTGATTTCCATGTGACCGGCCGACTGCGCCCGCTCGACGAAGCTGGCGACGCGGTTGCGCTGGCGGTCGCTGATGAGCGGGCCGAGTTCGACGTCGGGCTCGTCCTGCGTGCCCATCTTGATCGTCTTGACGGCGCTCGACAAATCGGCCACGAGGCGGTCGTAGACCTTGCCGCCGGCGTAGACGCGGCAGGCCGCGGTGCAGTCCTGCCCGGCGTTGTAGTAGCCGAAGGTGCGCAGGCCTTCGACCACGCTGGCGATGTCGGCGTCGTCGAACACCAGCACCGGCGCCTTGCCGCCGAGTTCCAGGTGGGTGCGCTTGAGCGTGCCGGTGGCGGCCTGCAACACCTTGCGACCGGTCGACACGTCGCCGGTGACGCTGACCATCGCCACCTTTGGGTGTTCGACCAGCGGCTGACCGACCGTGGGGCCACGCCCGCAGACCACGTTCAGCACGCCTTTCGGCAATATGTCAGCGGCCACCTGCGCCAGCAGCAGCGAGGTCAGCGGCGTCTGTTCGCTGGGCTTGAGCACCACCGTGTTGCCGGCGGCCAGCGCTGGAGCGATCACTTCGGCCACGTGTTCCCGACGGTCGTTCAGGAAAAATTCAAGCTCATCCGGAGCAGAGAGCCGCCCAGCAGTCATCGACTCGCGAAGCTTTTTTCCCCATTGGCCGTTCGTCGGTTCACGGCTCAACACCACTTCACGACCTTTCGCGATGAACCAATCGCCGAGACGTCTGGCTTGGCTTGATTTACCGGTGCCGTCGATTCCTTCGATCACGATGAAAAGTCCTTTCTCCATGAGCTTATAAATAACGTGATTTGAGATGCGTGAGGTAGGCTTCGGTGGATGGAAGAGAACGGGTTGCCTGCTGGATAAGATCGGCAGGATCTAGCGTCGCACCGTGAAAGTGAATGGATTCACGCAGCCATTGGAGCAGTGGCAAATAGTCCGCTTGTTCCATGGCGGCTGCCACGGATGCGTCTTTACTCGCTGCGGCGAAGAGCTGAGCAGAGTTGATATTTCCGAGCGTGTAAGTGGCGAAATATCCCAGCCCGCCCATCGACCAATGGATGTCTTGCAAACAGCCGTCTTGGTCATTTTTTGGGGTAAATCCGAATAATTCACGGAAATTTTCAGCCCAGGCGGCTGGCACATCCGCCACTGCCAGACTGCCATTCACTAGCCGCCGCTCCAGCTCAAACCTCAGTAGAATGTGCAAATCATACGTTGCTTCATCTGCCTCCACTCGGATCGGTGAGAATTCCGCCCGCCACAGATAGCGCATGAATTTTTCCTGTGAAAATCCCGCCAACTGTGGAAAAAAGCTTTGTGCCACCGGGTACCATTTCTCCCAAAATAGCCGCGAGCGTCCGACATGATTTTCCCAAAGTCTGGACTGAGATTCATGAATCCCTAGGGAAACCGCCGTCCCCGACGGAAGACCGAAATCTGCTGCTGGCAGTCCTTGTTCGTAAAGCCCGTGCCCAGCTTCATGCAAAACGCCAAACAGCGATGATGTGAAATCTCGTTCATCATACCGCGTGGTCAGCCGAATGTCCCGCGGCCCGAGTGTCGTACAAAATGGATGCGTTGTTGTATCGATACGGCCCGCTGAAAAATCAAATCCCAGCGCCGCTGCCACTTGGTGATTGAAACGTTTTTGCGCAGCAACGGGGTACGGACCTGCTGGCAGAGTCGCCGCATGAGCCGCCGAGTTTTCGACTGCAAGACTTGCAATTTCTCTAGCTGCTGGCCGCATTTGGTCAAACAAATCGGCGACTGCTGCCGTGCTAGTTGCCCGCTCGTATCCGTCTAGCAAGGCATCATATGGCTCAGCGCGATAGCCCCAAAGATCCGCTTTTTCGCGTGCAAGTCCCACCAATGTTTCGAGGTGTGGCGCAAAACTGGCAAAGTCAGATCGCTCCCGAGCCTCCGTCCATGCGCACTTTGCCAGCGAACATGCCACTGAGTCTCTCGCCACCAGAGCCACGGGTAGCTTTTTCGCCCGGTCGAAGTCGCGCCGTAGTTCACGCAAATTCGCCGATAATTTTTTGTCATCACCCGTGTCGGTTGCCTCAGCTGCCTCTAGCTCTTCTTGCCAAGCATTCGATGTTGCGAGTTCGTGCGCTCGTGAAGACAACCATGCGAGCTGCTCTGCCCGATATTGCGCGGCAGCAGGCGGTAAATAGGTTTCTTGATCCCAGCTGAGGGCCGCTGCTGCGGACTGGATGAGTGCCACCTCACGGGCTTTTTCAATAATCGACATGCAGGGTTTCTGAATCAATCCGCCCATCAATCAAAGATGCTTTTTCCTTTCTGGAATCTTTTAAAAAACTGATTCGCATTCCGTTCATTCAATAAATCAGAGCTTCTCACGTGTCGCTCTAATGCGAGTTTTGAGTTGATCGAGTTCTCTTTCGAGTAGCTCAAGTTCTGCCGCCACACTGCCGGTGGTGAGACGAGCAGCGGATTTTTCGTCGTTCATTTCTTGCATACTATTCATGATCACGCCGATGAAGAGATTGAGCATGATCATGGTTCCAAAAAGCACGAAGGAGAGAAAGTAGGCCACGATTTTAAAGGTAGAAACGCCGGATCCGCCACGCAGCAAATCATACATTAATGCGGTCCAGCCTTCTAAAGTGATCACTCCACACAGCGTCAATAAGGCATCGCCTAAACTACCAAAATGTGCTGGATCTGCCTTACCGAAGAAGAACACTCCGCTGACGCCATAGATATAAAACATGATCGATAGCAGCAGTCCAACGTAGCCCATTGATGGGATCGACTTCAGCAGCGCACCGACCAAGAGTTGCAATTTAGGCAGCACCGTAATCAAGCGTAATACCCGCAACACTCGCGCCAATCGCAACACCATCGCGAACTCCGCAGCGACGGGCAGCAGGCAAACGACCACGATGGTGAAGTCGAATAGATTCCATGGTTTGTTGAAAAAACGCCAAGGTTTTGGAGATTCTGCTGCAAGCTTTAGCAACACTTCGATTAGGAAAATTGCGATGATTACTCGATCGATGGCGTGCAAGATCGTTCCATACTGACTGACGATTTGAGGATTCGTCTCCAGACCTGCGGTAAGGCCAGCCAACAAAATAATGGCGATGATCGAGCTTTTAAAAATCTGCTGTTCGATCAGTTTTCGGCATAATTCAACCACCATGAGCTAATGCCTAAGCAGCTCGAAGCTGGATGTCGATTAGAGGATTTGGTATAGATTCCACAATGCTGCACATTTTCTAATGCGGCCATTCAGGCAGTGTTTCTGCAAGAATTGCGGTGATTCGTTTGCGCTCGGGAGCTTTCATCCATGCGAATGCCACATCGTTTCCTGATAGAGCTCCCTGCATTTTTGCAATCACCGCGGATTTCACTCGGGCGGGTAGATTTGTAAAAGCTGACGAGTAAATCATGAACGAGCAGCGACGCTTAAAAATGCGGTCGCGGAGTTGAAAATCTGCTAGAGATTCACCGTCGTGTGTTCGTGGATAGCGGGCTTCAAATTGCTTTTGAAACTCCTCGTTGCCTTCGACTCCCTCGCCTGGATCCGCCTCATTTTTAAAAAATAAGCACTCGACAATTTGAGCCGCCATTCCGTCAGCCACTCTTCCGGCAGATCCTAAGTCTGGATCGTCATGTGGATTGAGCGCGCGTGTTAAGTAGGCGGCGCGGCGATATTGCAGTGTGGCGGCATTGAGTAGATTGTGGATC
>ENA-OFCX01000564-OFCX01000564.1-metagenomes-genome-assembly--contig:-NODE-564-length-18366-cov-3.873409_pt1 | contig 18366 bp, 17 predicted proteins | sample MGYA00153384_OFCX01 | MGnify analysis MGYA00153384
CGCCCGCCACGATGCGGGTGGTGCAAATGCTCCCGGGCCCGATGCCGACTTTGACGCCGTCCGCTCCGGCATCCACCAGCGCGAGCGCCGCAGCGCCGGTGGCAATGTTGCCGCCAATCAAGTCGATATGCGGGTAGTTGAGTTTCACCCACCGTACCCGGTCAATCACGCCCTTGCTGTGTCCATGGGCGGTGTCAACCACGATGGCGTCAACGCCAGCTTTGACGAGTGCTTCAACCCGCTCTTCAGTGCCCTCACCCACGCCAACCGCTGCGCCTACGCGCAAGCGGCCAGACGAGTCACGCGCTGCGTTGGGGAAATTGGTTTGTTTGGTGATGTCTTTGACGGTAATCAAGCCTTTGAGCTCAAAGTCGTCGTTGACGACCAGCAAGCGCTCGAGTTTGTATTTGTTTAAAAGCGCTTTGGCTTCAAGTGCTGAAGTGCCCTCTTTAACCGTGATGAGTTTCTCACGCGGCGTCATGATCTGATGCGCTTTGACGTCATAACGCGTTTCAAAGCGCAGGTCGCGGCTGGTCACAATGCCGACAACTTTGCCGCCATCGCACACGGGAAAGCCTGAAATACCTAGTTGTTCGGACAATTCCAGCACTTGCAGCACCGTGTGCTCGGGCGTAATCACCACCGGATCACGCACCACACCCGATTCATAGCGCTTGACCTTGGCGACTTGCGCCGCCTGCTGCTGGGGTGTGAGGTTTTTATGCACAATGCCGATGCCGCCTTCCTGGGCTATGGCAATAGCTAATCTGGCTTCTGTCACTGTGTCCATCGCGGCGGACACAAGCGGCAAATTCAGGCGAATGTTGCGTGAAAACTGGGTAGAAAGACTGGCGTCCTTGGGGAGGACCTGGGAGTACGCTGGCACCAACAATACGTCGTCGAAGGTGAGCGCTTTGCCGATAAGGCGCATGGCTGTTGCTCCAAACGGAAGATTGTATCCGTGCCGCTTGCCGTAAAACTTGCCTCTCGTTGCCATCAAGCGGTCGTCATGCCCGGGCAAAAAGTCACGTTTCCAGCAAAGAAAACTGTCCAATTTGCGCAACGCCAGGTGCAAATTTTCGGCGTGCAGCGATACACTGGGGCTATGAAATCAACATCTAACTTGAGGACTTTCGTTGCTGCCTTTTTTTGCATGGCGTTTGCCGCCGTGGCCAGTGCGCAGTGGCAATGGATAGGCAAAGACGGACGCAAGGTGTTCAGTGACCAATCGCCACCGGCTGAAATTCAGGAAAAAGACATTTTGAAGCGACCCGGTGGCAGCGTTCGCAGCAGCGCTCCGGTAGCTGTTAATACGGCTGGCGCGCCGGCAGTTTCAGCTGCTGGCAAACCAGCAAGCGCCGCTTCCGCGCCCACAGCAAAAGCAAGCGCGCCAAAGGTAACGGGCAAAGATGCCGAGCTCGAGGCCAAAAAGAAAAAGGCCGAAGAAGAACAGGCTGAAAAGAAAAAAGCTGAAGAAGAAAAAGTCGCCAAAACCAAAGCAGAAAACTGTGCACGGGCTAAAAATGGCCTTGCAACGCTGAAATCTGGCGTGCGTATGGCGTCACGCAATGACAAAGGCGAAACAGAAGTGTTCGACGATGCGAAGCGCGCATCTGAAAGCAAGCGCGCTCAAGAAATCATCGACTCCAGCTGCAGTTAAAGGGCTTTGCTGCAGCGCGCTGCAGCTAGCGTCAAGCCTCAGTAACCTGCCTTGCTGCCCACCCGTCTGGCGGCAAACAGGCCTGCCCCTTTAGAGCCCTGCCGAACAAAGCGCTGCCGTCTTGCGGTTTTCGGGTCTACGGTTAGTGGTCGATACAACTCGATTCGGTCATGTGCTTTCAGCACTTGACCAGGCTTGGCTGCCTTGCCCCAAACGCCAGAGCGCAATGACGCGGTAGCTTCGGCCCAATCGCGCGCTTGCTCTGAGCTGCGCCACGCTGCCAGCGCTTGCCCTACTGTGGTGCCAACAGCAAGCTGAAGATGAAACTCGAGGACGCTGCGCGGCTCAGGCGAATACACCAGAACAATTTCCAAGCGTTCATTCATGTCTGGCAGGTGGTCCACGGCTCAGCCATAAATATGCGTTGCACGTTTGACAAAGGCGTCGACCAGATTGCCTGCAATTTTGTCAAATACCGGCCCTACCAACGCGGCCAAAGCAGCATTGTCAAAGTCGTAGTTCAAGCTGAAAATTACCTTGCACGCACGCTCGCCGCCGTTGCCAATGGGCGTGAAGTTCCATGTGCCGTCGAGCTTCGAGAACGGGCCATCAACCAATTTCAAGCTGACTTGCGTGTCTTGCTCGTGGGTATTTTGGGTGGTAAAGCTTTGCTTGATGCCAGCCACGGACAAGCCAACCTTTGCCGTCATGCCGTGGGGGGTGTTGTCAAGCACTTCGGCCGCATCGCACCAGGGCAAAAACTTTGGATAGCTGGCCACGTCGGTCACCAACGCAAACATTTCGGCAGCGGTGTACCAGATTAAAACGGACTTGTTGACAGTTTTCATACAATCGAGGGTTGCACACGATTGTATTGGTCGACGGCAACCTCACATACCTTCATGGCCACTAAAGACCCTTCCCCATCCAAAAAGCTTGATGCCACATCGTCAGGCAAATCAAAGCACAACCGGCCGGTAAACATATCGCCGAAAGCCGCTGCTGCAGCCACGCGCATTGCCGACAACAAAAAAGCGCTTTTCAATTACCACATTGAAGAGCGTTTTGAAGCCGGTATGGTGCTTGAAGGCTGGGAAGTCAAATCAGTTCGCGAAGGCAAAGTCCAGTTGACGGACGGCTACGTGGTGATCAGGAATGGTGAGCTGTTCATCATCGGTTGCCAGATCAATCCACTTGGCACGGCATCCACACACGTCAGCCCTGACAAGGCGCGTACCAAGAAGCTCTTGATGCACAAGGTTGAGATCAGGCGGCTGATGGGCAAGGTTGAGCAAAAAGGTTTTACTCTGGTGCCGCTGAATATGCACTGGAAGGCAGGCAAGGTGAAATGCGAAATTGGCCTGGCTAAAGGCAAGGGAGAGCACGACAAACGCGACACCATCAAAGACCGCGAAGGCAAGCGGGAAGTGGAACGCGCAATGAAGTCGCGCAGCCGATGAGCCGTTAGGCCCTTAAGCCAAATCCCGCAGCGGGTGCGCATCTGCTACCCATGGGCTTGCAAAGTACGCATCGGCCATGCCGGGTTTGACGTCTTCAATGCGCGGCGGATTCCACTTCGGCGCGTAGTCTTTGTCCACTGCCAGGGCGCGAATGCCCTCCACTGTTTCGCTCTCGATGCCGGGCCGCAAGTGAAAGCAGTTGGCGATCAAATCGCGCTCCATGCGCAGGTCATCGGCCAAGCTCAAGCTGCGCGCCTTGCGGATCAAGTCCAGCGTGACATGCAGCATCAGCGGTGAGCGTTTGCGCAGCGTTGTAGCAGTTTTCGCAGCCCACACACTGTTTTTGTCTTTCTCAAGGCTGTCAACGATGTGTTTAACCCGCAGCAACGAAAAATGCGTATCTATTTGGTCTATAGAGCTTATTTTATGGGCGCTAGCAGCTACTAAATTCGTAGCAATCCATTTCCCAACCGCATCTTCGGTAGCCAGTGGCTGGCTGCCCAGTTGGTTCCACAGCGCTGGTAACGAGGCTGCCTGGCACAGTGCGTCTGCCAAGCCGTAAGCCAGCGCGTCTTCAGCGCCAATCACATCTCCAGTCAACGCCAGATATTCACCGACGCTGCCCGGACAGCGGCTTAAAAAGTACCCGCCACCCACATCTGGAAAAAGGCCAATATTGGTCTCGGGCATGGCCATCTTGGTGTGCTCTGTAACGATACGAACCCGCGCACCCTGCGAAATCCCCATACCGCCGCCCATGACTACGCCGTCCATAAAGGCAATGTAGGGCTTCGGGTACGTATGAATCAGGTGGTTCAAACGGTATTCTTCGGTGAAAAACGCATCCAAATCAGGGTGGTTTGCCAGCGCCGCTTGGTGCAAAAACCGAATGTCACCACCAGCACAAAAACCGCCGAACAGCGCTTCTGGCGTACCGGGCTGGCCAAGCTTGTTGCTACCGCGAATGGCAACCACCGTCACGCTCGGGTCGCCACGCCAGGCCACCAACGCGGTCGTTAAATCGCGCACCATTCCCAGGCTCAAGGCGTTCAGGGCTTTGGGCCGGTTGAGCGTGATCAAGCCCGCATTGCCGCACCGTTCGAACAGCACTTCGCCGCTGCTCACCAAGTTATTTAGTTCAGTCATCTTTTCTTGAATCCCATTGTTTCTGAATGTCTTTGGTTCCAACCCAGCAGCTCGTTGACCACCAGCGCGGCAATCACCAGCGAGCCACCCCACAGTACGTTCCCACCCGGCACCTCACCGGCCCCCACCCAAGCCAGCAAAATTCCAAAAACCACTTCCAGCAGCGCCAGAAGCGACATTTCTGGCGCCTTCAACACCCTGGCACACAACACCGCCAGCACGCAGGGAATAGCGAGCTGCGTCAGTCCCAAACTGCCCAGCAAGAACATATCGCGCGGCGTGGCCACCAGCGGCATAGACAGTGGCAGCGCGACCAGCGTGGAAATGACCGCACCAACCAGCACTGCGGGTACAAGATCTACATTACCGCCATGCGTTCGGCTGTATTGAACCAGCGTCCAATTGCTGGCGGCCGCGACCGGCACCATCACCGCTACCAGCATGCCGCTAATCTGGCTTGAAAAATCAAGTTGCCCTGCGTAGATCCAAGTCATGCCGAGGCTGGCAACGACTATCGCCCACCAGGTACGCGCAGGAATCGCTTGGGCAATAAACACCCGCGCCATCAGCGCCGTCAGCAAAGGCGCGAGCGCCATTACCACCAGCACATTGGCCACCGTCGTCAGCGTCAGCGCCACCATGTAGGCGGTAAACATAAACGCCCAGCAAACGCCTGACAGCCAAAGCGTTTTACCGCCCGTCAGAATCAGCGAGAAAACTTGTCGTCCACGCAGCATTGGCAAAATAATCAGCAGCGACAGCACGGTAAAAAAGCTACGCCAAAATGTCAGCTCAAAACTGCGTGCAGACTCCAGGTGCCGCGACACCACCCCAGCGGTAGACCACAAAAAGGCAACGAGCACCATGAGCGCCACCGCTCGGCGGTGGGTTAAAAGTTTGCCCATTACGAAGCCAGGTACCTTTGAGCAGTAATCCATGGCAACCGCGACGCGCCACACCCGCGCACAAGGCGCGCGGCGATACATTCGGCGTTGCGGGCGAGCAGCAAAGCACTGTTGACTGCAGGTTGAATTTGAAAAATTTGCTTGTTCATAGTGGCCCGTCGATGGGATTTGCGCCCATTGGACTCGACGGTTAGGTTATTTTAATTGGGAGACCAGTTGAACGAAGGGTTCGGAAATTGCAAATGGCGTTTTCGGTTGTCTGGCTTACAAGATTTACTGCGCTTTTAAGCCGATCTCCAGGCGCAATCATGGGAGCGATAGACACTGCAAAATGCTTGCCCATTCACAAATAAAAAGCGACCCAAAGGTCGCTCTTTTATTAATAGCTGCTTGTTCCCGCATTTACTGGGCTAGAGGCTAAAAAGGGATCTGATTTGGAGGGATGGCCGGGCTATTCAACCAAACAGGAGCCGCAGGACTGGCTCTGCCAGTCCGCAGGCGCAGCGACCCCCTCAGGGGGCAGCAGCCACACGCAGTGGGCAAGCGCGTGGGGGTTGAGCGCCGCGACGGGCGGTCCCAAGCAAGTTCAGCCCCCTCGGGGGGCAGCGCAGTACGCGAAGCGACAAGCGTGGGGGCCAGTTATCTCCCCGCCCGCTTGCGCTCGCTCTCGGTCAAGTGCCGCTTGCGCAGGCGCACTGACTTCGGCGTGATTTCTACCAGCTCGTCTTCTTCAATAAACTCCACGCCGTATTCGAGCGTCAGCTCAATCGGTGGCGTGATTTTGATGGCGTCTTCTTTGCCGGACACGCGAAAGTTCGTCAGCTGTTTGGTGCGGGTGGCATTCACGACCAAATCGTTGTCACGGCTGTGAATGCCGACGATCATGCCTTCATATACCGGGTCATTTGCTTTGACAAACATACGGCCACGGTCGTCCAGCTTGCCCAGGGCGTAGGTGAAAATTTCACCGGCATCCATCGAGATCAGCACGCCGTTTTTACGGCCACCAATCTCGCCCTTGTGTGCTTCGTAGCTGTCAAAAATATTGCTGATCAGGCCTGAGCCGCGTGTCAGGTTCAAAAATTCGTTGGTAAAACCAATCAAACCGCGCGCCGGGATGCGGTACTCCAGCCGCACGCGGCCACGACCGTCTGATTCCATGTTTACCAAATCGCCCTTTCGCTCGCCCAAGGCTTGCATCACGCCGCCCTGGTGTTGCTCTTCAATGTCGGCGGTCACCAGCTCAATCGGCTCGTGCTTTTCGCCATTGACTTCTTTCATCACCACGCGCGGCTTGGACACCGCCAGCTCGAACCCTTCGCGGCGCATGTTCTCCAGCAGGATGGTCAAGTGCAGTTCGCCCCGGCCCATGACTTCAAAAATACCTTCTTCATCCGTCTCGCTGACGCGCAGGGCAACGTTGTGCTGCAGCTCTTTTTGCAGGCGGTCCCAGATCTGGCGGCTGGTAACGTACTTGCCTTCACGACCGGCCAGCGGGCTGGTGTTGACGCAAAAGTTCATGGTCAGCGTCGGCTCATCGACTTTCAACATCGGCAGCGGCGCGGGCGTGACTGGGTCGGTGATTGTCACGCCGATGCCCACGCCTTCAATGCCGTTGATCAGCACAATCTCGCCGGGTCCGGCCTCAGTGGCTTGCACGCGCTCCAGACCCTGAAAGGTCAGCACCTGATTCACTCGGCCTTTAACGGCTTTGCCGTCCGGGCCTTCCATGACCACCACGTCCATCATCGGCTTGACGGTACCCTGGCTGATACGGCCGACGCCAATACGACCGACAAAGGTTGAAAAGTCGAGTGCTGAAATTTGCAATTGCAATGGCGCGTCCGGGTCGCCCTTTTGCGCAGGCACATGCTTGAGCACGGTATTGAACAGCGCCGACATGTCTGGACCCCACTGCTCGTTCGGCGGGCCTTCTACTAAAGAAGACCAGCCGTTGATGCCGGAGGCGTAAACAACCGGAAAATCGAGCTGCTCATCGGTTGCGCCCAGCTTGTCGAACAGGTCAAACGCAGCATTCACAACGTAATCAGGACGAGCGCCCGGCTTGTCGACTTTGTTGACAACCAGAATCGGCTTGAGGCCCAAGGCCAGCGCCTTTTTCGTCACGAAACGGGTTTGCGGCATCGGGCCTTCTTGAGCGTCAATCAGCAGCACCACACCGTCAACCATCGACAGCGCGCGCTCAACTTCACCACCAAAGTCGGCGTGGCCCGGCGTGTCAACAATGTTGATGTGCGTGCCTTCCCACGTCACGGCGCAGTTTTTCGCAAGAATGGTGATGCCGCGCTCTTTTTCAATCGCGTTGTTGTCCATCACGGTGTCAACGACTTTCTCGTGTTCTGCAAAGGTGCCTGACTGGCGCAGCAGCTGGTCAACCATGGTGGTTTTGCCGTGGTCAACGTGGGCGATGATGGCGATGTTACGGATTTGCTTGACGGTCATAGGGACTTTCTTCTAAAAAACTGAAAACTTAAAAAATGTGCGCGCTGAATCAGTGCGCAGCTTGCAATATGTCTTGCACCTCAATCGGTGACAAAAGGCGCTGTGGGATCAATTCGTCTGCGGTGATATGGGCAGAACCCAAAAAAGCGATCGGGTCGGAACCAAAAACCTGCACCAGCGGCGCGTCTTTGCCCCACTGCCCGGGCGTACCGCGTCGGCGCAGGCCGCTCAAGAACCGCCCTGCATTGTCGGCATCCAATGTGACAGATGGGTAATTGGCGACCAGCGACTGGGGTGGCAGCAGACGTGCGTCGCGGCTTGCCTCATCCATCGCTTCAAGGTCTGGCAAGCTGATGCACTGGGCACTGGTGAAGCCGCCCGTTTCGATCCGGCGCAACGAACCCAGATGGGCGCCGCAACCAATCGCCTCGCCAATGTCTTCGCCCAGTGTGCGGATATACGTACCCTTGCTGCATTTCACTATGAGTTTAATAGCTGCTTGCGCCCGTATATCCTGGGCTACAGCCATATTTAGCTCATAAATAACGATATTTCTGGCTTCGCGCTCGACTTCTTCGCCTTTTCTTGCATATTCGTACAGCGCTTTGCCGTCTTTTTTAAGCGCCGAGTACATGGGCGGGATTTGTGCCAACGGGCCGGTAAATTGCTGGGTCAGCTTTTCAAGCAGTTGCTGCGTGATCGCAGGCACGGGGCGGGTTTCAATCACGTCGCCTTCCGCATCGCCTGTGGTGGTTTTTAAACCGAGCAGCAAAACAGCTTCATAGGTTTTGTCAGCATCCAGTTGAATCTGGCTGAACTTGGTAGCAGCACCAAAGCAAAGTGGCAATACACCCGTCGCCAATGGGTCTAGCGTGCCGGTGTGGCCAGCCTTGTCAGCACGCAGCAACCACTTGGCTTTCTGCAACGCCTGGTTGCTGGAAAGGCCAATGGGTTTATCGAGCAGCAACACCCCATGCACAGGGCGCCTCTGCACCTTTGTGCGGAGTGTTTGCATGGCTAATCTTCTTGAGCGCGGGAAGATACTGCCTTGGCAATCAACGCGTTCATGTCAGCCGCACGCTCGGTGGTGCGATCAAAGTGAAAGTGCAGCGTCGGCACGGTGTGCGTCATCAACCGCTTGAACAAGCCGTTGCGCAAAAAGCCAGCCGCCTGGTTCAGTGCTTCTTCACATTTGGCCGCATCGCCCATCAACACGCTGAAATACACCTTGGCGTGCGCGTAATCGGCAGTCACTTCAACCGACTGGATCGTCACCATCCCAACCCGCGGGTCTTTTAATTCGCGGGCGATCAGGTCCGTCAGATCGCGCTGGATCTGATCGGCAACCCGAAAGCCGCGGTTGGGGGTGTTGGACTTTTTACGCATAGAAAGATGACATCGGCTTGGATCAGGCAGCTTCCAGCGTCCGGGCAACTTCACGAATCTCAAAGAACTCCAGCACGTCACCCACTTCGATGTCGTTGTAGTTCTTGATGTTCAAGCCGCACTCAAAGCTTTCCTTGACCTCTTTTGCATCGTCTTTGAAGCGCTTGAGCGAATCGAGCTCGCCCGTGTAGATGACAACGTTCTGACGCAAGAGTCGCAGCTTGGCAGTACGGCGCACGATACCTGCTGTGACCATACAGCCCGCAATCGAGCCGATTTTGGACACCTTGAAGATGTTGCGAATCTCGGCAGTACCGATGATTTCTTCCTTCTTGTCGGGTGTCAGCATGCCCGACATGGCGGCGCGTAACTCGTCTACCGCGTCATAAATGATGTTGTAGTAACGAATGTCGATGCCGTTATTCTCAGCTTGCTTGCGCGCCTGTGCGTCAGCACGGGTGTTAAAGCCGATGAGCAATGCCTTGGAGGCAATCGCCAAATTAACGTCAGACTCAGAAATACCGCCAACGCCCGAGTACACCAATTGCACCTTGACCTCATCGGTCGACAGCTTGAGCAGCGACTGTGCCAATGCTTCTTGCGAGCCTTGCACGTCAGCTTTGATGATGATCGGCACCAGTTTGACTGCACCTTGTGAAATGTCAGCAAACATGTTTTCAAGCTTGGCCGCCTGCTGCTTGGCCAGCTTGGTGTTGCGGAACTTGCCTGCACGGTACGTTGAAATCTCGCGTGCGCGGCGCTCGTCCAGCATGACGATGAAGTCATCACCGGCTTGCGGTACTTCGGTCAAACCCTGAATTTCAACCGGAATCGACGGGCCAGCTGTTTTGATGGTGTTGCCGTTTTCGTCCAGCATGGCGCGAACCCGGCCGTAGGTTGAACCTGCCAGCACCACATCGCCCGCTTTCAGCGTGCCGGACTGAATTAATACGGTTGCAACGGAGCCGCGACCCTTGTCAAGTCGCGCTTCAATCACGAGGCCCTTTGCTAATGAATCAACCGGGGCGCGCAATTCCAGTATCTCGGCTTGCAACAATACTTGCTCGAGCAAAGAGTCAATGCCTTCACCGGTATGCGCTGACACGCCAATAAACGGCACGTCACCGCCAAACTCTTCAGGAATGACTTCTTCAGTCACCAACTCGCCTTTGACGCGCTCAAGGTTGATGCCCGGTTTGTCGATCTTGTTGATGGCCACCACAATCGGCACGCCCGCAGCTTTCGCGTGTTTGATAGCCTCTTTGGTTTGCGGCATCACACCGTCATCCGCAGCGACGACCAAAATGACAATGTCAGTGGCTTGCGCCCCACGAGCACGCATCGCGGTAAATGCCTCGTGGCCTGGCGTGTCCAAAAACGACACCATGCCGCGTGGCGTTTCAACGTGATAAGCGCCAATATGCTGGGTAATACCGCCCGCTTCGCTGGATGCAACTTTGGCACGGCGAATGTAGTCGAGCAGCGATGTTTTACCGTGGTCAACGTGACCCATCACCGTCACCACTGGTGCGCGTGGCAACAGTTCGGCGGTCTGGCCTTGCACGTCGTCGTCGGTAAAGGCTTCCGGATCGTCCAGCGCAGCGGTCACTGCGGTGTGGCCCATTTCCTCAACCACGATCATGGCAGTGTCCTGATCCAGTGGCTGGTTGATTGTCACCATCTGGCCCAGCTTCATCAGGTGTTTGATGACCTCATTGGACTTGACGCTCATCTTGTGAGCCAACTCGCCGACAGTGATTGTCTCAGGCACGTGAACTTCAATGACCTTGAATTCAGTGGGCGCTACAAAGTTTGACTCTGGCCGTGCATCACGGTCATTGCTACGCCTGCTGCCGCCGCGCGCACCACCACGGAAATTGCCACGCCCAGGAACAGACGGCGCACCGCGTGATGGCAGTGCTTTCTTTTTAGCGGCGTCTTCTTTCCAGGTCGATGACAGGTTTTCAGACTTGACTTCCTTTTTACCTGCCGCACCTGGTGCGCCGGGCTTGGCGGCGCCAGGTACAACGGCAGGTTTGTGCAATGTGCCTTTGATCGCGACTTTCGGATCCACATGCGGCACCAGCACGCGCTTGGGCGCGTTCATCATCGCGCGGATACCGGCTGCTTCTGCCTCGGCTTTTTTACGGCGGTCTTGCAGTTCAATTGACTTGGCCGCATCGGCCTGAAATTCTGCGGTGGCTTTGGCTTTGGCAGAGGCCTGAGCAGCAGCAACCTCAGCCGCTTTGGCTGCTTGCTGCGCAGCAGCTTCTTCAGAAATTTTGGGCGTTGCAGCTTCGAGCGCGGCGGCGGCTTCTTTGGCCTTTTTGCTCGAGGGTTTGGCTTTTTCAAATACCTCTGCAGCGCGCGCTACAGCTTCTGCAATTTTCTCGGCAGCCACGCGTTCCTCTTCAGCCGTTTTGGCGTCCTGCTCTTGTCGCAGGCGGCGTTTTTCGTCTAGATCAGCTTCCTGGCGGCGCAGCAATTCTGCATGGCGGTTGGCTTCGTCTTCACGCCGGGCCAGGTCAGCTTCATCAATCTGTGGCGATTGTGGTGTCGCAGCCTCAACTGAGACTTCATCGGCAGGCGCGTCCGTGCCGTCTTCACGTTTGATAAAGGTGCGTTTCTTACGCACTTCGACCTGAATGGTGCGCGCCTTGCCGGTGGCGTCAGCCTGCTTGATTTCGCTGGTGGATTTTTTTACCAGTGTGATCTTTTTGCGCTCGCCAGTTGCTGTGCCGTGGCTGGCCTGCAGAAAGGCCAGCAGCTTTTGTTTGTCTGATTCGGACAACGCGTCATCAGCACTGGTTTTGGTAACCCCCGCACTGGTCAATTGCTCGATCAGTGTGGCGGTGGATTTGTGCAGTTCAGCTGCAAATTGCGCGACGGTTGTGGTACTTGACATATTTGGTTTTCCTGTGCGGCCTTCATGATCACTGCTCTTGGGCTGCAGCGGGCTTTGCAGCCTCTGCCGCAGCTTCAGTGGCTCTGGCAGCAGCGGTTTCGTCTTCCAGAAACCAGTGCGCGCGCGCTGTCATGATCAGGGCCGTGGCGTCTTCATTGGACTGCCCGGTGATATCGGTGAGTTCGTCGGTGGCCAGGTCGGCCAGGTCGTCGCGCGTGGCAATACCCGCCGCGTTCAGTTTGGTAACCAGTTCAGGCGTAATGCCATCAACATCTCGCAGCTCCTGCGAAACGCCGCCGGAGTTTTCTTCCTTGGCGATTTCCATGGTCAGAAGAGCGTCTTTGGCGCGCGTACGCAGCTCATTGACCGTGTCTTCGTCGAAAGACTCGATTTCCAGCATTTCCTGGAGCGGCACGTAAGCCACTTCTTCCAGGCTGGTGAAGCCTTCGGCAATCAGGATGTCGGCGATTTCTTCGTCGACGTCGAGCTTTTCCATAAACAGCTTGCGGCTGGTGTCGGTCTCGGTGGCTTGCTTGACGGCCGATTCATCAGCCGTCATGATGTTGATCTTCCAGCCCGTCAGCTCGGCGGCCAGGCGCACGTTTTGCCCGCCACGACCAATCGAAATCGCCAGATTTTCCTCGTCCACCACCACGTCCATGGCGTGACGCTCTTCGTCTACCACGATGGACGATACGTTGGCAGGTGCCAGCGCGCCAATCACAAACTGCGCCGGGTCTTCAGACCACAGCACGATATCGACACGCTCGCCAGCCAGTTCATTCGTCACACCATTCACACGGGTGCCGCGCACGCCAACGCAAGTGCCGATGGGGTCAACCCGTTTGTCATGGGACAGCACAGCGATTTTGGCGCGCGAGCCAGGGTCACGGGCGCAGGATTTGATTTCCAGCAGGCCTTGTTCTATTTCAGGCACTTCAGTGCGGAACAGCTCGATCATGTATTCAGGCGCTGAACGCGACAAAATAATCGGCGCACCGCGCAGGGTGTTGTCGACTTCCATGATCATGGCGCGCACGCGGTCGCCAGAACGCAGGTTTTCTTTCGGGATCATGTCGCTGCGGCGCAGGCGACCTTCAACCCGGCCGGATTCGACAATGATGTCGCCCTTGTCCATGCGCTTGACGGTGCCGGTGAAAATCTTTTCGCCACGTGCCATGAATTCGTTGAGCAGCATTTCGCGCTCTGCGTCACGAATTTTTTGCAAGATTACTTGCTTGGCAGTCATCGCACCGATACGCCCGATTGGCAACGACTCGATTTGCTCTTCAATGAACTCACCGACCTGAATACCTGGAACGCGGTCTTCCGCATCCATCAGCATTTCTTCAGCCTCGGGGTTTTGCAGACCGGCATCATCAGGCACCACCACCCAGCGGCGGAAGGTGTCGTAATCGCCGCTGTCGCGATCAATCGCAACGCGAATATCCGCTTCGCCTTCGTACAGCTTTTTGGTAGCTTGCGCCAAAGCCAACTCAACGGCGCCAAACACCACATCGCGTTCTACGTTCTTTTCGCGCGAAATGGCCTCAACCAACATCAACAGTTCGCGGTTCATGCGATGACTCTCCTAATTTCAATTCTTTCAAGCGGTGGCACCAGCTTGGGCACCCATCTAGCTCATGTGCTCTATCTCAAGCGGGCTTAGCGCCACGCCCCTTGAAACTCACCACGGGCGCCAAACGCGCCTCTCGCAGCTCTTGCAGCGTAAAGCCCATTGCCTGTAACGGCGCAGGTTCACGCTTTTTGCTCACTTTCGCACCGGGCTTGCGCGGCGGCTCGTCACTCCAGACGATTTGCCAGCCACCCGATTCAGCACGCTCGAGCGTGCCGCGGAATTTCTTACGATTTGCATTCACCACACCACCACCAGCTGCACCAATGGCTTCCTTGAGGGTGATATCGATTTCTGCGCCAGCGAAACGAACAAAGTCCTGTTCATTGCGCAGGGGGCGATCGATGCCCGGAGAAGACACTTCCAGACGCGTGTAATCAACACCGTCGACTTCCAGCGCAAATTGCAGTTGTCGTGTGACTTTTTCGCAATCCTCTACGGTCACGAAAGCCTCAGGAACAGGATCCGCACCTTCTTGCGGCGCCTGCCAAGGCAAGTCAACGGTGACACGAAGCAATCCGCCAGCGGAACGCTCGATCTCCACCAGGTCGTAGCCCAGACCCGTTACGATTTGTTCAACAATTTGCTGTAGTGCCACGTGCTCAGTTCAATCCCGGAAGTACAAAAAACCCGATAACCATCCTGCAATTGCTTGCTGGCGGCTTCGAGCTCCAAATGCAAGCGACCAAAAAAAAGGGCGGTTAATACCCGCCCGTTTGGTCGTGAATGTTCTATTGTATCCGCAAAGCATTGATTCGCAATGTCAAGCAGCCGGATTTCCTGCAGCAATCATTGCTATTGCGCTGCAATCCGTTGCCACAGTGGTACAGCTTCAGAGGGCATGCCAGAAGCTTCCTGCGGGGCCTGCAGCAAAGAGGTCAACAACCGCTCCAGCACTTTCACCTGGGGCAGCACAGGCCCAAAAAACAGCGGTTGCGCGCCCTGTCCAATCAGCAATGTGGGAAATGTCTCTACATCGACATCGCCCATTATTTCTTCCTGGTCCTCTACATCCACCCAGGAAAAGCGGATTTGGGGAAATTTTTCCTGAATCGCCAAAAACTCAGGCTCGTACTGGCGACACACACCACACCACGCAGCACACAGGCACACCACCCGCCAGGGTGCGCCATCCTGTGCCGTCACTGGCTGCATGGTATCTGAGGGCTTGTCACAGTACATCTTCAACTTGGCTCCACAACCCTCACAGGGGCAGCATCATGGCTTTAAAGCCATGCATCCTAACGACAACCAACCCGCACACCGTTTCTTTTTTCCGAAAGCAGAGCAAAGCAGGCAACTTTGCCCACTTCGCATCATCCATAAAAAAAGCCCCAGACAGGGCCTGAGGCTTTCTTGGTCAGATTTGGGCAACGGGTTACCCAAACATGCATCGATGGATTAACCCGAGTGAGGGCGCTTGCCGGCGTTCTTCTTGCTGCGAGTGTGCGAACCACGCTCCAAGCTCGAGCGCTGGCCACGGCCTTGTGGCAACAAAGTTACGCCGTTAGGGGCAACAGGACGGGGTGTGCGCTTGCGGTCAGCTTCAGTAACGATCTTATTGCCCATGGCAATCTCTCCAGTTGAGGTTTCAGTAAACCCGTTATTTTTCCACACACTGCAAGGCAACGTGACGGCGGGATTCAAAAAATTGTCTCACATCTGGGCATTCCTCTCTTTTTACTGCCATTTTTGGGCATGCGCACCACAAGCTCAGCACATCAGCACACGGATTTACGGACGTGACCTACACCGGTGCAAGCCTTCTGCTACAAATACTGTGTGCATTCGAGCGCACCCACAAAGTGCCTGTTTCTGCGTTTTTTGCCACAGGATCATGCCCATGTCTTTCTTTGACCGTTCTTGCAAGGCCAACATCCACTGCACTTGCCACAAGTGCAAGACCTCCAACAAATTACACAATACGGTGCAAAGCCTCAAAACGGCTCTGCACCCTACTATCGCCCCCCCAGCTTCGCCATCTAGCCGCTCGGGTGTGACGGTAGGCAATGCCGTGCTGTGCACGATTGGCCTGGCAGCACTGGCGGGAGCCACCATCTATGCAACGCGTAACCCGCGCATTCCAGAGGGTATTGAGCCTGTCGACGGCTTCAACTTAGACCGCTATCTGGGCAAATGGTACGAAGTGGCCCGCATTGAGCACAGTTTTGAAAAAGGCCTGCAGCGCACGCAAGCGGAGTACAACCTCAACCCCAACGGCAGCATCCAGGTCATCAACCGCGGCTACGACCCCAAGCGCGGAGAGTGGAAAATTTCTCACGGCAAAGCCCACCCGACGATTGCGCCGGATATTGCAGCCCTCAAAGTGTCGTTCTTTGGCCCGTTTTATGGCGGCTACAACGTTGTAGCGCTGGATGATAATTACCAATGGGCCATGGTGATTGGCTCCAGCCTGGACTATTTCTGGATTCTCTCGCGCCAGCCATCACTGCCAGACGGCGTGGAAGAGCGGCTGCTACACCAAGCGCAATCACTAGGCATCGACACCCAGAAAGTGCTGTGGGTGCACCAGGACGGCGTCAATCCAACAGGCAGCTACAAATAAATAAGCTATCAGCGCCTATGCACTGGCGTTTTTAGATTGTTTTATATCTAAGTTCATTACCAGTCGTACGTTGACTGCTATAAAAACAAAGAACCGATGCAAAAAGAATCGGTTCTTTGTTTTACAGAGCGATAACTTCGCTCTGCTCACACCCTGTCGAACCCGGGGCAGACACTCAAAAGCAAGCGCTTTTGAGCCTCCACACACATACCGCGTGTCTGCCAAAGGCCCCTGCCCACACGCACGCACGTGCGCGCATGGATAGCTGTCAATAACCCAGAACCAGCTGCGCAATCACACCCGTGGCCACAGCCACCAGCAGATAGTCGCCGCCGTATTGCACCCACTGCTGACCACGCGCAGGACGCTTGAGGCCGTGGGCGTGCCAGTTATTGACCACATAGTGGGATGAGCGGTATTGCAGCGGCACGCGGCTACCCTTGACCCAGTTGTGCTGCGGGCCTGCACCCATGCGTTTGGCCTGCCCGGGAGGCATTCCATGCGGATGCGCTTGGTGCGGCTGCACGCCAGGGCGATACGCAGGAGCGGCAGGCTTTGCAGGCCGGTGCGCTTGCTGGCCCTTATGGGCGCCATGCGAAGGGCGCTGAGAAGCCCCTTGGCCTTGCCAGTCACCGCCGCCATGGCGTGGCTGGGCGACGGCGGAGAAGGAGGATGCAGCCACGACCAGTGCGGTCATAGCTGCAGTCACGTATTGCTTGTTCATAGCGACCCCTTTCGTGGGTAATTGCTGACGACTCCAATACTAGGCACGCCAAGCAACAGTCAGCCCAACACCTTGTAAAGATGCGGCAAAACATGCAACGCAGCATGCACTGCCTACTGCACAGCCAAGCGACCTAAAAGGTTGCTGTAACCAGTTGCCGGGTGTAGGGGTGCTGAGGCTGCCCCAGTACAGCATCGACCGTGCCCTGCTCCACGACCTCGCCGTTTTTCATCACCAAGACGTCGTGCGCCATGGCGCGAATCACCTCCATATCGTGCGTAATCAGCAGATAGCTCAGCCCCAGCTCGCGCTGCAGACGCTGCAACAAACCCAGCACCTGCTTTTGGATCGTCACATCCAGCGCGCTGGTAGGCTCATCGAGCACCAAAATTTTGGGGCGCAAGATCAAAGCTCGCGCCACCGCCAAACGCTGGCGCTGCCCCCCCGAAAACTCATGCGGGTAACGCTGCAGCAAACCGGGGAACTGCTGCTCACTCAAGCCTACGCTCAGCAGCACGGACAGCACTTGTTCACGCCGCCCTGCTTCACTGATGTCAGGGGCGTGCACGCGCAGGCCTTCGCCCACAATTTCTTCCACCGTCATGCGCGGCGAAAGCGATGAAAACGGATCTTGAAAAACAACCTGCACCTGGCGGCGCAGTGCCTGGTTGGCAGGTGTATTGCGCATGGCGGGCTGTTGCCAGTTTTTGCCACTGATGTGCAATTCACCATGGCTGGGCAACAACCCCAGAATGGCTTGCGCCAAGGTGGATTTTCCTGAGCCGGACTCTCCGACAACACCCAGCGTCTGCCCTTCTCGCAAGCACAGTTGCGCACCCTGTACTGCGACAAACTCACCCTTGCCAAACCAGCCCTTGATGCCTGCCAGCGGTACGGGATAGCTCACACGCAACTGACTGGCCTGCACCACTGGCCTGGCCCCGGGATGGGTCTGCAGTACATCCCGCACAGGCTGGCTGTGCAGCAGTTTGTGTGTATAGGCATGTTTAGGGTAATCAAAAAGTGCCGTCACTGGCCCTTGCTCTACCAATACACCATGCTCCATCACGGCCGCACGATCGGCAAAGCGGCGCACCAGTGGCAAGTCGTGCGTGATCAGCAAAATTGCCATGCCCGTCTGACGCTGCAGATCACTGAGCAGCTCCAGCACCTGCATGCGCAGCGTGACATCCAGTGCCGTGGTGGGCTCGTCTGCCAGCAGCAGGGCCGGGCGGTGTACGAGCGCTCGCGCAATGGCGACCCGCTGCAATTGCCCGCCCGACAGTTGCTCCAACGGCCAAACCCCGGTCATTCAGTAAGTAAGCAAGCTTTACACACACCGAGATTCACCATGACATTTCACTCCGCCAAAACCGCACGCCGCTGGACAAGCGTTTTATCTTCCATATTGCTAATCGCCAGTTTGTCAGCTTGTGGTGGCGGAGGGGGTGGTGATACTCCAATTTCGGTGCCCCCCGCTAGCGGGGGGCCAGCACCCACGCCAGCACCCACGCC
>ENA-OFCX01000568-OFCX01000568.1-metagenomes-genome-assembly--contig:-NODE-568-length-18285-cov-2.595063_pt1 | contig 18285 bp, 21 predicted proteins | sample MGYA00153384_OFCX01 | MGnify analysis MGYA00153384
CGCGCCGATGCCGAACTGGGCGCAGCCGCGCCCGAATTGTTTGCCGAAAACGAACGCCTACGCAATCGCGTCGCGGAGCTTGAACAGCTCGCGACTGATGCGTATTTGCAGCACGGTTTTGGCGGTGCTCCGTGAGCCGCTCTGGTTACGTCGAGGCGGACGACTACAGCGATAACCCCGAGTGGGCGCAAATCCGCTGGGCGGGCGCGCTTAATTCAGCGATCAACGGTGCGCGCGGACAAGCGTTTTTGCGCGAAATGGTAACGGCTCTTGACGCGATGCCGGTCAAGGAATTGCACCCGGAAATTTTGGTGGAAAACGGCTGCGTCTGCGCGATGGGTGCCGTAGCTGTAGCGCGCAATCTAGACGTGTCGGAAATAGATGCGGAGGACAGTCGCGATGTAGCGAGAGTGCTGGGCATAGCCGCAGCGTTGGCGAGCGAAGTTGCTTACCAAAATGACGAGGCCGGATCTAGTCGCGAGCTGCCAGTCGCGCGCTGGGTGCGAATGCGGGCATGGGCGGTTAGCTACATCGTGGAGCCGCTATGAGCCGCGAAGTTGCCGCCCTATTCTGCCGCGCGGATAGCAATTACAAAGCGATCCCGAATGTGCATGCGTACGACGCCGACCGCGACGCGCGAACGTATGACGGGCCGTGGCCGGTTATCGCGCATCCGCCTTGCCGTGGCTGGGGTCAGCTCCGGCACATGGCTACCCTGGTGCGACCAGACGAGCGCAATTTAGCGCGGCTATCGGTCGCGTTAGTCCGCGAATTTGGCGGAGTGCTTGAGCATCCTTCGCAGTCTGATTTGTGGCGCGCGCAGAAATTACCCGCGCCAGGCGCGCGCGATCAATTCGGCGGCTTTTCTCTTGTTGTAGATCAATTCTGGTGGGGCCATCGGGCGCGAAAGCGGACGGTGCTTTACATAGTCGGGTGCGCGCCGGCGGATGTGCCAGGCATGCCGATGATTTTAGGTAATGCGCCGATGCTGTGCGGCACTAGCGGGCGCAAAAAAGACGGGACGCGCACGCCGCAAGCGAGGCCCGAGATTAAGAAATCAGAACGCGAACACACGCCGCCCGCGCTTTGCGCGTGGCTTGTCGAGTTGGCGCAAAGGTGCAAGGTATGAGCACCCCACGAATCCGCATAACCCGCCGCGTCGAAGCAATGCCCGCCCTCGCCGGGTGCGCGTGCCGGTATTGCACTGATAGGCCCGAGCGCATCGCCTGCGCCGGGTGCGGTGATGAGCAATGCCAGGGCGCTGATTGGCATGTTTACGGGTGCACGGGAAGTAATGAAACTAATCAAATTGGGAGCGCGTTGTGATGAAAATGGCAAAGGCAAGCGAATTAGATTTAAGTAACGCGATGGAAGTTTGCCGGTCTATTGAGAGCATGACCGGCAATTTTTCGCAATCGGTGCCAGAAGGTTGCCACCGGCCAGCTGACGGTGATTATTTTGAGGAATTAGATTTAGAAAATCACGGCCAATGCAAGCGAATCTTGCGGCACCTGATGCGCTTCGATCGAGGCTTGTCTCGCGTCGTGTACGGCTGCGCAGTAATGCTCGACCCTGCAAATAAATTTGTTGATCCGGCTGCGGACACAATCGAGCGCGTTACGCCGATGGCTAAGCCGCTGGTGTGGGTGCGGCAGGATGACGGCAGCCTAGTTGCTGGCGAATATTATTATCGTAATGGCGAAGCTTATTGGCGCGACGAAATGGTGTTTGCTGACCAAGCGCCGCCCGGCTATTTATACAACGTCGCAGCCGCAAAAACCGAATGCGAAGCGCATCACCAAGCGCGATTTTTGGAGCAAATGGCGGTTCACTGCCGAGTAGGCAGCTTAGAAAGAATTGAAGAAACGCCGCACCGCGCGCCGATGGCTAAGCCGCTGCTCTGGATCGGCGATAGGGACATTGAAAACGAGTATTTAGTGCGGTCTCAAGATCGTACCGGCGCAAATTGGCACGCGTTTGTGAAAGGTGTGTTTATCGGCGTCGGCGCAACGCGCGACGAAGCTAAAGCCATGTGCGAAGCTAACAGCCAAGCGCGATTTCTGGAGCAAATGGCGTGAAACAAAGTGACCGATAAAATCCAAAAATGGCGCATTGAGGCCTATGTGTTGGGCGGCTATGTCCTGCGCTCACCCAACGGCACTACAGTAATATCCCCAAGCCGCTCAGATGGCTGGCCGTTTCCATACCGATACAAAACAGTGCGCGCTGCGTGCCGCGATATAGCGGCGCTGGATGGTGATCCGTATTACTGCGATGTGAATCACGGTGCCGGGAGTGTGGGGTGAGCGACCTAAACCTTTCCGGCAAAGACTTCTTTTCAGTGTCCGAAGCCGCGCACTATTGCTGCATATCTGAAAGTCAATTTGCGGAAACCGTGGCGAAGAAAGTAGCGGCGCGAAATGTGGCAGGGCGTAAGATTTACGCCCGAATTGCGCTAATCGAATTTATTGAAGGGTGCCCAGAATGGCTACGATCAAACAGCGCAAACGCGGCGGCAATTGGCAACTTCATTGGATTGAAGGCGGGCAGCAGTTCCGGCGCTCGCTACTCACCGCAGACAGAGCCACAGCCGAGCGCTACCGGCTCGCGAAGGCTGCCGAACTTGCAACCGGTACGCGCATCATTGCGCGCGCGCCAACCCTAGATGATTTTTTGGAGCGCTATCTAGTGTGGTACGCGACCAGTCACCCAACCGCAGCCAAGGCGCGTTCGGCGTTGAAGCCGTGGCGCGCGCAGTTTGGGCGCACGCAAATCGACGCGCTGAAGCCAATTATGTTGGAAGAATTTGCCGCTCTACGCCTGCGCACGCTCGCACCCGAAACGGTCGGGAAAGAGCTGCGAACGATGAAGGCGGCAATGGTGCGCGCGGTCAAGTGGGGCGAATCCGACGTTAATCCTTTTGTCCACATAGACGCGCCGCGCGGCGTGCTAGATGCCGCTGTCGAGTGGTACGAGTCGCACCATTTAGCCAAGCTCTACGCCGCGAATCCGGAGAGGGCGCACTTTTGGCGATTCCTGGCGAATACCGGGTTACGCCGTGCGGAAGCGCTCAAAGCCAGACGATCAGACATTCACGCTCACTCGGTCATAGGTTCCGTTCGCGCTGAGCAAATCTTGCGCGTTGAATCGACTGAGGCAGGGCGAACAAAATCGGGTCGGTGGCGCGAAGTGCCGCTGAACGACGCTGCGGTGGCGTGTCTAGCTAAAATGGGCGCTGTCCGATTATTCCCGGCGGTGCACATGGACACGCTCAGCAAGATGTTTTCGCGTGACGCAAAGCGCGCTGGCGTTGGTGGCAGCATTCACAAGTTACGGCACACATTCTGCTCGCACTTGGTGTCCGCTGGCGTGCCGTTGCGGGTCGTGCAGGCGCTTGCGGGCCACTCTTCAATAACGGTTACTGAGCGCTATTCGCATCTAGCGCCAGCGAGTAAATTGGATGCGGTTAAAAGGGTGGAATTGTGAAAAGTGAGATTTTAGACGCGCTGCAAAAACTTGCAGACGCCGCAGAAGATGCTGGATTTAGTGAAAGCGTGGTGCGATTCCGTCTTGAAAAAGCGTTGCCCGCCGCGCGCGCGGCTATCAAGAGCGCAAAAGCCGCCCCGCCTGAGCGCAAGATTGTGCAGATATGCCAAAGCGGCGTTGGCGCGAGCGCGCTTTGCAACGACGGCACGGTATGGTCACTGTTCAACGGCGGCTGGATAATTGCGCCGCCGATCCCGCAGGGTGAATCGCCGTGAAAAGCGCGGATTTTTCGCCCGGAAAAGTTGCACGACTGCGCAAAAATTGCACACGCGGCATGAATAATCCCGCCAAATATAGGGGCGTCTTCTCTCTCCTAAGGGGAAGGCCGCAGGTTCGATTCCTGCTCGGGGCACCACTTCATAAAGCAATATGACCGCAATAGCCGGTATGCACCTCAAGTTATAGTCAATATACCCGCCCAGCAGCGCCTAAATTACAGTTTTGAACCACGCGATGCAGCGGCATATTTGAGTGATCTTCAGTCACGCCGATTCAACGTGACATGCCAAGCAAAGCAGCTGGCAAGCTGCGAGGGAATTCCAGCGATATTTTTGTTTAGCCACTTTCGCTTGCAATTGTCCCCAATGGGTGTATATTACACATCACCGCAGCAACTTAGCTGCGGCCTCACAGGAGATTCAAAATGGCTACAGTAACTTACGAAAAAGGGATATTGATTTTTGCCCCATTATTCGGCGCTAGCAAAACGCAGTTGGTGTCAGCAGAAAAGGCCAGCAGTCTTGCAAAAACGTGGGACAAATTGGCGCGCTCGTACGGGCAGCAGGGTTACAGCGCTCCATACTCAAAAATTACAACCGCATTTTCTCCCGATAATGTGCAAGTTATAACCGCACACGGGCATCATTCTGAGCGCGCTGCGCAATGGCTTAAATCGCAAAGCCCTCGTTGGATGAGGGCGCGCGGGCTTGAAGGCGCGGAAATTTTCGCACAAGCGCAACAATAAACATGATTAAAATTAGCGAAACAAACAAAAAAGAAGCGGATCGTGTGGGGGGTGTTGCCCTCCACATCCCTTGGCCCGACGCGCTAGGCGCAACGCCGGAGATAAAGATCGGCGAGGAATACGACGCGCGCGCAACTGAGCACGCATGGGCAACTAGGCAGCTACCGTGGCCGATGCGAGCCAAAACCGGATATGACGTGGTGCATGTAGCGACGCGAATTAAAAGCGGCTATCGCGTCGGCACGCAAGATCAACAGCTCGGCGTGTATCTAGTGCTGATACTAATCGGCACACGATGGGTCGCGGCCAAAGGCAATCCGCGCGCGCGCGAAATGATGGGGGTGGTTGAGTGATAGCCCCGACGCCACCGACGCCCGCCGAAATCCGCGCAGCCCGCGAAGCCGCCGGGCTTTCGCAGACTGCCGCCGCTTTGCTAATTCACAGCTCGCTTGGCGCTTGGCAAAAATGGGAAGCTGGCGACAGACGCATGCACCCGGCGTTTTGGGAGCTGTTTTCGGGCAAGTTGGCGCGGCGTAACCAGCCCGGACCAACCCGGCAATAACGCCGGGTCGTGCCCTAGACCGCGCGCACCAATTTCTCACGCGCCGCGATAGCGTCGGCAATAACTTTGTCCGCCGCATCAAGCTCGCGCTCGTAAACAGGCTGCCGCACTTGCACCGCGATCCGTTTACACGCCGCCGCTTTTTCCGCGTCGCTCATGCTCTCGTCGTTTACTACCGTGACCACCGCTTGCGCCGCTGCCGCTGCTGTTGTTTTAAGCGCGGCAAGTAATGCATTGCTTGCCGATAGCTCCGCCTCTAGCACCGCAACGCGCGCCATTGCTGCAACGTTGGCGGTGTTGATAACCCCTGGCAATTGCGCGACGCTTACACTCGTTGGCATGCCCGCCGCATCCCGCGTGTGACCACCCAAAAAAATGCCGGTATCGTTAAATCTAGCGATGATCTCAATCATTTTATTACCCTTTATTGACAGATCCAGTTGGTTCCAGTCCACTTCACATCGACCAATTCAGCGCCGCCCGCCGCAACTATTCCGCGCCATGTTGGCGCAAGCGCGTTGTTCACGCTGCATACGTCGTTGACGGTTGGGGCCGCTGGCAAAGTCGCGACTGTGAACACGCCGAGCTGAAGCGTTGCGGCTTCGATTTTTGCGACGACTAACGTCCCCGACACATCCGACAACGTCCCATTCCCAAGCCCGATTTTATTCGCAGAGAGTCGCGAAAAAGCGGCGTCAGACCCGGCCGCATCTGCGCTGCCGCTTGTAAAGCCAAGTGTCGCCAAGCTTCTGAGGGTCAAGCCGGTATTGCCGATTGACGAAATCGAGGCCCCACCGCTTGAGAAAAACGCGTTGCCGCCGCTAAAGGTCATGCCGCTAGTTGGGGAGCCTGCAGAACTATAGGCCGGCGCTGATGGGGAGTAGCCAATCGACGGCAGAAACTGGCCCGAAACTCCGATGGCTTTCGTTGTCGCGTTGAACGTCAGCCCCGCATCGCCGCCAAACGCCCCAGCGTTGTTGTATTGAATTTGCCCGCTGCTACCGCCGGGGCTACCGCCCGCGCTAGGCGTAACAGGCACCCACGCTGTACCGTCCCACTGTGCAATCTGCCCAATCGTTGCGCCCGATTGCGCGATGGTGCTCAGCGCTTGCGTGTGCGCTGTTGGCGCATCGCCAGCGTACGCAAAATTGCCATCAGTCACAGCTGTGTCAAATTGCGCTTTCGTGCCAGTCAATCCCGCAATGCTTGTTTGATCGCCGGTATTCGTGCCGCTCGAAGTTCCGCTAAACGTACCCGATTGCGTCGCAAGGGATCCAAGCGCTAACGCCGTGCGCTGAGCCGCCACCGAGGCTGCAGTCAACAGCGCGCGCCCTGCTGCTGTCGAGTCGCTAATCGTACTGGCTGCTTGCGTGTGCGACGCCAGGGCCGCGACCGTGGCGGCACTAATGTTCGTGGTCGCTATCAATTGCTGTGGCGCGGTCAGCGTCTGCGCGGTGTACAGCACGGCATCACTTGATCCGCCGCCCGCGCCCGCGCCGATGTTCGTCCGCGCTATCAATTGCTGTGGCGCGGTCAGTGTTTGCGCTTCACTGTAAGCGACGAACCCGAGCGCCGATGGTGACGGTGTTGCTTCAGTGGTGCGCGTAATGTCGCGGCTAATCAGCACAGTGCCGCGCGCCTCCCTTCGCACGTCCGCCGCCGTTGCGCCTACGCTTTCAATGTCGATTACCCACAGCGCGGAATCTGTCGCTAGATTAAGCAGTTCTGTTACGTCAGCGCCAGCGGATAGCGTGACGGTATCGCCCGCTAACGCAATGCCCGAGGCCGTCGAAAACGCCAGTTTGACCGTGATCGCGCTCGCCGTTTCGCGGATGTGCGCCCGGTGTGTGCGGCCCGCTTGCGTTGTGTCAAGTGTGATCGCCGCGCTAAAAATTGCGCCGATCTCTAAATCAAGTTGAATTTGTTTTGCCATGCTTTTTGGCCTTGGTGGTATGATTTGTGCACTAAATAGCGCAGAGAACTTATGAAAGCCTGGTTGCCAGTTGGGAAAACATCTGAATACGGCGATGTAATGCTGATACAGCACACGCGACAGTCAAGAGATCAAGTATCCGCGCTAATTATGGAGATCAAGGAAATAAACGGAAGTCTAAAAGAGAGGCTAGATTATTTGGGGTGGAGGATCGCGCAGGTGGAAGTTACTGAAAGCCTCACCTGCATTCCGTAACGTCAAAAGTTACCGCGCGCAGTCCGCGCTTAATTTGTTGCGAGCCGAAATTGGTTATTGAGCCGTGAATTGCGAGCAATCCGACGCGCGCAGCATCGCTACTTACACCCCCAGGCATGAGTAGCGCTTCCGTGCCATTGCCCAGGCTTTCAAGTTCTAACAGCCCGCCCGCATCGCCCCACTGCGCGTCGGTAACGGCTGGCAGCGTGACGGAGTATTTTCGCCAGCTTGGCCGCACGGCGGTAAAAATCGCCCCACTGGATGGCTGGACAATCTCAGCACCGCCTAGTGACACTCGCTGCATATTGATGCCTGGCAGGCTGCGTATTCCGTCGCCAATCCAAAGCTGGCGCATAGTTACGTTTTGTGCCGTTCCCGGACAATTCAAATCGAACGTCGTTGCTGGGTTAATGAGCTGCGGGAAAACCGCGCAAATCGTTTCTGTTTGATGCGCCCGCAGTCTAAAATTCTGTTCAATTTCTTTTAGGTCGCCGGTCGCCGGGCAATAAAACCCGTATAGCTCGTCGCCGTCTACGCTGCACGTCGCCCCAAGCCATGCAATAACGCTCACGCTTTGAGTTGAGCCGAAAACAGCCCGCAGCGTTTTTAGGCCGGCCGCCGTCAGCGTGCACGCACCATCTTTGTACGCGCGCTTCAGCGTTCCCGCCTGCGTCAAGTTTATGGCCGTAGCGCCTGTGCTGGTAAACGTTGCCAAACTAACTAAATTTTTGAAGCACAACATTAGGTCTGCCTCTTGCCGATTAGCATCAGGTCATATCGTAAGCTAAGTAACTGAAATATGTTTGGCAGAAACCCTAAATCGAATCTATCGTGATAGACATGAATGTTTGCTCCGGGGTTTAATTCTTGCAAATCAAACCCGGTTGCGGTGATGTTTAGCATCATGTTTTCAGCGCTGTAAAAGCCATTTAAAAACGCCGCCGCTGTTGTCGATTGCGACGTAAACCACGTTTGGAAAACACGCTCTTTAACGCCTGCATCGTTGGCGTAAACAGCATCATATGCGCCCGCCATCCCCGCTTGCTCGTTTGGGGATTGCAGCTTGTAAGTGTCGGTGATTGTTGAGCCCTGCGCGCTGTGTAACGCGTCGTTTTGATTCCAAGAAATCAGCTTTCCGAGCCCGTCGAAAGGCGCAGTTTCAACTTCGATCCGATCAATTTTCCTTTGCGTCAATTCGTAGGGCGCAACGATTGCGGCAATCTCGTAAAAGTCCTGCAACATCGCGACCGCTACTTTTCCGTCGCTACGTTCAAACAGTCCAGCGTCGAACCCGGCTAGTATTTTTTCGATAGTTTCCAAACGAGTTTCGTCACGCGCGCTGACACCGACGCCAACCGATTGATCAAGCGTTCCCCGGCTCCAATTTTGAACGTAGTTATTGCCCGCGATATACCCAGCGGCGGTCATGATGTCATCAAACGCAGTGCCGCAACTACACGGACTGGCAACACTCGGTTGCGATAACTTGCCCGTTACACGCTTTCCCTCGACTGCTGTAGTCGCAAACGAAAAATCGCCCGCGCCAACCGGCCCCAGCGGCGTTTGCAAGCTGCCGTCCTGGAAAACTTGCACGGTTTCGGCGGCCCGGATTCCTGTGTCAAAATCAGTTGATGCGCCGACAATTTGCAACGCGTCAAGATCAACCGTTACTTTGCCAGCGGCCCAAAGTTGCGGCTTATTTTGCGGAAACGTGTTGTAAAAAATAGAATAAAACTGTGCCAGTCGAACGTCTAAATGCTCGCGAATACTGCCGCCCGTCGCCTCTAAAATCACCTCAGATAACGTGACAATTACGCGCGTAATGTGCCGCGCGAATTTTTGGTTAACGCTGCCGGTATCAGTCGCCCACGTTGTGCCCGCAAAGCTCGCGTCATCCGCTGCGTACACGCTAAAAACGGCTTGATCTGTGCTCCACAACGTGCGGTATTGATCCAACGCGCCATCTGAATTTTCAAGTTTAAGCGTGTATTTATGCTCGTAAGTTTTAATTCCGTAAAGCGATTGCGGGCAAAATCCACGGTCAACAGTGCAGGACAAAACGCGCGGCTTTTCTTCACCGATGCGCTGGCTGTGGAATAGCTTGTTTCCAAAGCCAGGGCCAGACCAAACTACTAGAGCTTTTAAAACTCTCATGCTGGCACCCGGTTAGCAATCCGCCGCATCTCATCTGCCAGCGAATTAACGTTAAGTCCCAAACGAATTAGCGCCTCTGATTGCACCTGCGCTTCAGTGCGCTGCTGCATCAAAATCGTAATCATTGAAGTGCTCTTTTCGTCAATTGACCCCAGCGATTTAGCGCTAGATTCAGCGGCCTGCACCTGCGGCTTAGCTGCGATATCGAGCGCGTCCCGTTGCGCTTGCGTGAGCGAACTTAGATCGATGCCGGACAGCGCCGCGAGCTCGTCAACAGTCAGCCCGAGCAACCCAGCGGCGGCCCCGAATGCGGCGACGCTTGCGGGCGAAGTTAGGTTCGCAAAATCCACGCCCAATTGATCCAGCAGCCCGCGCAATGGGATGCCGTACTCCGCCACGCCGTCGGCAAATGACAGCCCGGACGCCTTAAACAAATCGGCGATATCGCGCGCTAAATCTTGCGCCGATTGCAGCGCCTCTAGCTCTTTGAGTTGCTCTGCCCAATCGTGAGTGGCTACGACATTGCCATAAACGATTGCGTTGAATGCGTCCGCCGCCGCTTGCTGCTCGCTGACATCAACGGCGAATAGATCATTGAGGCCACGTAACACGGTCACTTTCAAATCGCCTAACGCCCGCGCCGCACCCTGCGCCAAAATCGACAGGTTTGCGGTCACGCCCTCAATCGGCGCAGCGGTTAGCCCAGCCTGCCGCGCTAGATCATTTAGCGATTCTGAATTGGCGTCGAACTGCCGGTTAAGCGAACGCATCGTGCGCTGATAGTTAGTTAGCGAACCATCTGCGGCAATGTCTTGCAAGCTCGTGACGAAATCACTTAGCGACGTGGTAGCTAATGCAATAGCCGCGATGCGATCAGTCTCCGCCTGCGCCGCCGCTTCAGTAGCCGCCGTAGTTTCGCGCACAAGGCCGTTAACCGTCAGCAGTGCATCACCGTAAGCCAAAATCTCTGCGGTGCGCTCAGCGTCAAATGCGCCCGATAGCGCTTGTGATAGCAACTCCTTGAACTTGTCGTTAGAGATGCCGGCCAAACCGCTAGACTCGCCAATCGCTGACAGCCTCGTGCGTGCGCCGCTGAGTCGTGTTGCGCGCAATTCGGTTGGACTGAAAAATTCTGCTAGGTTCCTACCGATAATCTCGGTGGCTTCTTTAATGCCGCCCAGCGCGGTTACTAAATTCGCGCTAAAATTGACAAACTCGACGCGCGTTAATCGCGTTGTTTGCCCGATAGCTGCGAGCGCTTCATCTAGCAAATTGACGCTTTCAAAAACGCGGCGGTATGTTTCCACAAGCGATTCGCTACCCGTTGCCAGCCCCTGAATTATCGGGAGCAACTCAGCAAAGCCCGAGCCCGTGCCGAGCAACCCAGCACCGCGCGCCAAGTCAGTTTGGGCAGCGAACGCGAACTGTGCGAACTCTAGCAGCGCCGCGCCCGTCGAACGAAACGGGTTTGCGAGCGCATCTAAATTCGGGATCGATGCGGCCAGCGCGTCGATGATCGTCTGAGCTGTTAGGAACCTCTCGAACGCGGTTTTTGTGCCCGCTGCGACTGCCCGCCCGCCTACCGTTGCGATGGTGGACACTAACCCATTTGCGTCGAAATTTTGCACGAAAGACGCATTCACTCGCGCGCTTAGATCAGTGCCGAATGCCGCCGAAATTGTGCGCGCGATGTCATCCAAGGCGGTCTGAAACTCGGCCCCAGCTTCCAATGCCGCTGCGTCTGCTTGCGAGTTTGTGACGCGCGTCTGTCGGCCCCGGAAAAATGACCGCTGGCGAGTATCGGTTGTTTGCGTTGTGCCGCTGAATCCGTCCGCCCCAAACGCAGACGTATTACGCTGCGATTGCCGGGTGAAGTCGGTGCCGAATAACCGGCCCTTAAACAGCGTATCGATTGCCAGCGCCGCTTGCGCGAATACATTACCCGCGTCAGCAAGCAGCCCAACGCCTGCGCGTATGCCTGCGCCGGTGCTGTTCCCGTCGCTGTTTTGAGCGGCGGTTATGATCGTGGACAGCCCGGTCGCAATGCTCGCAACGGCCCCGGCAATGCCTTCCGGCCCCTTTGAAAACGCATCCTTGAGCTTCTTAAAAAACGTTTTGAACCCTTCGCTGACGCTCGCGGTTTTCATACCCGCGCTGATGCTGTCTGAGATTGCGGTGCCCAGGTCGAACGCTTTGTAATTTGCGAGTTTGTCGAGTTCCGTTACGAGTTCGCGAATCTTTTCCTTTTCCGTGTCGCTAACGTCGCCATTGATCGCCGCTTGCTCTGCTACTTTCCTGCGGTATTCTTCTTCGATTCGCAACGCCGCCGCAAGCTCTTCGCGCGCTAACGTGCCGCCCTTGATTGCATCTACTTCTCGCTGTAGCGAGCTGATCACATCGCCGGATGTTGAAACGGTTTCTTTAGCGGTCGCAAGGTTGCGGCGGTGCTGCGCATCCAATTTCTTCAGCGCGCGTTCGTTGCGCTCGGTTTGGTTTACATCTGCTTTTGTCGAATCGGTTAGTTTCTTAACCTCCACTTCATACAAGCGAATGACGCGCAACGTCGGGTTCAACTGCTCCCGCAAATCCCGGATCTTGTCGCGTAATTCTTTGGTCGTGCCAACCGCTTCTTTGTTGATGCTCAGCACGCGCACGGCTTCGACGAATTCTTTCACTTTTGGGGCAGCTGTGCTTGCCGCAGTGCCAACACTTGCAAGCGCCGCGCGGATGTTTTTTACCACGCCGTCAAATTCGGACAGCTGCTTTTTTGCGGTGCCAAAACCTGCGTTCTGAATCCCCTCGGATACAACGCCGCCGCCCACAGTGTTCCGCGCGCCGTTTTTAATATCGCCGAATTTAGTAGCCTGAGATTGCGCCACGCTTACAAGCAAAATCGACTCGGCAAGGTCGCGGAATAATTTATTTGCAGCCGTAATGCCGGTTACATCCTCGAACGTTTGTTTTAGCGTGGTAAACCCTTCAGCCGCTTTTGAAAACACGAAAACAACGCCAAGCACGGTTTCAATCATGGCCGTAAGCAAGTCCGCCAACGCCGAAAGCTGCCCGGAATCTTTCGCGGACACGATAAAGTCGGTTAGCTTTTCCGCTGCTTGAATTAAGGCCGGAAGCATCTCTTGCGCAAGCACTAGAGCCGCGCCAGACGCTGCCGATTTGATTGCGTCGACAGCATCGCCGAACGCCTGCGCATTGCTCGCCGTATCGTCATTTACGATAATGCCTAAGCGCTCCGCCTCTGCGTTAAATTTCGCTAGGCCTTGCGGGCCCTCGTTCAAAAGCGGAATAAGTTTTGCGAATGACTTACCGAATATCTCGATGCCAGCCGCATTCTTCAACGGCCCGTTTTCAAGTTGCGAAAATGTGGCGGCAAGCTCTTTGAAAAGCACGTCGCCTGCCTTGACTTGACCCGTTGCATCAGTGACTGAAACACCAAGCGCCTTGAACAATCCATTTAGCTTTTCGTTGCCGGATGCCGCTGCCACACTATTTACTTCCAGCTTGATTAACGCCGCGCTTAGCTCGTCAAATTTTACGCCGCTTTGCTCTGCCGCAAATCGTAAGCCACTTAACGATTCAGTGGTTACACCGGTCTTGATGCTGATCTCTTTGATTTTGTCCGCCACCTCGATAGCTGAGCCGACAAAATCTTTCAGTGCGTTGACAGTAAACGCCGCAGCCAGTGCCGCGCCCATCTGCAGTGCCGCCGATTTGATCGACGATGCAATGCCCGACATAGCGCGATCATAGCTGCGCGCAGTATCGCGCGCGCTACGATCCGCCGCGCGCTCGACGCGCCCCAAATCGCTCTGGAACCCCGCAACATCCGCCGCAAATTGCAGCACTAAACGCCCTAAATCGCCCGACATAGATCACCTGATTAATTTGTCCACTGCCGCGAATTCTTCCGCCGCTGTTAGTTCCCTTTCTACTTTTGGCGCTGCATACGGCATCAAATTTATTTCGCGATACTCACCACCGGCCAGCATTTGCACCGTGTTACTTAGCGCCGCCGTGTTCAGCGCCGCGCGCAAATCTGCTCTCTCTTCGCCCCATGGGTCGCGCTTGTAATACGCCACCCATCCGACAAACTCCGACCACGAAACGCGCTCTTGTAGCTCGAAAACAGTGCAGCCAAGGCGCGCGGCTAAGTGGTATTCAAACCACGCTAGCCAGTCTTTTGTTAGTTTTTTTCCGCGTCCTCTAGCTCAGCAGCAACCGGCAAAATAGGGTTTGCTAAGTCCACCAGCTCGCCTAATTTTCCGGCAGTTTCCGCGTCCAGCTTGGCTTCTAAATCGTCAACTGATCTATAGATCAAGATGCCGTCAGCGGTGCAGATCGAATGACGCAAACGCAAACTAAGCGTTACCGCTTGCTGCATCAATACCGACACCATCGGCATTTTGAAATGCGCCTGGGCAGCGGCTCCGATATCGTTTGCGGTAATTTCCGACTCGCCATCTTTGGGCGTAGACATTGCCCGCAATTCCGCTTGTGACAATGCGCTATCACCTAGCATGCATTGCAAGGCGCTGCGTTTTAATTCGTTCGCGCCGCCCAAAGTAAACCGGCGTGCGTACCACGTCTTACCGTTAATTTCCTTGCTAACTGGCTTGTTCAATTTGTTAACTCCAATTTTGAAATAGTGCCGTTCTCTCTCGACCGTCACGCATAATTCGGAGCCGCGCCGCGTTCCGCGTATTCAATTACGAGCTTTTTGCCGTTCGCGTCACTGCACCGTCAATTGTGATGTTGCAGGTTGCGCGCACGGCATCGTCAACAGCAAACGAGTCGCCAGCGCCGCCGAAAATGCCGGTGAAAGTACGGTGGCTGCGCCCTGGCGCGTACGTAATGACGCCGGTAGAAGCGCTAATGGTCGGTGCCACAGTGCCATCAGCCATCGCGATAACGTAAACAGTCGAAGCGCCCACAGCTTGCGTCAAGAAAGTCTCATAAGCTGCCGCGTTGGTTTCGCCGAAGCTGATGTGATTAAGCGCCAGCGAAATCGTGCCGTTGTCGACAAGCCCGATTAAATATTGCTTTGCTGTGCTGTCTAAATCTGTGGTGTCAATCGTTGCGCCCGAAGGTGGCGGCACAGTAATTGATGTGAGGGAAGGTACTTTGACGAGCGCGTAAGATGCAGCAGCGCCGGTTCGATAATACAAGTGAGTTAACTGCGTCTTGACGGCCATTAGTAATTTTCCTTACGTTATTTTTTGCCGAATATACGGCGTTTCTCGCTAGATACCTAACGATTTTGAATCAGCGAATAATCCCGAGAATCGCCAAATAATTTAGTCTCTTCATCATGCTGCGACGGGTTAGCGCCGATGCAGTAGCCCTCCGCCTCGATAGCCGCGCGCACCGCCACCGCTAACGCCTTAGATGCGGTTTTCGTCAGCGCGTAGCAATCAACCTGCACCCGGAAACGGTCAAACGACGCGCCGCCCTGGATCAATAAATCAGACACGCCGGACACGCGCGAATAAATCACGTAAGGCGCCATCGATCCGCTTGCGCGATCCGGGTAAATGCGCGCACTGACTAGCGCCGTAACCGCTGGCGCTGCCATCAGAATCCTATAAACCGCATCTTCTTCTTCAGCCACGTCTAGCCCCTCTGCGCACTGCGCTTTCAATTGCTTTAGTTAGGTCAGTAACGAATTCTGTCTGGAAGCTTTGCACGCCTTGATCGAATGCAGGGCGTAAAAATGGTTGCGCGGCTTGCTTCTGATTAAAAAATTCGATGAAGCGCCAGTAGTACGCGCCCCTTAAATCGTCACGGCTTTTGCCGTCTTTGACGCCTACCGAAAAGGATTCCGTGAGTCCTTCAGCTGCTGGATTTTTGTCTCTGCTGGCGTAAATCGCGCGCTGCAAACGTCCCGTTTCTACGGGTGCAAGCGCCCGCGCAATATCACGCACCCGCTTCGTGCCTTTTGCCAGCGCCGACCGCACCGGTCCGCCGTTCTTGCTCGCAATTTCAGCGCCAAGGCTGAGCAATTTCAGCCGAAGCTCTGCCAGCCCTTCAATGCGCGCTTCAGCCACCCGCCACCCCCGTTTCAACGCTTATGACTACAGCGCCCTTGCGGTTGCCCAGATCGACACTTAGCACCTCGAAAACAACGCCGCTCGCATCCGTCAGCCGGTGCTTAGTCGTTAGGTTCTTAGCGCTCGCGTAGTGCGCCCAAAATTCTAGCGTCTGCTTTGAGCGCTCGACGCCACCGGCCAAAACTTCAGCGCCGCTTGTAAATTCCCTACCTACCCAAATCTTGCCGCCGTCCGCGAACGTGTCTAACTGCTGCCCGTTTGCTGGGTCAACTGTGACTGTCCGCGTCTGAATCGTCATGCGTAGATTTAGCTCACCCGCGCGCATTAGTCTGTCACCAGCACTAAGCCCAACGGGTTAATGACGAACGGCCAAAGCAGCGCTTCGGCGCTATCATTTTTTGCAACAATGGTGCCGATAATGTTTGACTCGCGAACTGAAAATAAATCGCCCACGTACAGCAGGATTGCCGCCTTCAGCCCACCCGGACACGTCGCGGATGTATAGCCAGCGCTGTAATTTATAGTGATGCCGTTGCCGTTCGTGTCGGGCCATGACTGCCCGTACGCCAATGAAAACGCATCGCCGTCTAGCGCGTAAACGGCACTTCCAAGCGTCTGTAAAACGTCGCTTGTGTTGTAATAGGTCACGCTGCTAATGGCGTTAACAGGTCCACCCGGCAGCTGCGAAACATCCGAAAACCTTGCCGCTTTCAGCTTATACGTGCGCCCGGTAATCGTGCGCCCGGTGAATACTTCGCATCGTTCGCGCGCTGCTGTGATGTAGACGGCCAGCAATAAATCTTCGTCCGAGCCGTCCACGCGAACATGCGAGCGCGCTAAAGCTACCGGCACCGGCTCGATGGTGTCCTGAGTTGTAACCGATAGCTTTAGCATCGTTCGTTTCCTTACGTTGCGCTGTTTTGGTAGTACTTCACCGCCGCTACATCAAGCAAAGTGCCGCCGTGGCGCTGGAAGCCAAGAAAGCCGACTTGATTCTTGCGCGCATACGCGGAATCGGTGAAGCGATGCAGCACCAAATCCATCACGTCACGGATCATGTATTTGCTAAACGCGCCGAACAGAATCGACTTCGCGTTCGCAGCCATCACTGGCATATCGTCGTTGATGTAAATTGGCGCGCCAAGCAACGTATTCGGCGCGCTCAAGTTGTTTGCGGTCTCATAGCCCGGAACAAAAATCGGACGCCCTGCGCCATCTAAAATCTTGCGCATTACGGCCACGCTTAAATCGTGCATCATGAAGCCAACATTAGGCAGCGTGCGGTAAGCACTGTTGACAGAGTGTTGGAGATCAATCAGTTTTTGATAAGTGACAGTTACCGTCGAGCCGGCTGCACCGACCGCGCCAAGAGTTGAAGCCGCAACCACGCCAAACGGCGTGGCCGTGCCCGACCCAGTGGTGAATTTTTGGTTCAAAATTCGCGCAATACGAACCGCCAAAACTTTTTTAACGTAGGCTTCAATGTCTACGAAAGAATCTTGCAAAAGCTGATTCGAGACTGGAATAACTTTCGAGTCATAAACAAAGCTAGGCAGATTAACCACGCCGAACGACGTATCTAAATCTGCGGCCGTGGAGCCTTCGTCTAGCTGCTCGCCGATCTCGCCGGTTGCATCGCCAGCTGGGTAAGGGATGTTGCCCCCGGTCGCGGTGCGAATGTTATCGGCAACTGCGCGCATGCCACCGTACGCCTTCATTGTTTCGATGATCGTGGCTTGATATTCGGGCGATACTGCATAGCCGCCTTCGCTTAGCGTGCCGACTGATTGCGCGTTGCTTACGCGAGCTGCACCGGCGGGTAACCCTGCCCAGCCTTGATTGACAAAGTTAGCAAATTCGCTCGACTTAACCTTTTTTGACGTGCCGAACTCATCGCGGATTTGCTCATCAGTCACAGTCGCGAATTTGTTTTCCGCTTCGATCTTGAGCAATCGGTCGTGGTTCGCGATCAACCCGGCGTTATGCTCTACAACGTCCAAGTGCTTGTCATATTCTTTTTGGTTTTCAGGCGTCCAGTTTACGGGCGCGATGTTTTCCATTAAGTTGCGGGCGGCTTTTGCAGATTCGGCCCGCTCAGCACGTAGTTTTTGAATATCAGACATGTTAGTTCCTTAATTAAATTTGGTCAAAATGACCGTTACACCGGAGCGGGCAAGCTCAGGCGGCAAGGGCTAAACGCGCCCTGCGTTCGTTGTGCGCTCGCTGATCAAACACGGGCGCTGAATCTTTCACCGGCTCTAATTGCTTAGGTGCCGAACTATATACCGATAAATCAAACTTGTTAGTTACCGTATTACCCTCGACCGCATCAACCCATTTCCCGGCTAGCGATTCGTCAGAGCTGAGCCACGTTTCCGCAGCCATAAGCGCGGCCACAGGTTCGGTTTCGAGTCCGGTTTTCAGTGCGTACACGCCAGCAATTGACGCGTCAATCTTTTCCAGCACGTCTGCGGTTTTGCGCATCTCTTCCTTATTGCCCCAGACCATCGTGCTGGCGTTGTGAATCATTAGGAAACTACCTTTCGCCATCACCACACGCCCGCCCAAATTCAGGGCTAGCTCACTGGCTGCACTGGCTGCTAGCCCGTCGATGTACACCGTGATGTTCGCGCCCGTAGCGCGCAGAATCGCACCCATTGCGCGTGCCTCGAATACATCGCCGCCGGGTGAATTGATATGCACGCCAAGGTCAGCAACGCGGCCAATACTCGCCACCGCAGCCATCAGCCCCTTAGCGTCGGCCCCGAACTCGGGAAAGATCACGTCATAGATGTAGATGTGCGCGCCC
>ENA-OFCX01000569-OFCX01000569.1-metagenomes-genome-assembly--contig:-NODE-569-length-18265-cov-4.542120_pt1 | contig 18265 bp, 18 predicted proteins | sample MGYA00153384_OFCX01 | MGnify analysis MGYA00153384
CCCACCAGCGCAAAGCGGATGGGTCTTGTCGTGATGGGGAGCGGCACGGCCATAAGCTTAAGAATTCTACGGGTGCGCCTAAAATTCGGGCACACACCTCGAGTTGACATGAGCGACGACAACACCCTGATCACAGAGCGGCGCGAAAAGCTGCAAGCCATCCGCGCACAGGCCGCACAAAATGGCAGCGCTGCTTTCCCCAACGACTTCAAGCCCAAGCACCACGCCGCCGACCTGCACCACAAGTACGGTCAGTTGGAAAATGTTGAGCTGGAACCGCAGGCGATCACGGTTTCGGTGGCCGGCCGCTTGATGCTCAAGCGGGTGATGGGCAAGGCCTGCTTCGGCACGCTGCAGGACGGCTCTTTCGGTTTGACGGAGCAGGGGCGACACGGCCGCATTCAGCTCTACATCACGCTCGACGCGGTGGGTGCCGAAGCGCTGGACGCCTTCAAGCACGGCGACCTCGGTGACATTTTGGGTTGCGTGGGCACGCTCTTCCGCACCAAGACCGGTGAGCTGTCGGTGAAGGCCAGCAAGGTGCGGCTGCTGACCAAGAGCCTGCGGCCGCTGCCGGACAAGTTTCACGGCATGGCCAACCAGGAGCAAAAGTACCGCCAGCGCTATGTCGACCTGATCACCGACGAGACGGCGCGGACGCGCTTCGCGGCGCGCAGCAAGGCGGTCAGCTCGATGCGCAATTTCATGGTCGAGCACGGTTTCCTGGAGGTCGAAACGCCGATGTTGCACCCGATCCCCGGGGGCGCCAACGCCAAGCCGTTCGTGACGCACCACAACGCGCTCGACCAGCAGATGTTCCTGCGCATCGCGCCCGAGCTGTACCTCAAGCGGCTGGTGGTGGGCGGTTTTGAGCGCGTGTTCGAGATCAACCGCAACTTCCGCAACGAAGGCATCTCGGTCCGGCACAACCCGGAATTCACGATGATGGAGTTCTATGCGGCGTACTGGAACCACCACGACCTGATGGACTTCACCGAGCAGGTGCTGCGCCATGCCGCCCGCACCGCCACAGGCAGCGCCGCGCTGAGTTACGCCGGCCGCCCGGTGGCGCTCGACCAGCCGTTTGCGCGCCTGACGGTGAGTGAATCGCTGGTGCGACACGCCAGCCTGAGCGCCGCGGAATCAGCGGACGCGGCGGCCCTGCACGCCAAGCTGAAATCGCTGGGCGAGGAACCGCCGGCGCACTGGACGCTGCCCGAATTGCAGTTCGGCCTGTTCGAGGCGGTGGTCGAGGAAAAGCTCTGGGACCCGACGTTCATCACCGACTATCCCGTCGAGGTGTCGCCGCTGGCGCGCGCCTCCGACACCAACCCGGCGATCACGGAACGCTTCGAGCTCTTCATCACCGGGCGCGAATACGCCAACGGCTTTTCGGAGCTCAACGACGCCGAGGTGCAGGCCGAGCGCTTTCGCGCGCAGGTGGCGAACAAGGACGCGGGCGACGAGGAGGCGATGTACTTCGATGCCGACTTCATCCGCGCGCTCGAGTACGGCATGCCGCCCGCCGGCGGCTGCGGCATCGGCATCGACCGGCTGATCATGCTGATCACGGATTCGCCGAGCATCCGCGACGTGATCCTGTTTCCGTCGCTGCGCACCGAAGCTTGAACAGCGGCAGCGTGATGTTCGGCCACTCGCGCTGCACTGCAATCAGAAGCGACGAACTGATGCGCCGGACGGGTTTGCGGCCAGGGTGGCCAGCCGGCTCGCAAACACCGAAGAGGGCTGTCCCGACGCAGGCGCCCCAGGCTGGCATGAAGCGGGCGGTGCAGGCTGGCCTGTCGGCGGGGTCGAAGGTCGATCAGACGCAGACGTCCAAGGCGGGCTTGACGACCGGCTCGACGACAAGTCGGAGGCACACGCCCGAGGCTGGCCTGCGGGCCGGGTTGCGAGACCGGGGCGGCGAGGCACTCTGCTTCGCTCATGTCCCCCCACCTCGGCCTGCGGCCTCTTCCTTCACTTCGCTGCGCAAAGCGCCCCTCCGCTTCGATCCGGACGCATCGGTGGGGTTCGACGACCGCGCACCACCGAGGCCGACGTCGTCGGTGTTCGGCGATTGCGCACCGTTGGGGCCTCCTGCCGCGGGAGCTGGGTCGCCGGCGGAGCGACATCCAGGACGGGCGGCGCGTGTGGCCCGCCGCGGGCGAGACAGAACATTGCGCGCACCCAGCGCACACATCGCGCACGACCCGCATCAAACGCACATCGCGCACAACCCGCACGAGACGCACATCGCGCACATCGCGCACAACGCGCACAACGCGCATCACGCGCATACCGCGCATAACGCGCATCAGGTGCAGGAATCACGGAAATGAACGAGCGCCTTGCCATGCTGTCGGAAATCCACACCGAGGTCTGGCGCCAGCTGGCGCGAGCGCCTCGTGACAAGCACCACGCCTGGCGCACACCGGTGCTGGCCACCCGGCACGGTGAACTGGCCGACGCACGCACCGTGGTGCTGCGCGAGATCGATGGACCCAGTCGAACGCTGCTGATCTACACGGACGAACGCGCCGGCAAAGTCGCGCAACTGCAGCAGCACCCGCTCGGCACGCTGGTGATGTGGTCGTCATCGCTGGGCTGGCAGTTGCGCTGCCGGGTGCGGCTGGCGCTGATGCCGTCCGGGCTGGCCACCTCGTCTCGCTGGGCCCGCATCAAGCTGTCGCCGGCCGGGCAGGATTACCTGTCACCGCTGCCGCCGGGCGCTCCGCTCGACGCGCCGCAAGCGCTGCCGCACGAGGCCGTCGCACGCGAACATTTCGGCGTGATCGAGGCGCAGGTGGAGTCGATCGACTGGCTCGAACTGCACCGCGACGGTCATCGACGGGCGCTGTTCAAGGGCGAGACCTCGCACTGGTTGCAGCCCTGATCAGATCGGCCAAGGCCGGCACACGCACACCCTGCAGCGAGCGACGCAAGACGGCCACCTTGCCGCGACATGCCGAATGGTGGGCAGGTACCGCTTCCGGCTCCGATCGGGGAACGCGCTGGACCCCATTTCGTTGAAAAGCGAACCGGCCCCATCGCGCTCAGCGCTTGCGCTGCAAGTGCCGCTGCAGCAGCACCACGATCAGCAAAAACGCCCCGCGGATGACCGACTGCCAATAGGCCGACAGCGAGATCACGCCGCGGCCGTTCTCGAAGTTGAGCAGGTTGAAGATCAGCCCGAGCAGCAGCGCACCGGCCAGCGTGCCGCCCACCGTGCCCAGGCCGCCGGTGAGCAAGGTGCCGCCCACCACGACCGAGGCGATGGCCGACAGTTCCCAGCCGAGCCCCTCGGTCGGCTGACCGGCGCCGAACTGCGCGGCCAGGATGATGCCCGCCACACCCGCACACAGGCCCGACAGCGTGTAGACCGCCACCTGCGTGCGCTCGACGTTGACGCCGAGCAGCCGCGAGGCTTCTTCGTTGCCGCCGACAGCCAGCACGTGGCGGCCGAACACGCTGCGCTCCAGCACGATCCAGCCGGCCACGAAGGCAATCACCATCAGCACACCGGGCACCGGCAGGCCGAACACGTCGCCCTGCCCGATCTCGGTGTAGCCGTTCTCCGAATTGACCGAGATCGACTCGTTGCCGGCGGCCACCAGCGCCAGGCCGCGGGCGGCCAGCAGCATCGCCAGCGTGGCGACGAACGGGGCGATGCGCAGGCGAGTCACGACCAGGCCGTTGATCAGGCCGAGCACGCCGGCGCACAGCAGTGGTGCCACGATCGCCACGATCACGCCGTGCTGCGAGGCGTGCGCCGCGATCACGCTGGACAGCGCGGCCACGCTGCCCACCGACAGGTCGATGCCGCCGCTGATGATGACGAACGCCATGCCCAGCGCGATGAACGCGAACATCGAGTTGTAGCGCACCACGCTTTGCAGGTTGTAGGCGCCGATGAAGCCGTCGTAGCGCAGCGCGCCGAACACCATCAGCAGGGCCAGCGCGATCAGCACGCCGTTGCGGCCGATCGACGCCAGGTCGCGCGAGGAGGCAGTCATGGCTCGCATGGCGGCTTCAGGTGGCGCGGCGCGAGGCACGGAACTGCAGCCAGACGGCCGCCACGATGATCACTGCCTTGACCACCAGCGCGACCTCGTCGGCCACGCCCCAGGCCAGCAACGTGGTGCGGATCAGCTGCATGATCAGCGCGCCGATCACGGTGCCGCCCACGCTGACCTTGCCGCCGGCCAGCGAGGTGCCGCCCACGGCCACCGCGGCGATCGCATCGAGCTCCATGTTCTGGCCGACCTGGTTGGCGTCGCTCGACGAATTGATGCCGACCACGATCAGCCCGGCCAGCCCCGACAGCACGCCGCAGATGATGTAGGCCAGCGTCTTGACGCGCGCCACCGGGATGCCGCACAGGCGCGCTGCCGCCTCGTTGCCACCGACTGCGATCAGCTGGCGGCCGAACACGGTGGCGCGCATCAGCCAGGCAAAGATCAGCACCACCGCCACCATCATCAGCACCTGGTACGGCACGCCGAGCCAGCGGCCGAGGCCGAACGAGCGCAGCACCGGATCGGAGATGACCTGCAGGTTGCCGTTGGTCGTTACCTGCGCGATGCCGCGACCGGCGATGAACAGGATCAGCGTGGCGACGATCGGCTGAATCTGCGCCCGCGTGACCAGCAGCCCGTTGAGCAGGCCGGCGGCCGCCGCGGCCACCAGCGGCAGCACGATCGCCAGCGTGATCCACATGCCGTAGCCCGGCCCGAGCTGCGCGCCCAGGGTCAGCGGCGCCAGCGCGCCGGCGATCGCCATCACCGAGCCCACCGACAGGTCGATGCCGCCGGTGGCCACCACGATCGCCATACCGACCGCGACGATCACGATCGGCGCGACCTGCGTCAGGTTGAGCAGCAAAGACTGCGTGCTCATGAAGTTCGGCGTGGCGATGATGTTGATCAGCAGCAGCACCGCCAGCGCCAGCGCGGCGCCGCCGCCCGGCACGCTGCCCAGCCGCGCGAACTTCGACCGGACGGGCGTGCCCGCGCCGACCGCAGCGAGCACCGGTTCAGCCACGGGTGGTCTCCGCGCCGCGGGCCGCCTTGTCGCGGGCCGGCTCGCCTTGCGCTGGCTCACCATGCGCCATCGCGCCCAACAGCTGCGCCTGCGTGAGCGTGGCGCCGGACAGCTCGGCCACGCTGACCCCGTCGCACAGCACGCCGACGCGGTTGCAGCCCTCGATCAGTTCCTCGACCTCGCTGGAGATCATCAGCACGCCGAGCCCGTCGCGCGCCAGCGTGTCGATCAGGCGCTGGATCTCGGCCTTGGCACCGACGTCGATGCCGCGCGTCGGCTCGTCCAGGATCAGCAGCTGCGGCTGCGTGCACAGCCAGCGTGCCAGCAGCACCTTCTGCTGGTTGCCGCCCGACAGCTCGCGGATCGGCTGGTTCGGCCCGGCCGTCTTGATGCCGAGCTTGGCGATGAATTCGTCGGTGACGCGCGCCTGCGCGGCGCTGTCGACGATGCCCAGGCGCGCCAGCCGCGGCAGCAGCGCCAAGGTCAGGTTCTCGCGCACCGACAGCTCGGGCACGATGCCCTCGGCCTTGCGGTCTTCGGGGCAAAAACCGATGCCGGCTTTGATCGCATCGCGCGGCGTGCGGCCGGCCGGAACGCCGCCCATCTGCACCTGCCCGGCACTCAGCCGGTCGGCGCCGAACAGCGCGCGGGCGGTTTCGGTGCGGCCCGAGCCGAGCAGGCCGCCGAGCCCGACGATTTCGCCGCGGCCCACTTCGAGCGACACGTCGCGCAGGCGCGGCCCGGTTGCGAGGTTGCGGGCCTGCAGCAACGGCGCGCCCGTCCGGGCCGCGTCGCGCTGCGTGAAGGCGGTCTGCCCGGCCTGTGCCACTTCGTCGGCATCGCGGCCGAGCATGGTGGCCACCAGTTGCAGCTTGCTGACCGCCGCCATGTCGTCTTCGAGCACGGTCTGCCCGTCGCGCATCACGGTGACCCGGTCGCACACCACGTACAACTCGTCGAGCCGGTGCGAGATCAGCACGACGCTGACGCCGTCGGCCTTCAACCGGCGGATCGCGCCGAACAGGTTCTCGACCTCGCGGTCGTCCAGGCTCGAGGTCGGCTCGTCCATGATGACCAGCCGCGCGCGGCTGCCCACCGCACGCGCCACGGCGACGAGTTGCTGCGTGGCGATGTTGAAGGAACCGAGCGCACGCGAGACGTCGATCTGCAGCCCGAAGCGCGCCAGCAGCTCGGCCGATTCACGCTGCATCGCGGCGCGGTCGAGCCAGAAGCCGCAGCGGCGCGGCTCGCGCCCGAGGTAGATGTTTTCTGCCACGCTGCGCAGCGGCACGAGACTGATTTCCTGGTGGATCGTGGCGATGCCCGCGGCTTGCGCGGCAATCGGGTTGGCGAATCGCACCGGCGCGCCGCCGAGCCGGATCTCGCCCGAGTCGGCCTGCACGGCGCCGCTCAGGATCTTGATCAGCGTGCTCTTGCCAGCGCCGTTCTGGCCGATCAGCCCGTGCACCTCACCCCGGCGCAGATGCAACCGCGCGTCGCGCAACGCGGCCACGCCGTCGTACGACTTGCAGATGCCGGTGGCGGTGAGTAGTTCGTCGGTCGCGGGTGGCATCGTGCAGGAAGGTATCTGGCGGTTTGAGGTCTTGCAGGACGACATGCGGTGCGTCAGAGTTTGTCAGCGATGACTCTGCCAAGCTGCCAAGCTGGCAGGCACGCAGGGCCGGCACTGTGCGCGGGATGCCCGGATCGAAGCGATATCGGCCGAGCGACCGGCAACGGCCACCGCAACCTGCCGCTGCCGTGTCGCGGCCCGTCCGGCAGCCGCCGTCCCGATGGCAACGCGCGCCCCGGGCGGGACGACGCGTCGCGTCCCGTTCAATACGCCGTGGGCAGCAGTTCCTTGGCGTTCTCGGGCGTGAATTCGCGGTCGGGGTTGATCAGCTTGGCCGGAATCATCTTGCCGTCTGCGTAGTCGAGCATCGTCTGGAATGCCTTCGGGCCGAACTTCGGATTGCACTCGACCACGTAGTTGATCTTGCCTTCCACCACCAGGCCGACGGCTTCGCGGCCACCGTCGATCGACAGCACCTTGACGTCCTTGCCGGGCTTCTTGCCGGCGGCCTCGAGTGCGGCGATGGCACCGATCGCCATCTCGTCGTTGTGCGCGTAGACGACGTCGGCGGTCGGGTGCGTCTGCAGCAGCGTCTGTGCCACCTGGCGGCCCTTGTCGCGCGCGAAGTCGCCGGTCTGCGAAGCCAGGATCTTCATGCCGGAGTTCTTCGCGATCACGTCGTTGAAGCCCTTCTTGCGATCGTTCGCCGGGCTCGAACCGGTGGTGCCTTCGAGCTGGATGATGTTGGCCTTGCCGCCAGTCGCCTTGACCAGCCATTCGCCGACGCGACGACCTTCTTCGATGAAGTCCGAACCGATGAAGGCGACGTAATCGACGCCCGCCTTGGCCATGCTCTGGTCGATGTTGCGGTCGAGCAGGATCACCGGAATGCCGGCCTTGGCGGCTTCCTTGACCACCGGCGCCAGCGGCTTTTCTTCGCGTGGCGCCAGGAAGATCACGTCGACCTTCTGCGCGATCATGCTGCGCACGTCGGACACCTGCTTGGCCGCGCTGCCGGCGGCGTCGGTGTAGACGAGCTGGTAGCCGAGCTTCTTGGCTTCGTCCTGCATCGACTGCGTCTGGGCCAGGCGCCACGGGTTGTTCGATTCGGTCTGCGCGAAGCCCACTTTGTAGGTCGCCTTCTTGGCCAGCTTGGGCACGGCAGCGCGCGCCAGCCCGGTGCCCAGCAACATGGCCGCACCGATGGCGGCGTTGACGGTTCTGCGTTTCATGTCTTGTGTCTCCTGATGGTGGTTTTGCTCGACCGCCAAAGCTGTGCGCCGGGGGGCGGCTTCGGCTGTTCGGCGAGCTGTCGATAATCTACAGGTTTGATCGTTATAAACGATAGAACTTGTACTTAATGGTTTCCACGAGGTGAATTCCCGGGCCAGAGTGCCCGAAAATGCCATCTCAGCAGGTTCAGCAACCCTTCTCGGCACCTTTTCACCAATGATAGTTGCGGGAAACAAAATCCTCTCCGTTGACGGAGAGCAAAGCGTCCCGATATTGCAGGCGCTGGGAAACGAGACGCGTCTGCTGATCCTGAGCCTGCTGTCGCATCGCGCGATGAATGTCTCGGCGCTGGCCGAGGCCACCGGGCTGGCGCCCTCCACCGTGGCTTTCAACATCAAGCAGCTCGAGAGTTGCGGCCTGGTCAACGTGCAGTTTTTGCCGGGCACGCGGGGGCAGCAAAAACTCGTGTCCAAGCGCTACGACGAAGTGCATTTCAAGCTGCCCGGCGTGGCGATCGAATCCGACAGCAACGTCACCGAGGTGTCGATGCCGATCGGCAATTTCAAGCGCATCAGCGTCAAGCCCACCTGCGGGCTGGCGTCGGACAGCAAGTACATCGGCATGATCGACGACGCCCGCAGCTTCTACGAGCCCGAGCACGTGTTTGCGCAGATCCTGTGGTTCCGCCAGGGCTTCGTCGAGTACGACTTCCCGAACAACGTGCCGCTGGGCGCGCAGCCGCTCGACGTCGAGCTGTCGATGGAGATCTGCTCCGAGGCGCCCGAATACGACCTCGACTGGCCGTCCGACATCACGCTGTCGATCAACGAGGTCGAGATCGGCACCTGGACCTGCCCCGGCGATTTCGGTGGCACGCGCGGCAAGCTCACGCCGCCGTGGTGGCCGGTCGAACAAACGCAGTACGGCGTGCTCAAGCGCTGGCGCATCAGCGCCGAGGGCAGCTTCATCGACGGCGAGCCGCTGTCCGGCGTGCGCCTGTCCGACCTGGAGCTGGAAGGCCGCACCCACGTCGGCGTGCGACTCGAGGTGAAACAAACCGCGCGCCACGTCGGCGGCCTGAACCTGTTCGGCCGGCGCTTCGGCAACTATGCGCAAGATCTGGCGATGCGCACGCGTTATGAATTCCGCGAAGGCGAGCGTCCGTACCGCCTGAAGTGAAACCTGAAACGTGAACCGCAAATGAACGGCGACCAAGACGTGGAACCACTGCACACGACGCCCGACCGGGCCGCCCACGATCTCGTCGAGCTGGCGCTGGGCGAGTTGCGTTTGGTGCTGGCGCCTCGCGTCGGCGGGTCGATCGCCGAATTTTCGAGCCGCCGCGGCGGGGTGGTGCAGCACTGGCTGCGACCGGCCTCCGAGGCCGCGCTGCGGGCTGTCAACCCGCTCGGCATGGCGAGCTTTCCGCTGCTGCCGTGGTGCAACCGCATCCGCGACGGGCGCAGCGATTTCGGCGCCCGGCCGCTGCGGCTGGCACCGAACCACGGCGACTCGCCGCACACGATCCACGGCGTCGGCTGGCAGCGGCCGTGGTGCGTGCGCGAGCACGGACCGGCACACGCCGTGCTGCAGTTGGTGCACGTGCCCGGCGAACTGCATGGCGTGGCGCCCGACTGGCCGTACCGTTTCGCGGCCGAGCAACGCTTCACGCTCGACGCCCGCGGCGGCTTGACGGTCGGCATGACGCTGACGAACCGCGACGAGTTGCCGATGCCGGCCGGGATCGGCCACCACCCTTACCTGCCGCGCCGCGACGGCACGCGGCTGCAGGCGACCGTGGCGGCAATGTGGGGCGGCGACGCCGAGCTGCTGCCCACCGTGCTGAGCCGCCCGCCGTGGCTCGACGAACTGCAGCGCGGCATGGCCGTGGCCGACACCGATCTCGACAACAACTTCACCGGCTGGTCACGCAGCGCGCGCATCGATTGGCCCGACACCGGCACCGCGCTGCAACTCGATGCCGATGCGCCACTCGACAACTTCGTGATCTACAGCCCGCCGGGCTTCGACCATTTCTGCATCGAACCGGTCAGCAACTGCACCGACTGGATGAACCTCGCGCAGCACGGCGAGCAGCGTGCCGGTGGCTGCCTGCTGGCGCCCGGCGAGACCTTGCGCGCTTGCTTCCATTTGCTGCCGGACTGGCCGGCGTGACACTTTCCAGGAGACCCACCCATGCCATTCGACACCCAAACGCACGACGCACTGGCCGCCGACTTTCAGCGCGAAGGCCACGTGGTGCTGCGTCAACTGTTCGATCCGGACACGCTGCGCGCGTGGAACGAGCGCTTCGGGCCGCTGCTGGCGGCGCACATCGAACGCGAGCGCGACAACCCGAACCGCGGCAGCCACCGCCATTACGTGACGCTGCCGTTCGACGGCTGTTATGCCGATCCGGCGATCTGTGAGCACCCTGACCTGCTGGCCGTGCTCGACCGCATCCTCGGCGAGCAGGTGGTGATGTGCCAGCTCGCGACCGACACGCCGCTGCTCGGCTCCGATTACCAAGACGTGCACCGCGACACGCCACCGCTGTTCCCCGAGACCGGTTCCGAAACACCGTCGTTTCAGATCGCTGTGAACTTTCCGCTGTGCGACGTGACGGCGGACAACGGGCCGATCGAGTTGATCCGCGGCACGCATCTCATGTCACGCGAAGAAGGCCTGGCGCGGCTGGCGCGCGGCGAGGCCCGGCTCGAGCCGCTGCCGATGAAGCTCGGCGACGTGGTGATCCGCGACGTGCGCCACCTGCACCGCGGCACGCCGAACCGCACCGACGTGCCGCGTCCGATGGTCGTGATCGGCTACAGCCGGCGCTGGCTGTTTCGCCCCGAGGTGTCGATCCGCGTGCCGCGCTCGGTGCACGCCGGGCTGTCGGAACGCGGCCGCTCGCTGCTGCGGTTCAATGCCGTGGTGGACGACGAACAGGCCCTGCCGCAGGGCGAGGGCTACCGCGTGTTCGCGTATTGATCGCCAGCCCGACGCCCGAGGCCGCTGCGGGCCGGCGCTGCGATCAGGTCCTGCTGCAAGCCGAGGGCCGCCGCGTGATCGCTTTTTGATGGAGCGCCGGGTCGATGCGCGCGCAGCCCGGCGTTGCTTCCGAGCGGAGCCACGGCTACCGGGCCGTTATGAAACGAGCGTGGTGAAGTTGGTGGCGGTGGCGCCGGCGTTGGCGGCAACCGATGTCGCCGTCGCCAAGCCCAGCAGGCCGTCGACGCCGTACAGCCGCGCCAGTTCGGTCAGCTTCGGCGGGTCGCCACGCAGCGCGAAGCCCTTGCCCCAGGCCTGCGCCAGACGCCGGCACTCGAGCAGCACCGCCAGCAACGAGGTGTCGAACTGCTGCAGGCCCGAGGCGTCGATCAGCACCTGCGGCTCGGCCTCGCGCGGCAGCGCCTGCGTCATCAGCCGCAGCGTGTCGCGCGCTTCGCGCAGCGTGACGGTGGCGGGCAGCACGAGCATCGCGTTCAGCCCTTGGCGGCGGCGGTCTTGTTGCGCTCGGCCAGCTTGCCGATCAGGCCGTCGATGCCGCTGGCGCCGATTTCCTGGGCAAAGCTGTTGCGGTAGTTCTCGACCAGCCACACGCCGAGCACGTTGACGTCGTAGATCTTCCAGCCGCCGGGCGCTTTCTCCAACCGGTAGTCGAGCTGGATCGGGTCGCCCTTGCCGCGCACCTCGGTGCGCACCACGACCTCGGTGGCATTGGGCTCGGCGCGCAGCGGCTTGATCTGCACGGTCTGGTCTTTCACTTCGGCCAGCGCGCCCGAGTAGGTGCGCACCAGCAAGGTCTTGAATTCTTCCTGCAGGCGCCGCTTCTGCTCGGGCGTGGCCTGCCGCCAGTAGCGGCCCACGGCCAGCGTGGTCATGCGCTCGAAATTGACGTGCGGCATCACCTTGGCGTCGACCAGCGCGATCACCTTCCTGATGTCGCCGGTCTGGATCGACTGGTCGGCCTTGACGGCTTCGAGCACGTCGGTCGACACCTCGTTGATCAGCACCTCGGGCGGCTTGATGGTTTGTGCCTGCACCAGCAGGCCGCTCGCAGCCAGCAAGGCGGCGCCGAGCCAGCGGGAAATACGCAATGTTGTGGTCATGTTGGTTTGAAGTTCAAGTTGGGGCGGGCCTGTGACGGCCGCCGGGATCCGCCACTCAACGCGGCAGACCGTTCATCGGTTCACTGTGCCACAGCCGGTCCAGCCCGGCCGGCCCAAGCCTTTCACGGCGCGGCCACCGGCTCGGCCTGGGGCGCCACGACGGGCGCGGTCGCCGCCGCCGCCGAAGCCGAAGCCGAGGCAGAAGACGCCGAGCTTGCCGATGCACCTGCAGCCGCTGCAGCCGAAGCAGACGACGCCGCGGCAGCCGGAGCGACGACCGCCGAGCCGTCCGCCTCGTCCGTGTTGAACCGCAACGCGCCGCGCCGTTGCAGGTAGGCGTCGCGCACGAAGGTGTATTTGTCGAGCGCGATGTCGTCGATCAGCCGGGTGGTGGCAAGCAGTTCGGAACGCTGGTTGACCAGCCGCAGCGACGTGACAGCCACCTGCGCGCCGGCTTGGTCGACCAGCAGCGACGGCGAAACCGCCAGGTCCAGCGGCAGCCCGACCGATTCGCGCACCGTCGACGGCCCGAGGATCGGCCAGACCACGTAGGCCCCGGCGCCGACGCCCCAACGCGCCAGCGTGTGGCCGAAGTCCTGGTTGACCGATTCGATGCCGATCTCGCTGGCCACGTCCATCAGGCCGAAGACACCGAACACCGTGTTGGTGGCGACCCGCATGGCGCCCTGGAAGCCGTCAAGCACCTGGCCCTGCAGCAGGCTGTTGACGGCGGACCATGCATCGGTGAAGTTGTTGTAGAAACTGCTGATGCTGGTGCGCACCGGCCGGGGCACGACCTCGCTGTAGGTGGTGGCCACCGGCTTGAGCACCGCGCGGTCGAGCGATTCGTTGAAGCCGAACACCTTGCGGTTCCAGCTTTCCCACGGGTCGAGCCGCTGACCCGGGCCGCCGCGCGCCTCGTTGACGGTGGCGCAGCCGCTCAGAACCAACAGAGCGGCCAACAGAGCGGCCAGCACCGCCGCCGACGCTGGCAGCGCCACCGGTGCCGACCCGGTCTGCCGTTGCCGGGCGATCACTTCTTGGCTCCGGTCGGGGCCGGTGCGGCGGGCGACGCAACTGGTGGCACCACTGGCGCCGTGCTGCCGCCATCGGCCGCCTTGTTGAACAAAAACTGGCTGATCAGGCTCTCGAGCACCACCGCCGATTGCGTCTGCCTGATGACGTCGCCTTCCGCCAGGTTCTTGTCGTCGCCACCGGGCTCGAGCCCGACGTACTGGTCACCCAGCAGCCCGGCCGTGAGGATGCGCGCCGACGAATCGCGCGGAAACTGGAACGACGGCTCGAGCTCCATGCGCACCTGCCCCTGGTAGGTTTTCGGGTCGAGCGTGATGCCGACCACGCGGCCCACCGTGACGCCCGCGCTGCGCACCGGCGCGCGCACCTTCAGCCCGCCGATGTTGTCGAAGTTCGCCTGCAGCGCATAGCCACCGCCGCCGCCGAAGCTGCCCAGGTTGGCCGCCTTCAGCGCCAGGAACACCAGCCCCAGCATGCCCAGCAGCACGAACATGCCCACCATCACTTCCGTGCTTCTCTTGTTCATCTCTTCATTGTCCTCGTTCGGGTTTTCGGCTCATGAACGGTGTGACTGAACCCGTCGGGCGGGTTCGTTTGCACTGCCTCAAGGCGTCGAAAACATCAGCGCCGTCAGCACGAAATCCATCGCCAGAATGCCCAGTGACGAAATCACCACCGTGCGCGTGGTGGCAAAGGCCACGCCTTCGGGTGTGGCCTGGGTCTCGTAGCCCTGGTACAGAGCCACCACGGTGCAGATGATGCCGAACACGAAGCTCTTGAAGATGCCGTTGCCCACGTCGCGCTGCACGTCGACGCTGTTTTGCATGATCGACCAGAAGTTGCCGGCGTCCACACCGATCAGCTGCACCGCGACCACATAGGCGCCCAGAATGCCGACGGTCGAAAACAAGATCGCCAAAATCGGCATGGCGACCACGCCGCCGATGAAGCGCGGCGCCAGCACGCGCACCTTCGGGTCGATCGCCATCATCTCCATCGCGGCCAGCTGCTCGCCCGCCTTCATCAGCCCGATCTCGGCCGTCAGCGACGTGCCGGCTCTCCCGGCAAACAGCAGGCCCGTGACCACCGGCCCGAGCTCGCGCACCAGCGACAGGTTGACGATCAGCCCCAGCGATTCGGTGGCGCCGTAGGGCACCAGCGCGTAATACATCTGCAGCGCCAGCACGAAGCCCACCGACAGGCCCGACGCCATGATGATCAGCAGCGACAGGTTGCCGATCGCGTGAATCTGCACCGCCACCAGGTGAAAGCGGCGCAGCGAACCCGGCACTGCGCGCAGCAGATCGACAAAGAAGAACGCCGCGTGCCCGAGCGAGCGCAGGAACGACAGCGCACCCGAGCCCAGCGACGCGACGAAGCCGGTCATCGGCCGGCCTGCATGCCGAAGTCTTCGGCCATCGAACGCGCCGGGTAGTGAAACTTGACCGGGCCGTCGGGTTCACCGCGCACGAACTGGCGCACTTCCGGGTCGATCGACGCCATCAGTTCGGCCGGCGTGCCCTGCGCCACGATGCGGCCCTGATTGGCCAGCAGCACCACGTGGTCGCTGATCGACATGCATTCGCGCACGTCGTGCGACACCACCAGCGACGTGGCGCCGGTCACGTCGTTGAGCGTGCGGATCAGGTTCGACGCCACGCCCATCGAGATCAAATCGAGGCCGGCGAACGGCTCGTCGTACATGATCAGCTCCGGGTCGAGCGCAATCGCCCTCGCCAGCGCGATGCGCCGCGCCATGCCGCCCGAGACTTCGGAGATGCGCAGCCCCGCCGCGCCGCGCAGGCCCACCGCGTTGAGCTTCATCAGCACGATGTCGCGGATCAGGTCTTCCGGCAAGTCGGTGTGCTCGCGCAGCGGAAAGGCGACGTTCTCGAACACCGACAGGTCGGTGAACAGCGCGCCGAACTGGAACAGCATGCCGAGCCGGCGGCGCATGCGGTACATCAGCTCGCGGTCGCGCCCGTCGACCACCTCGCCATCGAACCGCACCTGCCCCTTCGAGGCCCGGTTGCTGCCGCCGATCAAGCGCAGCAGCGTCGTCTTGCCGCAGCCCGAACCGCCAAGGATTGACGTGACCCTGCCGCGCGTGAAGTTCAGCGTCAGGTCGTCGAGGATCGTGCGGCTGGTGTCGTAGCCAAAAGTGACGTGGTCGATCTCGATCAGCGCGGGGGGCTTGGGTCGGGAGGGGTCACTGGGCATTGCGGGTAAAGGTCAGTCGCTGGCGTGAATGGCCGCACCGAGCGACCGCCGCGGATTCTCTCACGGGGTCTTGGCGCAAGCAGGGCAAACCCGTGGGTGACCGACTGCGATCGTTGAACTAAACCGCTGACGCGGTGGCTGTCTGCAAAGATAGCCACCGCGTTTTGCTTTGCGCGGCACTTGCGTTTAAGCGCGATCAGCAGAAACCTTCGGGTTGGGGAATATTCCCCGGCTTTGAAGGAGACACCTCATGACTGAACTACGCCAACGCATGCTCGATGCTATGGTGCAGCGCGGCTTTGCCCAGCGCACCCAGGAAAGCTACATCAGCGCCATACGGCGAATGGCCAAACACTATCGGCGCGACCCAGCGCTGTACACCCAGCAAGACGTGCAGGCCTACTTGCTGCACATGGTCAAGGAGGACAAGCTGTCCTACAGCAGCATGAACCAAGCCGCCTGCGCTGCCCAGTTCCTGTTTCAAACCGTACTCGGACGCGGGCGCGAGCACTTTCAAGTCCCCTTTGCCAAAGTGCCCGCCAAACAACCCGAGTTACTGGCACGTCTGGAGATATCGCGCTTGTTTGCGGTATGCCCCCATCTGGCCAGGCGAATGCTGCTGCAAACCGTCTACGCCACTGGCCTGCGCGTCTCAGAGGCCTGTGCGCTCAGAGTTGCCGACATCGACAGCGCCGCAGACCGGATGTGCATCCGGGTGCAAAACGGCAAAGGCGGCAAAGACCGCTACACCCTGCTCAGTGCGACCCTGCTGGCCTTGCTGCGTGAATACGTACGCCACTTTCGCCCCAGCACCTGGCTGTTTGCCGACACCAACGGCAAGGCAGCCATGAGCATCGAGACGGCCCAGCGCGCCTACCAGGGCGCTCGCTTGCGAGCGAGCATTACTAAAAATGGCGGCATCCATACCCTGCGCCACTGCTTTGCCACCCATTTGCTCGAAGGCGGGGTAGACCTCTTCACGATCCAAAAACTGCTGGGGCACAGCCACATCGCCACCACCGGGCGCTATTTGCACCTGATCAGCCCCCAGTTTCGAGCCCCCCAAGGTGGTGACCCACTGGATTTACTGGCCGCGCTTAGCTTGTCCTGAACACTTGTAGCGCTGCCCCGCATGGCCAGCTTGGCACACGCGTTACGCCAGCACGGCGCAGCGTACCTGCAATCGCACGTCCTTAGCACCCCACAGGCTAAGGCTTGGCGGGCGATTGCGGCCTGCCGCACAGCTGCGCTGGGTGGCCAGCAACTGGCCTGTGCGACTTGTGGCCACAGCCACTGGCAATACCAATCGTGCCGCAACCGGCATTGCCCTACCTGCGGCGCGCGTGCCAAGGACGCGTGGCTGCAAGGGCGCCTTGCCGAAGTACTGCCAGTGCCGTATTGCCATCTGGTGTTCACACTGCCGCACAGCCTGAATGCCTTGTATGGCATGCACCCGCGTTGGGTGATCGATGCCTTGTTTGCCTGCACCGCACAAAGCTTGGCCGAGTTTGCGGGCAACCCAAAATGGATGGGGCTGGCCGGTGGTACACCGGCCTTCAGCTTGGTGCTGCATACCTGGACGCAGGACTTGCGCCTGCACATTCACTTGCATGCTGTCATGGCCTGCGGGGTACTGGGCCTTGATGGCCAGTGGCACACGCCAGCGCGCAAGCCCGATTTCTTGTTTCCTGTACAGGCACTGTCAAAGGTGTTTCGCGGTAAATTCATGGCGGCTCTGGCAGCAGCGCACAAAGCGGGCAAGCTTGAGCGTGACCCGCAGGGCGATGATCAAAGCTGGCGGGCGCGTCAGCGCCAGCTCTACCAAAATGCGTGGGTGGTGTATGCCAAGACCCCATTGGGTGGCCCCGCACAGGTGTTGGAATACCTCTCCCGCTACACGCACCGCACAGCCATCAGCAATGAGCGCATTCGCTCAATCAGTGCGCACGAGGTGGCGTTCACGGTGCGTGCTGAAGGGGGCGGGGACGGTGGCCCGAACCATAGCGCCAAGCGCTTGCTGAGGATGCAAGGCTGCGAGTTTGTGCGCCGCTTCATGCTGCACATCCTGCCCAGCGGCATCAAGCGGATTCGCCACTATGGCGTCTTGGCATCAAGCTGCAAAGCAGTCAAGCTGGCAACAGCCCGCGCAGCCTTGCAGATACCAGCACCCGACTTGCGAGCGCTGGAGTGCGCCCAGGCGTTCATGGCACGGGTGACCAAGCTCGACGTGGGCTTGTGTCCGTGCTGCGGGCAAGATCGTTTGCGGGTAACGGCGGTACTCGCCGGTCTTGGCCGATTGCCAGCGCCAAGTGGGGCGGTGTTGCAGCACAACCGAGGCCCGCCATGACTGCCCCACACAGCCACACCTCACGTTTGAACCGACCTTGGCAGGGCTGCGCAAGCCCGGCTGGGATAGCGCTGCGTGTTGCGTCAGCGCTTGCGTATCTACACGACGCGCAGATTGCCTAGGCACGGAGGGTCACAGCGATTGCTGAAAAAACGGATGCGCCAAGCCACACATGGGCCGCATCTGAAGTCATAATTTGCGCATGACAAAGCACGCCAAGCTTACAAACCCCTATACCGCCGACCAGCACCTGTTCGGGGTGGCGGTTCAGTCCAACAAGGTTTATCTGCCGCCTTTGAGTGCCCGCGCCTTTGCTGGCATCGCGGCGCGGCAGATAAACGCTATTCGTTGGACATCATGAAAATTGTGCATCTTTGCGGGCTACTTGTTGTGCTTCTGGCTACTTCGTGCTCGGCATCTTCGGTAGATCGGTCGCCAACCGAGGACGACCCGTTGGAGCTACACAGCATTTCCCCACTAATTCGAATTCCATACACGATGTGGTGGTCGGACGATCCGAGTCGCTCCCCCGCCAATCACTTTCCGGTCTTTCGCGCCTCTCAACACGGTTCGAACCCGCTGCAATGCAGGCTTGAAAGGTCGCTTGCTCGTCTTGAATGCTCTGAAACAGCGAATGGCTTAGGCAGCACTACTTACAAACGCATCGCATCCAGCAAACAATTGGGCAAGAAGCTGAAGGCAGAG
>ENA-OFCX01000571-OFCX01000571.1-metagenomes-genome-assembly--contig:-NODE-571-length-18241-cov-22.218795_pt1 | contig 18241 bp, 23 predicted proteins | sample MGYA00153384_OFCX01 | MGnify analysis MGYA00153384
CTAGATGTCCTTCGCGACAGCACCACTGAAATTCCCAACAAAATTCTCCAGCAGTGACTTCGCCGAGCACTTTCCCAAATTGCCAAGAGTGATGGGTGACGCGAACATGAGCGGTTGTTTCTGGTAGCTGACGTTTAGCCATAGTTGCGATCGAAGCCTGCCAAAAATAGATAGTGTAGGTGTGATGGTAATCTTAATAAATTCTAGCTTTGATTTTAGCTAATTGCTGTAGCGCAGCCATTTGGGTAAATAGTCGATGAGCGCGAAAATCGCAGTAGATCTGACTTTGACGGAGATCGCCTGTTTGTTGCCATGTCAATCCAGCTTGATAATAGGCTTCAGCGATATCGCATTTAGCACCCAGCCTGTCGAGAATTTCGATCGCTTGGAGGTGAGTTGTTTGGGCAATCGGTAAGTTACCTTGCAATCGGTATAGTCGAGCCAAGCCAGTTAGGGTTCTACCCTGGGTTTGAAGATAGTTGCCAGTCTGACAAAATGCCAAAGTTTGGGCAAAGATGCTGCTGGCTCGATCGTAGTTACCTAAATTAGTATAAGTTAGTCCGATAATTTGCAAAAAGTAAGCACTACTACCAGTCCATTTTTGGCGATCGATTAGCGGTTCGATCGTCTTTAATAATTGTCTGGCTGCTTCAGGCTTATTCAAATAAGAGCGGGAGCATCCCACTTTTTATTTAGCGATCGCTAATTAATCTGTTAAGGTAGGCACAGCGATGGGCTAGCACTTGAGGAACATTTTCAAATTTCCACTGCGCCCCAGATATTTTAGTGCGACTGTCAATCTGTTTAATTTTAGATTCGATCGCACCAGAGCCAATTGAACAAATTTGTTCTGCTTGAAAATAGTCATAATTAATTATGCGGTGACGATGTTTCTCTAAATAAGCACAAAAATTCTCAGCTTGTTTGAGAGTACAGTCTAAATAATTTAATAGTTTCATTAACTTTTTCTCGCCATAATAGACTTCTAGCTGTGAATAATCTTTGATTAGAGCCTCCAATCTTATGAAGATTTTCCATTAAATGGAACCAATCAAGAATCTCTCTTCTTTCACGATCGGGTGCAAATTCTTTAATAATATTCCAAACTCCATCATGTCCATCCCCTAAGCAAGTAATGATTGGTGCTAAATTTTGATTGTTTATCCAATTAATTATGCTCTCGTTTTCCTGAAATGAGCTGGCAATTGCTTGTCGATCATGTAAGACTGCGGCCTTGTATCCTTTCCAGCTACACGGTTCTCCTTTTAGTGTTCGGACAAGGGACATGTCCCCCATCTACACTCACTTCTGAGACTGGTGCTTCAGCAGATGGCAATTCAAATTTTTGTTTGTTAATCAATCTTTGTTGCACACTTTTTGATATTTTCATACCTGTGAGGTATTCTACTTCTTCTGCTGTCCTTTCATAAGAAATTGATGCGCTTATTCTTAAACAACATGCCTCTAAGTATGGACTAATTTGTGAGTGACTTTTTAACTCCAACTTTTCAGCTTATTTGCTAGTAATTACTAGTTCTCCAATTATGCTTTTGATTTGTCTTTTGTATCATCACATTACCTTAAATTTACTTGTTCTAATTATCTCAACATTACGATCGAGTAAATCGATCTAGAGGTAAATTTCTTAATTACCTCACTAGTACAAAAGGTTTATCTATCTCGATCGAATAAAAAGTGGGATGCTCCCAATGAGAAATGCATCTCCCACTCTTAAAATTATGCATCAACTTAAAGAGAAATTCAGGAAAATATTTGAGAAAGTCGAGCGGTGGGCTGATGGATTAATTGAACTAGGTGGGTGGTTGTCTACAGCGCAAAAATATTTTGTCAACAGTCATTCGACAATTGTTCGATGGTTAGATGAAATACTTGCTGATTTCGACAATAGAACAACCAGTGGTGTCGTAGAGGGAATTAACAATAAACTCAAGCTAATAAAGCGTTCCGCTTATGGGTTTACAAATTTTGAGAACTTCCGAAATAGGTGCTTGCTTAATTGGCACAGCAATTGTTAGTTTTGCATGCTAAGTAATGAAGAGCCTTACTTATTACTCATTACTTAATCAACTGCTTTGGGTTTATAAGTAGAAATCACCTCTAATTCCTTGAGTTGTTTTGTGTCCACATTTGCAGGTGCATTGGTGAGCAAACACCGTGCTTGTTGCGTCTTAGGAAAGGCGATAACATCGCGGATCGAGTCTTCACCAGCGAGGAGCATTACTAGTCGATCGAGTCCGTAGGCAATCCCGCCATGTGGAGGAGTACCATACTCAAAGGCTTCGAGTAAAAAGCCGAATTTATCATTAGCTTCCTCGGTGGATAATCCGATCGCGCTAAATACTTGTTCTTGGATTTCGCGTTGATGAATGCGGACACTTCCGCCGCCGATTTCGGTACCGTTGAAGATGATATCGTAGGCTTGAGCGCGGGCTGTTGTCAGATCGTTGATGTCGTCTGGATGGGGGGCGGTAAAGGGATGATGGAGTGCTTCGAGTCGCTTTTCGTCGGCGTTGTACTCGAACATGGGGAAGTCAGTTACCCATAATAAATTGACTTTATTATCATCGATTAAACCGAGTTCTCGCCCGATGACTAGTCGCAATCGATCGAGTGTTTTATTTACCATCGCGGCATCGCCAGCACCAAATAGTAATAAGTCGCCAGGTTTGGCACCTGTGAGGGTGAGTAATTGCTGTTTACTTATTTCAGATAGTGAGTCTTTGATTGCGCCGATGGTTTCGATTTCATTATCATCGAGGACGCGAATATAGGCGACACCTTTTGCACCTGCTTCGGCGGCTTCTTTGAATAGGTTTCCACCTGGTTTAATGCGGACGTTGGAGATAGTTTGATTTCCGCCAGGGATCGGTAAGATTTTGACTACACCGCCACTAGCGATCGCCCCTGAAAATACTTTAAATTGGGAGTCTTTAAATATCTCGGAAACATTGACTAATTTCAGATCGAAACGGGTATCAGGTTTATCGCAGCCGTAATCATCCATTGCTTGGGCATACGTCATCCGAGGCAATGGCAGAGCTAATTCTATGCCCTTAATTTCTTTAAAGATCCGAGCGATTAATTCCTCATTTAAGTTGATAATCTCTTCCTGAGACATGAAACTCATTTCCATGTCCAACTGGGTAAATTCTGGCTGTCTGTCTGCGCGTAAATCTTCATCACGAAAACAGCGAGCGATCTGATAATAGCGATCGAATCCCGATACCATCAATAGTTGTTTGAATAGTTGCGGCGATTGGGGGAGTGCAAACCATTCGCCCAAATTTACCCGACTGGGTAAGATAAAATCTCTAGCACCCTCTGGAGTGGAGCGCGTCAGAATGGGAGTCTCGATCTCCATGAAATCAAACCGATCTTCCAAGCAGCGGCGGATAGTTTTGATTACCTGATGGCGGAGTTGGAGATTGGCACTCATCCGCTCCCGTCGTAAGTCGAGATAGCGGTACTTGAGGCGTAAATCCTCGCGAACGAACTCATTTTCGGTCTGGGATACCTGGAAGGGTAATTGCTTGTGAACGCGGTTGAGCACCTCAATTTGCTCGGCATAGACTTCAATTGCGCCTGTGGGAATGCGATCGTTGAGAGATTCTTCGGGACGCGAATAAACTCGTCCGGTAATTTTGACGACGTACTCACTGCGGAGTGTTTCGGCTAGATGATAAGTATCGGGAGTGCGAACTGGATCGCTGACAACCTGAACCGAACCAGATCGATCGCGTAAATGGAGAAAAATCACCCCCCCAAGATCGCGGCGACGATCTACCCATCCGCACAGAGTAATAGTTTCGCCAATTTGTTCGGTGCGGAGTGTGCCGCAATAATGGGTTCGCATATGCTTTGACTAAATCTAATTCGATGACAATTAATTTGAGCTTTATCTTATCCTGAAACAGTTTGGAACAGGAGTAAAATAGACTGTCTCTAATTATCTACCATTCCCTGTCCCCCAGATCCAAGCATGTTGATGTTATTAGGTGAGATTGATGTCTGGAGTGTAGATCTCAATGTACGCAACCGAGTTGACGAGTTTAGTCAATTTTTGACTGCTCAGGAACGGCAACGTGCTGCTAAATTTATTAATCCCCTGCATGGAGATCGTTGGATCGTCGCACGGGGATATTTACGGCAGATCCTCAGTCAGTATCTAGATCTCACGCCAGCCCAGATCGTTTTTACCTATACTCAGCAAGGGAAGCCTGAGCTTGAAGGTAGTCCGATGCAGTTTAATTTATCGCATTCTGGCGATCGAGCCGTATATGGCATTAGTAACAGTCCGATTGGGATCGATCTAGAGTACATTCACCCTCTACCTGCGGCGGATTTGGTCGATCGGTTTTTTTCACCCGCCGAACAAGCCATTTTTCACAACCTGCCAATTGACATCCAACAAGCCGCTTTTTTTCATGCTTGGGTGCAGAAAGAAGCCTATCTCAAAGCCTGTGGGACGGGACTTAGTAGCCCATTAGACCAAATTGAAGTCTCGATCGATCCCCGTACACCTGCGGCGATTGTTTCCGCTCCGACAGGTGACATTTGGCAGATTCAGAAACTAGATATTTCCCCTGAATATGCAGGGGCGATCGTCATCGCGGCAAACGATGCTCCCCAACAGACACAACAGGAGCGAATTAAATATCGATCTATCTGTTAATCAACCGCTCGTCTTGTCATCTTTCTGACGGGCTAATATATGCTCGAACTCCATTCCCGCAGCAACTCCAAATTGGATCGCTCCGAGAATCCAAAAGACCTCCCGACGATCGCCCATTGAGATATGCTGGCGATTGATGTCGATCCTGAAGGAGCAACTCACGTTAATTAAGCTTGGGATAGGAAATCTACCATTTTTTCGGATAAAGGAACACCCGCCAAAATTTCGGCAAATAGGTACTGGCCGTTTGGATTTACCTCTAAAAATACTTACTAGCCATCTGGAGTCAGCCGCAAATCGATCGCACCATAGACCAAACCCAGACGCTCTAATAATTGCTTGAGTTGACGATCGATCGTGGGATCTAAAGTATGGGGATTGAAAGGTACATCGTGGTCGAATCGCCAATCTAGGGGAGAGTGACCTGTCTGAGATTCTATCTCTACTGGATATAATACGCCACCGATCGCTGTCACGCGAATATCTAATCTCGCTAATTTTGATGTTTTAGATCGGGTTCAAATAGAATAGTGACTTTTTAGTTACTTTTTACTGTGAGCTACCGAGCCTACTGATGTCGCAAGCAGCTCCGAGCTTCAAGTAGACCATCCGGTTCTACTATACTAAGGAAGACAATGACATTCGATCGCCTCATTCAACAGGAGCACAATCGCCGTGACTAGTAAGCTCAATCATCCGACAGTTCACACATTGCCCAATGGATTGACCATCATTGCCGAACAGATGCCTGTAGAAGCGGTAAATCTGAATATCTATCTGAATGTAGGTTCTTTCCTCGAAACTGATGCGATTAACGGGATGGCTCACTTTTTGGAACATATGGTATTCAAAGGGACATCCAGACTGGCTGCGGGTGAATTTGAGCGACTAGTAGAAGAGCGTGGTGCGGTAACTAATGCGGCAACGAGTCAAGACTATACGCACTACTACATCACCACTGCACCCAAAGATTTTGCGGCATTGGCTCCACTGCAAATAGATGTAGTTACCAATCCGCGCATCCCTAATGACGACTTTGAACGAGAAAAACTGGTGGTACTCGAAGAAATTCGCAGATCTCAGGATAGTTCATCCCGTCGCATCTATCAACAGGCGATGGAGGTCGCATTTGCTAAGTTACCATACCGTCGTCCGGTGCTGGGGCCAGAAGCCGCGATCGAGGGTGTTACCGCCCAGCAAATGCGCTTCTTTCATGCTACTCATTATCAACCTACCGCGATGACGGCGGTGGCTGTGGGGAATCTACCTGTAGATGAATTGATTAATATCATCGCTGATGGTTTTGCGTCTCAAAGTGGTAGTATGCAGACGGCTGAATTTGTCGGCAAGAAATCTCGCCCCACGCCCGAACCTGCATTTGCCCAAATAGTCCGTCAAGAGCATATCGATCCCAGTCTCAAACAAGCGAGATTGATTATGGTGTGGCGCGTTCCTGGCTTGATGGATTTATCCGAAACTTATCCTCTAGACATCCTCGCGGCTATTCTCGGATCGGGACGCACATCCCGCTTGGTGAAGGAATTGCGAGAAGAACGCCAACTGGTAAATAATATTAGCGTTAGTAATATGAGCAACCGGATTCAGGGATTATTTTATCTCAGTGCCCAGTTACCGAGTGAAAATCTAGCCGAAGTCGAGAAAATTATTACCCAGCATATTTCTCAGCTCCAAACTACCCTCGTGACTGAAGCTGAAATCGCCAGAATCCGCCGTCAAGTTGCCAATCGGTATATATTTGGGATGGAAACACCTAGCGATCGAGCGGATCTTTACGGTTATTATCAATCAGTAGTCGGCGATCTCACCCCAGCCCTAAATTATCCCCAACAAATCCAATCTCTGGATGCGACAACGATCCAACTCGCTGCACGTCACTACCTCTCCCCTAGCGCGTATGCAGTCATCACAGTCAAACCAGAATAGATTAGTCGATCTTTGAGTTGTATAAAGATTGAAACTGCGGATAGATCCCCTCGCCCCCTCTCCTAAGTTTAGGAGAGGGGGCGAGGGGATCGAGGCAATTTGAGACGATCGAAATCTGTAAACCTCATCTGTCTAAATACTCGATCGATCTAAACGCTCGCCAGCACGCTCCAATCGTGGCGAAATGCCTAATTTTTACTCTACTGTCGATCGCTCATAAATTCCGATCTCAACCAGAGTTTGCCTAAACCATAGCTAATTCTCCAGTTACTTCCAAACGAGTATGAGTACCGATCGAAAGGAATTGCTCGGTGAGAATTTCGGAAACTGCGGGTGTAATCCAGCCCATCTGATGGAGCAGGTGGATCGCTACGGCATATTTAGCCCGCTTCGCGCCATCGGTAACTTTTATCGTCAAACCCATACCTTCGCCAACTCTACCGATACACTGAATCCCTTCGGCTCCAGCTTTGCTCACCAGCTCGCCTTGGGTAAGCTGCATCAGTTGGGTATCAAATTTGCCCGTACCTGCGATCAGTTCGGGATGATGAGTCATCGCTCGAACGATCCGTTCTAGATCTAGACTCTCACCAGAAGCGAGATAAGCATACAGCGTTGCCATTTGCGCCAGTGACATGAGATATACAGGTGCGCCACAATCATCATGAACCCCAATAAACTCATCTGGAGGCATTTTGAGGATTTCGGCAAATTTACTCAAAATTAGTTTTTGCACGGGGTGAGTGCGCTCTAGATAGTTACCCAGCGGCCAATTGTGAGCGCGACAAACCGCCAACATTCCAGCATGTTTGCCCGAACAGTTATATTCGAGTGGGCTAGTTTTTCCTGGTGGAATCGGGCATTTCAGGGCGTTAGTATCGATATCAGCTCTCCACAGGATATTGAAAACTTGACGGGTGTGGATGATTTCGGCACTGTGAGAGCTGCACATAATGGCTAAATCGCGATCGCTCAACTGATAGCGTTCAAGGATGCCATTACTAGTGACAGCGATCGCTTGAAATGGCTTGAGAGCCGATCTAATAAACGTCGGATGTTCGGCATCTCCCGCAACTGACAAAACGCGCCCACGGCTATCGCAAACCACCGCTTGAACATGATGAACGGATTCGATAATTCCTTCTCGCAATAAGTGAACGGTAATTGCTGGTGCCTTGGTACGTTGAGCCATTAGTGCTTGGTGCTAGTTAGTTGTGATGTGTTCCTATCCTGAAAATCTACCATGTCTGCGGTAGCGTGGGGATAGATAGTTTTGCCGCTCTAGATCGTTATTTGATAAATAATAGCCAGTAACTAATAATAGAAAAGGCTGTTCCTAGTAAAGTTAGAAAGGTTAGTTTAATTCGTTTGAGAATTGGTTGAATCTCGTAGCTGACTAACAATCGATCGCGCGTTAATATCTCTGGTGTTTTGATCCAGGTTTGACCGTCATACCAACCAGATTCTTCATAAAAAATCGATTCACCATACAACCGATTTTTGACATAAATCCAGCCTAGATATAGTCTAACGGCAGCTAGACCTACAAATACTAAACTACCACCGATCGCCCACGACCCAAATTGAATCGGGTATCTGGCGATCGGGAAGCTTGCAGCAGCCAGGGGAGCGGTAATTATTAAGCTCCAAAACCCCACCCAAACTAACTTAGCAATATATTTAGAGGGTTCTAGTTTCACCCAACCAAAAAACCAAGAAGTCTGTAACTCTTGGTATTCATTAATTGGCTGCTGCTCTTTGGGAACCGGACAAAAAGAAGTAGAATTACTCATCGATCGCATTGGTCTATGAAGCTTGTGGTTGTGGTAATGTTACCGTTTGACCATGACCCCAGAAAGTCTCAAGATCGTAAAATTCTCGTTGTTCTGGCATCATAATATGCACGATCAAATCACCATAATCGAGTAAGATCCAACCACCTTGATTTTGACCTTCAGTTCGCAACGGTAGTCGGTCGAGATCTTCTTCAAGTTTGTCAAGGATCGAACCAGAAATCGCTCGGAGTTGGACTTTGGAGTAGCCAGTGACGATCAGTAAGTAGTCAGCCAGTGTCGATACTTCGCCAATATCGATCAATCGCATATCTTCAGCTTTGCGATCGTCTGCTGCATCAGCCGCTAGAAATGCTAATTGTTCGATCGTGTAGTCAGTTTGGATATTTGTCAAAGTTGCTGTTTCAGTCATTCAATTAGGTGTTAGGTGTTAGGAATTAGGTGTTAGGAATTAGGTGTTAGGAATTAGGTGTTAGGGATTAGGTGTTAGGGATTAGGTGTTAGGTGTTAGGGATTAGAAGTAAATCTAAAGCCTAAAGCCTAATCCCTACCTAAAGCCTAAAGCCTAACTAATTGTCATCGCCCAGTTACGAGTCAGAATCGTGCGGGGATGGATGAGACAACGAGTAGATAGTAGATATTGGAGCGAATAATCACAGGCATACCAGACAGCTTTGTATAGATTTTGATAGCTCAGTTGGCGGAGGGATTGCAACTCTGGTGTATCGCCGCGTCCAGCTTCGAGCGTATCGGCTAAGAATATGATACAACTCATCGGACTCATCCCTGGTCTACCCAAGGTATGATCGGCGATCGCGTGGAGAATTTCGGGATCTGTAACTCCAAATTCTGTGCGGGCGACGATTGCACTGACATCAGCATGTAATAAGTGTGGTGCGGCTATATCCACTTCATCGATCGCAATTCCTTCGGCTCGTGCTAGTTCTAGTAAACGTTGGGGCTTAAAATATTTTGCCAGATCGTGCATTAAGCCCGATTGCGCGGCTTTGTCAATATCTAGCTGATAATGTCCGGCAAGTTCGATCGCCATCTGCTCTACTCCTAGTATATGTTGGATTCGTTTAGGAGGAACATTATCATTGAGCCAAGCTAGAACCTTTGCACGCACGATCGATAGTTATTAATAGTTTTTACTATTCTTATTGTAGCGGTATTATCTCTGGGGGACGATCGCTTTACTAATTTCGATCGGGTTTGTGACTTCGGAAATTTTATTGCCAGACATGACTAGACGGCTGGCTCTGGCTGGGAAAGCAAGGTATTCCGCACCATCCGATTGACAAAACTAAGATAGTCATCGACTTCTTCATAACAATCTAGCTCCTCTTCTTCCGCTGGGCTGAGGACACGATCTTGTTGCTCGGCGATGAGAGCCTCGATCCGCGTTTGGACGATGCTAGTGGCTCGAAAGATGGGAACGCCCTCTACCAATTCAATCCTGACAGCACCTTCAAGGGGCATTTGAGGTAAGGAGCGTAAATTGGGTAAGGGCGAGATTGTCATGACAATAACGGGATAAACCTAATTCAATTGTAATTGAATTCATTGGCATAACTAGTAGGCAAGTTCGATCGATCTCAGATCGATCGATTCAAGTCTGCACAGTAAATTTGTCAGGATGAATGCCATGATTTACCCAGGTAATCGCGGCTTCTGCACTGGTCATCTCTGGCGGTACGCGCAGAATATGGATATGTCCCGTCGATGGACAAGTCATCTTGAGTAATACCATTGCTTCTCGACCAATTTCTTCTCCTGTGTCTCGATCGTAAATACCTTCAGCATCATCAATTTTGAGTAAGCTATATTCTCGCCAAATATCGAGATCGATCGCGTCTAATTTCTGACAGATTCTTTCATAACCAACCTGTTGAATTAATACTCTTCTGATGTCAGCATTTTCTTCATCTAACAACCATTTAGGATTCCATTCGCTCAATTTACTCCAATATCTACGTGGTCAATCGCGATCGAGGAACAAAACACATTGAAGTTTCGGCAATGATTGGAGAATCGATAAATCACTAAAAGGATTTTCATTTATATTTGGTGTTCGTAAAATATTTAATTTATCAATATTTTCGGTAAACTTTTAACATTGTTTCCCTTGAGCGTTAGCTTAAATAAGCTAACAAAACTGTCGATACTATTAGGTAAGTCGGCGAGCGAGTTTTCATCCAAATCGAGAATACATAGGCTTATTAGTTTACTAATATTTTTTGGCAACTTGATGATATGATTTCGATTCAGAATAAGATGAGTTAGCTTTGTTAAGTTACCAACCCACATTCCGCACTTCGGAAAAGTAGCATCGAAAAAGCCTAATTTTGCGTCACGGCAATCAGTGAGTTACGATCGGTAGTATCGTCAAACTGTCGAGTCTTCGTGACTAGTATGTGTCGTAAAAGTTGAAGTGCGGAATGTGGGTTACCAATGCTCTCTGGCAAACTCATGAGTTGATTATTGTTTAAGCCTAGATGAGTTAAATTAGAGAGGTTGCCCATACTCTCAGGTAGTTTGACAAGTTTATTATGAGATAGATTTAGATGAGTTAGATTAGATAAATTACCGATACTGTTTGGCAAGCTTGTGAGTTTGTTACTATGTAAATTCAGCTTAGTTAGATTACATAAGCTACCGATATTCTCTGGTAAGCTAGTGAATCCATCCTCCACCCAATGTATTTCTATATCGCCATCTCGTTTTGCTATCTCAATTCGTTTTTCTAGTTCTCTCTGAGTCACGATCGATCCTCCCATATCCGATCATCTTAAAGTACCCAAAAATCAAGGGTGTCTGCAAAAGACACCCCGATAAAATAAATAAAAGATTATTCAACGCAAATCTGCTAGCTTCGCACATCAACCGCCCTCGAATGAATTCGGGGCTAACGTGCTAAAGTTCATTGAAATGAACTCTCTCAACCAGTAATCCTCTTGCAGTCCACTTCAGTGGACTTTCGCTCTGAGCACCCGATTTCAATCGAGGGCGATTACCGAACGAAGCTAGAGATTAATGAACCCCAGCAGCACGTTTGTAGGCTTCATCCAGTACCTCAGACAAGGTAGGATGAGCGTGAACGTAACTAGCTAGATTCTGCACCGAATTGCGCTGCGCGATCGCATTGGAGGCTTCATGAATCAGATCCGCCGCGTGTAACCCGATAATGTGAGTGCCCAATACTTCCCCAGTATCCTTGCGATAGATCACTTTCGCCATGCCGTCGGATTCACATTCAGCGATCGCTTTAGAGTTACCCTTAAAATAACTCCGTACCGCTGTCACCTCAAAACCTCCAGCAACTCCAGCTTCCTTGGCTTGTGTCTCTGTCATCCCGACAAAACTAATTTCTGGATGAGTAAAAGCAGCAGCGGGAATACTCTGATAATCAATCTCACGCGCTCGACCGCAGATGTTTTCGACAGCTACAACCCCCTGAGCTGAAGCAGCATGAGCCAACATCATCTTACCTGTAGCATCACCGATCGCCCATAAATGCGGTACGGGTTCGCCATCGAGCAGGACTTCTAGTCGATCGTTGACGGGAATGAAGCCTCTGCGGTCGAGGGCGACCCCTACAGCTTCTAAGTTGAGGTTTTTGGTATCGGGAATCCGACCAGTCGCCACGAGGCAAGCATCCACCTCTAGGATCTCGACAACTTCTTTGGTTTTGGCATCGGCTAGTTCGATGACGACTGGGGAGCCAGGAATCACCCGTTGAGCGAGTAGACTCGATCGAGCGTCAATATCACGCGGATCGATTAAAATCCGTTTGGCGAGTTTGGCGATATCAGGATCGAATCCTGGCATTAATTGGTCGAAAAATTCAATCATCGTGACTTCCGAACCTAATGCTGTGTATACATCAGAAAATTCTAATCCGATGTAGCCACTACCGATAATGGCGATCCACTGCGGGATTGTTTCTAATTTAATCGCATCATCGCTAGTAAATACCGTCTTGCCATCAACTTCAATTCCTGGCGGTACAAATGGAACCGAACCCGAAGAAATCATCACATCCTTAGCGGTAATAAATTTCTCACCTTCAGGTGTGGTGACACTCACCTTTTGAGTACCAGCCACCTTTCCAAACCCATGAATCACCTCGACATTCAAGCGAGTCAAACTATTTGTCAAGTCACCACGTAGCTTCGTGACTAGATTACTAGCATGAGCGGCAATTCCGGCTCGATCGAAACTGACATTATCCACCTGAATCCCAAACGCTTTGAGGTGGTGAGCATTCCGCAATTCCCGCACTCTTCCCGAAGCGGCGAGTAGTGCCTTGGAAGGGATACAACCACGGTTGACACAAGTACCACCCATATCCCCAGCTTCGATAATTGCCGTCTTTAACCCGCAACTTACCGCATGGAGAGCCGCACCATGTCCGCCCACACCTGCGCCAATAATTACTAAATCATAGTCAAATTGTTGACTCACGTTATTTATCCTCGTTGATGATGCTCTACTTCTATTTTCGCTCCGACCGATCTCCCTTGTAAAGGATCGATCGATAATTATTGTTCAAACCATCGATCTGCCCAATTCTCTCAACCAGATAATTACAGTATAAATTACCTAAACCAGGAGCAAATCTAGTGTGTTCATTGCCAGCAACAGCTCGATCCGAAAGTATTACCCCATAAATATAGTAGCGATCGTATTCCATCGTTACTCGAATTAAATTTTCTCCAGTTATTTATGATTCGATCTTCGATCTTTAGTAGAGCTTTGTTGCCGAAGCATGGTAGGATTGCCTAACAGTCAATATTTTTATCTAAAATAATATTACGTAAGTATGGCGGAATTCATTAAAGATGAAACAGAATTTGACGCACTTTTAGCAGGATCGAATGTGTTGGTGGTAGATTGTACTGCTACTTGGTGTGGCCCTTGTAAATTAGTAGCACCATTAATCGATCGCTTGGCAGAAGAATATGTCGATCGCGCTCAAGTATTTAAACTAGACATCGATGCAAATAGATCTATGGCAAAAGGCTGGGGGATTAGAAGTATTCCTGCGGTCATCTTCTTCAAAGCAGGTGAAAAAGTCGAGACAATCGTTGGAGTCAAATCCTATGAAGAGTTCAGTCTAGCCGTAACAAAACTCCTCTAATAATCCTTAATCGGGCAATAACTCTAGCTCGGCGGATTTCTAGCGGGTGGATGGATACATTTCAGTTAGCCTCCAGCAATTGATTCTATTTTGATATGGGTGTGGGGATTAGCGATGCTATGTTTTAGATCGATCGATCCGCAATAGCCACACCATCAACGCTACCACTCCAATTTGAAGCGCGAGATTGGGAATGGTTGTTTCGAGATCTCTCCCCGCAAGTACTTTAAAAAAGAAAACTACTCCCCCAATCGCCCCAGAAGCAGCACAACTTACATAGATAAATTGGCGTAATCCTCGGTAGGGGGACTTGATTTCAGCTTGGAGCCGACGACGAAGTTCGGGATCGATAGAGGATTTTGGTTTAAATTCTGCCATTTTGTTCGCAAGTCAATTTATAATTATAGACTGGGTACGTTAATCTTAGCTAATCCTGCCGATGTGGCTCAGTGGTAGAGTAGTTGATTCGTAATCAATTGGTCGCGAGTTCAAATCTCGCCATCGGCTTAGTCATAGCAGCCGTTTCTGTTTGTACATTAACTAATTATTTGTCACTGTTCACAGATTAGTGTCAATTTAACTAATTATCTGTCATTGCTAACGGACTGTTGTTGTCAAATCATATTGGAACTACAGAACATTTAATTTGACGAACTACGTAACTTTATTTTTTCAAGTAATTCGCGACCAATTGATTACCTTTCAACTATTCTTGATGGGGAAGATGGTTGCGATACGGCTTGGAGAATTAGCTCGACTCGATGTGCGACTTTCAACCACTCCTCACGAAGAAGGATGGTTGCGACTTCTCCAGCCTGAATAGCTTTTTGAATATCATCAGCTTTCAACCACTCCTCACGAAGAAGGATGGTTGCGACCTCAGTACCATTGACGATGCAAAATACTTACCGTCTTTCAACCACTCCTCACGAAGAAGGATGGTTGCGACCGCAGGTTGCAAATCATGTATGTCCTGTAAAGATTTGGGACATGTCGATCGCGAACCTAGTCAATCATACTTCTCGCACTAGAGCTAAATTAGCACAATCTGAGGATCGAAATCACTCAGAAGTGTCAGCTAATCTAGAGTTGAAGCTTCAGCGCGAACATGCCAGGGAAATCACCCTTGCTATAGGTTCGCGCGAACTTCATAGAATAGTTCCCCAAAGGGGTGATTCGGTAGCCACTGAGCAGAAACCCACATCCGTATTGCTGGGAGCGCACCTTATTCCTGTCACTTGTGACAGCAGCATCGGGACTTGTAGCTACCAGGGTCAGAAAGTAAAACGGGTTTTCCACCGTCAAACAAACCCTCATTTAACACGTTGCAGCGGTTGTTGCCAACATTCAACGCGGCGCGATTGATAGTATTTATATTCTATTTTCTAGGTGCAGGATTTGCAAGCTATGGAACTGTCCGTTTTGCATAGGCTGACAAAGCAATTTCTTTTGCTCGATCGTTAGGGCTGGCTCTGGCTGGTAGGTTACCATACTCGATCGCAATCTCGAACTGTGCGGCTTTACTAATAATTGATTCGCTCAAACGGTTGTAGCTCCAGTTGTGGAGGTTGATTCGTACTTGCTTGGCATATTTCTTCTGTCCTTCCAGATAGTCGGGAATCTTCTGTTGAGCCTTTGAATCTATTTCACTTTGGATACTCAAGCGGATTTGGTCTAGTTTGGGTAACGCAATACTAACTGCTTGGTAAGTTTGAGCTAATTCGACAATCGCTTTAGCAAATAATCTATCGAGATGTTCGCCCAACTCAGAATTAGAGAACTGGCGCGATAGACCTTGCTTTTGAGCTTTGTGGCTTGAATGTCTTTGCTGAGTTTGAAGATTCCGTTGGCGGTTGATTAGCCAATAGTTATCACCCAATAATTGTTTAGTATTGCGATAGGCGAGGATCTTTTGAGTTAATAGATCGATCGCGATCGCAGTAACGGGTGATTGTAGCCCCATGCTCACTGCCACCATGATATTTGACTGTCCTTGGTATACGGGTTTGCTAGGACGATCGAATGGTCGATCTAGTTTGTCTAAAGTGGATTGTAGACGTTTGACATAATTATCTTGAGTCAGTAAGATTTGGTTTTTTCCGCATTGTGACCAGCATTTTAGATGTACCTGTGGCGACTTCCTGTTTGACCAATTCCGTCTCATCATATGCTTGGTATAAACTCTTACGAAGATTTTCTCTGGATTCAGCAGAATCTTCTGAGGATTGGTATCGCAATAATAGAGAGTGGGCTTTGAGTCTAATTTGTTCTAAATCCTGTTCGCAGTCAGCGATCGATTCCTCATTGGTGCGAAGCATCCCTAGCCAGGAAATTTTACCTTTTAGCCTCCATTGGGTGCGTTTTTGAATCGCTACCCAGGATTTGAAGGTGTAGAGAGCGGTTTTCTCAGCAGAGATGCGAAACTTGGCTGGTTGATTATTAAAGCGAGAATCTTTGTCGAGAGTTTTAGCTAGCTTTGTGAATTCTTTGGTGGGGATTTTGCCGCTGCTGCGCCAGGTTGAAAAGTTAGAATGGAGCGCAACCAGACGCAATAGTTCGTTAACGAGCGGGGTATTGCGATCGCACATCACTTCCCAGAGATATTGTCTAGCAGTTTCATCGGCAAATAATCGGCATTGAATGGTGATTTGGCTCATAACAATATTCAGACAACTAGATTTGTTGACAACGTATTGGTTTGATGGCTGGCTAGGGTACGATCGATATCATGGATGAGCCATTTTTTACCAGTAAGCAAGCAGCAGAGATTTCTGGTTGCACCTTGCGCCAATTGCAATATTGGCGGGAGAAAGAGATTGTTGTGCCCACAGTCGGTTCTCAGGGAACGGGACGGAGCATCTACTACAGTCCTGCGGAGGTCGTAGAACTGGGGATTATGGAATATTGCCTAGGATCGGGATTAAACATGGAGATCGCCGCTGCTACGCTCAAAGCATTAAAGGAGAAGTCCCCCGATCTACTCCAGACACTATCCCAGTCGTGGTTATTGTCTTGGGATAGACAAAAGAGAGTGTTGGATCTGGTCGATTTTGATGAAATCCAGGCGGTGGAGTGGTTGAAATCAGGTAGGGTCATGATTCTTCTGCGGTTTGAAAAGGTAGCTTTTCTTCGATCGGTCAAAGATGCAGTAGCTATTTATCGTTCAAAACTGTGAGTGGATCTCGATTGCTTTTGTTAGGCATGGTCGATAAATACTTAACGATATTCATAGTATACAACAACTATGTTTTATTTGATTGATTCCTTACAGGTTATTTTCTATTTACAGATCCTGAGTGAATACGGTTTGGTTGGACTAGTGTTTAATTGGCTTGACTTCAGCCAGATTGCTGCCCATCACCCGATCGACAGATAAGGATAGATGCTCGGATCTAGACTTTAAGAAAGCCTCGAAATCGTCATTCCATAACGTCTGGGGTTCGATCGAATGCGATTGCAATATCTCGTCCAATCGCAATTTGGGAATCCCCTGTTGTTCCACCAATCGAGCTAAATACGCCGATGGCGGTTGAGAGCCGATAAAGCGGTTGGTATCCTTCTTCAGTGGAGTCCGATTTAGCAAACAATTATACCGAGCTGCTGGAATTCCCTGCTGCTTACACCAAGCCTCTGGAAACACATGATGAGATTCAATTTCCCCATCAAATGCTTTGACATCACGCAGCACTTCGCCAGAGACAAAATCGATCGCACCTTGTTTGCGGAGTAGTGCATTCAAAGTCTTATAAATTGCTCCCTGTCGTCTGGTGGTATTCAACAATTTCTCCCGATTGAAAGCTACAGCATCGAGATTGCTCGGTACTTTCCCACCAGCTAACCACTCAGGAAGCTCGATCGTATCGTTGGCTGTCCGCTTGTTTTGCCAATTATTGTAAACCTCGCCAAACGAACACGACCACCACCAGCGTTCTAATTGAGTACGTCCCAAATCGTTAGGTAAACCCACAATTGCTAATGCTGATGCTAGAGCTAATAACTGGCTGGGATAGGCAATATCTTCAGGATGGACGAATCCTAAACTATGCAGGAATTTGGCTGCTTGCTCGAAACCTACTAATGTCATCGGTGCAAATTGTTGGTAATCCGCTAATTCCAGATCGAGGATATTGCGACGACCGCAGCCGATACTTGGGAGATGAGTCACTCTGGGATTTTCCTTCAACACCCGCTCTCGACAGTGATAAGTTGCTACGAGAGTTACTGCTGATAGCCAATCGGTATTTCGTACTCCTTGAAGAACTCCAAATCTCAATAACTGCTGACTGATATCTGCAAAATGATCGCGGAGGGAGAAGTCTTCAGCGGCAAAACAGGCGGTTACAAGGTCGAAGAAGGTCATTGGTGTAGGCATTTCGTGCATATCTTCAAAGATTTGACAAACGGCTACTTTAGACAGTTCTGGGCGCAATTGAATGATTGGCAATTGATAATGCTCGAACCTTTTGACAATTTCTAATTCAAACTGTCGGGCGAGGGCTAATTTCTCTGGATCGTAGTTCCAGTATTTCTGAAATCCGTCACGCCATTGGGCATAGTTAAAGATGGCAGAAACAGGAAATAATAATTGCTCGTACTCTTTTTCGCTGGTGGTACAGTCAATCTTGCGGTGTTGAGTTTTCTTAATTTGCGATCGAGGTAATGAAATAA
>ENA-OFCX01000577-OFCX01000577.1-metagenomes-genome-assembly--contig:-NODE-577-length-18175-cov-23.570861_pt1 | contig 18175 bp, 20 predicted proteins | sample MGYA00153384_OFCX01 | MGnify analysis MGYA00153384
CAAGGCTAGTAGAATCTCTAGAAATCCTCACCGAAATTCTCAATCCCCAAGTCTGCAATTATGGTCATCATGGAACTGGTTGGATGAAGTTATAAAAATTGTAAACATTGTAGGTTGGGTAGAACGAATGTGTTGGCGGAGCCTTACCCTTGGCATTATAGAACGAGATAATCCAACATCGGGAAGATGGTGCTTAGTCTCCAACCGCCCGCGAATGAATTTCGGGCTAATAGTAAAAGTCCATTGAAATGGACTGGAAGATTTTTAGGTTTCTATTGTTAATATGTCCTGCTAATTTTTATTGCCCACAACTGAACCATGAATGATTATCCAGCCGAATGGTTACAGGGTATTAAAGAATTCAAGGCAGGAGAGTATTATGCTTGTCATGATACGCTTGAAGCCTTGTGGATGGATGCGATCGATCCCGATAAAAAGTTCTATCAAGGTGTGCTACAAATTGCCGTCGCTTGCTATCATCTTCACAATCGTAACTGGCGCGGCGCAGTCACATTACTCGGCGAAGGTATCGGACGATTGCCCTATTATCAGCCAGTATATGCAGGGATTGATGTTACCCAGCTAATTGAAGATAGTCATAATTTATTAACGATTCTACAATCGATCGGGACTGAAGGTATCGGTGATTTTGTCGATCGACTAGCTGAAGATGCTAGCATTTTACCCTCGATCGTCACAATAAAATATCGAAGTTAACCATAAACTTCATCATGATTGCCAGTATTGATTAGTAAAATAAATACTTCCAACTCATCATCATCCTCTGAAAACTCAAAAATAATTCTACAATCATAGGCAACAGAACAAGACCATAAACCCTCTAAATTGCCAGTTAACTTATGAGATTTTAGAGATGGGGTAAAAGGATCTTCCGCCAACAGCATTAATACTTCAGTAATTCGATCCCTGAGCTGTGGATTCCTTTTGGTTATTTTTTTAAAAGATCGCGTAAAACCGCTACTCCAGACAACTTGCATCGTTATCTCCTAACAAATCGGTAATTAAATCCCGAACATTACCCTTTTTTGCTGTGCCATCAGCGATCGCCTGTTTTAACTCGCGACGGCTAGCTAAAATTTCAGCTTCTTGCTGCTCGATCCGTCGCTGGCGAACTATCTCGTATAACTTTTCTTGGTCTTCGATCGATAACCGATCTATTGAATTTACTATATCTTCGACAGTCATCATTTTATTACCTATGAATGTTAATATGTTGGGACATCGATCGAGTAAATATTGAATATATTTTTATTATAAGTAGATAGATGCAATTATTTATCAGATAGATTATGTCTGGAACCTAGCTGGTGGGCAGTGCCCACCCTACGCGTTATCTAATTAAAATCATACTTTAAGATAGATAGAATTACAGCATTACTCTGCTATACCCTACAAAAACCGAAGTTATGTCTATTAGTATGATTCGCGAGGAATTAATTAGTATTCCTAATTATGAGCTGCCACCATCTTTTTTTTACACGTTTTACGCACTCGGTGACGAACAAAATTGGATAAAAATACAGCAGGGTGCAGATCGATATAATCACATCGATCTTAACTTATACAAACAGCAATTTGGAGACGATCCTCAAACGTTAGCACAGCGACAATGTTTCATTCTCAATGCTAAAGCTCAACCAATCGGGACGGCGACAGCTTGGTTTGATTTGAATTATCGTGGGCAAGAATATGGACGAGTTCATTGGATCGCCATTATTCCCGAAATGCAAGGACAAGGTTTAGCGAAACCTCTGATGTCACTGACTTGTCAACGTCTCCGCGAATTAGGACATAGTAGAGCTTACTTAACCACTGCACCAGAACGAATCATTGCGATCGATTTATATCTAAAATTTGGATTTATACCGCAGGTGCAAAATGATGATGAGTTGAATACCTGGAAAACTATCGAACAAAGGCTTGGAAAATCGATACTTAATTTGACTAACAGCGGCGAACTTTAATCGATTAAGTATTACTGTCGGATTTGTTATTTACCGCTTCAGTCGATTCGATTTGGCTGGGGGACTTCACCGCAGTTTCGATCGCGTCTACTTCTTTTTTGAACTCAGACTGAAAATCATTCGATGCTTCTTGGAAACCCTTGAGTGCTTTGCCTAGACTCTTGCCGATTTCTGGTAACTTTTTGGGGCCAAATACCAATAGTACGACAACAGCGATCGCGATAGTTTCCGGTAAGCCGATCCCAAAGAAATTCATAATCTTTTTCCTGACAATTATTTAATACAGTATAATTTTCATGCCGATACCGTCATTGTATCCAAATTTACAGATATTTATCGGATAGTGGCTATCGATCGGGTATGGGTTAGAGTCAATCTCTCGGTCTTCACGTTTGAGAAACATGAGCAAAAGTCGCCCTCTGTTACCCATCCCAATCTCCAGTCACGATCGATCCTATTGTCCGCCACCACTCCAGTCAACAGAGAAACTATCAAGAACCAGAGAGTTATTGTAGATTTGGAGAATGATCAATAAAAAGACCGCAAACAATACCATAAATACGCCCATGACTGGGGTAGTTCCCCAACCAGGAACGACTTTACCATATTCAGCATTGAGAGGTCTGAGCAGATCCCCTAATTTAGTGCGTTGTGCCATGTGTCACCGATGATGTTATGTGGATACTCTATCTGTGGGGTGGAAATATTCCACATCCTCAGTGTACCAAAGAAAATTCCAGTTTTCGACAGCCGCTCCCGTTCTATTTTTAATGGGAGCCGCGATGTGTTGGCAGCACCGATCTAAAAGTAGATTTAGGAATGATATCTATCGATCGCTAGATTTTTTGGTAAATTTTTGTAAAATTCATTAATATTGTAAGAGAAGCAACATCCTTAGATTAAATTAACCATGGAATCTGCAACAGTTCTTAGCATTACGTTGGGCGCAGCGGTGATCCTCACCACTGCCTATGGCTTATATATCTCCTTCGGCCCTCCAGCCAAACAACTTTCAGATCCTTTCGACGACCATGAAGACTAAATTCAGTTGATAGTTGATAGTTGATAGTTGATAGTTGATAGCGAAACCTTTGTTAGCGAAACCCAACGATCGTAGGGTGGGCACAGCCCACCAGCTAGGTTTCGGCAGCTTTAAGGATGTATTAGTTGTTGGATGTTAGACTACAACGGCGGATTTAGACAGCAGGGGGAATCCTAATTTTTCGCGTTGCGCCAGATAGAGATGGGCAACTTGTCTGGCTAATCCGCGCACTTTGCCGATATATCTCGTCCGCTCGGTAACAGAAATGACTCCCCGCGCATCGAGCATATTGAATGTATGGGAGCATTTGAGGACATAATCCAAACTCGGCATCACCAATCCTCTAGCGATCAGTTGTTCGGCTTCCTGTTGGTAGAGATCGAATAGGGTAAACAATAATTCGGGATTGGATGCTTCAAAATTGTAAGTGGATTGCTCGATTTCGGATTGGAGATAGATATCGGCATAGGTGAGTGTATCATTCCACAAGATTTTGGCGATCGACTCTACGCCCTGAAGATACATACACAGCCTTTCCAAGCCATAGGTAATCTCGATCGACACTGGGCGACAATCGACCCCGCCACACTGCTGGAAGTAGGTAAATTGAGTGACTTCCATCCCATCTAGCCACACTTCCCAACCAACTCCCCAGGCACCCATCGCTGCGTCTTCCCAGTTGTCTTCCACAAACCGGATATCATGGTCTTCTGGTCTAATCCCCACGGCGCGGAGGGAGTCTAGATAGATATCCTGGATATTATCTGGAGAGGGTTTGATCAGGACTTGATATTGATAGTAATGTTGATAACGGTTGGGATTTTGACCATAGCGACCATCGCCTGGACGACGACAGGGTTCGATATAAGCCACCGCCCAAGGTTCGGGGCCGATCGATCGCAAGAAGGTATGATGGCTCTTGGTAGCGGCACCTTTTTCGGTATCGTATGATTGAACGATCGCGCAGCCTTGTGCGCTCCAAAACTGGTTGAGAGTAGCGATGACAGATTGAAAGTTCATTTGGGTCGGAGGATGGAGAATAGAGGAATTAATTGATAATTGATAATTGATAATTGATAGCTAGGCTTTGTCACAAAGCCCAGCTGTTATAGCAATCGCCAAGGCTGTTAAGACACTCTAGCTAATAGTCCGCTTACGCGGACTTTGCACCACTAGCAACGACTTCTAGTCGTTGTGTTGTCCTAACGATCTTGGCGGTTGCTATACCTAAATGCTAAATTTAGATATTACTCTAAGCTTTGAGAGATTTATCAAATCGCCGATCGACTTCAGACCAATTAATCACATTCCACCAAGCAGATAAAAAGTCAGGGCGACGATTTTGATATGTTAAATAATAGGCATGTTCCCAAACATCATTACCCATAATTGGATATAAACCTTGGGAAATTGGATTATCTTGATTGGACGTAGTAATAATTTTGAGCGTACCCGCTTTTTGACGTACTAACCATACCCAGCCACTGCCAAATAACTTTGTGCCCGCCTCGTTAAATTGGGATTTAAAAGTGTCGAATGACCCAAATTGAGTCTTGATGGCTGTAGCGATCGCCCCTGTAGGTGCACCCCCAGCTTTAGGTGCCATGATTTGCCAGTACATCGTATGGTTTAAATGTCCTCCCCCATTATTTCTCACTGTGGTCTGAATATCTTTAGGTAGTTTGTCGAGATTAGTTAGCAGTTCTTCTACCGTTTTGGTCTTTAGTTGTGGGTATTTGTTCACCGCAGTATTCAAATTTTTAACATACGCAGCATGATGCTTATCATGATGGAATTTCATCGTCGCCGCAGCAATATGGGGTTCTAGCGCGTTGTAATCATAAGTTAATGGTGGCAATCTAAATACATCTGTTGTGGCTGCTGTGGTGGCAGGAGCACCCCAACTAGGAGCGGGAATCCCAAAATAAGTGCCTGTGGTACCAACACCGAATAAATACAGGAAGTTACGTCTGGTAGTCATTATAATTCGATCGACAGGATAAAACACTCTACTAGTCTGGCATATTCGATCGCTCGATTCGGCAATGGGATCGATCGAACACAAATCAATCTGAGCCTAGAATTGCTGGTAAACTGTGGAATGGAGAAAATTACCTCAATAAGTTTAAGTTCAATGGAAATCGGTCAACAAGTTAAAGTTTATCGCCTCAGAGATCGGGTATCGGACGGCGTTGTGAGTAAACTAGGTAAAGTAGGTACAGTCAAAGAATTCAAAATGACTGATGGTAGCGGTGTCGGTGCTGTCGTGCAATTTGAGGATAAAACTAGTACCTGGTTTTTTGAAGATGAACTCAAAGTTGTAGAATAATATGCCCCAAATTCTCACCTTCCTCGGTAAAGGCGGTTCCGGTCGGACTACTGTAGCGATCGCCGCCGCCAAACAACAAGCCAACCTGGGTCGGCGGGTATTATTTGTCAGTCAAGATCCCACGCCAGCAACTGGGATCTTGCTGGATGTTCCCCTCACAGATAAACCCCAATCTATCGGTGCAAATCTAGAAGTAGTATTAATCTCAGCAACTGCGGCGATCGAGCGTGGTTGGGAAGATATCAAGCAAGTTGAAGCGCGGTACTTGCGATCGCCCCTTTTACGCAATGTTTACGGGCAAGAATTAGCCATCATCCCAGGGATGGAGAGTGCGATCGCGCTCAACGCCTTGCGACAATATGATGCTAGCGGTAAGTATGACACCATTGTCTACGATGGTACTGGAGACATTACTACCCTAAGGATGGCGGGGATGTCCGATAGTCTCAGTTGGTATCTACGTCGCTTTGTCGCCGTAGTTGAAGAATCAGATCTGTGGAAAACGGTTTCGCCGATTATGCAGCCAGCTATGGCAGCAATTGGGGCGATCGCTTGGACGGGTGAAAATATCGCCTCACAGCCGCTTCAGGAGGCAAATAACGCCCTATCAGTGAGTCAAGCTGTAATCGGTAATCCCCAGCGAGTCGTGGGTTATCTGGTCACTACTGACGATCCCGCCGCAGTCGCTACAGCTAAGTATTTGTGGGGGAGTGCTCAACAGTCAGGATTGACGATCGGTGGCCTAATTTTCAATCAAGGTGCTCACGATCCGGTGGTCGGGTTAGAATTCGATCCCTTAGTAGTGACAGCGATTCCGACTCGGATGGGAACTGATTGGCAACCGTTACTAGATGCCATGCCAGATTTTAGTCAAGCTATCGATGCACCCAAACCGATCGCCATTGACATCCCCAAGCGTGAGGTACGGCTATATTTACCTGGTTTTGATAAAACACAAGTGAAGCTGACTCAATCGGGGCCAGAGGTGACGATCGAGGCCGGAGATCAACGACGGAATATTTTGTTACCGCCGCAGCTCAAAGGATCGAGTGTCACTGGAGCGAAGTTTCAGAGCGGATATCTAATTATTTCTTTTTAGGTGGGCTTACGCCTTTTGGCGTAAATGTCGTAAGATAGCTGATTTCCTGCTGTCTTGCGACTTTTTAGTTACTTTTTAAATCGGATTCGGTAGTTAATTTGGTTAGACTGTAGCTAGTTTATTTCCACTGCCTGAGTGTCTAAAGGCGGTAACTGGTTAGATCTAACCTGACTCGATCGGGCATTGAGATCGAAACTTGGCTGTCTGTGATTTCGTTCGCGTTGGCGACAGCCTGCCGTTAGGCACAGCGTGGGCTTTGCCCAATCGCGACAATCCCAGCGATCCAGTCATCTAGCCACACCCTCTAAATTGCTAAAAACGGACACGATCGCCACATCCTCCCATTCGATCGTTAGCCAACAGTAACGTCCAATGTCTAACTATTAATTTTTGAGCCAAATTGGAACTAAATCCTCAATAAATAACTCTCTAATCTCACCCCGCATAATCTCGATCCTCCAACCCAATTAGAGTTTGAATAGGCATCTAGATCGAGCCATTCAGCCGCCCCGTAAACCGAATACCATCAGCTATATTGTGGATCGGAGCTAAACCGAAACACCTTAATTTTCACCGAGGGGACAGGAGCAACCGCCAGATGACGAATGTAATCATAGACGAGATCGCCACTCAATGGGAAACCCGCATCGCCACAGAATATAAGGGGCAAAATCCCATCGAGCGAACCAGTATTCTCAATTGGTTGCTCGGCGAAGATCGGGAACGGCTGGAAACACTAGATGCGGAGCATGTCAACATTGCCAACCGAGCGATGGACTATCGGTGGCGAATTCTAGTCCAAAGATACTTAGGATTACCACCGGAACGAGCCTATAAAAATCTGATGCAGCGATTGGGCGGATTGGCAGTCTTGCGGGACAAAATTCGCGCATGGCTGACGTTGAGCAACGATCGACAGCGACAAGTTGTCGATGTCTTGCAGGAAGTGATTCAGGAGCTGCTTCAGGGTGACAAATACATTCAACAGCAAATTGCTTGGATTGGGAAATGTACCAAAAATCCTCGGCTGCGAGATACGTTACTGTTTGCTAGTATTGAAGAATATTGTCTGCGTCCGATTCGCAATCAACCATTACTCGCCCATCGATTTGTCAACTATCTTCGGCGATCGCAAAAAGGTGGCGTGACAAATGTCCCTCAAAGTGATTTAGTCAAGATCGTATCCGACGAAATCATCGGCGATAATGATTCTACTCTGAGCCTTCTAGACAAGCAAGCTCAAGAAAATTATCACCAACAGCAAGAGTGGGAAGAAACGCAAATTACTCGCGATCGTGTCAAGGGCACACTCCGCAATTATCTGATCGAAAATGTCAGCCCTGAAGCTGGCATCTGGCTCGATCTCTATCTTCAGGGTAAAACGCCAGAATCGATCGCCATTGCCTTGAAAATGGAGATTAAGCAAGTCTATCGGCTCCGTGAAAAAATTAACTATCACTCACTCAAAGTCTTTGCAATTAAAGCAGAGTCAGAACTAGTCTCTCAATGGTTACACATATCTCTACAAGAACATAACTTGGGATTAACACCCGATCGATGGCTACAATTTTGTAATAGTTTAGATCCCAAACAACGCGAGATTATGATGGGATTAAAAGCAGGTACTTCTGTGGAGTCGATCGCCAAATCTCTCAAAATCAAAACTAATCAAGTGATGGGAGAATGGAGTCATATTTATTTGGCTGCACAAGAACAGAGAATCAGTTGACAGCTAAATTATTAGTATAGACAATTAAGTTTATAATAATTAATTAAAGCCTGAAATATAAAATTTTACCAATGACTCAATCTATAGTTACTATTACCAAGACTCAATTTTACGCGCCGAAATTAGCTTATGAAGTAGCGATGTCTCAGCCGCAAACTCACCTGTTTGAGGTAAAATTGACAGTCAGTAATTGGGATAGCGATCTACTAGATGTCAAAATGCCAGTGTGGACTCCTGGTTCCTATTTAGTCCGAGAATATGCCAAGCAATTACAAGATTTTGCAGCAGTGGGGAGTGAAGGTAATAAGTTAACTGCAATCAAGATTGCTAAAAATCATTGGCAAATTCAGACAAATAATAGCACTGAAATTACGATTAGTTATCGGATGTTTGCGAATGAACTAACTGTTCGGACTAATCATTTAGATGCCACTCATGGGTATTTTAATCCAGCAGCATTATGTTTTTATGTGCCTGGGTATGAATCTATCCCGATCGAGATTACCATTATTCCACCTCATCCCGATTGGCGGATTACTACCCCACTCCCAGAGATTAGCCCTAAAACTTTCTTAGCGAACGATCTGGATACATTAATAGATAGCCCATTTGAGATCGGCTCTCAGCAAGTATATGACTTTACTGTATTAGATAAGCCTCATCAACTAGTAGTTTGGGGAGAAGGCAATCTAGATCCACACATCGCGATCGCAGATATCAAAAAAATAGTCGAAGTTGAAGCTAATATCTTCGGCGGCTTACCTTACGAAAAATATATATTTTTACTACATCTTTCGCCAGGTGGTGGTGGCGGATTAGAGCATAAAAATTGTTGTTCGCTCCTCTATCCTCGCTTCAACTTTCAAGGAGCAGAGAAACACAATCGCTTTATGCAGTTAGTCGCGCATGAGTTTTTCCATCTCTGGAATATCAAACGGATTCGCCCCGCAGCTTTAGAAAAGTTTGACTATGAAGGGGAGAATTATACACCTTCACTGTGGTTTAGTGAGGGGACAACTAGTTATTACGATCTGATAATTCCCAGACGTGCAGGAATATATGATGAAGATGAGTTTTTAGCCGAGCTTAGTAAAGAAATTACCCGCTTTCTGACAACCCCAGGGCGATTGGTGCAGCCGCTGAGTGAGTCTAGTTTTGATGCCTGGATTAAATTATATCGTCCCGATGCCAATAGTGCTAATTCCCAAATGTCCTATTATCTCAAAGGAGAAATGGTGACATTACTACTAGATTTATTGATTCGCGATCGCACTCACGGAGCTAAATCTTTTGATGATGTCTTAGTCACAATGTGGGAACAATTTGGTAAAGCGGAAATTGGTTTTACGGAAACTCAACTGAAGAACATTATTGAATCGATCGCGAGCGAAGATTTAACTGAATTTTACGATAGATATATTAATGGTGTTGAAGAGCTACCTTTTAATGATTACCTAGCTCCTTTCGGCATCGAGTTACAAGCAGTTGCAGCACATACCCCATATCTAGGTATCAACGTCAAAACCGAACATGGTAGAGAAGCGATTAAATCTGTCGCAAGTAATTCTCCCGCCCAATTAGCCGGAATTGATGCTGGTGATGAATTGCTAGCGATCGATGGATTTAAAGTCAGTCCCGATAAGCTCAACGATCGTCTTAAAGTATATCAAGTTGGACAACAAATTAACCTAACTATTTTTCATGCCGATCGATTGATGACAGTCCCCGTTACTTTATCGGCACCTCAACCACAACAATATCACTTGCGATCGTTAGAACATCCTTCCGCTCTGCAACAACAACTATTTAAAGGTTGGGTGAGTATTGACTAAATAGATCTATCCTAAATGAGCAGCTAGGGTTCATGTAGGGTGTGTTAGGCATCAGCCGCATGAGCACCAATGTTTAGGCTAGCTTTTAATAGAGGCAATTTATCAATTACCTCTACTCAGAAACTCGTGAGCACTAGCTCGATCGATAACTTCTCCATCTAACATTGCAGCTAATAAATTATCCAATATTTGGCGATATTGTGGGCCTGGTTTGTAACCCAATTTGCGGAGATCGTTACCATTTAAAATTGGTTGAACATTTACCCACACTGTCAGATATCGCCAAATTTGACGACGAAAGATCCTCGGATTTCGACACCGCACGGCGATTAAAATCAACATTGGTAAGTCATACTGTCGAAGTAGTTGAACTACTTGACTGACACGTTGACAATTGGGTAGCGATGACACAATATCGGCTTGCGCTAGAGCTAAATTTTGCAACCTGTCGATACTATCTGCTGGTAATTGCAGATTTTTTGCCACTAGCTGGCGATATTCTGGTGCGAGATAAGCGATCGTCAACTCCAATCGCATTTGCCAGTGAATAAGCTGCTGTGGAGCGAATCTTCGCCAACACCGCTCTAGTAAGCGGAGTTGGTGTAATAATTCTGGCTCTAACTTCAGGGTAGAGTGAATACATTGCAACGCTCCCAAGTCAGCTAATAACTCTAAAGCTGGTTGCCAATAATGCGCTTGGAGGAGATATTTTAATTCAGTTTTCAGGCGGGTTTGCAGTGCGGGAGTTTTGGGATTTGCTTGGGCGGTGCGATCGTAAACACCGCTCTCAATGGCATAACGGATATAGGCTATTGTTTGGGTTTCCAGGTGAAACCCCAATCGCACGGCAAACCTCACACCGCGATAGATGCGGGTAGGATCTTCAATAAAACTATTGGGGTGCAACACCCGAATTTGTTGGCTGTGTAAATCGCCTAAACCGCCAAAAAAATCTAATAATGGCGAACCTGTGCCTGGTGTCAGCCGCAGAGCCATCGCATTGATCGTAAAATCTCGACGATATAAGTCTTGACGAATCGAACTCGCCTCTACCTCTGGATTGGCTGCGGGATAGGGGTAAAATTCGGTTCTGGCGGTGGCTATATCGATTCCCAGCGAGTCAAGTTCGGGATCTTGATGCCACAGCAACGCCGCCGTCTGAAAAGCCCCGTGAATCTCCAGGCGTGCTGATGGGTACAGCTCCTGAAGTGCTGTAGCAAGTTTGACACCTGCACCGACATCTGCTGCTTGGTGAAAGCCATCAACTACCAAGTCGATATCTGCGAGCGATAGCTTACCTGTCGAGGCTAAGAGTAAATCGCGCACTGCACCGCCGACTAGATAGAGCTGCCAACCCCACTGCGCGGCTATTTGAGCCGCTTTCATCAGTAATTCCCATTGTTGAGGTGCAAGTTTAGCTTGCAATTGCCCAAGATCGACAGGAGCAGAAATCCGCTGGTTTTTAGTCGCTGCGGAGGTTTTGACTTCATCCCAGCCTTCCTCTCGATCGAATCCCCCCATCGGATGCCCTAGTGCTGAGATCGTCTCGATTCGATCGTGGTGATGTAATCGTAAAACATCGGTACGAGTGACAATTCCCACCAACTTGCCAGCGGCTACTACTGGCAATCTGCCGATGTCGTAAGTCACCATCAATGCTGCTATTTCAGGCAGTGTGGTATCTGGAGCGATCGTTCTGACTTTGGTTGTCATGTATCCTTTGACTGGCGCATGACTAAAGCCATGATGCAGTGCGATATCCAAATCCCGACGAGAGATAATTCCAGTTAATATATCCGATCGATTATCCGCCGTCTCAGCGACAATCGGTAAACCGGAATGCCCATAGCGTAATAAAATCCGCTGCGCCTGGGCAATTGTCGTGTCAGGGCGGATCGTGCGAATCGGGGTAGACATCAAATCTCTAGCAGTGGGAGGCTGGGGAATCGCTGCTTTAATGGCTGCCACAAGCTGTTCGAGCGCAACTTCTGCATCGACACCGCGCATACTTGCCGATGCTGCTTGGGAATGCCCGCCACCACCTAGTGGTTGAAATAATACCTGAAGATTGACACCAGGAATTTGCGATCGACCAATTATCGTCAGCCGATTGTCACCATCTCCGGCTGGAAATTCATGAGCTAACAGGATCGCATCAAGTTCAGCAACGATCGATCGAATCTGAACGATTAGACTCGATAATCCAGTTACAAACCGATCGGTTTTGAGCGTTACCCAGCCGATAGTTTTACCACCAACAGATCGATACTGAATATCTGTCAGTGCTACCTGCAATAACTGTTGTAACTGTGGCGACAACCCAGGATCGACATACTCATTAATTACCGCTAAACTTGCACCTTGCTGCATCAACCACCCCAAAGCGATCGCATCTCGTGCCGTACTCATCTCAAATGTCAAAGATCCAGTATCCACATGAATACCTAAAGCCATCACCGTAGCTTCGGCGATACTGAGTGCAATCCCTGCTGCTTGTAATTTCTCGACTATTATCGTCGTTGTGGCTCCGACAGGCTCGATTTGTAACTGGGTGGCGGGAATATCGGTTGCTTGCCCTAAATGATGGTCGTAAACGACAATCGATTGTAGATCGTCTAAATCCAACCATTCGGCAGCCTTGCCCAATCGATCGCGATGTTGGGCATCGACAATACTCACAGAGCGAATTGTTGCGGGTTCTACGGAACGTCGTTCGATCGTGGGATACTCATCCCGATATAGTGCCAAAAAGTCCCTGACAGTTGGATGTGCGCCACCAGTGAGCACGATCCGACTCCCTGGTAGCAGGCGTGCCAATCCTACCGCCGCACCCAACGCGTCAAAATCTGCCGTAGTGTGGCAAAGAATTACATCCATCTACCAACCCCCTCATCCCTAATTTAACGGCTAGCACGTCGATCCTGTTCGCGCCTTTGTCGATCGCGCCAACCGAATATAGTCAGATAGACTATCCCTAATGTCACAACGATCAGTAGTCCAAAAGCAGCAATACCGAGAATTTGCAGAAGTGAAGAAGTGTTCATCGATTACCTGCGGTAGGCTTTGCCAACGCGATTGTATTGAGAAGATTATCTAAGTTAATTCTACTACTTTGATATTGATTTCCCATCTAAGTACCCATATAGCAATCCTAAATGAAAAGCTATGTTGATGTAGGGTGTGTTAGGCGACTGCCGTAACGCACCGATGTTTAATACCAGGGATCTGATTTAGGATTGCTACATATAGCCCAAATCTGTTTAATCTTTAGTCCCAAATTGTAGCAACACCAGCCCCGCCAAAAATCCGATCGTCAGTCCAGAAAAATGACCCACAATACTCGTGTGCCCATTGGTAAGATCGAATACTAGTTGGAAGCCAACACTAAATAATACTGCCTGAAATTGCCGCCCAGCCGCTGCGACTTTTGATTGTCGCCAACCACTCAGGTGAATCGCCCCCATCGCCCCCAACATCCCCATAATCGCCCCCGAAGCACCGACTGTGATTTGAGGTTGACTAACCCATCTAGTATCGAAATAAGTGATAAACGCCATCGAGCCAAGCCCTGCGAGTAAATAGGCAAGCAGATAGCGAAAGGAACCCAGTCGATGTTCGACGAATTTGCCCAGATAAAACAATCCCAGCATATTCATCCCCAAGTGCAAGATGCCCATATGGATAAAATTTGCCGTCACGATGCGCCACCATTCACCAGCGAGAACTAATGGAGCCGCTAATCCTCCCCAAGGGATGAAACTGAAATCCTTATTCCCCGATTTAGATTGCCATAATAATTCCGCACAGAAAACTACGACATTAATCCCGATTAACAAATTTGTCACTGGAGTGGAGGCATTACTGGGTGTCTGAGTGCCGTATCGAGCATCTTGTCCCACTGTGGCTTCAATTTGGGCGACAGTTTCCCAGTCGATGGGGTTGAGTTTATGCAGATCTGGTAATGGTTGGGATAATCTCCAGGCGATATCCTGTTGAATGCAGCTATCTTTACTTACCTGTTGGAGCTTGGTTAATTGCGCTGTTGCTACTTCGATCTTACCTGCGGCTAACTCAGCCGTACCGATCCAAAATTGGTGGCTGTCGGCTGGATACATCGAGAGTAGACTTTGACACAACTGAGTCACGGCACCTACGCGCCCACAATAGGCGAGAATATACATTTTGAGTAACTGTAGATGCTGAGTGTTGAGCTGACGAGCGCGCTCGAGTCTAGCTACCTCAGCGAGACACCGCCGGAGATCTCCTGTTTCGGCGAATGCCCGTAAGTAGTAAACTAGTGTCGTACCGCGATCGATCTGTAATTGTGCCAGTGTTTGCCGCTGTTGTACCCAATCAATATATTCCTGCCAGCGATCGGTAGAACGATATAATAGAGCGGTTGCCGATCGACCGATCTCAGTTTTATTGTCCGGTTGATAGCGATCGAATATCTTCTGAGCTGCCTCAATTTGCCCCGTCACAGCCAAGGCAATCCCGTCGAGTAGATAATGGTAGTTCCACATCCCATCGGTTGGCATCAGCCATCTGAGCCGCCCTGCTAGCCTACTTGCTGCCACATATTGCGATTTATTGACCAATGATTCGAGTCGAGCAACAAGCGACATCGGGATGACTAGCAAGATAATCCAGGCGACGATGCCGATCTTCGACGTTCGATCGGGCATAAAGTACCAACTCATTGATAAGATAATCAGCACGACGATCGCCGAAATTTTGAGAGTTGAATTACTCCGTGATGTTGGCAATAATGTTGCCAAACAGTAAAAAATCGCAATCTGAACCAAAACAATACTGGTAAAGTCCATTAGTACTCGATCTTGGATATTTACTTGGATACATACTATATTAGCTAGATCTCGATCGCTCGATTACTCCATCACCTTACTACTTATGATTTGCGATTGGTCGATCGGTGATTTGCCTGGATTAAATAATGCCGAACAAGCATTACTCCAAGGGCTAGGCATTACTACTACTGGGCAACTATTACTATTCGCCCCAGATGCTGCAACCAAACAGCAGTTAGCCCTCGATTTGGGCACAAAAATTCAGTATGTCAATAAATTAGTAGCTTTAGCCGACTTAGCTCGCTTACCTGGAATAGGTTGTCAGTACAATGGCTTACTACTCCATACTGGCATCATTTCTGTCAAGCAATTAGCCCAAATGCCCGCTCACAAAATCCATCAACAAATCCTCAAACTCCATGTCTCCACCCTGCAACGACGAGATCTATGTCCAGATCTCGCCCAAGTTCAAAACTGGATTAGGCAAGCTCAGGAATTGTAGGTTTTAGGCTTTAGGCTTTAGGCTTTAGTTGTAGGGTGTGTTAGCGCAAGCGTAACGCACCATCAGCTTATCTATTCTACTTTCCCGATCGATAATTTACTATTTCTTTGCCAATACCCCATTTAAAAATATATCCGCCAATCCTTCAGCCATCTCCTTCATTTCTTGAGGACTGGCAACTGGTTGATCCAGCGTTTCGTGACTGAATCCGGCGATAACAAACATCCCTAAAAATACTTGAGCGATGACGCGGGGATTCATCCGTCGATAGACACCTCTTTCCATTGCTGTTTGGAAAAATGCCTCCGCCACATCAGTCATTTTTTCGATTACTTCTGATTGAATTCGATCGCGTAATTCTGGATGAAATTGGACTTCCATAAAACAGACACGCATCATGTCATAGTTAGTTCCCATTCGCAACATTCGCTTGTACATCACATGGGAAATCGCTTCATAATTAGCCATCCCACTCAATTCTGTTAACAAGTCTGTCAGCAATTCAGTCCAGCCTTGAGTTGCCACTTCGACCAGAATCGCTTTTTTGTTAGTAAAATGGCGAAATAAAGTACCTTCGGCAATACCCGCTTTCTCAGCTAATTCTTTGGTGGTAGTCCCATCATAACCGTGACGGGCAAATAGAGTTTGGGCTGCTATGAGAATTTTCTCATGGGTACTTAGCTCGGTCTTTTGTCGGCTCTTAAATATCTGCATACATACCCAGCACGATCGAATGCTTATTGAATGGGATTTTTACATTATTGCGTTAATAAAAATCAGGATCTACGTCTTACTTAATAGTTCTTTAGAGATAGTTACTATACTTAACAATTATCGTCCAAATACCGATTTTACTTCAATCTTAATTGATTATTGTAATTTAGCCTCGATCTAAACGCCATTTATCGATCGCTACAAATTTAGATACAGTGTTGCTCCCTATGCCCTCACCTCACGGCACAATTAAAACCGGACAGGGGGCGAGATCGATTACCCGACTAGCGACACTTTCCGATGGATGATCCACATCCAAACCATTGCCGCGACTTCCCATCACAATCAGATTGACATTGAGTTCATCGGCAACATCGCAGATCGTAAAAGCAGGTTTCCCTTCGCGCTGCAAGATTTCGGCTTTGATGCCGCGCTTGGCAAATAAATCTTGAGCCGAATGTAGCAGTCGATCGATCGCATCTGGAGACTGCATGACTGGATCTTCGAGTACCTCTGCATCGAGATCTGGTGTCTCGACTACAGACAATAAGATGAGCTGACTCTGATACTTTTGCACCAGATCGATCGCTACGGCAATAGCTTCTTGAGCTTCACGACTGCGATCGAGAGGAAATAAAATTTTGTTAAACATATACTGAGGTTAAGTAATCGTGTCTTTTATCCTCTTACCACCTTATTTTCGATCTCTAGCATCAACTCGATCGAGATTGGTAACAATTCTACACGGGTTTTCCGGTAGAATTGAGAACGGCAGAGCAAAATGTTGTCTTTAATACAGTCCAAATAAGTATTAATAACTAATTATCTCAGCTTTTAATATCAAACCAAATAACCACCATATAATCTCAGGAGTTTAGCCAGTGTCTAAGAAATCTATTTCCAGTTTATCCGCTGCCGATCTGACGGGCAAGCGTGTTCTCGTCCGTGCCGATTTTAACGTACCTGTAGATGATGCTGGAAATATCACCGATGATACCCGAATTCGTGCCGCACTCCCCACCATCAAAGACCTCACTAGTAAAGGTGCTAAAGTCATCCTCTGTAGCCACTTTGGTCGTCCCAAAGGCGTAGATGAGAAATTACGTCTAACTCCTGTTGCCAAGCGGTTGTCGGAGCTATTAGGGCAAGATGTGGTTAAGTGCAATGACTGTATCGGCGATGAAGTTGCCAGCCAAATCGCCGCGATGGCAAACGGACAAGTTGCGCTGCTCGAAAACGTCCGTTTCTATCCAGAAGAAGAGCAAAACGATCCCGAATTTGCCAAGAAATTAGCGGCAAATGCGGACTTGTATGTCAATGATGCTTTTGGCACCGCTCACCGCGCACACGCTTCTACAGAAGGCGTAACTAAGTATCTGAGTCCTTCAGTTGCAGGGTACCTGATCGAGAAAGAATTGGAATACCTCCAAAATGCGATCGAAAAACCTCAAGCTCCTTTAGCGGCGATCGTCGGTGGTTCTAAAGTATCGAGTAAAATTGGTGTCATCGAAACCCTACTCGACAAGTGCGACAAATTATTCCTCGGTGGTGGGATGATTTTTACCTTTTACAAAGCACGAGGTTTGAACGTTGGTAAATCCCTAGTTGAAGAAGATAAATTAGAATTAGCTCGCGCTCTCGAAGCTAAAGCAAAAGAACAAGGCGTAGAACTTTTACTACCTACTGACGTAGTAGTAGCCGATAGTTTTTCCCCCGATGCCAACTCCCAAATTGTCGATATCAATCATATCCCCGATGGTTGGATGGGTTTGGATATCGGCCCCGATTCACTCAAAGTTTTCCAAGCAGCTTTAGCTGATTGTAAGACTGTGATTTGGAATGGCCCAATGGGTGTATTTGAATTTGATAAATTCGCCGCAGGTACAGAAGGAATCGCCCACACTTTAGCGGAAATCTCCAAAACTGGCGCAATCACGATTATTGGCGGTGGTGACTCAGTTGCAGCGGTAGAAAAAGTTGGTTTAGCCGACCAAATGAGTCATATTTCTACTGGTGGTGGTGCTTCGCTGGAGTTATTAGAAGGTAAAATTCTGCCAGGGATTGCTGCTCTAGATGATGCTTAAATTAATTGATAATTGATAATTGATAATTGATAATTGGGTTTTTAAGATGGG
>ENA-OFCX01000578-OFCX01000578.1-metagenomes-genome-assembly--contig:-NODE-578-length-18166-cov-3.213075_pt1 | contig 18166 bp, 19 predicted proteins | sample MGYA00153384_OFCX01 | MGnify analysis MGYA00153384
CAGCCACAGGCAGCACGCGCCGGTGCTCGGCCCCCACCAGCATGCGGGTGACATGGGGCACGATCAGGCCCACAAAACCAATCGGACCGGTCAACGCCACCAGCACGCCGGTGACCAGCGAGACCAGTACAAACAGCCAGCGCCGTGTGCGCGTGGTATCCACGCCCAGCGTGGCGGCGCTTTCTTCGCCCGACAGCAGGGCGTTGAGCGCACGTGCCTGCGTCAGCAGCAAAGCGGCGCCCACCACCAGCAGCGCAGCAGGCAGACCCAGCTCATCCCAGCGGGTGCCGGCCAGGCTGCCCAGCGTCCAGGTCAGTACCGAGTTGGCCAGCTCACGCTGATCGGCTGTCAGAACGATGAGGCTGGTGACGCCGCCCAGACAATACGCAATGGCAACGCCGCCCAAGATCAGGCGCGATGCTTGCAAGCGCCCATTGGCGTAGGCCAGCAAATACACGCTCACGCAGGCGATCAATGCGCCGCCAAAAGCGCCCAGCGGTAAGGCCAGTTCACCCGCAAAAGCAAATGCACCAAAGGCAAGCACACTGACCGCACCCACCGATGCGCCCGACGACACGCCCAGCAAATACGGGTCGGCCAGCGGATTGCGCACCATGGCCTGCATGGCCACACCCACCAGCGCCAGCCCTGCGCCAGCAAGCGCCGTCAGCAGTACGCGCGGCATGCGCACGCGCCAGACAATTTGAAATTGCGCCGTGCTCCAGTTGCCGGGCTGCAGATCCATGCCCAGCCGGGTGCCGATCTCATGTGCAGAAATCAGCCAGGCTTGCTGTGGCGCAATGCGCACGGGCCCCAGCGTGATGGCCAGTGTGAGCGACACCAGCAACACAGCCAGCAGGGCTGCCAGCCATAGCGTCAGCTGGCGACGTTGCAGCGCAAAGGCCACGGTGGTGGATGTCTTCATGGCAGGGTGACTAGCTGGGGGTGCAGCGCGTGGGCCAGCCTGCGCGTTGCCTCGACGTTGCGTGGGCCGGGCGTGGCTTCAGAGAAATCCATCAGTACAAAATTTTGCTCGCGTATGGCGGTGACATCTGCCAGTTCAGGCTTGCTGAGCAAAAACTGGCGCTTGCCGTCTGGTGTCGGCTGATCGTTGTCGACGATGACAATCCAGTCCGGGTTGCGCGCAATCACATCTTCCCAGTTGCCGCGCATCCAGCTGCTGCTCAGGTCATCAAAAATGTTGCTGGCCGCAGCCGCTTCAATCATGGCCTGTGGCATGGCATAGCGGCCTGTGGTGACGGGAATGTCAGTACCGCTGTCAAACACAAACACCTTGGGCTTGTGCGTCACGCCTTGGAGCGCAGTGGTGATGTCGCTGAGCTGGGCCCGCTGAGCATTGACCAGTGTTTCAGCCCGTGCTTCGATGCCAAAGATCCGTCCCAGATTGAGCAGGTCGTTGAAGGTGTCCTCCAGTGACACGCGCTCACGGGCTACCTGGCGGATGCACGATTCGCTGAGCACGTAGCTGGCAATGCCCAGCTCATTGAGGCTGGCTGGCGTAATCTGCCCCTGCCTGAACCCGTAAGACCAGCCGCTGAAAACAAAGTCTGGCTGAGCGTTCAGCAAGGTCTCCAGATTCATGCCCTGGCTTGACAAGTCAGGCACCCGGGCCAGCAGTGGTTGCATGGGGGCGGGTAAACGCCTGATATCACGCAGGCCGCCATAGCCCACCAGACTGTCTTGCAGCTTTAGCGCCAAAAACATCTCGATGAGGTTGATGCCATGGACCACAGCGCGCTGGGGCACCTGATCGAAGATCACTGGCTGGCCGCAGACTTCAATGGTTCTGGGCGCCAGAGCGGCCTTGCCCGGTGCCTGGCTCTGTGTGCTTTGGTCAGAGCAGCCACTGAGTGCAATGCCAGCCATGACTGTGATCGTCGATAGCTTTAAAAACATGAGCATATAGCGCACGTATTTATTGAATTTCATAGTGATATGTATTTGAATGCAATGAAATACATGCGCTGGTAGCTATTTTTTAAATGGCGTTAGAAAGAAAACTCAGCCGTCAGATCTACGCGGCGACCTTCGCCCGGGTAGGCCTGAGCCGCCTTGGCGCTGGAGATGGCGGAGTAGGCTGTGTTGGCGTTGTCTGCAAAGCGGCTGCCCACGGCGCGTGCGCCCAGCGATGCCTGCAAACGCCCCAAGCTGCTGTGCGTGGTGTAGTGCGCCCACAGATTGGCGGTGTTGCGTGCCACATTGGTGGGGCGCTTGCCTGAGCGGTCCACGCCGCCTGCTTCGATCAGCTTGTCGTACTGGGCATCCACAAAAGCGTAATTGCCTTCCAGTCGCCAGTTGGGTGACAGGCGCAGCACCGTGCTCAGCTCCAGACCCTGAGAGCTTTGCTTGCCACCTTGCACGGACAGCTGGCTGTTGTTCGGGTCGCGGTTGATGATGTCTTTTTTCTCGATGCGATAGACCGCTGCAGTCCACTCGCCCTGTGCAAATTGCTGCTTCAGCCCCAATTCAATCTGGCGCGCTGTGGTCAGCTTGAAGGGCTTGTTGCCAAGGTTCAACGTCAGGACGTTGGTGACCGGGTCATGCCCTTGCGATATTTGTCCATACAGACTGGTCTTGGTGCTCAGCTTGTGCGACAGCCCCAGCCGCCATGCCGTGCCGGTCAGGCTCTTTTCAAACGAGCTGGTCCCAATCAGGTCCGTTCGCTCGAAGTCCGTCATATCGCGGCGGATGCCTGCCAGCAGCAGCCAGCGATCATTGATTGACCAGGCGTCTTCAGCGTAGAAATTATGGGTGGTTGCCTGAGTAGTAAATCGTGGGATCGAGCTTGTGGTGTTGTCCCAGCCTTGATAGTGGGCATCCACAGGCAACGTGGTGGAGTAGTTAAAGCCCGAGGAGGCATAGCCGAATTTAGCCCGCGTCACCTCCCAGCCCACTACCAGCTGGTGAGCCCCGGCCTTGAGTTTGGTTTCCAGGCGGTTGCCGGTCTGCTCCAGGTCGTGTGTCAGCTCGATATAGTCGCCGCGTGTGATGGTCTGGGCTGCAGGATCGTATCGATAGGCTTCGATATTGCGCCAGTAGCGGTCAGCCTTGAAGTGGTACAGCTCGTTGCTCAGACTCAGCTGGTCGTTGACCTGGTACTGCGCGCGGGCGCGAACGCGCTTGTCCTTGATACGGATATCGCTGTCGTCCGTATTGAAGTTGCGGCCCAGCAGTTCGGGCACGATGGAGCCATTGACGGTGGGCGTGCCAAAGTAGCGTGCGGGTTTTTCGTCGCTCACATCGGCAAGCAGTTCAAAGCGCAGCGCAGCCGTGGGCTGCCAGCGCAGGGTGCTCATCAGCTTGCCACCGCTGGCGCGGGCCATATCGAATTCACCATTGGTGTAGTGGCCGTAGGCATCAAGACGGTAGCTCAGCGTGTCACTGAGCGCACCGCCCATGCCCAGTCCCAGCTTGCTTGAGCCATGTGAGCCTGCGCCCACCAGCACTTCACGCACCGTCTCTCGTGTGGGCTGCTTGCGCACCACATTGGCCGTGGCGCCAACGGTTCCCGTGCCATAGACAATCGAAGCCGGGCCGCGCAGCACTTCTACACGTTCATAGCCCCAGCTGTTTGCCGGGTAGGGTGTTGTTGAGGAGGCTACGCCCAGTCGCACGCCGTCTTCGGCAATCCCCACGGAATTGGTACCAGTAAAGCCCCGTGTGCTGAAAGACAGGCTGTTGTAACTGGTGGCCGACAGCGGCGTCATGCCTACGGTGCGGCCAATGATGTCGGCCATGCGGCTGTCGCCACGCTCTTGCCAGGTTTGTTCGTCCACATAGTCCAGGCTGGCTGGCAAGTCGCGCGTGGCAATGCCAGTGCGGCTGCCGGAGGTGCTGGCTTGCGACAGGCCCAGGCCGACATTGCCCATCACCTCAACTGTTGGCAGTACAGGCAGTGCATAAGTGCTGGAAGGTATGGCCTCCTGCGTCTGCTCAATGCCGATATGCACAGCAGCAGGCTCAGCAGCGATAGCCATAGAGGCGGGCACCAAGCCGATCAGAACGGCAGGCAATTTGAAATGATTCATGGTGATCAGAGAATGCTGACCGCCTGCCTGCTGCTGATGAGATCTCGCTAGGGTTGTGGGCCGGTATCTGGTCCTGCCACTAGCTTGTTGCCATCACGCTGCTCCCCGCAGACGGTCGTTGCAAATGCTGGCGAAAAAGGGGTGAACCCCATGTTGCACAGCGTTCAAACAGGCCGGTATCCGGGCTCACAGATGGCTTTGGGCTTGCCGCTCGCCTTCCCAATGTTGCCGCGCACCTCATGTTGAGGCCACGTAAAACATCAGTGGCTGGCCATTGCACTGCATGCAAGAGCCTCGAGTCGGATTTATCTGTTTACCGTTGCGGGGGCAGCCAGAGCATTGCACCCTGTTCCCGTTTAACCCGGGAGTGAACCCGAGCACCTGTTGTACGAAATTGAATAAAAACATGGTGCACATCAGTTGTGCACAGCATCTTCATTCAATAAGCTGCGCAGTATATCGTGGCAAATCTCCGCACCGAGCGGCAGCGCCATTGAACAGCTGGCGCTTTGGCAAAGCGTGCATCGTCTTTTTCGAAGGGGCAGGCGTGCGCAAGCGACGTGTATGTTGATTGCCGGTGCTAGCAGCGAACGGCAGGTGATCGGAAAAACGGTGCACCAAGCAATTTCAGCAATGAAAAAGCCCCTTTCGGGACTTTTATGGGTTGCTTTGAACCCTGAATTTGGCGGAAAGGAGCTTCCGCCCCGAGCCTATATGTCATGCGCCTTGCGACGTGATTTGTGAAATCTATAGGCCTTCCTACAGACCAATTCTTTTAGGACGCAGGTGATGCGGACGGCTGCATTCGGCCAGTCGCAGTCCTTGGGGTCATAACCGTAGGGAGCAGGTTTAGGCTGGTTGCCGACATTCCCGGCAACTCTATCCACAGACAGCTTGCGCCGAAACCTGTCGTACGCACGAGAGCCTTTGCAGGACTTTGCACCAAGGCACGCCTAAGCTTCGGATTTGCTAGCTATTCCGTCGGAAATCTTTGGTGCGCCCATTCGTTGTACTTCAAACTGACATCCTCCCTGGCCCCTATAGGACTGGGCTTCACGCGCGTTTGGTGACGGCGTTCGATGAGGACCAATGGGTCGAGTAAGATGTAATTGGCATCGGAAATTCATCACAAAAATGAGCTATATCGTCGCCTTTGTCCGCCTTCCCGGCACGTCCAAAGAATATCCGGTTTGTTGCCTCCGAACAGACATCAAGCCCGAAGATGCCGTGATTGTCGAATTGATCGGAAACCGGTTTGAAATAGGGAGAGTTTCAACCGTCAAGTATTTAGACTGGGACTGCAATGCCAGTTTAGTTTGCAAGGTAGGCGAAGGCGAAATAACAAGTCGCGGAGTTCAACTCGCTCCGGGGACTCCACGCTCTGTCGGCATAGTCTCAGGAGAGATGCTTATTGCGAGATTGCGCGAGCGTGGATGGACTCCATACCATTCGTTGGTCACGTACCGTATGGTCCTCGCTTTCAACAACGAGATTCAGACCGCTCGAATATTGGTCCGCAGGCATGGCGTCGACTTTCAGGTGCTCCCCGACTTGCAAGCCCTTCCTGTTGCCTTCAGCAAAGCGTCAGTTGCTAAAACTGAAGGCAGATTTGTGCAGCATTTCCTAGCCCACACAACGTTTAATTTGTACGAAGGAGCCATCCGGTTTGCCGAGGCGTTTGAGCGCAATGAAGGCAACTACGATCGCTTCTTTGTTTCAGTTGGCGAAAGGGATCGACGCACCGCAGAACAAAAAGCAGCAGCCAAAGCGTGCAGAGAAGACTCCGGTTTTTATTGGCGAGGCAGCGACGACGACGGGATGGAACAAGGCATGAACGCGTGGTACAGCGAGATGCTTGCACGAGACTAGCAATCGGATCGCCCTCCTGCAATGACGGCGTTGCGGGTGACCGGTCAGGCAGCGACTGTAGGGTACGACTCATCACACTCCACTGATGAAAGATAACTACAACGTTGAACGTCTGTTTTTCTTGACTGTGACAGACTGCAACGGGTCGATTTGCGACAGCCGCAACCGGCCAGAAGCAGACATTTTTACTTCAGCGCTGATGGTAAAAAGTAGTCCTAAATTGCTGGGCACTTAAAAATTTATGAACATTCGAAGATTTAGAAATGGTGATGAGTCGGCGCTCTTTTGCGTCTTTTATTCTGCTGTGCATGACACCGCTTCGCAGGACTACACACCAGAGCAGGTAGATGCATGGGCACCAGCAGATATCGACCCCGAGCTTTGGGCTGGGCATATGAGAGCTCTTCTCCCGTTTGTCGTCGAACATGAGGAAGAAATTGTGGGGTACGCAGACATTCAGCCCAATGGTTACATAGACCATTTCTTCATCTCTGGCCCCTATGCGCGACAAGGTGTCGGAACCCTGTTGATGAAACATATTCAAAAAGAAGCCCAACTGCTTGGCATTGCCGAGATGACGTCTGATGTGAGCAAGACTGCAGAGCCTTTCTTTTTGCGACATGGCTTTCAAGTGGTGAAGCGAGGGTTCCCAATTCGTCGTGGCGTAACACTTCAAAATGCATTGATGCGCAAAAAACTAGCGCAGTGCAAAATTGACTAACTTCCGCTTAGGGTCGAATTGCGACGGTCATAGAACGACCAAAGCAGCCGATCAATATTTCTACAAAATCCCCTGCTTACAATCCGCACTTGCGAAAAACAGTTCCGCAAATACGAAGAAACGGCCATGGAATTTTCTGCACTAGTACCTGAATTGATTGTGAGCGACCTGCAAGCCAGCCTGAAATTTTGGTGCGGGGTAGTGGGGTTTTCTGTTTGGTATGACCGCCCAGAAGATGATTTTTCTTACTTAACATTGGGTAGCGCCCAAATCATGCTTGAGCAGCGAAGCAATACGGGTGACGATTGGGTCAGCGCTAGTTTGGAACAACCATTTGGGCGGGGGGTCAACTTCCAAATTCAGGTTCCATCTCTGGACGCGGTAATTTCTCGCTGCAACAAAAATGGCATAGACCTTTTTTTGCCTGAAGAAGAGCGCTGGTATCGCCGAGGGACTGAGGAGGTAGGTCAGAAACAATGCATTGTTGCTGACCCAGATGGTTACCTCATCCGCTGTATCCAGTCGCTGGGGAAACGGCCAGCTTCTAACCTTTAACGTGCAAGGCCGCTGCGCGCGCGCAGGCAATACGTGCTCATTGGTTCACAGAGAGCGGCTTTGGGTTGTGTTCTGCCGCTGCTTTCGGCCATTATGGAGGTATCAAGAAGCGGTCACCCAAGGCCTAAATTAAGCTGCGCTGCAAAGCGGTGTCGGTTGGAGTCAGTGGTTAGGAGTCCACCGCATGGTGTACTCATCTTGGCCGGTGGCCTCATCCAAGCCCTCCCCGGTGATTTCAAAGCCTTGAGATTGGTAGAACGCAACGCTTGCCAAGTTCGCTTTGTAAACAGACAGGCTGAGGGTGTGGCGTATGGACTTTGCGTGGGCGATGAGACACTTTCCGACACCAGCACCTTGAAGATCAGGAGCAACAAAAATGGCAGCCAGCGTATCTCCAACAAGTGCATAAAAGCCGATCACCGTTTGGCCTTTCTCATACACATAGACTTCAGACGCCGGGATGTAGGTGTTGCGCATACTTTTCAGTTGCGAATCCCAGAATTCTGAAGCAACGAAATCATGTGCCTTGATTGATGCAGAAAGCCACACGTCAAGCAACATGTCAATGTCTGTTTGTGAAAAATTTCGAATCATTCAAATTGTTTGAGTTGCAATGCCTAACGTTCGGCATGAGCAGAAGCTGCTTCAATCTCGCGAGCTAATTCGTTTTAAACACTATAGCTTTTGCATGGATTTGGACAATGCAGTTAGCCTCGTGAATCATCAGATGACGGCTTTGCGGACCGGATCTGAAAGACCGTTAAGAGTCGCAAGCAGGCCTTGCCAGTAGGTTGATACCGGCCCATAACAGTGGCTTCGGTAGATAAGCAGCTTTGCAGTTCAACTTCAAAAGAGATTTACAAAACTGAGAACCGTCGACCAGGCCAGCTCAAGTAAAGCAAACGCAGAAAATAGTCCGTTCACAACAAGAAAAATCGCGCCAACGACAACCACTAGAACTATGAGTTGCACAGTCTTCATACGGTGAAGTCTCCCGAAAAACCCATTCAATGATCCATCTTAGGTTGGTTATGCGCTGCACCCACTAGTTCGTTTGCAGTCAAAGGTAATGATGGTTCTTAATAAAAAAGCCCGGTGAGCTTTGATCACCGGGCTTTTTGTTTTGTGGAATCCAAATCTGAGTTCAATTCAGGGCTTCAACCAGCGCGACAGTGGGGCGGCTTTCCAGCCACTCGTCCACGTTGTCGGCCTTCCAGCCAACTGCGCGGGGGCCCAGCTGGATGGGGGGCGGGAAGCCTTCGTTCAGCATCCAGTTACGCAGCGTTGATTTTGAGATGCCCAGCTTTTCAAGCAGCGTGGTGCGGCGATAGATAAGGATTTGAGTTTTTGCCATTGTGGTGCTCATGCGGGAATGGGTGGTTGTTCGGGGCGTAGCGATGGCTTGCTTGCCAGTTGCTGCAACTGTTCTTGCAGCACGTCGTCTTGTTTTACGTGCTCATAAACCGCCAACCCCAGCTGCTTGGCCACCATGTATTCCAGGCTGGCTCCCGTGGGCTGTTGCCAGCCGGGCAGCAGGTAGATGGCGTGACAGGTCATGAGCTGGCTGACGCCCATGCGCATGTATGCGGTCCAACTGCAGTTATCGTTTACGTCCGGTACGGGGTTCTCGGCGGGGTTTTCTACATGCCAAGCCCTTTTCCGTAAGCGTGCTGCAGCGTCGTGAAAGGCGGGGTAGTTGTTATCTGGCAGGCCCGTCATGGGGCCAGCAATGTAGATGCGCTGGGGCACCCATGCATCAGCCACATCTGCATGGTGCTGATGCAGTGGAGTTCTATTTTTTGCTAGAGACAAAGTCACCAAAGCGCTGGCACTCATCCACGATCAAGCGGGTTGCCATGCGCCAGCCGGTGAAAAAGCTGAGCATGAGCATGGCGGGCATGAGCACTACGCGAAACATCATCATGTACATGGGCGTGTCCTTTCTTTGGTCAGTGGGTGGATTCGGTGATCTGCACCGGGGCGGTTACCAGTTCTTGCAGTACGGTCAAGGTGACGTGCAGCTCTTGCTCACGATTGGCCAGCGCGCGGCCGCGCACGTTCAGCCAGGCGTCGGGTGGCATCAGGCCCAGCTCTGCCTCAATCGCTGACTTTTCCTTTTGGAAGTACTTGATGAGGTACGGCAGAGTGGGTGCCTTGCATTCATTTTTAATAGCTTGCTGCGCTTGCATTGCTTTGCTTTCGTTTATGTTTTTCATTGAATTCGTTGCACGGCATGGGCTGCGGGCTCATATTTATTAATGAGCTTGGTGAACACGGACTGCAGCTCTTGCGTCAGTGAACCGTTGCGCTTGCTGAACCTGCCTGCTTTTCGGCAGCTGTCGTAGCTGGCTTTGCAGGCAATGCACTCAACGCGCAGCCCATCGCGGTTGCTGGGTTCTCGGTAGAAAAATTCGGTGTCTGCGGGCCACTGCTCGTGGCACTTGCTGCAGGTCTTTTCCACCGAGCTGTTTTTTTGGGGTGCGGTTTTCATGCGGCGTTGGCCTTTCTGCGCAGTGGCACAACCTGGGGAGAAGTGCCCAGCTCCAGCGTGGTTTGCGCCTGACGGGCCTGTTCGGCAGCGGCATCGCGTTCGGCCTTGGCGGCTGCGCGGCGCATGTCGGCAAATCGTTTGGCCAAATTGGTGTCGTTGGCGTTGGTGTACTTGAAGCCGTGCGCCGGATTGAGGGCGCTTCGGCTGGGAGGTGGTGCTTTCAATAAATCGGGGACTTGCGTGGACATAGCGGTCTCCTGCAAAAGATTTAGGCGTAAAAAGCCCCGCAGCGCCTGCAAATCAGGCTCTGTCGGTGGGGTTCAAAGGGGTGAAGGAGGAGGGAGCGCTAGGCGCTGGGGGTATCAGTCAGGGGGCGGCACTCCCTGTACAAACAAGTCGCCCGTTACTGGCGTTGTGTTGCGCGCCTGGTGCTCGGCACTGGCTGCGTGGTCTAGGGTGATGCGCAGCATGTCGCGGCGCACGTGGCTGGACAGGGGCAGATTCACCCCCGGGTCAGGCGTGGCAGAGGGCGATAGGGTGCGGGAAATTTCCAGCGTTGCCACAAAGGTGTGGCCGCACTCAGCATTCGCGCAGCAAAACACGTACTGCCGCGTCAGCACCGACATTTGCTCACTGGTGCGAATCACGCTGGGCCACTTGCAATGTGGGCACGGCAGGCGTGTGGATTCCTTGTTCGTGCCTTTCCACTGCTTGGGCTGGCTTGGCTTGTTACAGCTTTGCGCGGCTTTTCCTTCACTGGCGCGGGCGCTATCAGCCACTTGGTTCAGCTGCTTGCTGGCACGCAAAGCGGCAGATGCCAGCTCAGAATTGCTGACAGGGAAAGTGAAGGAATCAGCCATGCGCACCACCTTTAATCAGTTGCTGGCCATGTCTGCCGCAGGCAGCTCAATGCGGCCAAGGCGCTTGTATTGCGCCATGCCCATCAGGTGAATCAGGCGGGCAAAGTTGCTGGAGCTGCGGCCCTGCGCTTTGGCCTGTGCGTGTGCATCTGCCAGCTCTTGCTTGTCAAGGCGCAGAGCAATGGGCTTTTCATGCACCAGACGGTCGACCGAGGCCGAGTGATGCCGCGTAAGTTGGGCTGGGGTAGTCATGTACTATTGGGCATAGATTGTTACAACGTAAACGCATCATTGCACTGAAAAAAGTGCATGTCAATAAATGTCTGAAATTAAATATGTGCAGATAGGAGAGCGACTGCGCGAAGAACGGCTGCGAATTGGGCTGTCTCAGGTCGATTTCTCCCTGTACTGCGGCGCCTCGCGGAATGCACTTCTCCAATGGGAGCGGGGTGAAACAGCGCCCAATGCAGGCGTACTGGCCACCATGACCAATCTAGGCGTTGACGCTCTCTACGTTGTGACAGGACAGCGCCAAGGCGAGAGCGAATCCACCTTGGCCCCCGAAGAAAAAGTACTTCTAAGCGCTTGGCGCGATAGTGGCGACAAAGGGCGCGCGGCATTGACTGCCGTCGCGGAAGTTCTAAGACCAGATTCGTAACTGCGACTTGATGCCCCAAAGCCCAAAGAGGCAGGGGTCTATAGAGAGGGAGATCTATGTCAAACGTAATTGGTGGCGTTTTACTGCTGCTTGCCTTAGTGGTTGCCGTGATGTGCCTGATTGGGCTGATCGCTCCCAAATGGCTGAAGTACTCCAAAACTGGCGATGCACCCAAGCGCTCCCGCATTGCTCTGGTGCTGCTGTTTGTGCCGATTATTTTGCTCGGCATTGGCGGGTCTTTGGTTGATGAGTCCGCCAAAGAAAGTAGTGCCAGCGCTGAAGAAATAGAAAAACCAAGTCAGGCAGCAGTTGCCCCAGCAGTCTCTGATCAACAAGCCGCAGAGCCTGCAGCCGAGACCCTTGGCATCACTCCCAAAGAATTTAAGAAGCGCTTCAACACACTCGCAAAGAGTATGGATCTTCCATGGAATGCCGATTCAATGGAGATGAGCAAAGGGCCAGTCAACGACACGTACAAGCTAGTAGCCGGGACGGGCTACATGGTTGCCGTTGTTGATAAGAACGGCTTCATTACCGACGTGCACACCGGTCTGGCTGCTGGCGATGGCTCAGGTGGCGATGCAGCAGATGGGCTGATTCTGATGGGGTTGGTTGCTAATGCCACCACAGATGGCGCCTCCCGCGATGACATTGGGAAAGCTTTTGCGAGCTTGATGAAAAAGGCCATGGCCAGCATTGATAAGCCGAATGCTGCAGTTCAAAAAATCTCCGTTGGTAATCGCACATACAGCGCGACAGCAAATCGGTTGATTGGCTTCACCTTGTCTATTGCACCCAAAGAATCATGAGAACAGTCAAATTTTTTGCACTGAGCTTGGCAGTTGTTCTGGGTATCAGCGTTGCACATGCTCGCAACTACCCGTGCTCTGGAAAAAAGGGTGGTGTTTCGCACTGCCAGGGTGGCAAGTTCGTGTGCAAAGACGGCACGATCAGTGGCAGCAAGCAGGTTTGTCGATGAACCGGGTGACACATCCAGCCCCAAGACTTGAAAACGATCAGCTTAAGAACGGCGAACACCACCCAACCCATCGAAGATGTGCATTGGAGACGAGGCGCGAAGCCGCAGTACAAAAAGTACGACCAGGCAAAGTAACGACGTATCCAGGGTAGTGTTAGCGGCTCTAAAGTTGCCCTAGATCAGCAACGTTACAACTTCTTAAGACGAAATCAACTCGCCAGAAATTCCCTGTAAATCCTTTCACCTTACAGCGGAAAACTCCAACTTGTAGAAATAAAAGCTGATGTTATTCTTTGAATCCGACTTTCTTTTATTATTCTTATTCCCCTTATTATTGATAGTAGCGGTACTAAAAAATCTTGGGTTTCAGAAAATATTACCATGGATAGCTAGTGCTTCTTCAGTAATTTTTCTATATGCGTTTAGCGAAATAAGCGTAATTATTGCAATTTTTTCATTGTTGCTTAATTACTTCGCAGCTGCCTATTTGCTGAAAAATAGATCCAGGTCAGTTTTTATTTCTACGATTGTTTTAAATCTCTTGGTTTTAGGGTATTTTAAATACTCAATTCTAATTGATAAATCTTTATTTGATGGAAATTCTTCGTGGACTTGGCGGATTGCCCTTCCGTTAGGTATAAGTTTCTATACTTTTCAACAAATTGCCTTCGTGGCGGATGTTTATAGAGGTAAAGTTAAATCGTTTACTTTTAAAACATATATCCTTTTTAAGTTATTTTTTCCGCAGTTTGTTGCAGGTCCAATTACGCATTTCGGAAGAGTAGCGGCAAGTTATGAGCGGTGGCCCACATTCAATGCTCGATCTATTAAGTTTGGCTTGATTATATTTTCTATTGGGATGCTGAAAAAACTAATCGGCGACCACTTTGGAGCAATTGCGAATAACGGATTTTCTCACCAGGAGGCTTTGAGCACTTATCAAGCATGGATCTCGATGGTTGCTTTTACATTGCAGATTTATTTTGATTTCTCTGGATATAGTGATATGGCCGTTGGTGTCGCGCGGATTTTTGGCGTCAGTTTGCCGTATAACTTTAACTCACCATATAAATCAAAAAATTTAAGCGATTTCTGGCGTCGTTGGCATATCACTTTATCTCAATGGCTTCGCGATTATCTTTATATTCCATTAGGCGGTAATCGCCATGGTGCTGCAAGGATGGCTGTCGCTTTGTTTTTGACCATGGCACTTGGCGGCTTATGGCATGGTGCTAATTGGACGTTCCTTTTATGGGGCGCAGCCCATGGGCTTGCACTTATAGTTGTGCGTTTTTTTGGGTTTTCTGTACCTACCTTTTTCGGTAGATTCTTGGTTTTTTTATTCGTTATGTTGACCTGGGTGCTCTTTCGCTCTGATTCGATTTCGGGGGCAACGCAACATTATTTGTCTCTATTTGATTTTTCTAATTCTGGAATAGGCGTTGAATTTCAGCGGTTCATTGGTACGTTTCTTCCAAACTTCAATGTTGATTCGAAATTAAATATCCCAAGCCAAATTTCTGAGTTCAGCTTTATATTCGCAGCCTGTTTGTTGTGTTTCTTTGCGCCAAACTCTAGAGAAATTTCTATATGGTGCGTGGCACGCCGAGTTTATTCCTTAAAACTGGTTGAGATTCCGCTACTTGTGGCGATTATCGTTATATTGTCTGTTGCTTTTATTTCTCCGGATACTGCAAATGCGTTTATCTATTTCGAATTTTAAAATAATCGCTGTCACGGTTTTAGCGAGTGCATTATTGCTCTGGATTGGATATAGATTTGTTTGCATTCAACTAGGCTATCCCAATCCTGAGTATAAAACTGAAATGTGGCTTGGCAACACTGCGCGGATGCGGGAGTTTTTGTATGAAAAACTTCCGTCTAAGACTGGTGAAAAAACTATTTTTGTTGTGAGTGGATCTAATTCGCTGTTTTCGATCGCTAGCGATGTGCTATCTGAAAAGACAGGTTACAAAGTAAAAAACTATTCATTGCATGCAGGCATGCATATAGATATTCTGTTTTCTCAAATTAGGAACAAGGTAAAAGCTGGGGATATAGTTGTCGCCCCGCTTGAGTGGGAAGCGAGAGATAGAGTACTAATAAATCAATTTGATTATGAAAATTATCTACACTACTTTAGCCAGTCTGTGGAGCCATCTCCTTTAGTTCTTTATAATATTTTTTCAGCAGTACCATTACGACGTTGGGCAATAGGGTTTAAAACATACCTGTATCAACCTCACGATTCCGTTTCATATCGAAATTTTTATACAGATGAATCACTTAATTATACTTGGAAGCACAGGCCAGGGAACGAAAATTATACGCACAGGGCATTAAATGAATTTGGAGATATAAATATTGAATTGCCAATAACCTCTGCTACTTGGAAAGATAAATCTATTTTCAAAGTCCCGGAGAAGGCTGATTCAAAATGGCTTGAGATATTAGGTGGATGGAATGATTATTTTGAAAATAAAGGTGCTCGATTTGTTGTGACCTCTCCAATTTTATTGGAAGGAAATGGGCCAGAGATTTTTTCAAAAAATATATGGGGGAATATCGGTAATCTGCGAGATCAAATGGAGTTTACAAAAACTCCACTTTACTGTGATCCTGTATCTGCTACATTCTCAAGCATTTATCGTTACGATACCTCATACCATGCCAATGCAGAGGGGGCAAGACTAAGGTCCAAGGAGCTTGGAGAATGCATGGTTGAATTTATAAATGGTAAAGATGTTAAAACTAAAAAAATCAATCCAGATCTTGTAATTCCAGAAATAAAACATCGCCTCATTAAACAAAGAGAAAATTTCGGTTCAGGTAATATGCTCTTTCAGGTTCGGTTGCGAGAACTACATAGAATTAATGAAGAGATATCCGGTTTCCATTCGAAGACTGGAAGTTATCCTAAATCATCGGTTGATGAGAGCTGGGGTTTGCCTGTGGGCATGAATATTAGTATGCGCGATGATTTGGGGGTAACCTACTGGTCTAATGGATTGAGTTATAAACTGATTGCCAAAGCGCCGAAGACAGAATGTGCGGTTGTGGTGGCAAATTGGCCTGAAATGGTTGATCCAGTTGGCCTAGAAAATGATGACGGCACACAGTGCTCTGGTTTTGGATATTGGACAGATGAACAAAAACTTAGATAAAAGTGAAGCTCTCTAAGAGCCGCTAACACCACTTACCTTTGAGACCGGCACGAAGCATTTATGCTTCGTGTCCTCATGGCAAGACAACCCGTTAGCAAAGAGCTGTGGCGACAACTGCAGCCTCCGATTCCCACTTTCACCCCATCGGCCTAAGGGGGCTCACGAAAGGTCGGCGTGAGCGATGAGGCTGCACTCAACGGGGCATCCTGTTTGTGCTGCACGCCGGCTTCCATGGCAAGACCTTCCCCAGTCCTTGGGCTATGGTAGGGGCATGACTTACTGGCGACGCTTGCGTGACCGGAATCAATCCCTGCGGTGGCTGGCCTGCCAGGCAGAGCACGCAAGCGGCCTGCGAAACTCCATGCGGACAAAGGTTACGACTACCGCGCTGTCGTGCTGACCTCAGACGACGAGGAATCGCCAGCCGGATTGCGCGACGAGGAGTTGAGAGCAGCGAAAAACTAGGCAGGCAGCGCTGGGTCGTCGAGAGAACACACGGATGGTTTGCGGGGTTTGGCAAGCTGCGAATCCGATTTGAAAAGCGCTTGGACATCCACGAGGCGTTACTGAAGTTGGCTGCCGCAATCATCTGCGCACTCTATCGTGGATAGGTGGTATTAGCGGTGCTTAATGCTTAAGTTGCGTCAAGTTGATGTGAGTCTGCTTCCCCGCTCCATCTGCGCCTTGCTCGTCCAGCCACTGCCGTCATTCAAGCTGTGCGTCACCTCTTTGACCAGCCAGTCATCCCCGTCAATTTCTTCTTTCCACCCGCTGACCTTGATGGGTGACTGCGCCGTAATCTCAGGGCGGCCCATGGCCAGCGCCAGCTCAAACGTGGCCATGCCGCGCTCGATGCGCTGGCGCTCGGCCTTGGCGGCATCCAGCGCGTCTTTCTCACTGGCGTAGGTTTCTTTGAGCGTTTTGGTGTTGCCATCTTTCTTGCCTGCCACCACCAGCTTGCGCTTGCCGTTCACGCTGTCTGACCAATAGGCTTTCACCCCATCAAATGCATCGCGGGTGCTGCTGCTCCAGCGGTGCTGGTCACCATCACGCCGGGTGATGTGTATGGTGGGCAGCTTCTCTCCCTTGCTGTTTTTGGTGCCGTTGATGGGCATGAAGAGCAGGTGCTTTTTCTTGACGGTGGCCACCGCGTCGTACTTGCGGGCCAGACGCGTCAGAAAGTGCATGTCGCTTTCATTGGTCTGGGTGATGTGGGTAATGGCAGTTTTGGCCAGGCGTTCATCCACCTTGTGGGTGAGTTTGCTGCGCTTGGCCAAGTCGGCCAGCACTGTGCCCAGGGTGGTGTTGCGCCAGCTCTTTTCCTTGCGGTTGCGGATCTCACCGCCCATGTCTGCAGCGCGGGCGCGAATGGTGACTTTGTCGGGTGCGCCGGTGTGTTCCACCTCATCGACCACAAAGCTGCCTTTATCCACCAGCAGCTGGCCCAGCCAGCCAATGGACAGTTCAATCTCGGCTTCTTTGCGGGGCAGCTCCAGCAGGCCGTCGTGGTCGCTCAGATCCAGGTCGAGCTGGTCGGCGGTGTTCTCGCGTCCCTCGGTGAGGGTCAGGCTGATCAGGCGGGCATCGACAAAGGGGGTAATGTCTTTGCCTGCCACGGTCAGTGCGTAGGTGGGGGCAGGATGCAGCGGAGCGGGCTCTTGCCGGTATTGGTCGTCTTGGTCTGCCATAGGTCACTCTTCGCCGGGGGGCCACGTACTGGCCTTGTTCGTTGACGTTGACCTCTGCACCGCCCGCTTCGTCGTCAACACGGGCCAGCTGCAAATCAAAGCTGACGCGGGTGGGGTTGCCGTAGCGATCGTGCAGGGTGCCGGTTTCGTTGAGGCTTTCAATCACGAACAGTCCAAACACTTCACCATTGCCAGCCACCAAAGCGAAGGACTGCCCGCTGTCGCCCATGGCCCGCAGCTCGGCCAGGCTGGCGTAGTCGCCAATTTGCTCGGGTGCTAGCCAGCCGCTGAGCGAGAAGGTCTCGTCGCCCACGCCCACAAACTGGCGGGCAGGGCGTGCGCCCACACGGCTGTTGCTGGGGTGCCGCCAGGTGTTGCTGCGCTTGAGCTCCTGAAACGCCAGCGTGTCCAGCGAGAAGATGAATTGCCCGAAGGCCATGAGCATGGAGCCCTGCATATCGTTCCCTTGTCTTCAGCTCAGGTCGTGCATGGCGCTGCGGCCACGGCTGGCTTTTTGTCGATCGATGTTTTCAATTTCTGCGCGTACAGCGCGGGCAATGGCCTGTGCGTCCATGCCTGGTGCGGCATAGATTTGAAAGGTGTAGTTGCCACCGGCTGCAGGCGCCGGCGCACTGATGCGCGGGGCAATGCTTGGGCCTGCCCCAATGGGTGCAGTGCCGCCGTCTATGCCCACAGCACCCACTGGTGCAGCCGCTGCACCGGCCATGGCCAGCGCTGCAGCACGCACACCGGCCTGACCTGCGGTGATGCCGTTGGCGGCACCTTCAGAGATCCAGCCTCCAAACTGCGTGAACAGCTTGGAGGGGCTGGCAATGCCCAGCTTTTCTTTGAACCAGGTGGCCGCCGAGCTGGCTGCGCCTACCACCGCGTCTTTGAGTGCAGCCAGCCTGCCAGTAATGCCACCAATGAGCCCGTCAATGATGAAGCCACCAAAGCTGCGGAACTGCTCGGGCACCTGGATACCCAGCGCAGCCAGCGCGGTGGTGAAGGCGTTCCACAAAAGGCCAAAGGGCGAGAAGTTGAGCAGAGCGGCGACCCATGCGCCCACGCCACCATCGAGTAGGTTGCGCACGCCAGAGACAAAGGCGCTCAGTGCGGTGCTGACCATGCT
>ENA-OFCX01000580-OFCX01000580.1-metagenomes-genome-assembly--contig:-NODE-580-length-18040-cov-4.346511_pt1 | contig 18040 bp, 17 predicted proteins | sample MGYA00153384_OFCX01 | MGnify analysis MGYA00153384
GGGAACGCTGGTGGCAGTGGATGCTGGGCGCGCTGGCGCTCTTCACGGTGCTGTACCTGCTGAATCGCTGGCGCATGCGTCCGCGCATGGAGCGGGTCGTCGACGAGACGCCGCTGTCGCGCGCGGACGCAGCATTCGCGCGCCTCGATGCGCGGCGCCTGATCGACGCCGGCGAAGGTGGACGGCATGTGGCCCTGGTCGCCGAAATCGTTCGGCGATACCTGGCCGACGTGGAACCGTCACTCGCGCTGTCGTTGACGAATGCCGAGTTGCTCGCCGTCGCTGCACCGATTGCGGCGATTCCGCAGCGCCAGCTGGTGCTTTTGCTGCAGCAGGTCGATGCAGTGCGTTTCGGCGGCATGCGCATCATCAGCGCGACGGCGCAGCGCGTTGGCGGTATGGCACGCGAGATCGTGCGCGAGATCGAGCGTGCACGCGCGTCCTCGACGACCAGGGCCGCATGATGCTCGCCTCGATCCTGCAGTTCGTGGACGGTGTCGGGATCGCCATCGGAGTGCCTCTGGCGCTGCTGGCGCTGCTCGCGTTGCCGCTGGTGTGGTGGATGCGACGCAAGGCTGCGGTGCATGCGATGCCGTTCGCGGCGCTGGAGGTCGTGGTGCAGGCCGTGCCGCGGCGGAGTCGGGTGCGCCGGTGGATGCTGCGATTGCGGTTGCTCGCACTGGCCAGCTGCGTGCTGGCGCTCGCACACCCGTATGCGCGCGGTGGGGCACGTCGCGAGACGCGTGACGGCATCGACATCATGCTTGCCTTCGACATCTCGAGCTCGATGCTGGCGGAAGACTTCCTGCCGCAGAACCGGCTGGAAGTCGCTCGCACGCAGGTGAAGGAGTTCGTGCGGATGCGCGAATCGGATCGCATCGGCGTGGTGTCGTTCGCCGGCGAGGCACTGACCCAGGTGCCACTGACCGCGGATCATCAGGTGGTGCTTGCGGCCATCGAACAGTTGCAGCCTGGCCAGCTGGATGACGGCACCGCGATCGGTACCGCGATCGCCACCGCCTCCAACCGGCTTCGCTCCGCCAGCGGCACCTCGAAGGTGCTGGTGCTGCTCACCGATGGCGTCAACAACCGTGGACAGGTCGATCCGCGCACGGCGGCGCGCGCGGCGGCAGCGTTCGGGATTCGCGTGTATGCCATCGGCGTCGGAACGGAAGGCATGGCACCGGTGCCGGTAGGCCGCGGCCTGTTCGGGCTGCGGTACGAGACGCAGCGCGTCGAGATCGATGACGCGCTGCTGACCGAGGTGGCCCGTGCCACGGGTGGTCGCTACTTCCGTGCGAAGGATGCCGCAGGGCTGCAGCGCGTGACGCGTGAGATAGACCGGCTGGAACGCACGCCGACGCTCGCGCGCCGCACGTTGCCGCGCTCCGAGTGGTACGTGGTGCCCGGTGCGGTCGCGTTGTGCGCACTGCTGCTCGAGGCGTGGCTGCTCTGGCGTCGGGTGCCGATTCCATGAACACGATTCTGCTGCAATATCTCGAGGTCTTCGCGCGTGTCTGGATGCTGCCGGTCGCGGCGCTGTGCGGTGCGCTGGTGGCCGTGATCACGTGGCAGGTGGACTCGCGCCGCCGCGCTCGACTTGGTGCGCTGGGCGACGTGCCGGTGCTGGAGCGACTGGTGCCGCGTCGCCGCGGGGGACTGCCGCCGCGCGCGCGCGCCGTGCTCCTGGGCGCGGCTGCGATGTGCCTGGGCATCGCGCTCGCGGGACCACGCTGGGGTGAGCGCGCCGAGCGGCGTCGTGACGTCGGCGTGGACATCGCGCTGGTGCTCGACGTGTCGGCCTCCATGTTGGCGACCGACGAAGGGGCGTCGCGCCTGGATCACATGAAGGCCGACGTGCGTCGCCTGCTCTCGACCATGCCGACTGCCCGTGTCGCGCTGATGGTGGTGGCCGGACGCAGTTACCTGCTCACGCCACTCACGCCCGATCACGATGCCCTCGAGCTTTTTCTGGAGGGATTGGATCCGAGCATGGTGAGCCAGGGAGGCACTGCCATCGCGCAGGGCGTGCAGCAGGCCACGCAGCTGCTTGGCGTGAGCGAGGCGGGGGGCGATCGTGCGATGGTCGTGATGAGCGATGGCGAGACGTGGGATGACCAGGGCGAGATTGCCGCGGCCTCGCAGGCGGCGCGAGAGGCGCGCATCGCCGTCGTGACCGTGGGCTACGGTACGACGGCCGGCGCGACGATTCCGCTCGCCGGCGGCGAGGTGAAGCGCGATGAATCGGGGCGGCCTGTGATCACGCGTGCGAATCCGGAGGCCCTTGCCGGCATTGCGCGACTCGCGAATGGTGTGTTCATCGACGGTGCGTCGGCCGACCGGCCTGGTCGGATTCGTGCGGCGCTGCGCCGGCTGCGACAAACCGAGCGTGTGTACAATGCCGGCACCACGCCGATCCAGCGCTACGCCTGGTTCCTCTGGCCCGCATTTGCGCTGCTGCTGCTCGACGCACTGCTTGCAGAGCGCTCGCGCCGGGCGCCGGTCAGCGCCGTCACGGCCGCTGCACTGATCGCGTGCCTCGTGCTGCCGCCGAGCATGCATGCGCAGTTGCCCAATCGTGCGCCCGATGGGATGGCGCTGTTCGCGCAGCGCCGATTCGTGGAGTCGGCTAATGCGTTTCGGAGCAATGCGGAGAATGGTGACCGCTCGTTGCGGACACTCTACAACCTTGGTACCGCACTCCTGCAAGCCGATTCCGTCGCCGCGGCAACGGCGGCACTCGATCGTGTGGTGACCATTGCACCGGACGCGGAGCTGCGGTACCGCGCACTGTTCAATCTTGGCCTTGCCAATCTTCGTCGGGGTCGCCGTGCGACGCAGGCGGAGGCAGGACCATTCCTGGATGCGGCCGTCGCGGCATACAAGCGTGCGCTGCGCACGCGGACCGATGATCCTGATGCGAAGTGGAACCTCGAACTCGCGCTGCGCGATCAGCAGCGCAATCGCACTGGCGGTGGCGGCGGCGCTGGCGGACAGCAGCCGCCGCCACCGGATCCGCCGCCGAGCAAGGGCCAGCAGGAGCTGGACAAGCAGCGTGCCGACGCCGTGCTGAACAGCGCTGCGCGAGACGAACGCGATGTGCAGGCGCGCAAGCAGCGCGATGGTCGCCGTCGTGACATTTCCGGAGTGCGCGACTGGTGAGCATGACACTTGGCCTGCTGCTCCAGATTTCAGTCTCCGTGCAGGTCGCGGACACCGTCGCCGCTCGGGCTGCGGTGCCGTTGGTGCTTCGCGCCACGGCCCCTGGCAACACGGCGCCGCGATTGACTGCACCCTCTGCACCCGGAGCAACGCTGCAGCTGGTGACGGATGTCACGCGCCTGGGCGGCGGCTTCGGGCAGGCCGTCGCAACGCGCGAGACGCGCTACGTGCTGCGCGCCATCGCGCCGGGAACGCTGGTGCTGTCACCAGTCGTGGCAACGCTCGGAACGTCGCAGGCCGTCAGCCCGGCGCGGAGAATCGTGGTGCGACCTCCGCCGACGAACGCGGTGCCGGCGCTCGTCATGCGCGCACCGCTGTCGCGCGGCGTTGCCGTCAATTTTCACTCGCTCGTCACGCCGGAATCGGTGTGGGCCGGCGAGCAGGTCACGTTGCAGGTCGGCGTCTTCATCGATGATGACCTTCGCCAGCGGCTGCAGCGCAATCCCGAGTACGTCGCACCATCCGTGGACGGCGCCGTCGCGTACGACCTGCCGGTCGTGAACGATGCGCTGCCGAGCCGCGAAGTGAGCGGCGCGACGTACCGGCCATTCATCTTCGCACGGGCGCTGTTTCCGCTGCGTGCGGGCACACTCGTCATTCCGCAGGCGCGGCTCGCCTACACGCTGGGCACCGCAGGCACGATGTTCGGCAGGCAGGAACGACAGACGGCAAACACACCCGTGCGATCGGTGATTGTGCGCGAGCTGCCGAGCCAGGGACGGCCGGCGTCGTTCGGCGGCGCCGTCGGCGTGTATGATGTGCGCGCCCGCGTCGAGCGCGGCACGGGTCGGGTCGGCGATGCCGTGCAGCTGACGATCGATGTCGTAGGTGCGGGCAACGTGAAGATGCTTCCGCCACCTGTGATCAGCATTCCCGACGTCACGGTCAGTCCGGCGGGCGAGTCCATCAGCGTGGACACCAGCGACCTGTTGGTGCGCGGCAGCAAGACGTTCCGCTTCCTGCTCACGCCGCGAAGGGATGGCGACGTCCCGCTGGGAGCCGTGCGGTACGGAGTCTTCAATCCCGTGCGCGGTACCTACGAGGAGCGGCTCGTTCCACTTGGAGCCCTGCGTGTCGCACCGGGCACGATCATCGCCGAGGCAGCGGATGACCGCACCATCGCCGCAGTGCCGCTGCAGGCATGGCGCGTCGAGCCTGTCGCGGACATCACGGAGCAGTTGTGGTTTCGGCTGCTGATCGTGGCACTGGGCATACCGTGGCTCGCGCTCGTCGTGCGACGCGCCTGGTATTCGATACCGCATGCGTCATCGCGCGACCGTCGGGCCACGACGCGAGCTGTTGCGCCACGCTCGATCACTGACGCTGCCGGAGTGCGACGCACGTTTGTGCAGGGACTGCTGCCGATGGCTCAACTGCGCAGTGACGAGCCGTTTGCGGCCGGCGACATCGTGCAGCGCCTGCGACGCGCCGGTGCAACGACGACGACCGCGGAGGCCGCCGGTGCGCTGTTGCAGCGGCTGGACATGCTGACGTTCGGCCAGGCCGACCGAAACGATGCCGCGGTGCTCACGGCACTGGCCGGCGAGGCGTCGGCCGTGACTGCACAGCTTCGCACCGAAATGTCATTGCCTGCGCTGGAGCGCCTGAAGGCGACGGCTCGTGCGATCGCCCTGTTTCTCGTCGCAGCACAGGTCACGCACGCGCAGCCGGCAGACTTCAAGCGCGGCGAGTCGCTGTATGCGCGGCAGCGTTTCACCGAGGCGGCGGCCGCGTTTGCAACCGTGGCCGCGAGGCAGCCGCAGAGTGCCGTCACGTGGGCGAACCTTGGCGCGGCGCACTGGATGCGCGCCGATACCGCTGGTGCGATCATCGCCTGGCAGCGCAGCGCGCGACTTGCTCCGCGGCTGACCTCGGCCCGCACATTGCTCGCCGAACACGCGCCGCCGTCCAGTCTCGGTGCCGTGATCGTACCCATCTCCACGAACGAGGCGTGGATGGCACTGCTGCTGGTGACCGTGGTCGTTTCGCTGGCGGGTGCGATATGGCGCTGGCGCCACAAGGCCATCGGCAACGCGCCGCTCCTGGCAGCGCTTTTGGTCATCGGTGCCGGCGCCACGCTGGTGTTGCTCGCCGAACGTTCGCACGATGGCGATCACTACATCGTGGTCCGTCGGGATGTGGCACTGCGCACGGACCCGGTGCTGGCCGGCGAGGCACGCTCGCGGGCGCGCGCCGGCGAGATCGCGACCCGCGACTCGGTCGCCGATCGATGGTCGCACCTGACGCTCGATGCCGGGCGCAGTGGCTGGGTGGAGAGCGACGCCGTGCGCTCGCTGGCGCTGGACGACGCGCGCGACGTGGCGCTCGCCGAAGCGCGCATCGCCAGTCCGTCGCCGCTCCCGTAGCTTTGCCGCATGTCGCGCATTGCCGTTCTCGCCTCCGCCGTCGCTGACCAGATCGCCGCCGGCGAGGTGGTCGAGCGACCGTCGTCCATCGTCAAGGAACTGATCGAGAACGCACTCGACGCCGGTGCCACAGAAATCGGCGTCGAGTGCGAGGATGGAGGACGTGGGCTGATCCGCATCCGTGACAACGGCGTCGGCATGTCGGAGCCGGAAGCCGTACTCGCGCTGGCACGTCACGCGACCTCCAAGATCCGCTCTGCCAACGACCTGGTTGGCGTCGCGACCTTCGGGTTCCGCGGCGAAGCCCTGCCTGCGATGGCATCGGTGTCGCTGCTGACGCTCGAGACGTCGGAGCAGGATGGTGCCGGTACACGGGTTACCGTCGCGCAGGGCGTGCGGCAGCAGGTGGAGCCGATCGCGCGTCGTCGCGGCACCACGATCACGGTCACGGAACTCTTTCACGCCGTGCCGGCGCGGCGCAAGTTCCTGAAGAGTGCACGCGGCGAATGGCGCGCGATCTCCGACATGCTCGATACGATCGCGCTGGTGCGCCGCGACGTGCGGTTGACGGCGACGCATGACGGCAAAACGATGTTCACGGCGGTGCCGGCGCGCACGTGGCGCGAGCGGCTCGCGAGCGTGTGGCCAGGCGTGACGGCGCAGACCATGATCGATGTCGACGATGTGCAGGGGCCCGTGCACGTCCGCGGGCTGGTGGAGCAGCCGGCAAACGTGGGGCTGGGTTCGCGGCGGGTGTTCCTGATGGTGAATGGTCGCGCGATCCGCGACGTGGGCCTCGTGCGTGCGGCCGAGGCGGCGTATCACTCCACGATTCCCTCGGGTGCGCGCCCATCGCTCGCACTCGACATTCGCGTGCCGGGCGATGCGGTCGACGTGAACGTGCATCCGGCGAAGGCGGAGGTGCGTTTCCATGACCGCTGGGCGATCGAGCGCGTCGTCGAAGCAGTCGTGCGACGTGCGCTCGGCGTTGCGGCCGCCGCGCCGATGTTTGGTGCACGCTTCGGTGCCGCGCGCACCTGGTCGCCGGGAGGCAGCGTCGCCGATGTCAGCCTGCTGCGCGCGGCACCGCAGCACTCGCCGCTGTTTCCGTCGGGCGACCTGACGTCATTCGAGGTCGCGGGCGACACGGCGGTCACTGATGCGCATGCCGACACATCGCAGTCCGCGATGCAGCCTGTTGGCCACGCCGCCCATGTCTCGTCTGCGCCGGCGGCCGACGTGATCGAGGTGCCGTCGCTGCTCCAGCTGCGGCGCACCTACCTGCTCTTCGAGCGTGATGACGGCGTGGTGCTCATCGACCAGCACTCGGCGCACGAACGCGTGCTGTACGAGCGGCTGATGACGAAGCTGACCGGCGGCGACGCGATCGTGCAGACGCTGCTGTTTCCGCTCACGCTGCACCTGAGCCCCGCCGAGGCGGATGCGTTCGAGGCGCATCGCGATGCATTCGTCGCCCTCGGATTCGGCATCGAGGGATTTGGTGGACAGACGCTGGTGGTGCAGAGCGTGCCGATGCCGCATCATCGCTTCGACGCCGAGCGTGCACTGCGCGAGACACTCGCCTCGCTGGCCGGCGATCGCATCGCCAGTACGGCGGCGCGGCATGAGCGACTGGCGATGACCGTCGCGTGCAAGGCTGCGATCAAGGCCGGCGATGTGCTCTCGCTGGCAGAGATGCGTGCGCTGTACACCGACCTGGCGCGCACTACGCTGCCGGCGCACGATGTACATGGCCGGCAGACCATCGTGCAGCTCGGATGGGACGAGTTGGAGCGGCGGTTCGGGCGTGCGTGATGTCGCCGTGATCTGCGGTCCCACGGCCGCCGGCAAGTCCGCGCTCGCGATGGCGCTCGCGCAGCGCACGGGGGCGATGCTGATCAGCGCCGACTCGCGACAGGTTTATCGTGGTTTCGACATCGGCACCGCAAAGCCGTCGATCATTGATCAATCAGCGGTCGTGCACCGCGGGATCGACGTCATCGACCCAACCGAGCGTTACTCTGCGGCCGACTGGTCGGCCAATGCGCTGCAGTGGATGTCGGACGCGGATGCGAGCGGGCAGCCTGTGATCGTGGTCGGAGGGACCGGGTTCTACCTGCGCGCGCTGGATTCGCCGCTGTTCGAGTCACCGCCTATGGACCCCGAGGAACGTCGCGCGGTGCTGCTCGAGCTCGAGGATTTCACAACTGACGAACTGCGCCGACGGTGCGCCGCGGTGGATCCGGCACGGGCGGCGCTCGGGCGCACGCAGCTGCTCCGCGCCCTCGAGACCTTCATGCTGACCGGTCGTCCGCTGAGTGCGTGGCTGGTGGAGAATGCCCGTCCGGCGCTGGTGCAGGCGCGTTACCTGCTGGTCGATCCGGGTGTCGTGCTGCGCGACCGGATTGCAGGACGCGTGGCGCAGATGCTGTCCCGGGGCTGGGAGGCCGAGGTGGCGCAGCTCGAGGCGGTGGTGCCACGCACCGCACCGGCCTGGAATGCATGCGGTTACGCCATGCTGCGCGCCGCGATGGCAGGCGAGGTATCGCGCCGCGCGGCGATCGAGCGTACGATCATCGACACGCGGCAGTATGCCAAGCGTCAGCGCACCTGGTTCCGGCACCAGCTGCCGGCAGCTCGCGTGACACTGCTGGATCCCACGTCGCCTGATGCGCTGTCAGGCGCGGCGGCGTGGCTTGGAATCGCCTCATTGTCGGAGCACCTGTGAAGATCGGCATCACCTGTTATCCCACGTATGGCGGCTCAGGCGCGATGGCGACCGAGTTGGGCATCGCGCTGGCTGCGCGTGGGCACGAAATCCACTTCATCACCTACGCGCAGCCCTTCCGGTTGCCGGCGTTCCTGCCGCGCGTGTTCTTCCATGAAGTGGATGTCGGCCGCTACCCCCTGTTCGAGTATCCGCCGTACGACCTGGCACTGGCCGTGCGCATGCACGAAGTGGTGCGCAGCGCGAAGCTCGACGTGCTGCACTGCCACTATGCCATTCCGCATGCGACCAGCGCCTGGATCGCGCGCGAGATGCTGCGCGAGACGGGCGACGACGTCGCCGTCGTCACGACGTTGCACGGCACGGACATCACGATCGTCGGACAGGATCCGTCGTACTGGGCCATCACGAAGTTTTCCATCGAGAAGTCGGACCGCATCACCGCCGTCTCCGAGCACCTGCAGCGTGAGACGGTCAACGCGTTCGGGTGCACCGGATGTTCGGTGGAGGTCATCCACAACTTCATCGATCCGGTGGTCTACGATCGTGCACGGTATCCGGGCGCGCTCGAGGGTCTCGTCGCCTCGCCCGGCAAGGTGCTGATGCACATCAGCAACTTTCGCGCGGTCAAGCGCACAGTCGACGTCGTCCGCATCTTCGCGCAGGTCGTGCAGGCAGTACCGGCCACGCTGGTGATGGTCGGTGATGGACCCGATCGCGGCCTCGCACAGGAAGAGGCGCGACAGCTCGGCGTCGCCGACCGTGTGCAGTTCCTGGGACGCATCGACAATGTCGCACCGCTGCTCGCAAGCGCGGACCTGTTCCTGCTGCCGTCGGACAACGAGTCCTTCGGCCTCTCGGCGCTCGAGGCGCTTGCCTGCGGCGTGCCGGTGGTTGCGTCGAGTGCTGGTGGCATTCCCGAAGTGATCAGGGACGGGATCACCGGTGCGCTGCGCGCGGTCGGTGACGTCGACGGCATGGCGTCGGCTGCAATCGCAATCGTGTCAGATGACGAGGTATGGGCGCGCATGAGCAGGGCCGCGGCCGCGGATGCGCGCGAGCGGTTCAGCGAGGAGCGCATCATCGGCCAGTACGAGGCGACCTACGAAGATGCGCTGGCAGTCGCCGCCTCACGACGTCGTGCTGGCACTTTCGCCATGCCGCCGGTTGCCCCCGCTGCACGGTAATCCCTTCGTGATGGCACGGCTCGTCGTGCGCATCCGCCAAGTCCTCCGTCCTGTCCTCCGTCCCGCCTCATGAACGTCCTGCATGCGCTCGTCCTGGGAATCGTCCAGGGACTCGCTGAATTCCTGCCCATCAGTTCCTCCGCGCATCTGAGCCTCGTGCCGTACATCTTCGGCTGGGAAGATCCGGGTTTGGCATTCGATGTCGCACTGCACCTCGGCACGCTGGCGGCCGTGCTCTGGTATTTTCGTCTCGAATGGATCGCGCTGGCACGCGCGGGTTTCGAAATTCTCGTCACTCGGAAGATCGAAACCGACGAGCAGCGCCGTGCACTGTTCATCGTCATCGCAACCATCCCGGGCGCGATTGGCGGGCTGCTGCTGCAGAAGTACGCCGAGACGATCTTTCGCGACCCGACGCTCACCGCAGTTGCGCTGATCGTGCTGGGCACGCTGCTCTGGGCCGCCGACCGCTTCGCGAAGCAGGACCGACAGCTGACGAACTTCCGCTGGACTGATGCATTGCTGATTGGCATGGCACAGGTCTTCGCGCTGATTCCCGGCGTCTCGCGGTCCGGATCCACCATGACCGCCGGCCGCGCGCTTGGCTTCGATCGCACCAGCGCTGCGACATTCAGCTTCCTGATGTCGATGCCGATCACGGCGGCCGCCGCAGTCATCAAGGTGCCTGAGGCGCTGCGCGAGGGCGTCACGGTGCCGATCGTTGTCGGCATCCTTGCGTCGGGCATCAGTGGATGGCTCGCCATCTCGGTGCTGCTGCGGTACGTCTCCAGCAAGAGCTTCGGCGTGTTCGCGCTGTACCGCTGGGTGCTGGGACTGGCGGTGCTGGCGCTGATCTACTCACGCCAGGCCTGATGACCATCGACGGCCTGTCGCTGCCGATGTACGATGGCATCGCGAGCGACACGCTGCGTGCCGACGCAGGGGCCGCCGATCTGTTCGTGCTCGACGAATGCGTCAGCACGATGGACATCGCACATGCCCGGGCCGCGGATGGTGCGCCGCACGGGCTTGTGGTCGTCGCCGGGGAACAGCGTGCCGGACGCGGACGAAGCGGGAAGACGTGGGTGTCCGCGCGAGGTCGTGGTGTCTGGACGAGCATTCTGCTTCGACCCGCCGTCGCAGCGACGCCAGGCGTGCTGTCACTGCGCATCGGGGTGGAGCTGGCCGAGCGTCTGGAACGTCGCAGCGGGAAGTGGCTGACGCTCAAGTGGCCGAATGATGTTTTCCACGTCGGATCGAAGCTCGCCGGCATATTGATCGAGGCGCGGTGGCGGGGAGCGGTGCTGGAGTGGATCGTGGTCGGCGTCGGCGTGAACATCCTTGCGGCCACGACGGACGTGACATCGACGGGGCTCGGCGTCGCATGCACGCGTGCGGCAGTGCTCGTGGATGTGGTCCGCGCAGTGCTGGCTGCCGCTGAACGCACCGGCGAGCTCGATGCCGACGAGCTGGCCCGCTACGCCGCGCGCGATCATGCGCGTGGTCGCGTCGTCACCGCGCCGCATGCCGGCGTGGTGCAGGGAATCACGTCCACCGGCGGCGTGGTGATTCGCACGGCCGGTGGTGACGAAGTGATCGTCGCAGGTTCACTCGTGTTCCGCGACGACGCGGAGGAGCAGGCACATGCTGCTGGTGTGTGACGTCGGCAACACCGAGACCACGATCGGCGTCGCATGCGATGGCGAGATCGCGTCGCATTGGCGCGTGATCACAGGCGTCTCCCGCACACCGCACGAACATGCGCTGCTGCTGCGCGGGTTGCTGGAACTGGGGCACGTGTCGTACCGCGCGGTATCGGCGGCCATCGTGGCGTCCGTCGTCCCGGGTGTGACGTCGCAGCTCGTCGACGGCATCCGGCATGCCTTCGGGGTGCAGGCGATGGTCATCGACGCCAGCAGTCCGCTGCCGATCACGCTGGATGTCGAGGAGCCGCAGACCGTGGGTGCCGATCGCATCATCAACACGCTGGCCGCCAGCCGCATCTACGAGCGCGATTGCATCGTCGTGGACCTCGGCACCGCCACGACCTACGACTGCATCACGCGTGACGCCGTGTTTCTGGGCGGCGTCATCGCGCCTGGCGTGCTCACATCGCTCGAGACGCTGACACGTCGCACCTCGAAGCTGCCGGCGACGGAGCTGCGCGCGCCGGTGCAGGTGCTTGGCCGCCGCACCGAAGAATGCATCCGCTCCGGCGTGGTATACGGGGCCGTGGACGCGATCACGGGCATCGTGGGACGCCTGCAAGCCGAATGGCCGACGGATCGCGTGCCGTTGGTGATCGGGACAGGCGGACTGGCCGCAATGTTGGCGCCATTCTGCCCGACGCTGGAAATCGTGGACGCCGACCTGACGCTGCGAGGCCTGCGGATTGCGCACGAGCTGCTCTCGATCCGTCTTGCGGACTGAGCGGGTAGGGCGTGGCCCCTTGGTGCGGCGTGGATTACAAGTCGTTGCAACACAAGCACTTGTCGAAAATTTCGGAAGCCATGTGCCCTTCGTATCGTCACGCTTGACGCACTTGGCGCGGCGACTAGCTTACGGCCGTTAGCAGTCACGTGGTTCGAGTGCTAACAATGCGCGCGTGTACTGGTTCGCGCGCTCACATATGTCACACGTCAGGTCTGGAGGAAGGACGATGACCACCAACAGTGCCATCGGCGCCAAGGTCACCCCGTTGGCCGATCGCGTTGTCGTGAAGCCGCTCGAAGAAGCCGAGCAGATGCGCGGCGGGCTGTATATCCCGGACACCGCCAAGGAAAAGCCCCAGCAGGGCGAGATCGTGGCCGTCGGTCCCGGCAAGTACGAAGACGGAAAGCTTGTCCCGATGACCGTGAAGGTCGGTGACCGTGTGCTGTACGGCAAGTACAGCGGCACTGAAGTCACGATCGAGGCCGAGAACGTGCTGATTCTCCGCGAGTCGGATGTACTCGCGGTCCTCGCCTGATCACTTTCGAGGATTAACAGATGGCTGCCAAGGAACTGCATTTCAACGTTGACGCACGCGCAGCGCTCAAGCGCGGCGTCGATCAGCTGGCTGACGCCGTGAAGGTGACGCTCGGCCCCAAGGGTCGCAACGTCGTCATCGACAAGAAGTTCGGCGCACCGACCGTCACCAAGGACGGCGTTACCGTTGCGAAGGAAATCGAGCTGTCCGATCCGCTCGAGAACATGGGCGCGCAGATGGTGAAGGAAGTCGCGACCAAGACCAGCGACAATGCCGGCGACGGCACCACGACGGCTACCGTCCTGGCGCAGGCGATCTTTCGCGAAGGCCTGAAGAACGTGACGGCCGGCGTGAACCCGATGGCCCTGAAGCGCGGCATCGACAAGGCCGTGACGCAGATCGTCGAAGAACTGAAGCGTATTTCCGTGCCGACCAACGGCAAGAAGGAAATCGCGCAGGTTGCCTCGATTTCGGCGAACAACGACAAGGAAATCGGCGACCTGATCGCTGATGCGATGGAGAAGGTCGGCAAGGACGGCGTCATCACGGTTGAAGAGGCCAAGGGTCTCGAGACGACGCTGGAGACGGTTGACGGCATGCAGTTCGATCGCGGCTACGTCTCGCCGTACTTCGTCACCGATCCGGAGAAGATGGAGGTCGTCCTCGAGGATTGCTTCATCCTGATCCACGACAAGAAGATCAGCGCGATGAAGGAACTGCTCCCGGTGCTCGAGAAGGTTGCCCAGACGGGCAAGCCGCTCATGATCATCGCCGAGGACATCGAAGGTGAGGCGCTTGCCACGCTGGTCGTGAACAAGCTCCGCGGCACGCTGAAGATCGCCGCCGTGAAGGCGCCGGGCTTCGGTGATCGTCGCAAGGCCATGTTGCAGGACATCGCCGTGCTGACCGCCGGCAATGTCATCAGCGACGAAGTGGGCTTCAAGCTCGAGAACGCAACGCTGGCCGACCTGGGCAAGGCGAAGCGCATCGTGGTCGACAAGGACAACACGACGATCATCGACGGCGCTGGCGATCATGACCAGATCAAGGGCCGCGAGAAGGAAATCCGCGCTGCGATCGAGAAGAGCACCTCCGATTACGACAAGGAAAAGCTCCAGGAGCGTCTGGCGAAGCTCTCGGGTGGCGTGGCCGTCGTGAATGTCGGCGCCGCAACGGAAGCCGAGATGAAGGAGAAGAAGGCCCGTGTCGAAGACGCACTGCACGCCACGCGCGCGGCAGTCGAGGAAGGCATCGTGCCCGGCGGCGGTGTCGCCCTCATCCGCGCCCAGAGGGCGCTGGTGAACTTCAAGCTCGAGGATGCGGAAGAGAACATCGGTGTCGCGATCATCCGTCGCGCCATCGAAGAGCCGATCCGCATGATCGTCCAGAACGCCGGTGGTGAAGGTTCCATCGTCGTCGAGAAGGTGAAGGCCGCCGAGTCGAACACGTTCGGCTACAACGCCCTCACGGACACGTACGAGGACCTCGTGCAGGCCGGCGTCATCGACCCGACGAAGGTCACCCGGACCGCACTGCAGAATGCAGCGTCGATCTCCGGCCTCCTCCTCACGACCGAAGCGCTGATCGTCGAGAAGAAGGAACATTCCCCCGCTCCGGCCGGTGGTGGCGGCGGCGGCGGTATGGGCGGCATGTACTAGTCGTCCGCGCTCGCGCAGTGACAACGGGGCCGTGCATCACGCGATGCACGGCCCCGTTCGCGTCAGCCATGTCGGTGTGACGCATTGCAGGCGTCGCCTGCTGCACACCCTGCCATGACTTGGCCGCAGTTCAGGCCATCAACGCCACGATTCTCGCCAGGTCGTCGGCCAGCTGCTGCAACGCCGGCACCGAAGTCGCTGCGAGGCCGCGTGGTACGGCGGCCAATGCAACCGTGTGCGTGCGCAGCATCTCCACATCGCGCGGCGTCACCCAGAATTCGCTCCAGTCGTCGGCACCCTGATCTTCCGCGAACGAGGCGAGGTGATCAGCGAGGGTCGCAAGATCGAACAGCGCGCCACGTTCCAGCTCGGTGCCGGCGCCCTGCCGGCCAGCTCCGTGACCGCGCAGCACACGCGCCGCATCGCGCAGCGCAGTCAGGCCGGCGAGCATCCGCTGCTGACGATTCTGTGGCATGCCGATGCGCGCCGCAGATGCGTTCACGATTGCCGTGCCGTGAAGTCATGAATCGCGCCCAGGCATGCGCGCATGGACTCCGTCAACTGGACCTTGCGACGCGCCATCACGCGCTCGGCCGTCTGCAGGAAGCGCGTGCGATCATATCGCTCGCCACGCGAACCCCACGCGAATGCCGGCAGCACATTCGGCACCACGTCGTCACTGATCACGTTCGCTCCCGCGCCAACGAAACTGCCCGTCGTGAGTCGCGTGAGAATACCTGTCTTTGCGTGATCGCCGAGCAACGTTCCCAAAAACTGCAGCCCGGTTTGCGCACCGGCGAAACTCACCGGGCCATACGTGTTCTTCAGGTTCGACGTGACCGTGCCCGCACCAAAATTTGTCCAGCGTCCCATGTACGTATGGCCCACGAACCCGTCATGTCCCTTGTTTGCGTGGCCGCAGACGATCGTCGTGGACACCTCGCCGCCGACCTTGCAGTGATCACCGATGGACACGGTGTGCCCGCTGCCGGCCATCCAGTGCGAGTGTGGCCCGAGCACGAAGGGACCAGTGAGGCGTGAGAAGCTGCGCACCACGGCATGCTCCTCGATCACGATCGAACCCTGCGTCGCGTCGAACACGACGAACGGCTCGATCACGGCGCTGGCCGCGATGCTCACCGGATGATCGCCCATCACTCGGACATCGGCAGGCATGTCCTGCGTCACTCGTGCTGCCGCGATCAGTGCCGCATCTGCGCCGAGCATCGCGCTCAGGTGGCCGATCAGGTCCCACGGCCGCGCAAGCAGCCAGCCTGCCACATCTGTCGCGCGATTTCCTGCCACGATGCCGACGTCGCGCAGCTCGCGCACCGTGCATGCGGCATTCAGTACTGCGGCGACCGCATGTCCTCCATGCATCCACGTGTCGATGCCAGTCGATTCCGTGCGTACGAGCGACGGCGCGAAGTGGCTGAGCGCGACGATGGTGCCCGGCTCCAGCACCGCGTCATCCTGCAGCACCGGCGCGGATCCAGGCTCCTCGAAACCGTGTAGCCGCGCCGCGGCGATCACGCCCGTCACGCTGCTGCCCAGCGCTGCAGACCAGCGTTCACGGATCAGTCGTGCACCCGCTCGTACTTCGGCCAACGGCCGCGCGGTGGTGATGGGCGCGAGCGCATCGTCGTCTGTCATGCCAACGGCATGGTCGAGCAGGACGACCGGACTCACCCGCGATCCGCGAGTCGCGCAGGCAACGTGTCAATCAGCGTCTTGAGGTCTGCCGCATGTTCCAGCGTCGTCACGACCGTGAGGCCGTCGACCGCAACCACCACGAGGTCCGACACGCCATACAGCACCACGCTCGGCCCCTCGGCATGCACCACGTTGCCCGAGGCCATCACCGGTATCACGTCGCCATGCAGTGCGTTCGAGGCCGCATCCCCCGGTCTGACACGGCGGAGCGCGGCCCACGTGCCGACATCGTCCCAGCCAAATGCGCCCGGCACCACGTACACGCGATCGCTGCGTTCCAGCACGCCCACATCCACACTGATCGATTGCACGGCGCCGAAGAAGCCCTCCAGTGTCACCTGGTCGTTCGCACGCGAAACTTCGGGACAATGTGTCTGCACTTCCTGCAGGAACCGCGCGGCGCGCCAGACGAAAATGCCGGAGTTCCAGAGGCAGCCGTTGGCAATCAGTTCGCGCGCGCGCACGCGGTCGGGCTTTTCGAGGAATCGTGCAACGCGATACGCGACCTGCCCGATGCGCTCGCCGGGCTCGATATAACCGAAGCCGGGATCGGGCCGCGTCGGCGTCACGCCGACAGTCACCAGTACATCGTTGGCCTCGGCAACATTGGCAGCGCGGAGCAGCGCCGTGCGGAACCCTTCGGGATCGCCGATTGCCCAGTCGGCATGCACCGACAGCATAAGCGCGTCGGGGTCGCGCGATTCGATGATGCGCGACGCCCACGCCAGCGCCGCGAGGCTCGCAGATGATGTTCTGCTCCGGCACCTCAGGCAGCATCGTGGCAATCGCCGGTCGCAGCGTGGCATTCGTCAGGATCAGCATGCGCTCACCGGGCACCAGCGGCAGGAGCCGGTCCACGGCATCGCGGAGCATGGGCTGTCCTGTCACCAGCGGGAGCAGCTGCTTCGGCAGGGCGGGCGTGCTGATGGGCCAGAATCTTGACCCGACGCCACCGGCGAGAATGACGGTCCAGAGTGACATGAATGTGTGTGTGAGAGAAGCCGTGTCCGGAGAGACGTCACCAGCACCCGACAGGTCGCAGGTCAGTTGATCGGGCCAGCAGGACAGGCCAGCGACATCAGCCCGGCGAAATCACGCCAGCGAGCCGATGTGCTGTCGCAGGCGGCGCACCTCGCCGATCAGTGGCGGCAGGGCAGCCGTTGGTCTCGCGAGGACGACGAGGAGCGCGTCCTCGCTCATTGCCGAGATGATGGCGATGGTGCCCGGGAACTCGAGGATAGCGGTCTGCAGCTGGCCGGCACGCGCCGCCTTCCCAAGGGCATCGGCGGCCGCGAACACCGCCGGCGAGTGCGCGGCCACCTGTTCGCCGTCCAGATACGACACCGTGTCACCGTCCACGAGCAGTCCATCCCGACCCAGCACGATGGCTGCTTCGACGCCGTCGTGGCTGCGAACGGCGTCGACCAGATCACGGATACTTGCCATCGGTGCAGTGTAGTGAGGGAAATTTGCCAACCATCGATGGCACAATCGCTTGAAGAGCTTCGACCGGTCCGGTATTCTACCCGTCGAATCCTGCTGTGTCACCCCGCATCCACCGTTGCATGCCCCGTGTCTTCCGCGCGACGTCATTCCTGGCGCTGACGCTCTGCGCCTTTGCCGCCGCCGCCTGCGGAGACCCGTTCACCATCAAGGCGCCGTTCCAGACGGTCACCGACAGCTTCGCGATCAGGACGCTCACAGGCACGCCCGCATCGGCACGCGCCTTGTGGCGGATCGGCTCGTTCACGCGCTATCGCCTGGATTCGATTGGCCTGCAGTTCGATCTTGGTTTTGATCTCGACGGCGCCGGACGCATCACGGTGTATCCTGCGCGCACCATCGCCACGCCGCCACCGGGCACGATTGCAGCGCCGCCGCTGGTGGCACTGGCCGCCGGCACGGGGACATATGCCGCAGCGGACCGCGCGCCGGAGTCGGGTTTTCGTGCCGACACCGCGCTGGTGATCACAAGGGGACAGGTCGTGTTCGTGCGGAGCTCGTCGGACTTTTGCGTCAACCAGACCACCGGTGGCACGCTGCTGTATGCCAAGTTCGTCGTCGACAGCGTCAATCCCGGCTCGCGTGAATTGTTCGTCCGCGCGACCATTCAGCCGAGCTGCAATTTCCGGTCGTTTGCGACCGGGATCCCGACATTCTGATCCATGCATGATCTCCGGCTCGTTCGCGAGCAGATG
>ENA-OFCX01000582-OFCX01000582.1-metagenomes-genome-assembly--contig:-NODE-582-length-17964-cov-2.698252_pt1 | contig 17964 bp, 17 predicted proteins | sample MGYA00153384_OFCX01 | MGnify analysis MGYA00153384
GCGCCCGCCACAAAAAAGTCTTAGCCCTTGCAAAAGGTTTCCGTGGTCGCCGCGGCAATGTCTTCAGGGTCGCCAAAGAAGCGGTCATGAAGGCTGGGCAATATGCCTACCGTGACCGCCGTACCAAAAAACGTGTTTTCCGCCGCCTGTGGATCACACGTATCAACGCCGCCAGCCGCGCATGCGGCTTGACGTACAGTCAGTTTGCTAATGGCCTTCGCAAAGCCGGCATCGAGATTGACCGCAAAGTCTTGTCCGATATGGCGATTCACGACAGTGCCGCTTTTGGTGCCATCGTGGATCAAGTCAAGGCTAAACTGGCTGCTATTTAATTAGTAGCTGCTTGCGCCGATAAATAAAGAGCCAGAGCTTGAAAAGGCTCTGGCTTTTTGTTTTATACGGCTTAATTTGTAGGAATGGGTTTGTTTGAATGACTGATCTGGAAACGATTGTTCTTGAGGCCAAAGCCGCGTTCGCCGCAGCCGCCTTGCCTGCTGACCTGGAAAACGCCAAGGCGCTTTTTTTGGGCAAAACGGGCCGCATCACTGAGCTGATGAAGGGCATGGCACAGCTGACTGTGGACGAGAAAAAGTCACGCGGCGCAGCTGTCAATTTGGCCAAACAAGCGATTGAATCGGCGCTCAGTGAACGCCGCCAGGCATTGGCGGATGCCGAGCTTGAAAAGCAGCTTAAAGCTGAAGCGTTGGATGTGAGCCTGCCTGGTCGCCAGCGAATACAAGGTGGCCTGCACCCAGTGTCGTTAACGCTGGAGCGTATCGAGGCGATATTTGGCTCCATGGGTTTTGATGTGGCCCAAGGCCCAGAGATTGAAACCGACTGGTTCAACTTCACCGCGCTCAATACGCCTGAAGACCATCCTGCAAGGTCGATGCACGACACCTTTTACGTTGAAGGCGGCACTGAAGCCGCGCCTAACCTGTTGCGCACCCATACCAGCCCGATGCAGATTCGCTATGCGGTACAACACGTTAAAAAGCACCGTGCCCTCATCGACAGCGGCGGCACGATGCCTGAGATTCGCGTCATCGCGCCGGGCCGAACCTATCGCGTTGACAGCGACGCTACGCATTCGCCCATGTTTCATCAATGCGAAGGCTTGTGGATTGGCGAGAACGTGAGTTTTAAAGACTTGAAGTTTGTTTTTACTGATTTTTGCCGCACTTTTTTTGAGAGTGACGACCTGGTGCTGCGTTTCAGGCCCAGCTTTTTTCCTTTCACTGAGCCCAGCGCTGAGATTGATATTCAATTCCAGACAGGCCCGCTGGCTGGCAAGTGGTTAGAAGTAGCCGGCTCTGGCCAAGTGCACCCGAATGTGGTGCGCAACATGGGTCTGGATGCTGAAAAGTACATTGGTTTTGCCTTTGGCATGGGGCCTGACAGGCTGACCATGCTGCGTTACGGCGTGAATGACCTGCGCTTGTTTTTTGATGGCGATATTCGCTTTTTATCGCAATTTCAAAACTGAACATTCATAAGCCGAACACCTAAGGTATTTCATGCAATTCCCTGAATCCTGGTTGCGCGAATTTTGCAACCCACCACTGACCACCCAGCAACTGGCCGACACTTTGACCATGGCGGGTCTGGAGGTTGAAGAGCTGGACCCGGTCGCACCTGCTTTCACTGGCATTGTGGTGGGCGAAATCAAAGAAGCCGTGCAACACCCTGACGCTGACCGTCTGCGTGTGTGTCAGGTGGATGTGGGTGCCCCTGAATTGCTGAGCATTGTCTGTGGTGCACCCAATGCGCGTGTGGGCATCAAGATCCCTTGCGCCACGGTGGGTGCTGAGCTGCCACCGGGCCCCGATGGCAAACCCTTCAAGATCAAAATCGGCAAGCTGCGCGGCGTGCCCAGCTACGGCATGTTGTGCTCGGCCAAAGAGCTGGGTATTGCCGAAGACACTGGCGGCCTGCTGGAGCTGCCTGCCGATGCGCCTTTGGGTCAGGATATTCGCGCATACCTGAATCTGGATGACACCTTGTTCACCCTCAAGCTCACGCCCAATTTGGCGCACTGCCTGAGCGTGTACGGCATTGCCCGTGAAGTGTCGGCCCTGACAGGTGCACCGCTGAAGGCGATGGACTACCCGCAGGTGCCGGTGGCTTCGCAGGAGACGTTGCCTGTAAAAATTGAGGCACCTGATCTGTGTGGCCGTTTCTCGGGCCGCATTGTGCGCAATGTGAACACGCAGGTGAAGACGCCCCAGTGGATGGTTGACCGTCTGGCACGCTGCGGCCAGCGTACGGTGTCGCCACTGGTGGATATTTCCAACTACGTGATGTTTGAGCTGGGCCGCCCCAGCCACATTTTCGATCTGGACAAGATCCACGGTGGTTTGAATGTGCGCTGGGCCCATGTGGGCGAGACGCTCAAGCTGCTCAATGGTAATACGGTGCAGTTTGACGACTTCATCAAGGTTGGTGTGATTGCCGATGACCAGGCGGTCGAGTCACTGGCAGGCATCATGGGTGGCGATGCCACGGCGGTGTCTGATGACACCCAGCACATTTATATCGAAGCCGCGTTCTGGTTCCCCAAGGCGGTGGCTGGCCGCTCGCGCCACTTCAACTTCTCCACCGATGCGGGTCACCGCTTTGAGCGTGGCGTGGACCCTGAATTCACGGTCGAGCACATTGAGCGCATTACGCAGCTGGTGCTGGAAATCTGCGGCACTGCAGACACGCAAGTGTGTGCCATGGATGACCACAAGCCGAATATGCCCGCAGCCAAGCCCGTGCAATTGCGCGTGGCGCGTGCCGCCAAAGTGATTGGCATGCCCGTGACCCAGCAGCAGTGCCTGGATGCCTTGAATGGCCTGGGCCTGCCTGCGGTGGTGGCACAAGAGGGTGTGATCAGTGTGACGGCGCCCACTTTCCGCTTTGACATCAATCTGGAAGAAGACCTGATTGAAGAAGTGGCGCGCATGATTGGTTACGACAACCTGCCCACCACCAAGCCATTGGCCCCTATTTCGCCCAAGTTGCGTGCTGAAAACAAGCGCAGTCCTTACACGGTGCGCCATGCACTGGCTGCGCTGGGTTATCAGGAAACCATCAACTTCAGCTTCGTTGAAGAAAAGTGGGAAGCTGAGCTGGCGGGCAACACCAATCCCATCAAGCTGCTCAATCCGATTGCCAGCCAACTGAGCGTGATGCGCTCGAGCCTGATTGGCTCGCTGGTGCAGGTGCTGAAGTTCAACGTCGATCGCAAAGCATCTCGCGTGCGCGTGTTTGAGCTGGGTCGTGTGTTTTTTAAGGACGCGTCGGTGGTGGAGTCTGACACCACCGTCAAGGGCTTTTATCAGCCCATGCGGGTCGCCGGGTTGGCCTATGGCGCTGCATCTCAGCAGCAATGGGGTGTGGCTGATACGAAGGTCGATTTCTACGACATCAAGGGCGATGTAGAAGCGTTGCTGGCTCCATTCACGCCTGTGTTTGAAACTGCTGAGCACCCCGCCATGCACCCAGGCCGCTGCGCCCGCGTCGTGGTTAACGGCAAGGCTATCGGTTTTGTGGGTGAGTTGCACCCCAAGTGGCGTCAAAGCTGGGATCTGGCCCAGGCACCTGTGCTGTTTGAGCTGGAACTCGATGCGGTACTGGCGCGTGAAGTGCCTGTGTTCCAGGCTGTCTCCAAGCACCAGGCGGTAGAGCGTGATGTAGCTGTTGTGGTCAAGGAAAGCGTCACCCATGCGCAAGTCATGGCGGCAGTTGCTGCAGGCGTGCCAAGCGGTATTTTGCGCAATGCGGTGCTGTTTGACGTGTTCCGCCCGAAGAAGCTCAAAGCTGGTGAAGATGCTGCGCCAGGCAGCTTGGCGCAAGATGAAAAGAGCCTAGCCGTGCGCTTGACATTGGGCAGCGAAGAGGCATCGCTGACTGATGTGCAAATCGATGCCGCCATGCAAGGTGCCATTACTGCGTTGCAAACCCAACTGGAGGCCCGCCTGCGCGGGTAAGGTGAACCATGGAAGCTAACAAAGTGTTGTTGGACAGCGAGTTGGAGGCAGCGGGTGCCTTGACCAAGGCGCAGCTGGCTGATCTGTTGTTTGACCAATTGAGTGTGAGCAAGCGCGAGGCCAAAGAAATGGTCGATGCGTACTTTGATCTGATCGCCAGCAGTCTGGTTCAAGGCGAGGAGGTCAAACTCTCGGGTTTTGGCAATTTCCAAATTCGCACCAAGGCACCACGGCCGGGGCGCAATCCGCGTACGGGTGAATTGATTCCGATCGAAGCCCGCCGCGTGGTGACATTCCATGCCAGTACCAAGCTCAAGGAGCAGATTCAGGGCTAAAAGGTGAGGATCAGATTCAGGCGCTTGAGAGATTGAGCGTAATCTGAGTTTTGTGCCGTCTGATTTGCATTGGATGCTACAAAAAATGGATTACAATTTGAGCTTCGGCGTGTAGCGCAGCCAGGTAGCGCACTTGCATGGGGTGCAAGGGGTCGCGAGTTCGAATCCCGCCACGCCGACCATTGATATAGAAAAGGGCTAACAGTTCGCTGTTAGCCCTTTTTGTTTTTTATTTTTATTTTTAGTCTGCATTCGCAGACCACAAAGAGCGACAAAGAAATGATTGAAGGTTTGATTACAGGACGCTTGACCACTGACCCCAGCGAGCGCACAGACCGTTTTGGCAAGACGTTCATGGTTGCACGCATGCGCGCAACCGTGGGCGATGGGGGCTTGCGCGCCAACACCGGTGACGGCCCCAGCAGCCTGTTCGTGAATGTGGTGGCGTTTGACCCCGTACCTTGCAGCCAGTTGAGCGAATTACTGGAAGGCGACGTGGTGTCCCTGGTTGGCCCCATCACCCCAAAGGTGTGGACAGACCGTCAGGACATCAGCTACCCAGCATTGGACGTTGTGGCATACCGTGTGATGGCCCTGCCCAAGCCTGACGTGTCTGACTACAACATCTGATCCAAGCGGCTGGCGACGCTCTTCATCTCGAAACGCTATATAAAAATAAAAATATATTCTCTTGGGGAATATGGATGTCGTATTACAGTTCGACATCCATTCTTTGAGAGTTCGAGATGCTCAACAAACGCGTGTTCCTCCAAGCAGCACTGGCTATCGCCACCGCCAGTGCATTTAGCACCCAGGCGCAAGATGTCATCAAGGTTGGCGTCACTGCAGGCCCCCACGCCCAGATCATGGAGCACGTCAAGCAGGTTGCAGAAAAAGATGGCTTGAAAATTCAGATCATTGAGTTCAGCGACTACGTGCAACCCAATGCGGCCTTGTCCTCGGGTGACCTGCAAGTTAACAGCTACCAGCACACTCCTTACCTGGACGCACAGGTCAAAGACCGTGGCTACAAGATTGTCAAGCTGGCCAATACGGTCAACTTCCCCATTGGTCTGTACTCCAAGAAGGTCAAGCAGCTCAGCGAGCTCAAGCAAGGTGCCAAGTTCGGCATTCCCAACGACCCCACCAATGGGGGCCGCGTCTTGCTGCTGCTGCAAGAGCAAGGCCTGATCAAACTCAAACCCAACGCTGGTCTGAAAGCCACGCCACTGGATGTGGTGGAGAACCCCAAGAAATTGCGCTTTGTAGAGCTGGATGCCGCGCAACTCCCACGTTCTCTGGATGATCTGGATGCCTCTGCCATCAACACCAACTTTGCCATTTCAGCCGGACTGAACCCCAAAAAGGATGCGATTGCTCTGGAGCGCGCAGACGGCCCTTATGTCAACATCTTGGCCGTGCGTGAAGCAGACATCAAACAACCCTGGGCCGCAAAACTGGTCAAGGCCTACCAGTCAGAATCCACCCGCTCTTTTGTAGAGAAGCAATTTCAAGGCTCGGTCCTTCTGGGCTTCTAGACCCGGGTGTTCTGGCACACTTCCTGCAAGCCCTTGGCCTATGTCAAGGGCTTTTTTATTGCTACAGATAAAGAAGCGGTCAACGCGCTTGTTCCCACGCATATAGATACAAAACACATGCACTTAAAGACATACGCTACGCTCGCAGCTATCAAAACCAGAAATGCCTGAATGCACCGCGTCGCTTTTTAAAGACTGTTGCGAAGTAACGGGCGGTGCTAAAATCCGCCCCCTATCGCGCGCGCAAGTGCAAACATGGCAAATGTTCCAACACTGACTGCGCGAAAACGATTTCAAGGCCCCGCTATGCATCACTACATAGCGGGGTTTTTACGTCGCAATGTCACGGTTTCGATCAACGATACCTGCGGACAAACGCGAAATCCGATGAAAAAAACAGGCCCACAGAGGCCACTTTTTATGCCAGATGACAGTACACACCGCTTTTCCAACCACGAGCTGCATATGACTCAGCTTCCGCAACGCCCCAAGGCGAAGCCTCCCGAGTTCACCACTCCTTGATTCCTTAAGAGGTAGAGTAAATTGACCACCCATCATGATTCCCGTGGAGTCGCCAAACTCCAAAAGACACTTGTCCTGTGGCAAGTCATCATCATTGGACTGGCTTATATCCAGCCCATGACGTTGCTGGATACGTTCGGCATGGTGTCGCGAGACAGCCTGCAGCACGTACCCACGTCTTACATGATTGCGTTGATCGCCGTATTGCTGACATCGATCAGCTACGGCCACATGATCCGCAAGCACCCCTCTTCGGGCTCTGCTTATACGTATGTGCAAAAGTCCATTCACCCCAATGCGGGCTTTATGGTGGGCTGGTCCTCTTTGCTAGATTATTTGTTGTCCCCCATGGTCAACATCTTGCTGGCCAACATCTACCTCAAAGAGCTGTTCCCTGATGTCAACCACTGGATCTGGATCATCGGGCTGACACTGATCATGGTCGGCGTAAACCTGCGCGGTGTACGTTTTGTGGCCAATTTCAACAGCCTGATCGTGCTATTGCAGGTGCTGATCATCGGCATCTTCACCTACCTGATCTACACCAAGCTGCACGCTGGCGAGAACGCTCTGGGCAACATCGCCGAGCAAGGCGCTGATGCGCTGTGGAGCTTCAACCCCTTCTGGAGCGCCTCGACTGAAATCGGTGCCCTGGTGACAGGGGCAACCATTCTGTGCTTCTCCTTCACAGGCTTTGACTCATTGAGCTCACTGGCTGAAGAAACCAAAGACACCAAGAAGACTCTGCCCCGCGCCATTTTCCTGACTGCGCTGATCTCCGGCATCATCTTCGTCATCTCCACCTACTTCATGCAGTTGTACTTCCCCGGCAGCCCCGAGCAGTACTTCAAACTGGTGGACGAAACCCAGCCTGAAATTCTGCTGCTGGTCGGCGGTGCCTTCTTCCAGTCGGTGGTGCTGGCATTTGCCATTGTGACTGTGATGGCTTCCGGCATCTCTGCACACGCAGGTGTTTCGCGCCTGATGTATGTGATGGGCCGCGACGGCGTGCTGCCCAAGAAATTCTTTGGCTATATCAGCCCGAAAAGCTTCACCCCTTCGCTCAACATCTGGCTGGCGGGTGTAATTTGCCTGACCGCCGGTTTCCTGAGCCTGGAATTCGTGGTCGCCCTGATCTCGTTCGGGGCACTCACTGCGTTTAGCTTCGTAAATCTGTCAGTTATCTGCAGCTACTGCTTCCGCGATGGCCGCATGAAGACGCCCAAGGACATCCTGAACTTCTTCGTGATTCCGTTGCTGGGCTTTATCTCGATTGGCGCTTTGTGGCTGGAAGTCGAGGACACCTCACTCAAAGCCGGTGTAGCCTGGGCTGCTGTGGGTATCGTCTACTTGGCATGGATGACCAAAGGGTTCCGCAAATCCCCTCCCCAGCATCACTTCTCAGACGATGACCTGGAGTAACTCAGACATTCAAGCACGCCGCATTTAACCGGCGTGTCATGTGCACACTGTCATTAATGACCCGGGCTGATTCAGCTGCGGGTCTTTTTTTGCCCATTGGTTACCGCAAGGATGCAAAATTGGTTGATGGCAACCTGGGGTAGAGCGCAGCGCGCACTTGCAAATGCGGCCACGAGGCTGGAATGCTTCAATGCTTGATACACCGCCAGCTCATGCATTGCCAAACCAAACGTGCAAATTGAAAAGGTTCACTGCGCACCTCTTCAAACCCGCATTGATCAAAGAAACCAATCCACAACCCTGCGCCTGCGATTATTGGTGCAAGTTTGCAAAACAACTCCCAAGCAACATCGCCCACTCAAGCCAGCCTTCTGGACTTGTCAGCGGCAGCCACCTACCTTACAGTAGGTAGTTATGAAGCCAAGCATTTCTCGCCACACGCAAACCGACACGCGCGCACTGATACTTAAGCATGCCCAAACGCTTTTGCTGACTCGCTCGTACACAGGGCTGAGTTTTCAAGATCTGGCCAACCTCGTTGGCATTCGCAAAGCCAGCCTGTACCACCACTTTGCGTCCAAAGAGTTACTTGGCCTTGCACTGATTGACGCAACCGACACGCGCTTTATGCAATGGACACAAAGCGTGCAAAACAGCTCTCCCACCAACCAGTTGCAAGCCTATGTGCAAATGTTCCGCGATGGCATTGGGGCTGGCCAAAAAGTATGTCCTGTCGGGGCAACCGGCGGTGAATGGGACTGCTTAGAGCCAGCATTGCAAGACCGTATCCGGCAATTGCATCTGTCCCAACTTCAGTGGCTCACAGCCACGACCGCGCAACTGGACACTATCGCAACGTTGAAAAGCAGCGCTTTGCGCCTGCACGACGCTACAGCAAGGGCGCATCTGATTAATGCGCTGTGCCAAGGAGCCCTGCTCAGCGCCCGCTTGCATGGGAACGCACAGGTATTCGATGTCGCTACAGCCCACCTCAACAAACTGCTGCAATAGCGGCACGCTCTATGTACCCAAAGCAAAGCTCACCGGGCTGCATGGGTGCAAGCAACGCATTCAGCGCACGCATGGCAATTTTTAAATCAGCAACCTACCAACCAATAGGTAGTAAATATGCAGCACACATCCACACCGTTGACCATTACCCCAGCCATTGAGCAAGCCATTGGCTACTTTCTCACCCCACACCGCCCTGCCAAGAAAACTTGGTCGTCCAGCCTGCCACCACTTGAGCTCCAAGCCAAGGCAAGCATCGAGTGGCCAGACGGAGAAAGTATTCCATTTGTCTGCCACCGTCTGGGCTGCGGCCCTGATGTTTTGCTGGTGCATGGCTGGGAATCTCAAGCAACCGATTTATGGCATTTGGCCGATGCAATCGCTAAAGCAGGATTCAGCGTCTGGTGCCCAGACCTGCCAGCACACGGTCACTCGTCAGGCAGCATGCTTTCTATTCCACTCGCGACCCAGGCATTGCACAGCATTGCGCACAAAATTGATCACTTTCATGCCGTCATCGGGCATTCTCTGGGTGGCGCAGTGGTAGTCAATGCATTGGCAACAGGCTTGCCGGCAACCCAGGTCATTGTGATTGCTGCACCTACACATTACGGAGCTTATGCGCGCCAAGTTGCACATGCGTGCAGCCTGTCAGACAGTGACACAACGCAAATGCTTGATCGGCTGGAAGAAATGACAGGCACACACCCTGACCGCATAGCCATTCCTGAACAAGCAGCCACATTGAATCAGCGCTGCCTGTGGCTTCATGCCAATGACGATGATGTAGTGCCGGTAGAAGAAGGCATTCAAGCAGTAAATGCATGGAAACACGCCGAACTGCACCGATTCGATAACCTGGGGCACTTTCACATTCTCCAGGATGCAACCGTCTGCCACCAGCTACTGCAAGCTTTGGCACGACATTCATGACGCTTGATGGCGTCACGGAAAATGCCGGTACTGACCAGCAAACCGCCTGGAAAAAGATCCATCGCACACCATCAAGTCACTACCGCAGGTGAAGTTCACCCGTTTTAAAAAAGTTCTTACTCGCGGGTGAAATGAAAAAAATTCGATAACACCGCCAACAATGGCTCAAAAACAGCTAATAACTGGCCTACGTGCGGGTTTACTCAGGCAATGGAGACACCCAAGACACCCGTGTGCTGGCACACTAGACTATGGTTCAAATTGCTGATGACTATGGATAAGGATTCCCATGCCACCACAAAAGACCGCAGCTCTACCCAGCAGCGACACCCAAGCCAAGAAGGCTCGCAAAACGCCCGTGAAGATTCAAGCACAAACCGTGATACCTGAAGGACTCAAAGTTCAGGTGCATGAGCGAAAATCACCACCGGACAATTACCCCATCTGTAACGGCACAAGCTTCGAGCCTTATCGCCCTAAAACTTGGGGGCGCTAACTTTTACAAAGGCCCGCCTAGAGCGGGTTTCTTTTTTTGCAACCAGCCCTAAGAAAGCCCAGCTATCAGCTACCGAGTCTGCGCGCCTCACTGGCTAATGTGAATGCATCACTCAAATCACAGCCTGCAGCGCCAGCATGAATATGCGCGCTACATGCCTGGCGCAAATTTTTGACGGCTTCTGCGTTGAAAGCAAGCAGTGAGGCCTAGCGATTGGCTTGCATTCACGCCACATCGTGCTTCAAACTGCACCATGCCCAGCCTTGCCCATCGCTGCAACACAGGTAAAACCGTCAGCCCCATAAAGACAAAAGGACTTAGCTGATCTCTCAGCTAAGTCCTTGAATCAATGGTCGGAGCGGCGGGATTCGAACTCGCGACCCTCTGCTCCCAAAGCAGATGCGCTACCAGGCTGCGCTACGCTCCGACAAGCTCAAAGTATAACCCAAATCCGAGGGCCTATTTACAAATAGTCCGACTCCATTGCACCATCCTCAACTGCAGTCACTCATTGCGTGAACTGGCGCACAATGCCCAAGGCACCTGAGCCGGTGCCTTTTCATATTTAACGTGCAATCAAGCCCCCGTGCTGCGTGCAGCCTTTGAACCACCATGACCCAAGCTCCTGATACCACATCCACTATCGCACCTCGTCTCACTTCGCTGTCGCATGGCGGTGGCTGTGGTTGCAAGATTGCCCCTGGTGTATTGGCCAAACTGATTGGTCAAAGCACTTTGCCAAAACAGTTCTTCCCCGACCTTCTGGTGGGCACAGAGACTGCCGACGATGCAGCGGTTTACCGCATCAATGACGAGCAGGCGATTGTTGCAACCACTGACTTTTTCATGCCCATCGTGGATGATCCGCGAGACTTCGGCCGCATTGCTGCCACCAATGCCTTGAGTGACATCTACGCCATGGGTGGCACACCGTTGATGGCACTGGCCATTGTGGGCATGCCGATTAACGTGCTCCCCCATGAAACTATCGCAGCCATTTTGGAAGGCGGTGCTTCCATTTGCCAGGAAGCGGGCATTCCCCTGGCCGGTGGTCACTCCATTGACTCGGTCGAGCCTATTTATGGCTTGGTGGGCATTGGCATCGTCAACCCCAAGCAGATCAAGCGCAATGCAGACGCCAAGGCGGGCGACGTACTGATACTGGGCAAGCCGCTGGGTGTCGGCATTTACTCTGCAGCACTCAAGAAAAAGCTGCTGGACGAGACAGGCTACCAGGCCATGGTGTCAGCCACCACCCAGCTCAACCGCCCGGGTATCGATCTGTCCAGACTGGAAGGTGTACACGCGCTGACAGATGTCACCGGCTTTGGTCTGCTGGGCCACAGCTTGGAGCTGGCGCGCGGTGCCAAGCTGGCTGCGCACATTGATGCTGATGCCCTGCCCGTACTGCCAGGAGTGATGGCGCTGGCCGAGCAAGGTATCTTCACCGGCGCATCGGGGCGCAACTGGGCGTCGTATGGTGATGCTGTGCGCCTAGACCCAGGCATTACCGAAATTCAGCGCGCTTTGCTGACCGACCCCCAGACCTCAGGCGGCCTGCTGGTGTCTTGCACGCCTGAGAGTGCGCAGCAAGTGCTGGAGATTTTCCGCAGCAACGGTTTTGCCAACGCCGCCGTCATTGGTCACATGGCTGCAGGCGAGCCACAGGTACACGTCGCCTAAGCAAATCTGCCACAGCAAAAAAGCCCTTGGCTCAAGCGCCAAGGGCTTTTCTTATTTACATCCCGCAAGTACTTGCCGACGCTCAGGCAAGTGATTTGTGCTTCATCCAATGACTGGCTTGCTCCATGGCATAAGCCACAGCATTTTCTGCTGACGCAAAAACAGGCTTGAAAGTAAAAAAACGTTGATAGCGCGCAGTGCCTTCGCCGCTGTCGATGCTGAGCTGAGAGACAAAGCCAGCATCTTGCGCTTGCTGAGCGCGTGGCACAAACGTGAAACGATCCATGGTGATGGTGCCGGGGTGCGCAGGGTGCATAAAACAAGCCTTTTGAATTTGGCGACTCAGCGCCAAAGCACCGTCGCTCACGATGGTGCTATATGTTGATTTTTGGTTCTCAACATTCAGCATAAATGGTGCTCATGTCTTTTTGATGACACGAAAAAGAGAGCATCCTGCGCAGTCACTGCTTGAAAATAGATAACAAAATATACTAAAAATCAGTATTCATCTGCTCTATCCGCTCCTGAAACTGATTGGTCTTGCTGGTTCGTTTCAATTTTGAGAAAGATTTTCTGTCGCCTCCACCACTTGCGCTGCAGGTACGCCTGCAACCTCTTTCCCAAAAACACTGCGGCAGTTGACCAGCCAGTCATTGAGCGCTTCTGCCAGCACATCTGAAGGCTGCAGCAATTGCGGCCAGCGGCGCATGCAGGTTTGCACACAGCTTTCGGCCTGCCATAGCGCCTCTTTGTTGATGAGTACCAGCTCAGCCATGCTGGATGGATCTTCCTCGAACATCTTCAACCAGTCAGCCTGCTGGCGCGGGTGCGAGCCCGATTCCGCCAAAGACTTCTCCAAGGCCTGCATACGCAAATCCACATATACACCCGCCCGCCCGCTGGCCAGCGTTTGCCATTTCTCCGGGAATTTGCGCTTGCATACGGCCCAGTGCTGCATGACTGCGGCCAGCATTGCAACCACTTGCCGCACCTGCGCACTCGAGTGCGCTAACGCCAGCGGCTGCGCGCTGTCTGCCGGCTGCTCATGAGATAACAATGCATGCACATGCTGTGTCAGCCGGTGGTCAAAGCGGTTGTGGTTCATGCGCAGCACCAGTGAAAGGCGCTGCGCTGGCATGTCGCTGAACTTGCCATAAAAGGCCGACACCACCTCGGCCAGCATCAAAATGCGTCCCCACAGCGAAATGGCATCTCCTTTGGTATGGCCAGGGTAGCCACTGCCATCCAGACGCTCATGGTGCTCCAGCACGGCATCCTCTGCACGGCGTGAATAGGCCTGAGTGGACTGCACGACCAGCATGGCGGTGATGGAGTGCACAGCCAATTGCTTGCGCTCATTGAGCGTCAGCTTGTGCTGCACGTTCTCCCAGCCCGGTGGCATGTACAGCATGCCGATATCGTGCAGCAAAGCTGCCGCTGCAAGTTCTGCGCAATCGTCCTGCGACATCTCTTCTTGCAGCGCCAAGCTCACGGCCACCATCATCATCAAAACACTGTGTTCAAACAATTGCGGCAGCTGGTGGCGCATCACTGTCATTTTGAAACTGGCACGCTGCGGCCACTTCATGTGCTGCACAACCTGCACCAGCCGAGGGTGCCTGTCACCCAGCCACTGCGCCAGTTGCCGTCCCAGCATCGTGCTATCTGACAACCGCTGTACCTGCGCTGCAATGCAGTGAATATCTACGGCATCACTGGTGGAGAGCTGGTCATCGACTTCACCTGCCAACCTGTGCTGAATCAACCGCTCATACAAGCGGCTGTCAATGCGTACACCTTTGTCCAGCAGCTTGATGCCACTTTCCGAATAAATAGCACTTTCGGCGACCACCACCTGACTTTCTGCCATTGCCGTCACGGCACGCAGGTAATGCGCATCGTTAGACAACGCCGAAGGATCCAAAGGTGTTTCACTGTCGCCAGTGGTGGGCAAGTTCATGCGATAAAAGCAAGTTGTTTAAGCCAATATTAACGATAGAACAGACACAAACTAAAAACCCGCCATATGGCGGGTTTGACACATATTGACTATGCCAAAAGGTCACGTCAAAAGCGGCACTCCGGTTTTAGACTGAATCTCCTGCAGCGTCACGCCCGCAGCCAGCTCAACCAGCTTGAGCCCTTCAGGCGTCACATCCATTACGCCCAGATCGGTGATGATGCGATCAACCACCCCGACACCCGTCAGTGGCAGCGTGCACTGGGGCAAAATTTTCAGATCGGTCGTGCCATCTTTCTTCTTGGCCACATGCTCCATCAGCACAATCACGCGCTTGACGCCCGCGACCAGGTCCATCGCCCCGCCCATTCCCTTGACCATTTTTCCGGGAATCATCCAGTTCGCCAGGTCACCCTTTTCAGACACCTGCATGGCCCCCAGAATGGACAGGTTGATCTTGCCGCCGCGAATCATCGCAAACGACTGGTCAGAGCCAAAAATGGCCGAGCCTGGAATGGTGGTGACGGTCTGTTTGCCCGCATTGATCAAGTCAGCGTCCACCTGGTCTTCGGTCGGAAATGGGCCAATACCCAGCATGCCGTTTTCCGATTGCAGCCACACCTCCTTATCCCCGGTGTGATTGGCCACCAGCGTGGGAATGCCAATGCCCAGGTTCACATAAAAACCATCTTCGAGTTCTTGCGCCGCACGCGCGGCCATCTGGTCTTGGGTCCACGGCATGGTCAGGCTCCTGCTTTTTGAGTAGTGGTTTCAGTGATGGTGCGTTTTTCAATGCGCTTTTCTGGCGTGGCGTTGTGCACGATGCGGTTCACATAGATGCCCGGCAGGTGGATATCGTCTGGTGCAATGTCACCCACCTCCACCAGCTCCTCCACTTCCACAATGCAGACCTTGCCGCAGGTGGCCGCTGCCGGGTTGAAGTTGCGTGCGGTCAAGCGGAACTGCAGGTTGCCACTCTTGTCGGCACGCCAAGCCTTGACCAGCGACACATCGGCCACGATGGCGCGCTCCATCACATAAGTTTCGCCATCAAACTCGCGCAGCTCTTTGCCTTCAGCCACCAGCGTGCCCACACCGGTCTTGGTGAAAAAGGCCGGAATACCGGCACCGCCAGCGCGCATCTTCTCGGCCAGCGTACCTTGCGGTGTAAATTCCAGCTCCAGCTCACCGGCCAGATACTGGCGCTCAAACTCTTTGTTCTCGCCCACGTAGCTGGCAATCATTTTTTTGATCTGGCGGGTTTCCAGCAACTTGCCCAGACCAAAGCCATCCACACCGGCGTTGTTCGAGACCACCGTCAGATTTTTCACTCCGCTGTCGCGCAGTGCATCAATCAAGGCCTCTGGAATGCCGCAAAGGCCAAAGCCACCCACCGCCAGCAATTGCTCGTCGGCCACTACGCCCTGCAAGGCTGCGGCCGCAGAGGGATAAAGTTTTTTCACATCGTCTCCTTGTTGTCTAAGCACGCTTCAAAGATACTACGTAACCACGTACGTAGTTTTTCCTAGAGTGTTGCACCATGAATCTGGATCACCGTTTGGCTTTCGAGCTGGCCCCTGTGGGGCTGGTGATCTCGCGCAACCGCATCATGGTCGATTGCAATCAGCGTGTCTGCGAGATGTTCACCACCTCGCGCGAACTCTTGCTGGGTCAGTCATTTCAAATACTTTACCCCTCTGCCGACGAGTACGAACGTCTGGGTGCGCGCATGGCTCCCATTCTCAATGCCAAGGGAACATATTCAGACAACCGGATCATGAAACGGGCCACAGGCGAGACGTTCTGGTGCCACGTCAGCGGCCGCGCTTTGGACCGTCTGAACCCGCATGCTGAAGGCATATGGAGTTTTGAAGACCTCAGCGAGCAGCGTCCTGTCAAAGCCACGCTCACAGGCCGCGAGCGTGAAGTGGCAGCCAAATTGCTGGAAGGCCTGACCTCCAAAGAAATCGGTCGCACCCTGGGCATCAGCCATCGCACCGTAGAAATCTACCGCGCACGCCTGATGCGCAAATACGATGCCAGCACCACCGCAGATCTGGTGCACAAGCTGGTATCCGCCAGCTGAAAGCACAGCAGCACCGTTGATCGCTTTGTGCAATGTTGCGCTATATCTGCGACTTGCTCTGACATTCGCAATAGCATGAGAGTGCGCAAAATATCTGCATGCCACCCCCCGATAGCGTGCGCAGAGCCTTAATCGGCGCGATTCATAAAACCAATCAATTGACAATTATTTTTGATAGTTTCTAGTTAAGAATAACTACAGCTCTTGAGTTGCACACGCAGTCAGCAAAGCGGACAGCCTTTCTGCGTAGCCCTTCCAGTCTGTCCCTCCATCAAAAGGAAGCTTGCGATGAACCGCCTCACCACCGCAGCCGGCGCACCGGTACCCAACAATCAGGATTCTCTGACCGCAGGCCCACGCGGCCCCATGCTGCTGCAAGACTTGTGGCATCTGGAGAAGCTGGCGCACTTTCACCGCGAAGTGATTCCAGAGCGTCGCATGCACGCCAAAGGCTCAGGTGCTTTCGGCACCTTCACCGTCACTGGTGATATCACCCAGTACACCCGTGCCAAGGTGTTCTCAGAAATTGGCAAGAAAACAGAGCTGTTCGCACGCTTTTCCACCGTCGCTGGTGAACGAGGCGCAGCAGATGCCGAGCGCGATATCCGTGGCTTTGCCGTCAAGCTGTACACCGAAGAAGGCAACTGGGACCTGGTGGGCAACAACACCCCCGTCTTCTTTTTCCGCGATCCACTCAAGTTCCCCGACCTGAACAAGGCCGTCAAGCGCGATCCATACACCAACATGCGCTCGGCCGAGAACAACTGGGATTTCTGGACCGGCCTGCCCGAAGCGCTGCACCAGATCACTATCGTGATGAGCGACCGTGGCATTCCTACGGGTTACCGCCACATGCATGGTTTTGGCTCACACACCTACTCCTTGATCAACAAGGACGGCCTGCGCCACTACGTGAAATTCCACTGGCGCTGCCAGCAGGGCATTCAAAACCTGAGCGACGCAGAAGCCGCTGCTGTGGTTGCCGGCGACCGTGAATCTTCGCAGCGCGATTTGCTGGAGGCCATTGACCGCGGTGACTTCCCCAAGTGGACGCTGTGTGTGCAGATCATGACCGAAGAGCAAGCGCAAACCTACCGCTTCCACCCCTTCGATCTGACCAAGGTATGGAGCAAGAAGGACTTTCCGCTGATCGAAGTAGGCGTGATGGAACTGAACCGCAACAGCGACAACTACTACGCTGACGTCGAGCAATCAGCGTTCGCGCCCTCCAACCTGGTACCTGGCATCGGCCCTTCGCCAGACCGCATGCTGCAATCGCGCCTGTTCTCTTACGCAGATGCAGCACGCTACCGTCTGGGTGTGAACCACCACCAGATTCCCGTGAACGCACCGCGCTGCCCTGTCAACCAGTACCACCGCGATGGTGCCATGCGCGTGGATGGCAACTTTGGCCGCACGATTGCCTATGAACCCAACACCAAGGGCGCATGGAAAGAGCAGCCTGAGTACGCTGAGCCAGTAGAAAAGCTGTACGGTGACGTGGCCCGCTGGGACTATCGTGAAGACGACAGCGACTACTTCACCCAGCCGGGTGACCTGTTCCGCCTGATGACACCAGACAAGCAGCAATTGCTGTTTGCCAACACCGCACGCAACATCAATGGTGTGTCGCAATACATCATCGACAAGCACATTGAGCACTGCACCAAGGCAGATCCAGCTTACGGCGCAGGCGTAGCAGCCGCGCTGCAAGCCCTGCGCGCTGGCAAGCTGTAAATCAGCCAGCCTAATGGCAGACACAAGCCCTCTTTGCCTTGCGCAGGAGGGCTTTTGCATTACGGCTCCAGCACGCGCAGCGTGCCATATCCACTTCGCTGATCTGTGCGCCGTAACAAGAAAAAACGCTCCGAAGAGCGTTTTTTTCTTGCACAGCAAGACACCTGAACCAGCGTCAGTTCACCAGCACCCCTTCATCGCCCGCCACCTGCAAATGCAAAATGGTGAAGTACAGCGTCACGTCGCCTTGCTTGTCAATGAACGTGC
>ENA-OFCX01000583-OFCX01000583.1-metagenomes-genome-assembly--contig:-NODE-583-length-17951-cov-6.408359_pt1 | contig 17951 bp, 19 predicted proteins | sample MGYA00153384_OFCX01 | MGnify analysis MGYA00153384
CAGTGCGTCCAGTACAAAGTCCGTGCGCATCGAGCTACTTTGCCGCCAGCCCACGATCCGGCGAGCGTAGACATCAATCACAAAGGCCACGTATTGCCAGCCCTGCCAGGTGGAGACGTACGTGAAGTCCGACACCCACAGCTGGTTAGGACGATCGGCCTTGAATTGCCGATTGACCCGGTCTAGAGGGCAAACAGCTTTCGCATCACCCACGGTGGTACGCACGACTTTGCCACGCCTGATGCCCTTCAAACCAGAACGCCGCATCAGCCGCTCGACCGTACAGCGGGCCACGGCAACGCCTTGGCGCTTTAACTGGTGCCAGATCTTGTCCGCACCGTAGACCTGCATGTTGGCTCGCCAGACCTGATGGATCTGGGGGAGCAAAGTTTCATCCATCTTGGCGCGTACGCAACGCAGTTCTGGGTTGCGCTGCTGGCAAGCATGGCGGCGATAGCCTGACGGGGCAATCTGCAGAACTTTGCAGATGGGCTCGACCCCGTAGATATCGCGGTGCTGGTCAACGAATCCTCTCATGATTTGAGTCGGCGGCCCGGCTCCGCCGATGCAAAAAAAGCACTCACTAGCTTGAGAATTTCATTGGCTCGGCGCAATTCCTTGACTTCACGCTCTAGTGCTTTAACCCGTTCACGTTCGTCGCTGGTGACACCTGGGCGGGCTCCGGCGTCAACTTCATGCTTGCGTACCCACCCGTGCAAAGTCTGGGGCACACAGCCTATCTTGGCCGAGATGGACTCAATGGCTGCCCACAGGGACGGGTACTCCCCTCGATGCTCTTGCACCATGCGAACAGCGCGTTCGCGAACTTCGGGAGAAAAACGATTTGATTTGTTGTTCATGGCTCCATCTTCTCAAAGGTTGGAGCCTCCCCAAAATCCGGGACGATTCAGTCTAGGAAACCCGGAGCAATTCACAAAATAGTTCGATTCAACGTATCTAATGTTACGCAATGTGACAACTGAGGTTTCAACGCCTAACCCGTTCAATTCTCCACCTACACTCAAAGTGCTCTGATTAAAATTCCTCCAAAGTAATAATTCGTTCACTTTTTCACAACTTGCAAATATTGAAAAAGAGTGTGCGAACTGGAATAAATCGGTCGTTTTTAGAATACCCTCGCCCACAATCAATTTACCAGTTGGGCATTGCTGCAACCGCACTTAGAAATACTCATTGAGTGGAGTCAACATGGCCGAATTAAGCGGGTCTGCATGGGTCAGACAATTTCCCACCAGCACTCAAACCTCAGACTTACTGGCCGCCTTTGGCACAGCAGTCGATCGGTTTATCAGTTCGCTGCGCGCTGGTGGCGCGACAGTTGTCGTCTCGGCCACGCTGCGCCCACCAGAGCGGGCATATTTGATGCACTACGCCTACAAAATCGCACATGGCGGCCTTCCTGCTGCCAATGCGCCCGCAATGGCTGAGGTAGATATTGAGTGGGCCCACGCCACATCTACAGCTTCGAAAATTGGGGCCAAGCAAATGGCGACTGCATATGGCATCGTCTTTGCGCCTGCACTGATCTCAAGACATTCGGAAGGGCGGGCAATTGACATGGCCATCACCGGGCACATTGGACAAACATTCAACGATAACGCCAACCAACCCGTGCAAGTGAATAACGCTGCCCAGTTGAAGGCTTTGGGTGCGACTTTCGGCGTCATCAAATTGCCGTCTGACCCACCACATTGGTCTGACGATGGGCATTGATAAATTTATTATGCAAGTAGGCCTGGTCGGCTGCATGAGCACTTTGGTGAGCAGCATTTGGGCGGAGCCCTCCAGCCCTCAAGCCATGCGACGGGTGGGTTTGATCGATGCAAGATTGCCCAGCTCCGCTGTCGCGATGGGCGACACGCCTGCGGCGGGTACGAAACTGCATTTTTTCCGGCTTTCGTCGACCAAGCAGCGGGGTACCGAGTGTTGTGTAAAGGTCGGTGACGGCGCTGCATCCACGGAACTCCTTTTGTACCAGGGAAGCGAAACTCTGGCGGCTCCGGCCAGCGCTGCGATGGTATTTCCACCTCTCGACGAAGGTTTCGTCGGTTTGGCGCTGATGGGCCAGGGTGTTCGAGTGCGTCGACTGTCGGAGCAGACGCTTTCAGTCAGCTGGAAGCGTTTGCCAGGAAAAGTTGTGGTAGAGCATTGCTTGTCGCAAGAGGGAATCCATATTCGCCTGAGCGAACCAGCGCATCCAGATAAGCCGGTGCACTATTACCTACCCTTGGGTATGGCCGTGGAAGCGAACTGCCACGCATCCATGACGCGCTGAGTGTTGAGGAAAGCAAGTTTGATCCAGCCGAGACGGTAAAGGTGAATCTCCGTCTTTACCGATCTGCGCCAGCTCCCAACATGAAGCTTCCCGTTTCCCACAAGAGATTCTGCGCTTTGCCAAGCAGATGTGAGACGAGCTCGCCCTGGTGACGGCCCGACTGATGCGCCAGTGCACACATCTGCCACGTCTTGCCGCTGCAAATGGTGCAGGTTAACAACAGGTCCTGCACGTGGCCTGTCCACCTCTTTTGCCGGATGTCAGATCTCGAATGAGTGATGTTTTGAATCGAATGGAGAAACCTTAATGAGCCGACGTTTTGCAGGACCGACCGGACTGATGACAGTAATGGTTGCTTTGGTCTTGCCAGGTTGTTACACCTTGGCGCCACCGGTCCCCGAAGTGAAGGTGGCGCCAGCTGCGCCATCAGCCAGCACTGACAAAGTCACGGCACCCAAAGACCGGTTAACGGTCTTTAGCGCGCAGCTTGAAGGTGTAAAAAAAGCCGCAACTGAAAGCACCCCTAAAAGCACCTCTGGCGCTACTGGCATTACTGGCACAGGAAACTTGGTAGCCGTCTATAACCCCGACACCGCCCTATTTCGTTGGAAGCTGTCGCACTCAGGGCTCAAGGGGATACCCAAGGCGGGCCAGTTCCATGGCCGCGATGGGCCCGATACCGGCGGCACCTCGTATCTACTCATCAGCGGGGCCACCAAGAGGCAGATGGAGGGACGTGCAACCCTGACCGAGTCGCAAGCCGCCGACCTGCTGGCCGGACGGTGGTACGTCAGCATTCGCACATCGGTCTATCCGAATGGCGAGATTCGAGGGCAACTGGTGTTGCACGAGTGAGTCACCAGCAGCGGCTGTTGCCAGCCACCTTTTGTGCGACTGCATCAGTTGCGCCCAGCGCCTTCAGACCGCGGTATATCGCCGCAGACCGTTTCCAGTGCTTAAGTTGGATGGCCCGCAGGCGATGGCGCAACCATTGGTGCAGCTTTCGCCAGACTCTTGGTGTTTGCGCCAGCCCGAAGTATGCCTTCCAGCCCAGCAGGCACCCAAGCAGATCATGCAAGACATCAATAAGCTGGCCCGCGAAAGCGATTGACCGCCCGGATGTACAGGCGTCAGCCACAAGCTCACCGTAGCCACAGTGCACCCTCACCTTGGTCCCCTCCCCGCCATCCTGCTACGTAACCTCGGCCGCACCAGCCGCCTGGACGACTTGGCCCAATTGCTAGCCCCGCACGGCCTAGCCCCCGACAAACTGCGCCAGCACCACAACGGCAAACCCTACAGCGTCAGCATGCCGCCGTATGGCATTGATATGACGCTGCAATGCACCAACCCGGACGCAGCCGAAGATGAGATGCAGTGGGGCCTGCACAGCCTGACCCTGCACACCGCCGCTTCCAACCCCACCAACCACTGGACCCAGCCCTGGCCGCAGGGCCTGGAGCCCGAGCAGGCCCGCGCCGCCGACGTAGTGCGCCTGCTGGCCGTCAACCCCGATGAAGCCATGAACACACCGACACTGGTGTGCTTTGCCATCGAAGGAATGAACGATTTGACATGGGCGCTGATGGCCATGTTTGACCCCAGCAGCCTCAAACTGCAAACGCTGACTTTGCAGCGCAGTGGCGAGTGGGTGGCCGCTGGTGATGAAAAGCTCGCCGATGCGCCCTCAAGCTGACACAGCTCTGTCCATCGCTGGCGGCCAAATGAAGGAAAGCATTTGCTATGCATTTAGTAGCTACTTGCGCATATTCGACGAGCGCTAGAGGCCAGTTTGATGCATAAATACCTCTGAAAGCAGTTAAACAACGCCTGAATAGTAAGCGTCTGGGCAAGGCATCTTTATATTGCGTGCGTTGAGCGTAACCATAGTACCCACGAAACAAGATTGTGGACACCATGGAAACCAAGAGAGTGGCAAAGCGCAATCATGGCGCCGAATTCAAGGCAAATATTCTTGCAGCCTGCGGACAACCTGGTGCCTCCGTTGCTGCAATAGCAGTGCGTAACGGATTGAACGCCAATGTCATTTATCGCTGGCTGAGCCAGAGTCGGCAAGGCAGCGGACCTATACAGAGCGTGCCGGTTGGAGCTCTGGACCGTAAGCGCGCAGCGAACACATGTTGACGTAATCAGCATGTGTTGCTCAGGTGAGGTCAGATATGCAGCGCCTGCCAGCGATGAGGCAGGAGGTCGGCGATGAGATGGTTTTTGTGCGTGGGCAGACGCTGCAGCACATCTTTGAGATAGGCGTAGGGGTCATGCCCGTTGAGCCTGGCGCTTTGAATCAGGCTCATGACGGCAGCCGCACGCTGGCCGGCCCGCAGGGAGCCTGCGAATAACCAGTTTTTTCGACCAATCGCGATGGGCCTGATCTGGTTCTCCGCCCAGTTGTTGTCGATCGGCAATTGCCCGTCGTCCAGAAAGCGCGTGAGTGCTCCCCAGCGCTTGAGACTGTAGTCCAAGGCTCTGGCCGTGGCCGAGCCGTCGGTGATCTGCCTGCGCTGAAGTTCCATCCATTGGTGGAGTGCGTCGGCCAAGGGACGGGAGTGGACCTGGCGAATTCGCAGCCGCTCATCGGCCGTCAGGCTTTTAACCTCGCGCTCCACGTCATAGAGTGCGCTGATGTAGCTCAGCGCCTGTCCTGCAATCTGGCTTTTATTGCTGGTGTGCAGCTCAAAGAATTTTCGCCTTGAATGCGCCATGCATCCCGCCTCGGTGACGCCCAGCGTAAATGACTGCTTATAGCCCGAGAAGTCGTCACAGACCAGCGCACCCTTCCAGTCACCCAGGAAGGCGCGCGCATGCTCGCCGGCGCGGCTTTCGCAGAAGTCGTAGACCACCGCTTTCATGTCCTCAAATGCTCCGGGCGCATAGGCCCACAAGTACGCGCGGTGTGTTTTCTTATTGCCCGGCTTTAGCATCGCCACAGGCGTCTCGTCGGCATGCAATACGCGGTGGTCAAGCAGCTCCTGCCGTAAGGCCTCGACCAAGGGCTGCAGTTGCACGCCGCACTGGCTCACCCAGGCGACCAGCGTCGAGCGAGGTATGCCCAAGCCGGCTCGCGCAAAGATGCCGTCCTGACGGTACAGCGGCAAATGGTCTGCGTACTTGGCCACCAGCACCTGGGCCAGCAGGCCTGCTCTCGGGATGCCCTTGTCAATGATCTGCGCGGGCACCGGCGCTTGAATCAAGGTCTGGCACTGGGCGCAGGCCCACTTGCCGCGAATGTGGCGCTCGACCGTAAAGAGGCCGGGCGTGTAGTCCAGCTTCTCGCTGACATCCTCGCCGATGCGCTTTAAGGCGCAGCCGCAGCCCGCTGTGGTGCAGGTGGAGGATTCGGGCTCGTGGTGCTGCTCAATGCGAGGCAGCTCTGGCGGCAGCGCTGCGCGTCTGGGCAGTTGGCGAATCGCAGTTTCGGTTATTGGCGCAGGCGCCAGTTGCTCGAGCTCCAGCTAGATGGCCGCGATGTCAGCATCGATGGCCTCATCGAGCAAGCTGGCCTGCGTCGAATCGAGCTGCTCACGGCTGCGTCCGAACTTCCAGCGTTTCAGGACTGCCATCTCGTGCGTTAGCTGGTCGATCTTCGTTTGGCGGTAAAGGATTTCGCGGTCCTTGCGGGCGATGGTCTCGTCACGCTGGATTATTTGCCGGTCATGCTCGCCAATCCTGGCCATCAACCCAGTGACCATTTCGCGCAGCTCTTGAGCGCTCAAACTCATCAGTGATTCAGGGGCGATAACCATGCACGCAAGTGTGCCCGCGATGGCCCTTGGCGGCTATGGGCAGATGCCCCGATAGACAGCGAGTTCTGCGGCACTGCAAAGCATCAAACCAGCGTAATGATTCCGCCCTCGCCAGTGCGCTGCCACGGCAAACCAAGCACCAGGGTATCGAGCTGTGCGCGGCTCAGGCTGGCTTGCGTTGCAGCGGTAAGAGTCGGCCAGACGAAGTGCCCCTGGTGTAGCCGCCTGGCCGCCAGCCAGATGCCGATGCCGTCATGCACCAATACCTTCATCCGGTTGGCCCGGCGGTTAGCAAACAGATACGCCTGATGCGGATGGGCAGCGCCGAAGACCTTGACGACGCGCGCCAGGGCGGTGTCGGCGCCTGCGCGCATATCCATGGGCTCAATGGCCAGCCAGACGGCATCAATACGAATCCTCGCAACCACCCGCGCAGCCACACCGCGCAGGCAGCGCTGTCCTGCAGCGGCCACTTCACGACGATGGTCGCGTTAGCACGGGTGACCTCGACGCGAATGTCGGCAGGCGGCAACGGCTCAGAATTAGTGCAGGTTTCAGGGATGATGTTGACGGCCAGAAAGCCCGATGGCGCCTCCTGCATCGCGGGCACCACGGCATTGCGTTCATCGACGCGCCATCGGTGCACGACGTTGGCATTCAGTCCGTGCAAGATAGCGACCCTCGCTACCGATGCGCCCGGCAAACTGCATGCCTGAAGCACTTTCGTTCTCAGCTCGGCGCTGTGTTTGCGCCGCGGCGCTCTCTTGATGATGCTATCTATTGTGTCCACATTGTTCATGTGGACACAATGCACGTCGTCTCATACGAATTCAATATGACTTGGCCAGTTGCTTACGGTCCAGAGCTCCAACCGGCACGCTCTGTATAGGTGTCAAGTTCCGTGCGATCATATTCCTGTACGCAGCTGGCCGTTCTTTCGGGCGCGAGCTTTGTTGCAAGCCGTCATCGCCTCGTTTAAAGCGGAACAACACCCATGAGCCAAGTTCACCCTCAAGCCAGAACAACGCCCCGCACACGCACCGAGATCAGGTGCTCAGCCGAGTCAACTACCTGTCTGGCCGAGCGTTACAACATTACCCGCGCCACAGCGCGCAAGTGGCAAACCAGGGATGATGCCGCTGACCGCTCTCATCGCGCTCACGATATGGGCACCACACTGAGCGCCGGGCAAGAAGCTGTCGTGCTGCACATCCGCAAGCTGTGCCTGCTGCCCCTTGATGATTTGCTAAACATCACCCAGCGCTTTATCAATGCCAAGGCCTCGCGTTCGGGCGTGAGCCGCTTGCTGCGACGCGAGGGTATGGCCAAACTGTCAGACCTGCGACCCTTAGAGCCTGGCCAGGATGAGCCTAAAAAGAGCTTTAAAGACTATGTGCCCGGCTTTGTTCACATTGACATCAAGTATTTGCCGCAGATGCCGGACGAGGCCAGCAGGCGCTATTTGTTTGTCGCCATTGACCGGGCAACGCGCTGGGTGTTTATGCGAATCTACAAAGACCAGTCAGACGCCAGCAGTGTGGACTTCTTGCGCCGGGTGGCCAAAGCTGCACCTTTCAAAATTGCCAAGCTCCTGACCGACAACGGCAGTCAATTTACAGACCGCTTCACCAGCAAAACTAAAGAGCCCAGCGGCGACCACGCCTTTGACCTGCAGTGCAAAGCCCAAGGCATAGAGCACCGCCTGGCACCCCCGCGTCACCCACAGACCAACGGGATGGTCGAGCGCTTTAACGGGCGCATCAGCGAGGTGTGCAAGCAAACTCGCTTTGCCAGTGCAGCTGAGCTGGAGTCTACTTTGATGAACTACCAAAACACCTACAACCACCACATTCCCCAACGTGCCTTAAACCACCTCTCGCCTATCGAAGCTCTACAACATTGGCGAGACAAATCGCCTGAGCTTTTTGTCAAACGTGTTTATAAACGGGCGGAACTTGACAACTAGATGAGGTATGTTCGAGGACTACAGACTTCCTCGCTTGCTTAATCTGAGGAACTGTCCTTGCAAACACCAAAGATGCGCAAAAATTAAGTTAACTCCGAGCTTCATCTCGGTGGATCTATCTACAAATTCTTAACCCCATCTAGACATTTTTAGCCTTGAATCCATTAATCACGGGCGCAAGCAGCTATTAATTAAATAGCATATGACGCTTGGTCAAGCGCCCAGTCAATATGCTCAACCAACAGCACGGAAGCCGCAGGGCGCAGCGCAACCAGCGCATTGGCAATCCCGTCGTCTCGCCCCGCCCTGAGCGCGTTACCCATCGCCACGGCAATGTTGCGCTGCCAGCGCTCATGGCCAATTCTCCGGATCGCGCTGCCCTCGGTGCGCCGTAAAAATTCTGTTTCAGTCCATGCAAAGAGCGTCAACAGATGCTGGCCGGTCAATCCGCTGCGTTCGTCAAAATCAGGCAGCGCGCTGCGCTGGGCGTATTTGTTCCACGGGCAGGCGAGCTGGCAGTCGTCGCAGCCGTAAATGCGGTTGCCGATCAAGGGCCGCAACTCAAGCGGAATCGGCCCGGCGTGCTCAATTGTCAAATACGAAATGCAGCGCCGCGCGTCCAGCGTGTGCGGCGCAATGATGGCCTGCGTAGGGCACACGTCGATGCAGACGCTGCAAGTGCCGCAATGCGCCGAGACTGCTTCGCTCGGCGGCAGCGCGATGTCCACGTAAATTTCACCCAGAAAAAACATCGAACCGGCTTCACGGTTCAGCACCAGCGTGTGCTTGCCGCGCCAGCCTTGTCCGCTGCGTGCGGCCAACTCGGCTTCTAGAACCGGGGCTGAATCGGTAAACGCACGGTGCCCAAACGCGCCCAAATGGACTGCGATTTTCTCGCTGAGTTTTTGCAAACGGTTACGCAGCACCTTGTGATAGTCGCGGCCCCGCGCGTAGGTTGAAATGATGGCTTCTTGCGGCCGATCAAGCCGTGCAAATTCAACCGTTTGCCAGTCGTTTAATGTCGCCGCCGGGAGGTAATCCATCCGCGCAGTGATGACGCTGACCGTACCGGACACCAGTTCGGCTGGTCGTGCGCGCTTCAGCCCGTGCGCGGCCATGTAATGCATGTCACCATGAAAGCCTGCTGCCAACCACGCTGATAATCCGGCTTCAGCAGACGACAAATCAACGCCTGCGATGCCGATTTGCGAGAATCCCAGTTCACGCGCCCAAGCCTGGATGTGAGCCACCAAGGAAACCCCGTCCGAATGAATGTTTTGAAGCACCCGCCGATTGTAAAAAGTATTGCCTGGCCAGACGAGGCTGCAACGCAATCGTTTGCGAAAGTATTGGCGGCCCATGGCGCTATCAACAACATGACGATTGAGCTGCACGGCGACCTGGGAGCGGGCAAAACAACTTTTGTGCGCCATCTGCTGGCGGCACTGGGCGTTGAGGGCCGTGTAAAAAGCCCCACTTATGCGGTGGTAGAGACCTACCTACTTCCGAGCGGCACAAACGTCTGGCACTTTGATTTTTACCGCTTCAATGACCCGCGCGAATGGGACGAGGCTGGCTTTCGCGACATGTTTGGCAGCCCAGGGCTGAAGCTGGTCGAGTGGCCTGAAAAAGCGGGTGCGTATTTGCCGCAATGCGACTTGAAGCTGGCGATTGACGTGCTGCCAGACGAAACGCGCAGCGTGCAGTTGAGCGCGTTCACCGTGGCTGGTGCGGAGCTGTTGGCATGACGAACGGTGTGAACAGGCGCAGCGCATTGCGATTGGGCGCACTGGTGCTGCTGCTGGGCACGCAGCACATTGCGCGCGGCGCAACGATCGTGGCAGTACGGGCCTGGCCATCTAAAGACTACACCCGCTTGACGATTGAGTCTGATAGCGAAATCAAGGCGCGGCAGTTTTTGCTGGCCGACCCGCCGCGCGTTGCGGTAGACATTGAAGGCATTGAGCTGATTCCGGCGCTGCGTGAGCTGGTGGCAAAAGTTAACCCGGACGACCCCAACATCGCGAGCATTCGTGTGGGGCAAAACGCACCCAATGTGGTGCGGCTGGTGATTGATTTAAAGCGGCAAATCGCACCGCAGGTTTTTAGTCTGGCACCCGTGGCCGCTTACCAACACCGACTGGTGCTGGATTTGTACCCAACACAAATTGCCGACCCACTGGAAGTCCTGATTGCCGAGCGCCTTGCTGAAAAAGCACAGCCCAACCCAACAACATCACCCCCAGCTGTAGACCCCCTCGGCGATTTGATGGCGCGCCAATCGGGAAGGCCCATATCAGCAGCGTCAGCGGCTGCACCAGCACCGAAGCCAAAACCTGGCACGCCACCTGAAAAAGACACAGCAACGGCGCAAAGCGGCAAAACAGACCGATTGGTGATTGTCGCGCTCGACCCCGGCCATGGCGGTGAAGACCCCGGCGCGATAGGCCCGGGCGGCACGCGTGAAAAAGACGTGGTGCTGCAAATTGCGATGCGTCTGCGCGACCGCATCAACCAGCAACCCAATATGCGCGCTTACCTGACGCGCGATGCAGATTTTTTTGTGCCGCTGCACATTCGCGTACAAAAGGCTCGGCGCGTACAGGCCGACCTGTTCATCAGCATTCACGCAGATGCATTTTTTACCGCAAGGCCGCAAGGCGCGAGTGTATTTGCGTTGAGCGACAAAGGCGCGTCCAGCAGCGCCGCACGCTGGATGGCCGACAAAGAAAACTCTGCCGACCTGGTGGGGGGCGTGAATGTCAAGGTCAAAGACGCGCAGGTGCAAAAGGCGCTGCTTGACATGAGCACCACCGCGCAAATCAGCGACAGCCTGAAACTGGGCAGCGCGATGCTGGGTGAAATTGGCGCGGTAGGCAAGCTGCACAAACCACGGGTTGAGCAAGCTGGTTTTGCAGTGCTCAAAGCGCCGGATATTCCGAGCGTGCTGGTTGAAACCGCCTTCATCAGCAACCCCGACGAAGAGGTCAAGCTGGGCAGTGAGGCGTATCAAGTGCAACTGGCTGATGCCATCATGCGCGGCATCACGCGGTATTTTGCACGCAACCCGCCGCTCGCAAGAAATCGGCCACTGTAGGCCCACCCGGCGCGCCGCCTGCGTTACAAATGGCGGCAAATCACACTGTTGGAAGTGGCTTTCTCCTACGCTCCGGCTAGGCTGCAAGTTGTAAATTGAAAGTTCAGTCCATCCGCCGCATTCGCCGTATTTCGGCTGGCTGGCCCCGACAACTTTGTGAAGGACCTCACCATGATTCAGAAATTTATTCTCGTTCCCGCTGTAGCAGCCTTGATGGCTTTGACCGGTTGTGGCACCAGCCCCACCAACCAGCAAGTCGGCACTGGCGTAGGTGCTGTAGTTGGCGGCGTCGCAGGTAATGCTGTGTTTGGCGGCGTGCTGGGCACCGTTGGTGGCGCCGCTGCCGGCGCAGTCATCGGCAACGAAGTCGGCAAGAAAAAATAAGCTTTTTCGAATCCGCGCTCAATCGCAGAATCAGACGGGGTAGATCAGAGAATTGAGTACCATCTCGCTGTCATACACGCAAAGGCGACTGCTAAAAAACAGCATGTCGCCTTTTTTATGGACAACATCAATGTAGCGGCCAACGTTGTACACCTCGCTTACGCTGCCCGGCTTGGTGCGAAACACTGCGTAGTTTGTTTCGGCATGCACCACTTCGCCCTCAACGCCAGTTACCCTGCAAGGGCTAAGAACATGGCGCATGTAATATGGCGCATGAAATATGGTTTGAGTGATGCCGTAAACGCGGTCTTTCATCATCCCCTGGCTCTCAAGCGCTATCAAAGCCAGCGGTAATTTGCGATCAAAGTTTTCACGCGCCTGGATTTTGTAGTTGCCGTTTTCAAGAAAAAACAGCGGCCAGTCGTCAAAGCGCTTGTCGTCCAGTGAAGCCGCGTAGGCAGCATTGAGCTGGTCAAGTTGGTGGTGCAGCAGCATGGATTGCTCTGGCAACATGGCGGTCATACACCCATCACCTTGCGCCAGTACGCGTACATACTGCGAATCAGCGTCTCGGTCACCATGTGCTCAGCGCCACCCGTGCCGGTGCCTCCCAACTCGCACAGCGTGCTACAGCCAATGCCAGCTTGGTTAAAGCCGTTCTGGCTGAACTCAATCACCTCGCCATCATCTGCGCTGACAAATCCCGCCGGGCCGAACAGGTTGGCCTGACGCAAGCGGCGCCGCGTCATCTCGGGCGTATCGTCTGCAAAGCCGAAATGCGTCCAGACAAAATCGAACTCGCCTTCGCCGCGCGGCACGATGTGGCGCGTGCTCAGGGAGTTGACTTGCTGCTGAATGATCAGACTTGGAAACAGCGTGATCATGGTTACGGTTGGCGTAATGGCGCTGCCCGGGCTTGCCGGGTCGTCGATCTTCCACCAAGCCTCGGGCGCTACGTCTAACAGGCGGTCGTCGTGCAGCGTCATGTTTGCTTTAAAACTGGTGACGTTTTCAGTAACTGCAGAGCTTGCCGCTGCCTCGTTGCGGCGTGAAATCATCACGGCATGCCTGCCATGCGCATCCATCACCATGCGGCTTTTTTGGTCGGCACGCCACAAGCCAAAAGTCACAAACCAGGTGTGCAGCAAACCCGGGTGGTACGGGTCCTTGATGTTTTCCATCATCAGCTTCCAGTTGCCCGGAATGCGCTGGCGGTTGTAGCCCAGCAGCGTCAACTTGCGTGCACTGCCGTCCTCTGCTTTGAAAATGCGGTTCATCCAGGGCATGACGTTTGGCCCGAGGTAGTCTTCCAACGCCTCAGTAGCTTCACTGAACGTGGCAAACACCAAGCCATGCAGCACCGCCACGCGCAGCTTGGTCAAGCCATGGTCTTGGATAGCAAACCCTTCGGGCATACCGCCGTTTACCGCATCACCGTCTTTTACGCCGTCTTTGAAAGGCAACCCGGCCAAATCCCCATTGAGTTTGTACGTCCACTGGTGGTAGGGGCACACAAAGCTGCGCGCATTGCCGTGTTGCGTTTGGCAAAAGCGCACGCCCCTGTGGGCGCAGCGGTTTTCCACCACGCGAATTCCGCTGTCGGTCGATCGGTCTTTGGGTGCCACGCGGTCACGCACCATCAACACTTGACGCTCTCCGACATGGCTCAATTTGTAGTCGCCCGTGTTGGGGATTTCAACTTCCAGGCCGACATAACACCAATGCGCCCCATAAAAAATCCTGTTCAGCTCTTGCTGGTAGAGCTGCGCGTCGGTGTAAGCCCAAAAGGGCACACGGCTTGAGCCAGGTTCTTGCCAGCGCAAGGACTCAAGGCTTGAATGCGTCGGTGCGTTCATGGTTTCAAGTGCAGTTGGTACGCCTGAAATCATAAGCTCACTTATTAAACTTGTACAGAGCTGGTAGAGCTGGTGTCGCTAGAGCCCGGTTGCTGTGACGCCGCAAGTTAGTACAAACGTCAAGCTGGATGCCGGGGGAAATGTGTTGATGGTAAAACCCGGATTTTGAAAAGTGCCAATGGTTAGCGGTGCAGGGCAAACCGCCCCGCCGCCAGTCACAGCACAAGTTGGGTTGGTGGTGCAGCTTAATCCTGGCGCTGCGGGATCCCTGACAGTAGTACCGCCAGCCGCGCCCGGCCCAAGATTGGCCACCGTGATGGTGTAGCTGGTGGTTTGCCCGGCAGTCAAGGTTGAGCCCGCATTGGTTTTGGAAATCGTCAAGGTCGCGCTTACACAATTCGATGTGGTAGCAAAAGACGTGGTGTTGTTAGCCAAAAGTGATTCCCCAACCCCCGGCGAAATGGCTGCGGTGTTGGTTTTAACGCTTTCGCCAGCGCAGGTAATCAACACCGTTCCTGTCACGATTGGAAAATTAGTTGTTGCCGCGATGGAATAAGCGTTGGCATTTGGCAAAGTACACACCACTGTCGCAGTGCCGCTGCACGCCCAATTGGTGCCCGTAAATGTGTTGGTAGCCAGCACGCCGGTGGGCAAGGTGTCAGTCAGTGTCAAGGGTGAAGAGATCAGCACACTGGCCAACGCATCAGTTGCCTGGGTCGCGGCAAACACCTGATCCGCAATTGCGCGCCCGTTGTTGCGGGGCGTGATGGTGTAGCTATACGTTGTTCCAGCATTGGCGGTGGCTGGCGCGGTTTTGTTAATGCTGATGTCGGGCAACAAACGCACATCTTCAGCTGACGGCCCGGGCACAAGGCCGCTGTAATTAGCACCGTTAACATCGGTGGTAGCCGCACCGTTTAAGTTGGCGTACGCGGTGGCGGCGCTGTAGGGCGTGCCGGACCGATTGGCGCTTACCGCTGTGAGCGGCGACAGGGTTCGGGTCGTTGCAGGACGCGTTGGGTCAAGAAAAGTAATGCCCGCGCCGTTGTGGTGCGTGCCAACGGTTGCTGTGTCGGGAATGCTGACCCTGAACGTCACTGTGACCACAGCTGGCACGCCACTGCGGAGCGGCGCTACAGAAAACGATGCCCAGGTAGGTGAGTTGGCACCAGCGAGCGGAGCCGCCAGGGGCGTGGCTGCAACAACTTAGGTAGGTGAGGTGGTAATGCTGGCTGAGGTTTCTGCCCCCGAAGAAAGAACGCCAGCGGCCAAGGGTCGGGCCGGTGAATACGCGTCAGTGGGTGCGGGTGCGGGTGCTGCCAAAGTCCACCCCGGCAGCAACGACGTGTCGAGCAGATTGACAAACCGTGCCCCGCCACCACTGTTGCTAATGGCAATGAAGTAGTCGGCAGTGGCATGGAAGAAGCAAACCCTAATTTGCCTACTTTGATGGCCTGCCAGCCTTCCAGGCGCCATAAATCACCAACAAACCCGGAATCAAAATCATCGCCCAGATGATTTTCTCCAAATTGGTTTTGACAACAGGAATGTTGCCGAACAAATAGCCTGCGGTGATGATGCCGCCTACCCAAATCGCGCCGCCGACCACGTTGTAAAAAGTGAATTTGCTGCGGTTCATTTCAGACACGCCCGCTACAAATGGCGCGAAGGTGCGCAAAAAAGGGGCGAACCGCGCCAGCACCACCGTAATGCCGCCGTAACGCTCGTAAAACGCATGCGACCTGTCAAAAGCGTTTTTGTTAAACCATTTCGAGTTGGGCCAGCCAAACACCTTGGGGCCAAGATGCCGCCCAATGCTGTAGTTGCACTGGTCGCCCAGCACTGCGGCCACAAACATCACGCCAACTGCCACCGGAAAACTCAGCAGCCCCACGCCGCACAGCGTGCCCACAACAAACAGCAGCGAGTCGCCGGGTAAAAACGGCATTACCACCACGCCAGTTTCAACAAAAATGATCAAAAACAGCAGCGCGTACACCCAAGCGCCGTAACTGGTCACAAAGGCCTGCAGGTGCTTGTCGATGTTGACGATGAAGTCGATTAAAAACGCAATGATTTCCATGCGCGTATTTTGACAGGTGCGTGCCGGGGTCTTTGGCGCATAGCCCGTAAAATTAAGCCCGATGCTTTTGCCAAACCGACGCCCAATACGCGAACTGCCCGACGAACTGATCAGCCAGATCGCTGCCGGTGAAGTGGTTGAACGCCCTGCCTCGGTGGTGCGCGAGCTGGTAGACAACGCGCTGGACGCAGGCGCTACCGCCATCACCGTGCGGCTGCTGGCAGGCGGCGTGCGCTTGATTTCAGTGGAAGACGATGGCTCGGGCATTCCGCGTGAGGAGCTGCCGATTGCGCTGCGCCGCCACGCAACCAGCAAAATTGGCTCATTGCAAGACCTTGAATCGGTGGCAACGATGGGTTTCAGGGGTGAAGCGCTTGCGGCTATTGCATCGATTGCCGACATGAGCATTTCGTCTCGCACCGCAACGAGCGAGCACGCCTGGACATTGGCTGGCAGCACGGGCGAGTTGCAGCCCGCCGCGCGTGCGCAAGGCACCACAGTTGAAGTGCGCGAGCTTTTTTACGCCACGCCTGCCCGCCGCAAATTTTTAAAAACCGACGCCACTGAACTGGCCCACTGTATTGAAGCGGTACGCCGCCACGCGCTGGTGCGGCCCGACGTGGCTTTCGCCATCTGGTACGAAGGCAAGCTGGCCGAGCAGTGGCGCGCCTGCGTGGGTGACGACGCGCAAAGCCAGCGCCTGGCAAGCGTGCTGGGGCAGGAGTTTGTTGCGCAATCGGTGCTGGTGGACTACCAAAGCACCGCCGTGCGCGCCGACGGCACGCCGCTGGTGCGCATACGTGGCCGTGCAGGTGTACCTGATGCAGCACGCTCGCGACCTGATCAGCAGTTTGCCTACGTCAATGGCCGCTATGTGCGTGACAAGGTCATCACCCACGCCGCCCGCTCGGCATACGAAGACATGCTGCACGGCCACCGCCAGCCGGTGTATGCGCTGTACGTTGACATTGACCCGCGCCGCGTCGATGTGAATGTGCACCCGACCAAAATCGAGGTGCGCTTCAGGGACAGCCGTGAAGTACACAGCGCGGTGCGCCATGCTGCAGACAACGCGCTGAGCCTGCCGCGTTCGGCACAGGCGGGCGACCCGTCGCCAGCCCCAAAATATCAGTCAAATACGGTTTTTGCGCCAGAAATACGGGCGCAAGCTGCTATTAATTACGTAGCACATGAAGTCCGGCACGTTTCAGACTTTGAAGCGATGTGGCCGCAACCGCAAGCCACTGCACAGCCGACCAGCAGAGCACATGAGCCAGCCAACCAGTGGCCGCTGGGCCGGGCGATTGCCCAGCTTCAAAACATCTACATACTGGCTGAAAACACGCACGGCTTGATCGTTGTCGACATGCACGCCGCCCATGAGCGCATTGTTTACGAGCGCCTGAAAACGCAAATGGAATCCGCCAAGCTGCAAAGCCAGCCGCTGTTGATACCCGCCACCTTCGCGGCCAGCCCGCAAGAAGTGGCAACCGCCGAAGCCATGCGCGACACACTTGCAACGCTGGGCCTGGACATCACGCCGTTTTCACCTAAAACGCTGGCCGTGCGGGCCGTGCCCACATCGCTGGCGCAGGGCAACGCTGTGGAACTCGCCCAAAGCGTGCTGGCCGAGCTGGCGCTGCATGACGCCAGCACCGTGATCGAGCGTGCGCAAAATGAATTGCTGTCCAGCATGGCGTGCCACGGCGCGGTGCGGGCCAACCGCAAGCTGACCCTTGAAGAGATGAACGCGCTGCTGCGCGACATGGAGGCCGAGGGCGTCGCCGAGACGCCGCGTCGGGTCGCGGCGGCCTACGCCGAGCTGCTGACGCCCGTGCCGTTCGTCGCCACGACGTTCCCCAACGATGAGGGCTACGACGAGCTGGTCGTCGCGCGCGACATCCCGTTCCACTCCCTCTGCATGCACCACATGCTCCCCTTCTACGGCGTCGCGCACGTGGCCTATCTGCCGGGCGAGCGCATCGTCGGGCTCTCCAAGCTGGCCCGCGTGGTCGAGTCCTTCTCGCGCGACCTCCAGGTCCAGGAGCGGCTGACCGTGCAGGTCGCCACCTGGCTGGAGGACACGCTCAGCCCCAAGGGCGTCGGGGTCGTCCTGGAGGCCGAGCACACCTGCATGTCGCTGCGCGGGGTCCGCAAGACCGGTTCGCGGACCGTGACCTCGGCGCTGCGCGGCCTCTTGCGCGACGACGCACGGACCCGCAGCGAGTTCCTCGCGCTCGTGCGCTGAGCGCGGGCAGCTCGGACTCCGACTTCTCGCGTTCGCCGGGTGACCTGTGGTGGGATCTGACCCGATGCTGTCGCGCCCCGCGAGCGGACCCCCATGATCGAGCGAGCGCCCGTGAGCGGCGTCGAGACCACCCTCCTGCGCGAGGCGCTGGAGCACGCCCCGGTCGGGGTCGGGCTCTGGGACGCGCAGCTGCGCTACCAGTGGGTCAACCCGGCGCTCGCGGCGATCAACGGCGTGCCGGCCGCCGCGCACGTGGG
>ENA-OFCX01000585-OFCX01000585.1-metagenomes-genome-assembly--contig:-NODE-585-length-17876-cov-4.444756_pt1 | contig 17876 bp, 17 predicted proteins | sample MGYA00153384_OFCX01 | MGnify analysis MGYA00153384
TTAAAAGATTACACGGATGGACAACCTAATGAAATCAGTGAAATCCATAAATCAGTGCAAATCCGTGATTCAGACGAGTTATAATATCGTGAAGGCGCATGGTGGAGAGTTAAGTGTGAAAACGAAAGAAGGTGAAGGAAGCGAGTTTATCATTCAATTACCTATTGTCTGAATCACGGATTATAGGGATTAAAAGATTACACAGATGAATAGAGTCGGAAAATGCGTGCAATCAATAAATCAGTTCAAATCCGTGATTCAAACGAGTTATGATACAGTACAAGCCCAAGGTGGAGAATTAAGAGTGGAAACGAGAGAAGGAAAGTGATGCGCGTTTAGCATTGTATTGCTGCTAACTATAAATAAAGAATGATAATTTTAATGCTAAAATTAATCTTTTAATATCGGCCTAATTAAATAATATAAAACTTGAACTCTATAAATAAAGCGAATATGAACGAATTAGATTTACTAAAAAATAAATTAGCACAAAGGGAAGCAGAGTTAGCAATTATTAGCAGTGTAAGCGAAGCTATTTCGCAACAACTAGATATTGTAAGCATAACCAAAATAATCGGAGATAAAATAAGGGAAATATTTAAATCAGAAGTAACAGAAATTCTATTGCTGGAAAAAGAAACCAACACTATTTATATTCCATACTCCTTTTATAAGGATTATCAGGATGCTGAATCATTTCTTTTAGGCGAAGGACTTACATCAAAAATTATTAAATCCCGTAAGCCACTTGTATTAGGCTCATTTAAGGAGCAGGAGAAACTAGGTGTAATTGCAGTAAATGATGAAGAAAAAACAGAAACTTATATTGGTGTACCTATAATAATCGGCGAAAATGTTTTAGGAGTTGTAAGTATTCAGAGTTATAAAAAAAATGATTACGACATAGAAAAAGTACAGCTTTTATCAATACTTTCAACAAACATGGGTACTGCAATTCAAAATGCTAAACTCTTTGAGGAAACAATCCGACTGCTTAATGAAACAGAGCAGCGATCTGCTGAATTGGCAATCATCAACAGTGTTGGCGAAGCCATGTCGAAAGAGTTGGATGTGAACACAGTGACCAAAATAGTTGGTGATAAAATAAAAGAAATATTTAAAGCAGAAGTAACCGAAATTCTACTATTAAATGAAGAGTCAAATATGATAAGCGTTCCTTACTCATATTTTAATGGCTACGAATCAGTAGAACCTTTTGAGTTGGGTATTGGATTAACATCGGAAGTTATTCATTCACAGAAACCCCTATTGTTGGGAGACTATTTAGAACAACAGCATCATGGTGCTATATTAGATGCTAATATTGGTGATGCCGACATCACAGAAACATATTTGGGAATACCAATCCTGTTTAATGACAAAATTTTAGGCGTAGTGAGCATTCAGAGTTACAAGCAAAATGCATACACAGATTCTGATGTTCGATTTCTTACCACGCTCTCTGCGAACATGGGTATTGCATTACAAAATGCACGATTATTTGTGGAAGCTAAAACATTGCTAAGTGAAACCCAGCAACGTAATGCTGAACTTGCGATATTAAATGCTATTCAGGAAGGACTTGTTGAGGAATTAAATTTTAATTCCATAATAACTCTTGTAGGAGATAAATTCAGAGAGGCTTTAGGTTTGCAGGATATGGGTATACGGATTTATGATGGTCAAAATAATATCCTGCACTTTCCTTACTAATATGAACATGGAGAACCACTTGTCATTCAATCGGGAGATCCCACCCCTTATTCAAAATATGTAATTGAAACAGGTAAAGCACTTATTCTGAACAGGAATACTGAAGAAGAAGCAGCAAAACTTGGAATTACCGGATCCATTACAATTCCGGGAACTGATAAAAGTAAATCATTGATTATGGTGCCGATTATTGTTGGTAATGAAACCAAAGGAATAATCCGGGTTGAAAATTATCAAAGAGAAAATGCATTCAGTGATTCTGAAGTACGTTTATTGACCACTGTTGCAAATACTATGAGTATGGCACTTGAAAATGCCAGATTGTTTGATGAAAAAACATGGCTCTTGGAGGAAAGTAAAAAACGCGCTGCGGAATTAGGTTCAGTGAATAGTATCAGTCAGGCTATTGCAGGTCATCTTGAAATAGATAAATTAATTTATTTGGTTGGCGAAAAAGTGCGCACTTTATTTAATGCCGGTGTGGTCTATCTCGCTTTATTAGATAAGGAAAATAATGTAATTAATTTTCCATATGGTTATGGCGATGAATATCCACCTCTTTCATTGGGCGAAGGTTTAACATCGCAGATTATTTTAAAGAAACAGCCTCTGCTTATCAATAATGAGGTAGCTAAAAAAACAGAAGAACTGGGTGTTGAGCGTATTGGTACACTTGCAAGTTCCTACTTAGGTGTACCTATATTTGTTGCCGAAGAAATAATAGGTGTATTGAGTGTACAAAGTACAGAACAGGAAAATATCTTCAATATGGATGACATGCGCCTTCTCAGCACAATAGCTGCACATGTAGGAATTGCAATTAATAATGCTAATTCATATAAGCGTTTAAATAAAACACTGGCAGACCTGAAGGATACCCAATCCCAACTTATTCAATCCGAAAAAATGGCATCTCTCGGCGAACTCACCGCAGGCATCGCCCATGAAATTCAAAACCCATTAAATTTCGTCAACAATTTTTCAGAAGTAAATAAAGAATTAGTTGATGAGTTACAACAGGAATTAAGATCTGGCAAAATTGACGAGGCGATTGAAATATCAAATGATATAAAAGCGAATGAAGAAAAAATAAATCACCATGGTAAACGTGCCGATGCAATTGTAAAAGGAATGCTGCAACATTCAAGAAGCAGCAATTCAACCAAAGAACCAACCAGTATCAATAAACTGGCAGATGAGTATTTACGCCTAGCCTATCATGGTTTAAGAGCAAAGGACAAAAGTTTTAATGCCACATTAAATACTGATTTTGATGAAAGCATTGGAAACATCAACATCGTTCCACAAGATATTGGAAGAGCGATTCTGAATTTAATTACTAATGCGTTTTATGCGGTGGATGCAAAGAAGAAGTCGGGAATTGAAGGATACGATCCAACAGTATCTATTAGCACAAAAAAAGTAGGTAATACTATTGAAATCTCTGTGAAAGATAACGGCAACGGTATTCCTCAAAAAGTATTAGATAAAATCTTTCAACCTTTCTTTACCACCAAACCAACGGGGCAAGGAACAGGATTAGGATTGAGTTTGAGTTATGATATCGTGAAGGCGCATGGAGGTGAGTTTAAAGTGGAGACGAAAGAAGGTGAAGGAAGCGAGTTTATCATTCAGTTACCTATTGTCTGAATCACGGATTATAGGGATTAAAAGATTACACGGATGGACAACCTAATGAAATCAGTGAAATCCATAAATCAGAGCAAATCCGTGATTCAGACAAGTTATGATATTGTAAAGGCTAATGCTGGAGAATTGAAAGTACAAACAAGAGAAGGAGAACAAACTGAGTTTATTATTATATTGCCATATTAATAGTAAGTGTTTAATTTTACTAACTTTTACTTTACCATAAAAATATTTATCCGTTGGGACCAGAAATAATAATTGCCGCAGCTTTATTAAATTATTTAAGAAGAAAAAGTCTGAAAACTGACTTCTTAAAACAAAAATGGAACTTATTATTGTCTATAAGCCTTGGTTTTAGCATTCTTTTAATCATACTAAATTTTAATCTTAAGGAATACAAAGAAATATTCATGTGGGTAAATCATTTTTATCTAATTGGTATTCTTACATTCTTTATTTTTCAAAAAGATTTTAGCAGATATAAGCAAATAATGATTGCTATTTTGCCTTTTTCAACCATTTCAATCTTCAGTGATGCTTTAGAAAAATACAATCCTGAATTTTATTCAAAATGGGAAAATTACATAAGTGCAGGTATTTTATTTGCTTTAATTTGGACAGCAACTATATTAATAATTAACAATAGACAAAGAAAAGCGCAAGAAAAACAGCAATTAATAAATGAACAAAGAGAAAGGGAATTAAAAATAGCAGAACAATTAAAAGCAGAATTAGAAATACAAGTAACCGAACGAACTGCTGCACTAACTCTCCAAAAAGAAGAATTGATTAATGCTTTATCAAATTTAAAATCAACTCAAGTTCAATTAATACAGTCAGAAAAAATGGCAAGTTTAGGCGAACTTACTGCTGGCATTGCACATGAAATACAAAACCCATTAAATTTCGTCAACAATTTTTCGGAAATAAATGCTGAACTAATTGAAGAAATGCTGGAAGAACTCGAAAAAGGAAACTTAGAAGATGCAAAAGCTTTAGCAAACGATATTTCAGCGAATGAACAAAAAATTAATCATCATGGAAAACGTGCAGATGCTATTGTAAAAGGCATGTTGCAACATTCAAGAAATAATAGTGGCCAAAAAGAACCAACTGATATTAACAAATTGGCCGACGAGTATTTACGATTAGCTTATCATGGTTTACGCGCAAAAGACAAAACATTTAATTCTACAATGCTTACTAATTTTGATGAATCTATTGGGAAAATAAATATCATTTCTCAAGATATGGGAAGAGTAATTTTAAATTTAATCACTAATGCTTTTTATGCTGTAAACGAACAAAAAAAAGCTATGGCAAATTCACCTGAAAAAAAATACGAACCAACTGTAACGGTTAATACAAAAAAAGAAGGTGATAAAATAGTTATTAGCGTAATTGACAATGGAAACGGAATTCCAAAAAAAGTAATTGAAAAAATTTTTCAACCATTTTTTACTACTAAACCAACAGGAGAAGGTACAGGTTTAGGTTTAAGCATGAGTTACGAAATCGTTACCAAAGGACATAATGGTGAATTAAAAGTTGTAACTAAAGAAGGTGAAGGATCAGAATTTACCATTATTTTAAAAACATAAAAATATAGAAACTATGAAAATTTTAGTTGTTGACGATGAAACAGATGTAAAAACGCTTTTTGAGCAACGTTTTAGAAAAGAAATAAAAAATCAGGAAATGCAATTTGTATTTGCATTCTCAGGCGAAGAAGCACTCTCCTATTTAAATAACCTTGAGCATGAAGCCGTTTTAATATTATCCGATATCAATATGCCAGGCATGAGTGGTCTTGAACTTCTTGATAAAATTAAACACACGTTCTTGAAACCTCCACCTGTGGTAATGATGATAACTGCGTATGGTGATGAAGAAAATTATAATCTGGCGAAACAGTTAGGTGCGGATGATTTTTTAACAAAACCAGTCGATTTTACAATGCTGAAAGAAAAACTTAAAAACATTATCTAATGGCAATAATATTAGTTGCGGATGATGAGACTGATTTAGAAATGCTCATCAAACAAAAGTTTAGGCAAAAAATAAGAGAGCAGAAATATGAATTTATTTTTGCGATCAATGGTAAAGATGCGTTAGAAAAGATTTCTTTAAATCCAAATATTGATATTGTATTAAGCGATATTAATATGCCAGAAATGGATGGTTTAACGTTATTGAGTCGATTGAGCGAAACAAGTCCATTAATAAAATCTGTAATTGTTTCTGCGTATGGCGATATGGATAATATTCGAACAGCCATGAACCGTGGCGCTTTTGATTTTATAACCAAGCCCATTAATTTTGAAGATTTAACGCTAACCATGGAGAAAACAATCTCACATGTGCTTCATATTAAAGAAACCATTAAAGCAATAAAAGAAAATAACATACTTAGAATGTATGTAGATGAAACAGTCCTGAATTTTATGGGAAGTCGTGAGTACGAATCATCGCTTATGGTAAATGAAACCATTCAAGCAACCATCGTGTTTATTGACATTTGTAGTTTCACATCCATAAGTGAAACTGAATCGCCAGATAATGTAGTAAAATTGTTAAATAATTATTTTGATGTAATGGTGAAAGAAATAATTGCTCAAGGTGGCTATGTAGATAAATTTATTGGAGATGCTATTATGGCGGTTTTTAAAGGAGATTATCATTTAGATAGAGCCATTGATGCCAGCCTTGCTTTGCGAAATAAAATTGAAAATTTACCTCAATTAAGCGAAAAAATATCATTTACACCTAAAGTTTCTATTGGTATAAATACTGGTGAGATGATTTCAGGTAATATCGGCTCTGCAAGTTTACGAAGACTCGATTATACTGTTATTGGCGATACTGTAAATACCGCACAACGATTACAATCAGCTGCAAAACCAAATCAAATAATTATAAGTGAATCTGCTTACGAACAAGTAAAAGAATCTTTCGATTGCAAATTTGTAAAAGAAGTTGTTTTAAAAAATAAAAGCAATCCAGTTAAAATTTACGAAGTGGTGGATTAATTAAATAAAAACTTTATTTTCCTTACTTTCTATTCAATATTTTATGCAAATTATACAAAGTATTCAAAATAGAATTTATGAAATAAGAGGAGAAAGGGTGATGCTGGATTTTGATTTAACTTCTCTTTATGAGGTAGAAATAAGGATAATAAATCAGGCTGTAAAACGAAATGGCAAACGTTTTCCATTAGATTTTATTTTTCAATTATCAAAAGAAGAATACGAAGTTTTGAAGTTTCAAATTGCAACCTTAGAAAGTTCAAACTCTTTAACATCACAAATTGTGACCTTAAAAACTGGAAGAGGTCAACATAGAAAATTTATGCCTTTTGCTTTTACCGAACAAGATGTAGCTATGCTGAGCGGCATTTTAAATAGCGACAAAGCCATAAACATGAATATAACTATAATGAGAGCCTTTAGCAATCAGAAAAGAATTGCTAAAAGAACATGATATAACTTACCAAATAAAGCAAATAAAAGAAAGAATGGGCGAACATGATGCTCAATTAAACCAAATTTATGATGCTATTGAAAATTTGTTGGATGAAAAGCGGCATCAAAAAATTGGGATCAAAGAGAATGAATTGGATTTAAAATTGAGAAATGAAATCATACTAAACAAAATGATATCTAAGTAAAACTAAATATTAAAGTTTTATCAAAGCTGAATACCGTGATAAAAGTTTAAAAAACCATTTAGCAATTTATCAGAAAAGGATGAATAAATAATTATGCTTAAAAATAAATTAGACTAGGTAACCTTAATTTTAGGAGACTTGAGAATTGAACTAAAATTTAAATTGTTCAAATTTTACGCAAAGAAATCAATTGAATAAAAAGATTTTTGATAACCTCTCTGATTCACAATGTGGAGGTTACCGGATTCGAACCGGTGACCCCTTGCCTGCCAGGCAAATACTCTAGCCAACTGAGCTAAACCCCCATTTTTGAATCGTAAATGTATTATTTTTTTGTAAGATTTAAGTCGATTGCTGGAATGATTTGTATTCCAGAATAATAATATCGAATAATTTCAAGAGCCGAACAGCCATATTTTGCCATCCCTATCGCTCCTTGCTGGCATAATCCTACGCCATGCCCGAAACCCTTTCCATTCAATATTACCTCTTTACCCACATGTTTTACGGAGAAAAAAGAAGATTTCAACCCAAAATCATATCGAATATCTTTTAAAGCAACATTATATAAATCATGTTTTTCTTTCCTTGCAAACTGCTCAAAATTCAACGTGTCGTTTACTATCAATTTTGTTTTCTTTCCCAAATAAGTATTCCAACGATAAAGTGTAAATCTTTTTTCCCATTTACTTTGTGATGAGTTTAAGCAAAATGTATCAGTAACTGATCGCAAATATGTAGTTGGGTTTCTAAATACGGATTCAGAATTACAGGTTTGTCCGCCGCAATTCGAAAAGAATAAAGCCTCTATGGGTCTGCATGCCGAATCTGCAATTACAAAATTTAAAGTAGAAGCAACCGCTTCTGGAATTAGTGGATTAAACCGCGACTTGCCATGATAAACTTGGCAATTAACCGTATTGCAAACATTATAACCATCTTTTATATGTTTTTCTGGACCACTGGAAAGCAAAAACGTTCTTGAAATAATGGATTGCATCCGTAAAACCTCTCGATCTCTCGATTCTCCAATTTCTCCTTCCACCACGCCAGATAAATAATTTGCCTGAGAAACAATATTAACAGGTTCAAAATACCAGGTTTTTGGTGAAAGTTCCAGATCATCATCAAAAACAGCAGTTGCTGATACCGGAATTACAGAACTTATCCGAAAACTATTTCGGCAACTATCATTTCCTTTTAAATAAATAGTTGAGAAAATTCCTTTGGAAATACCATTTACAAAAACGATAATTTTTCTTTTTTCGTTAAGTGCTGCCGTCAAACTTTGATCTGCTTGCAGCCTTACAATAGTATCTTTGCCAGAAAGCAAAAAATATTCACCAGAATCAATTTTAACAAAAAATTTCTTCGGTTTTATTTCTGTAAATATTCCAACCCTAACTTTCGCAGTTATAAAAATGCATTGAAATATTAGCAATAAAAACAAAATCAGTGTTTTCATTAATTCAATTTTCAGTCAGATATTTTTTAATTAATGCGGCGGTATTTGCAGAAGCTCCTCTTTTCGACAAAATGTTTTTCAACTTTAAATAATTCTCAGTCATTCTATTTCGATAATCTGAATCGCCTATTAAACTCTTAATCTCAGAGGCAATTGCTTGCGCTGTGCATTTCTCCTGAATTAGTTCTTTAACTACCACTTTATCAACAATTAAATTTACTAACGAAATAAATTTTATTTTAATTAACATTCTTGCAATAAAAATTGAAATCGGTGCTCCTTTGTAGCAAACCACTTGAGGAACTTCAAAAAGTGCAGTTTCTAAGGTTGCAGTTCCAGAAGTTACAATGGCGGCTTTAGCGTTTGAAAGTAAATGATACGTTGAGTCAAAAACAATTTCAACATCTTTATTTTTAAGCCATTGTCGATAAAATTTTTCAGAAAAAGCGGTTACTCCAGCTACCACAAATTTCTCCGTTGGCAATAATTCCATTGCTTTTACCATTTCTGGAAATATGCGTTCAATTTCTTGCTTTCTGCTTCCTGGCAAAACGGCAATGATATGCTTTTTATTTTCTGAAAGAATTTTGGGCTTCTTTTTTTGATAATTTTCTATCGTATCCCACAATGGATTTCCTACATAATCAACTTTATAGTCCCATTTTTTAAAATATTCTACTTCAAAAGGAAAAATCACAAAAAGATGATCCACATACTTTTTTATCGTTTGAATTCTACTTTCGTTCCATGCCCATATTTTGGGAGAAATATAATAGAATACCATAATATTCTTGGCTTTTGCAAACTCTGCTATCCGCAAATTAAATCCTGGAAAATCAATTAAAATCAATGCATCAGGCATCCACTTCTCAATATCCTGTTTGCAAAAATTAATATTTTTTCGAATTTGTTGAAGATTTGATAGCACTTCTATAAAACCCATGAACGCCATTTCGCCATAGTGTTTTACCAATTCCCCACCCTGCTCTTGCATTCTATCTCCACCATAATATCTGAACTCTGCCGTTGAATCCGACCGTTCAATTTCCTTCATGAGCGAGGCACCATGCAAATCACCGGAGTTTTCGCCAGCTATGAAATAGTATTTCAAACTTTAAAAAATTTATAGAAAAATAACAAAGCGTAGATAAACGTAACCATCAAAATTCCTTTGGCAGTTTGATCAAATTCTTTTTTGATAAAATACCTAAAAATCAACACATTAGCACCCACACAGATGATATAGATAAATTTATCCCGAGCAAAAACCTCCATTTGTGTTTTTAAAAATTCGATCATCACAAAAGTTAAAATTGGAAGTGTTGCTCCGATGGCTAAACCTTGAGCAAAATTGTCTTTTTTAAACATTCCAATCCCAGTTATTCAGCGTTGGAATAGCTCCGTACGATGTGAAATCAAACTCAACTGGTACTATAGAAGCATAATTATTTTTCAAAGCCCACTCATCTGTATCTGTACCCTGATCGTTTAAAGCAAACTTGCCGGTAAGCCAATAATATTTTCGCTTATGTGGATCTAGTCGTTCGTCAAATTCCTCTTCATATTTAGCTACTGCTTGACGACAAATTTTTATGCCTTTTATATCATCCGTTTTGGGGAAGTTAACGTTTAACAAAGTCCCTTGAGGCAAACCATTCTTTAATACTTGTTTAGCAATTTGCAACACATATTTTTCAACATGCGAAAAATCGGCATCCTGAGAAAAATCAGCCAACGAAAAACCAATGGACGGTATGCCTTCAATAGCACCTTCCATTGCTGCCGACATAGTGCCTGAATAAATAACGTTGATGGATGAATTCGATCCGTGATTAATTCCAGAAACACACAAATCAGGCTTTTTATGCAGAACTTGATTGACTGCAAGTTTCACACAATCTACTGGAGTACCAGAACTTTGGTACATTTCTATTCCTGGATAAATATCAACCTTATCTAACCTTAGAGGTTTTGCAATCGTAATAGCATGCCCCATTGCAGATTGCGGACTATCCGGCGCAACAACGGTTACATCCCCTAATTCTTTCATTAAATGGGCAAGAATTTTTATTCCTGGAGCTGTGATTCCATCATCATTTATAACCAGAATGGTTGGTCGGGTTGCTTTCATATTGCCGCGAAATTAACCAATTGTGTTATATTTTACCTAATTACAGAAAATTAGAAATGGTAATTTTTCCATTATATAATTAAAAATACCATTTGCTTAATTTATTCTTATTTGGTTTGATAAGCAGTCCGATTTTTATTTAAAAAATTTTTATCCGTTCATCGGTTTGATAATATTGCTAACATAATTTGTTTTATTTTCTTAAATAATCGACAAACAGCATGTTTAAAGTTATCTGGGGCTTATCTCGTCTCGTCAGAAATGACGAGACGAGATCGGGCTATTCGCTTTTTGCCATTCTGAGAGAAACGAAGAATCTTTATTTAATTTGTTTTTTAAAGATAAAAAAGGAACTTGTATTGTCATTTCTGACTAAATGCCGCTACTATTCCTAAGCTTGCCTCCATACAAACATTTATGTGTAATGGCGTGCTTTGCGGTTAAAAATGTAAAACGAAAGGGTCGCAAAATTAAAACGTAAGGGTCGCAAAGTTTTTGAAATTATGCCAAATACTTCTGCGATTTCAAATCAATTTTATTTTTAAAATTACTGTTGACATTTTAAATTAATATGCTCATATTTGCAATCCGATTTAAAAATCGGGACAATACTGAAAATTATGTCTAAAATTTGTGATTTAACCGGAAAATCAGCGATGAACGGCTTCAGAGTTTCAAACTCTAATGCTAAAACTAAGCGTAAATTTTATCCGAATCTTAAAATAAAACGTTTTTTTATTCCTGAAGAAGGAAAATGGATCACGTTAAAAGTATCAACCTCTGCTATTAAAACGATTTCTAAAAATGGAATTACAGCAGTAATTAATAAATACGTTAAAAACGGTAGTATTTAATTCTAAACCGACGTAAGCGAAATGGCAAAAAAAGGAAACAGAGTTCAGGTGATTATGGAATGCACCGAACACAAAGAAAGTGGTAAACCGGGAACTTCTCGATACATTACAACTAAAAACAAGAAAAACACAACTGAGCGATTGGAATTGAAAAAATTCAACCCGATTTTAAGAAAAGTGACTGTACACAAAGAAATTAAATAAAAGTTAATTTCATTAATAAAGAAAAACCATGGCAAAGAAAGTTGTTGCAACCCTAAAAACCGGATCTGGTAAAGAATATTCAAAAGTAATAACGATGACTAAATCACCTAAATCTGGTGCTTATTCATTTAAAGAAGTGATTGTGCACAATGATCACATTAAAGATGTTATCAATAAATAAATCTTTTTAAAGCAAATTCGAAAAGCTTCTTTCCTTTTGGATTGGAGCTTTTTTTATTATTACACAATGGGATTATTCGATTTTTTTAAAGGAAAAAAGAAGTCTGAACCTGCAGAAGAAATCAGAGAACAGGAAGAACTGAGCCAGGGACTTGAAAAATCTTCTCAGTCAGTTTTCAATCGACTTAGCAAAATCATGGTCGGCAAATCGACTGTAGATGAACAAGTTTTAGATGAGTTGGAAGAATTATTGATATCTGCAGATGTGGGAGTTAGTACTACTTTGAAAGTTATTGACCGTATAGAAAAACGAGTTGCTCGAGATAAATATCTAAATACAAGTGAGTTAAATTCAATTTTAAAAGAGGAAATTAAAGCTCTTTTATCCGAAAACACTACCGATTTCTCGAATTTTGTAAAAGAAGATTTTCAAAAACCCTATGTAATAATGGTAGTGGGTGTAAATGGGGTTGGGAAAACAACAACCATCGGAAAACTCGCCAATCAATTGATTAAAAATGGAATGAAAGTTTCATTAGGTGCTGCAGATACCTTCCGTGCTGCAGCTGTTGAGCAATTACACATTTGGGGCGAACGAGTTGGAGCAAGAGTTGTTTCGCAAAAAATGGGTGCAGATCCGGCAGCGGTTGCCTTTGATGCACTTTCTTCAGCAGTGAAAAATAATGATGATGTTGTAATTATAGATACCGCAGGCCGATTGCACAATAAAATAAACCTGATGAATGAATTAACCAAAATAAAACAGGTGATGCAAAAAGTAGTTCCAAATGCACCTCACGAAATTTTATTGGTTTTGGATGCATCAACGGGGCAAAATGCAATAGAACAGGCGAAGCAGTTTACGGTTGCAACCGATGTGAATGCTTTAGCGTTGACAAAATTAGACGGAACGGCAAAAGGTGGAGTGGTAATTGGTATTTCAGATCAGTTCAATATTCCAGTTAAATACATTGGTGTTGGAGAAGGAATTGAGCATTTACAACTTTTCGATAAACATAAATTTATTGATGCGTTGTTTAAGCAATAACATCTTACTAAGTTTTAAAACAGATTATTGATAAAAAAAAAACTACAAATTGAACATCGTGAGCGGAAGTTTAGGGATAGTAGCGGCATCCTTTTTTGCTTATTAATTTTTCAATTTTTAGCTAAACTTACGCAAAAAGATATAGCAAATAGCCCGACCCGATTTTGTATCGGGGAAGCCCAAAATAATCATTAAAAGTCTTTAAATCAATAATTTAAAAAATAAAAAAACTGTAATAAAAAATTAATCAAATCGCATAACGGATTTAAAATAATTAGCAAGAAATTAAAAAATAAAATAAGTCATCTCGAATAAAAATAAAATCTATCTAAAAGCATTCAGAGAAAAATAATACAAATAAAACCCAAAGCTTGAAAACAAAAATCAATACTCTCCAACCCAAACGAAATGTAAACATCATTACATTGGGTTGTTCCAAAAATACAGTCGATTCGGAAGTATTGATGGGGCAATTGAGTAATAATGGTTTTGGAGTTCAACATGAAGCACAGAACAAGAAAAATGACATAGTAATTATTAATACCTGCGGATTTATTGATAATGCTAAGCAAGAATCCATTGACACGATATTAAAATTTGCCGAATTAAAAGAAAAAGGAAAAGTAGGAGAATTGTATGTTACCGGCTGCTTATCAGAACGATACAAACATGAATTAGAGGCAGAAATTAATGGAGTAAATGCTTATTTCGGCACTTCAAACCTTCCAGATTTATTAGCAACATTAGGTGCAGATTACAAACATGAATTAATTGGAGAACGTTTTCTTACTACTCCTTCTCATTATGCTTACTTCAAAGTATCTGAAGGCTGCAATCGGCCTTGCTCTTTTTGTGCAATACCACTCATGCGTGGCAAACATGTTTCCAAATCGTTGGAAGATTTAGTAAAAGAAGCTAAATTTTTAGCAAAAAACGGTACTAAAGAATTAATCTTAATTGCTCAAGATTTAACGTATTACGGATTAGATATTTACAATAAAAGAGCTTTAGCCGATTTATTAAACCAACTTTCGGATGTTGAAGGAATAGAATGGATACGACTACAATATGCGTACCCATCACAGTTTCCCATGGAGATTTTACCATTAATACGCGATCGGAAAAATATATGCACGTATTTGGATATGCCTTTGCAACACATCAGTGATGCTATGCTTAAATCAATGCGAAGAGGAATTACTAAGAGAAGGACGATTGAATTAGTTTCTCAAATAAGAGATTTTTTACCAGAAATTGCCATTCGTACCACCCTTATTGCTGGATACCCAGGAGAAACAGATCAAGATGCAGAAGAATTAATGCAATTTGTGGAAGAAACCAGATTTGAACGATTGGGAGTATTTGCTTATTCGCACGAAGAAAAAACACATGCACATTCGCTGATAGATGATGTACCCGAAGAAATAAAAGAACAGCGAATTGCAGACATTATGGAAATTCAAGAAGGAATTTCTATGGAAAAAAACAATCATAAGATTGGAAAAATTTTTAAAGTTTTATTCGATCGAAAAGAAGGGGATTATTTTATCGGCAGAACAGAACATGACTCGCCGGAAGTTGATAACGAAGTGTTGGTAAAAGCTGATGCTAATTATATCAGAATTGGAGATTTTGCCAATATTAAAATTGAACGAGCCGAAGCTTTTGATTTATATGGAGTAATTGCCTGATATTCCAATATCATGAAAAAAGAAATAATCAGCTATCAGGAAACAGGATTTTTTAAAAAATTAGTATTAGATTACATTAACGATGAACCAAAAATTAAAAGGTTTTATACATACAGGCCTCAACCTGATTCTTTTAAAAGTATTATTGAAGATAAATCGAGAGAAAAAATTGATCGGGAAACTTTAACTACTGTTTTAAAAGAACAATATAGTGATAGTAAAAAGTCGGTATTTGTTGAACAAAATATCGAATCTCTTTTAGAAAAAAACACATTTACGATTACAACCGGTCATCAATTAAACATTTTCACCGGACCACTTTATTTTATTTATAAAATAATTGCTGCAATTACTGCTGCTAAAGATGCCGAAAAAGCAAATCCTGGAATTAAAGTAGTTCCGATTTATTGGATGGCTACCGAAGATCATGATTTTGAAGAAATAAACCATTTAGATATTCACGGTAAAAAATTCACTTGGCATAATGATATTATGGGTGCAATAGGAAGAGTAAATCCAAGTTCTTTAAAAAAATTATTAACAGAAATTCGATTAGAATTAGGAGAAGAAAGTTTATCAATCGCCTTGTTTAAAGTTTTTGAAAATGCTTATCTAAGCAATTCTACTTTGGCAAATGCCACCAGGCAGTTTGTAAACGAACTATTTGGTATTTATGGTTTAATTGTAATTGATGCTGACGACAAAAGATTAAAAGCATTATTTTCAACCATAATTTCAACAGATATTTTCGAACAACATAGCTTTAAGCTTACCACTTCACAAATTGCTGAATTACAAAAAGAAGGTTATAAAGCTCAAGTAAACCCTCGCGAGATCAATTATTTTTATTTAGATGCCAATTTGCGCGAACGAATCATTGAAAAAGATGGGTTTTTTGAAGTCTTGAACACCGATTTGAAATTTTCAAAAGCTGAATTGTTGAAAGAACTTAAAAACAATCCAGAAAAGTTTAGTCCAAACGTTATTACCAGACCTTTATATCAGGAAAAGATCTTGCCTAATCTGGCTTATGTAGGTGGAGGCGCAGAATTAGCTTACTGGATGGAGCTAAAACCGATGTTTGATCATTATCAAGTTAATTTTCCGATGATTATTCTTCGACCGTCTGTTTTATTTATTTCAAAAGCAGAACAAGCAAGCCTACATAAATTAGAATTTACCAAAGATGAATTATTCATGTCGGCGCATGAATTGTTGGAAATGTATGTTCAAGATAAAAGCGAAAATACCTTAAATCTTATTTCGGAAGCGCAAGCAATTCATCAAGTATTAAGTGGAATGGAAAGTAAAGTTAACACAATTGAAAAAACACTGTTAACTACTTTAAAGGCATTAGAAAATAGGATTTTAAAGTCTATTAACCATTTTGAACATAAGTTGCTCAAAGCAGAAAAAAGAAAATATGCCATTGAGCATGCTCAAATTAAAAATATTAAAGAAACCCTTTTCCCAAAAGGTAGCTTGCAAGAGCGATCGGTAAATATTCTTTCTCTTCCGATTAATTATGTTGAATTTATTAAAAATTTAGCTGAGCATGTTGACTGGGCGGAGATGGAGTTCAGTTTGGTTTGGGAGTAAAATTTAATTCCAACTCACAAATCTTTCCAAAAAGTACTACTCTTCCCTTTGCATTGCTGAGGCACGTAGCATCTCTGGAAAATAGGTTTGCTTTGTTTATGAGAGATTCTTCGTGCCTCAGAATTAACAAAAAAGTTGCCTCAGAATTAACAAGGGAGTATTATTTTAGAATTAATCACAGAATTCAAGACTGATAAGTAAACAAAAACTTTGTGTTTCTTATTTTTTCTTTGAGCCTTTGTAATTCAAAAAAGTCAACAAAAAAACCCCGTTCAGCTTTCGCCAAACGGGGTTTTAAATTATTGATCGGATTATATTATCGAACGATCATTTTGTTAGTAACATTAAACCCACCAGCAGAAACTGTGTAGAAATATACACCAGTTGAAAGCTCAGTAGCATCAATTGCTAAGGTATGCGTAGCAGCAGAAAGATTAGTAACTTTTTCTGAAATTACCTGACCAAGAGTATTAACAACTTTCAATGAAACTGAAGAAGGCTTGTTTAAAGAAACTTTAACTTCTGTAGATCCAGAGAATGGATTTGGATAGTTGTTGGAAACAGTAAATAAATTGTTAACTATATTATTCAAGCCAACTTGTGGTGAATATCTAAGTTCAAGAATTGTAAAATCAGCTAAATCTGCAGTTATACCTTTAATATATAAATGGTCTAAAGGACCTGTATCTGGACCAGTAATACTTGCGATTACTGCTGGAACTTCAATACCTGTAGCTGTATTCAAAAGAATAGGAGAAATATTGGCTAAATATGAAACACCGTCTGCATCTGAACCAGCTGTAATATTGATAATTGGCGTTACAGTAAAAGTTGACATATTCACTCCCTTCATTCTTAAGTCTGGAAATGTATTCTTACCTGCATCCACATTTACATCTGTTTCTGACCAAGTAAAAACCAATTTAGTTCCATCTGCAGTTCTTGCAACTTGATTTCTTATATAGTTTTGAACTTTAAAAGTAGAAGAAATAAAAATTTCTGAACCTACAGGACCGGAATGCAATGATAATATAGAATCTATTAGAATAGGAACAAAAGTAGACCCATTGTGATAAATGTCAAATAGATTTTTACGAGCTCCCGGATTATAGGCATAGCTAGTTCCTGGAGAACCAAATACAACCGCAGAAATGTGCGGATTTCCATTTACATCCACTGCAATGTTTAGTGAAGATTCATTTGATAATAAAGTAGGGACCGTTCCAGCAGGCAATCCTGGGTCTATTGTATTTAAAAATGCTGGATAATCTTTAAGTACACAAAACATTGGTGCAGACCATGTTACTCCACCATCAGTAGTTTTATACAAAGCCAAATTGTAAACTTTGTTCGCATCACCTTCTATAAAATCTCCAGCAATAGCCCAAAAACCAATATTTCCACTAGGGTCAAAAGCTATAGCTCCTTCAAGACTAAGATATGAAGTTGAATCGAATGAATAATCATTTGGAGTTGTAAATAGACGATCAGACCATACATATCTATTTAAAGCTGCATCCCAAACTCCATGTTGCAATTTCGCATTAACAGTATCTGCCCCATCAGGATATACATCTAAGTTTGAAGCCCAAAATTCATTATTTTTACCTTTGAATAATGAATATGGAATGTAACCCTTTGTTGTTGTAAAATCGCCTGTTGATGCTGTAC
>ENA-OFCX01000586-OFCX01000586.1-metagenomes-genome-assembly--contig:-NODE-586-length-17855-cov-3.756966_pt1 | contig 17855 bp, 18 predicted proteins | sample MGYA00153384_OFCX01 | MGnify analysis MGYA00153384
GGCGATGTCGGCGTCCACCGTCAGCCAGTCCTGAAAACCTAGGATCAGCGACACCACATCTTGATGGACCAGTGCGGGCGATCCGCGTCGTGGCGTTCAGATTCAGTCGCGTGCTGGCTTTGATGCGACAACCACAATTTCGAGAGATCGCCGCAACCAGGTCGGCAAGGGGCGGTCCGGGGCCAGCATTTGCTCGATGGTCACCTGAGCCTGTTTGGTCTGCTGGGCGTTGGCCGCAGCTTCGATGGCCAGTCGGTGGGCTTCGTGCGCGTCCAGGCTGGTGAGTTCGTAGCCGTGACCCATCGACATCCAGTGCAGCGCGGCCAGCGCTGCTTGCATGGCGAAACCGGGTTGTTTGACCAGGTGGTCGCGCGCGGCGCGCGTCAGGGTCTTGGGGTCGCAGGGTGAGGCCCAGGCCAGTTGCGTTGCCCGGTCGAACAGCTTCAAGGTCTTGGCGGTGGCGAACCACTTCCCGGGCTCGCCGGGGGTGGATGCGATGAGGTGGCCCAGCAGCTTGTCCGGTGCCAGTTCGGGGTACTTCTTGGTCAGTGACCTGAAGGTCGACAGGTTGGAGTTGGCCTGGTTGGCCAGCAGCGCGTACTGGTCGAAGGCTTCGGCGCGCCGGCCCGCCTTCAGCAGCGCGTCCTCGGCGAAACCTGCGATGGTCTCCAAGCTGGTGGTGCTGCCCGCATGCTTGCGCGCGTAGGCGATGGCCTCGTCGACCTGGCCGCGTGCAGCCAGCACGCGTGCGCCCCAGACGAAGTATTGCCAGATCGGGTGCGGGTCCATGGCCAGCAGTTCCAGCAACTCGTCGTGGCGGCCGGCCTTGAACAAGGCGCTGTAGCAGAGGGTGGTGCCGGAGAAAAAGGCGTAGGTGCCGCGTTGACGATCTCGCAGCACGCTGCGCTGGGTGAGCAGCAGCTGGTCGGCCCAGACGGATGCGAGTTCGGTGGTGGCGCAGAGATCGCCCCAGTGGTCACCCAGGTGTTCGATGTAGGGCGGGTCGTCCTCCTGGATGGCCTCGTCAAGGCGGTCGAGCCACTTCATGCGCGCGGCGGCGTCCACGGGCGCGTTGCCGATGAGGGGCACCATCTCCCGGACGGCCGAGTACGTGGCGTTGCTCAGGGCACCCGAGAAGCTGTCAATCTGATTCAGGGCAGGGGAAAGCTTTTCCAGGAACAGAACGGCGCCTTCGGCCGCCGTGCCCGGATCTTGGCGGGCGACCGCGCGGATTTCGGTAACAGCTTCGTGGATGCGCAGGGTCGCCAGCTTGGAGCTCTTCCAGCCGAATGCGGTCCCGCGGAAGCGGGCGCGGAAGGCCCAGTGCGGGGCCGGTGTCTTGGGTGCAGTCACGATGTCGTTCGGCGGGCTGAGTGGTGGTTGCTGGTCGCGGGAGGCTGCGACGTGGCGCTGTGCCGGGAACGTCAGTCGCCCACGGCCAGGATCGCGAGGATGTCCTGCCGATCACCGAGCAGGCGAACGACATCGAGGTGGTCTTCGACTTCGAAGTACAGCCACTGCACAGGGAAATCGGTGACGCGCCGGGATCGCAGTCCCGGAATTTTTCCCAGTTGTGCCAAGCGCGGCGAGGCCATGCCTGGCATGCGCTCGATCGGCTCGAGCGCTGCGATGGCGGCGTCGAACATGCGCTACATACTTCATCGTGTACGGCGGGCACGTGCCGATGTCGCCGTAGACGACCCCCAACGCGCCGAGCGCGAGCATGCCCAGTCCTGCCGACTTTCGCTGTTGTTCATTTTTTTTCCGCTGGATGCCGAGCTGGCTTCCATGTTTCATCTGCGCAGTCGGCAAAGGAAGTCTCTGGCGCAGCCAGTCGGCCTGTGCGCCAGACCGGTGCATTCGGACTATGCCTGCCGACATGCCTGCGTCACGGACAACCCCGAAGATTACTAGTTGCTGAACTGGTCGAACCGATGAAGATCCTGCTCGTCAGTCTGAACTTTGCTCCCGAGCCGACTGGCATCGGAAAGTATTCGGGCGAAATGGCCGAGGGGTTGGTGGCTCGAGGCCATGAGGTGACGGTCGTATGCGCACCGCCGTACTACCCGACCTGGACGGTGCAGGATGGATACAGCGCGTGGGCCTACCGGATCGAACGGCCCCGGCCCGGTTTGACCGTGCGCCGCTGTCCGGTCTGGCTTCCGAAGCGGTTGCGGGGACCGACGCGCCTGCTGCATCTCGCCAGTTTCGCGCTGAGCAGTCTGCCGATTGTTCTGGGGCTCGTTTTGTGGCGACCGCATGTCGTGCTCGCCGTGGCACCAGCGCTGGCATGCGCTCCAGGCGCATGGCTCGCGGCGCGCCTGGCAGGTGCCAAGGCATGGCTGCATGTGCAGGACTTCGAGGTCGATGCTGCCTTCGAGCTGGGAATCCTCCAACGGCCGTCGTTGCGTCGAGCGGCACTCGTGTTCGAACGCATCCTCATGCGCCGGTTCGATGTGGTGTCGACGATATCCAGCCGCATGTCCAGGCAGTTGGTCGTCAAGGGCGTACCGCCGGAGCACACCGAGCTGATTCCGAACTGGGTCGTGTTGCCGGCGCGTCAAGCGGTTGAACGGCTTGCCGATCTGCGTCGGTCTCTCGGGATCGCAGGGTCACAGACGGTCTGCCTCTTTTCGGGCTCGCTCAACCGCAAGCAGGGACTGGCGGTGCTGGTCGAGGCCGCGCGGTTGTTGAAGGACGACCCGCGCATCGTCTTTGTCGTCTGCGGCAATGGCGAGGTCAGACAGTCGGTGGAACTCTCGGCGGCCGGGCTCGGCAACATGCGGTTCATAGATTTGCGGCCCGCAGCGGAGCTCGATGCGCTGCTGGCCATGGCCGACATCCACCTCCTTCCGCAGTTGCGCGGAGCGGCCGACCTGGTCATGCCGTCCAAGCTCGTCGGCATGCTGGCCAGCGGCCGTCCCGTGGTGGCCGCCTGCGCGCCGGATTCGGAAGTCGCCAGTGTCGTGGCGGGTTGCGGCATCGTCACCCCGCCCGAGTGCCCCGCGGGGTTCGTGTCGGCGATCAGCGCGCTGGTGAGTGATCCACAGCGCGCCAAACGGCTGGGCGATGCCGGGCGGGCCCGCGCCGAAAGCCACTTCGGGTCGCGTGAAATCCTGGACCGGCTGCATGCCCGGCTCGATGCCCTGCATCGCCCGGTCAGGGCCGACGCCGTGTCCGACACGAAGCCGGCACCGCCGTCGGCGTCGGACACGGCGTCCGTGCGGGGCCGTTAGCGAGCCGCGGCCGTTGGAGCCGTCCGGCTCACTTTGGGCCTGTTCACCGGCGCGTCACATTGGCTGATCAAACTTAAAGCCTTCCGAACGACTGAACCTCCCACCATGATTGCTGTCCGCCGACGCCGCGGATTCACGTTGCTCGAACTGCTGGTGGTCATGGTCATCATCGGACTGCTGGCGGCCTACGTGGGACCGAAGTATTTTTCCCAGGTCGGCAAGTCGGAGGTCAAGACTGCCAAGGCGCAGATCGTCGGCTTCGAGAAGGCCTTGCAGCAGTACCGTCTCGATGGCGGGCGCTTCCCGTCGACCGAGCAGGGCTTGGCGGCTCTGATCAGCAAGCCGACGAACGCCACCAAATGGGACGGACCGTACCTGGAGAAGGCGTTGCCGCTCGACCCGTGGGGCCGTGCTTATGTGTACGTGATGCCCGGCGTGCACGGTGATTTCGACATCAATTCGCTGGGCCGCGACGGGCAGCTCGGTGGTGACGGGCTCGACGCCGACGTCACCAGCTGGTGACGTCGCTGCGCGACCGAAATCCATCCATGCAGTACGCAGTGAGGGCACTACGCCAGATGCGCACGGTGTCGATCGACATCGAAGCGCCAAATCCGGCCGATGCAGCCCGCCAGGCGCGGTCGCAAGGTTATGCGGTCCTGGCCGTCCAGCCAACCCGCGCGCGGCGGAGCCTCTCGCTCGGTGCTGCGCCGACGTTTCCTTTGCTGCAGTTCAATCAAAGCCTGCTGATCCTGCTGAAAGCCGGGCTCTCGGTGGTGGAAGCGGTCGAGGCGCTGTCCGACCGGGAGACTCACGCCAACACACGGCAGGTGCTGATCCGGCTGCATGAACAGCTGAAAGAGGGCCTGTCGTTCTCGGCGGCCTTGCAAGCCCAGCGCGGCATCTTCCCGCCCATCTATGTGGCGAGCGTGCGGGCCAACGAGCAGACCGGCGCACTCGCCGAGGCGGTGGAGCGCTTCATTCTCTATCGATCCCAGTCGGACCTGATGCGAAAGCGCGTCATCGGCGCCTCGATCTATCCGGCCATGATCCTGGGCGTCGGCACGCTGGTGATCGCGTTCTTGTTGCTGTACGTGGTGCCGCGCTTCAGCGTGGTGTTCCAGGACATGGGCGACCGCATTCCGCTGATGTCGCGCCTGCTGCTGCAATGGGGGCAGTTTGCCCATGCGCACGGCCTGCAGCTGCTCGCCGCGGCCGCCATGCTGGTGGTCGGCGGCGCTTACGCATTCGCGCGCACCCCGCTGCGTTTGGTGCTGGCAAGGCAACTGCTGCGCATCCCCCGCGTTGGCGAAGCGGTGCGGATCTATCAGCTCGCCCGTTTCTATCGCGCGCTGGGCATGCTTCAGCAGGCCGGCATTCCGATCGTGACGGCACTGGACATGGTGATGGGGCTGCTGCCGCCCGCATTGCATGCCTCGCTGCGGGCTGCGCGGCGCGACATCGGCGAGGGGCGGGCGATTTCCGCTGCCTTCGAGACCCACGGGCTGACCACGGCCGTGTCGTTGCGCCTCTTGCGCGTCGCCGAACGCACCGGACAGATGGGCGAGATGCTCGAGCGCACGGCGGGCTTTCACGACGAGGACATCGCACAGGCGATCGATTGGTTCATACGCTTGTTCGAGCCGCTGCTGATGTTGGCCATCGGCGTCGTGATCGGTGGGGTGGTGCTGCTGATGTACGCGCCGATCTTCGAGCTTGCGGGAAGCATTCAATGAACGCGTCGAACGTGCTCGGCGGGTCCGACCCTGCCCAGGCGTCGATGCGATTGACGCCAGCGCTTGTGCGCACAGCGCGCGCCAGATCCAGGCTGGAGCAGCGCAGCATGGCGGCCGTCTTGCAGGACGAATTGACCCTGTCGGCCGAGTCGCTGGCCGAATTGCTGGGCCGGCTGCTCGACTGCCGTGTGCTGGGCAGTCGAGAGGTGTCGGCGCTCACGCCGGCATTCGACCTGATCGACTATGCCGACGCGGTGCAGCGCGGATGCCTTGCTTTCCGCGAGGACAGCGAAGTGTCGTTGCTGTTGGCCGATCCGTTCGACGACGACCTGCAGGCGTGGTGCGTCGAACGCCTGGCCGTTCCCCACGCGCTGTGCCTGGCGGCGGCCGCGGACATCACGGCCTTCTTGACGCGCCACGAAGACTCGATGCGCGCCATCGACACGGCGTTGCCGTCGATGGATGCGCGGACATCGGCCGGCACCGAGCTCGAGGATCTGTCGATCCAGTCCATCGGACAGGGCACCAGCGTGGTGGTCAAGCTGGTTCATTCGACGCTTTATGACGCCCTCAAGAGCGGGGTCAGCGACATCCACATGGAGTGCCAGTCGGGCGGGCTGGTCATCAAGTACCGGCTCGATGGCACGCTGATGCAAGTCGGTGCGATCGAGGGACGGGAACTGGCCGAACAGGTGCTCTCGCGCCTGAAGGTGATGTCGGAACTCGACATCGCCGAGCGGCGCATACCGCAGGACGGGCGCTTTCGCGTGCGCGCCCTCGGCCGCGAGGTGGACTTTCGCGTGTCGATCATGCCCAGCATCCATGGCGAGGACGCCGTGGTGCGCGTGCTGGACAAGCGCTCGCTGGCCGATCAGGCCTCCGGTCTGCGGCTTGACGTGCTGGGCTTCGACGAGCCCACCTTGCTGGCCTTTCGGCGCATGACGCGCGACCCCTACGGACTGCTGCTCGTCACCGGCCCGACCGGCAGCGGCAAGACGACGACCCTCTATGCCGCGCTGTCGGAGATCAACCATGGGCACGACAAGATCATCACGATCGAGGATCCGGTCGAGTACCAATTGCCCGGCGTGCTACAGATCCCCGTCAACGAGAAGAAGGGGCTGACCTTCGCACGCGGCCTGCGCTCGATCCTTCGCCACGACCCCGACCGGATCATGGTCGGCGAGATCCGAGACCCCGAGACGGCGCAGATCGCCATCCAGGCCGCCCTGACCGGTCACCTGGTGCTGTCGACGGTGCATGCCAACAATGTCTTCGACGTGATCGGCCGCTTCACCCACATGGAAGTCGATCCCTACAGCTTCGTGTCGGCCCTGACCGGTGTGCTGGCGCAGCGCCTGGTGCGCCTGAACTGCCGCCATTGCAGCGAGGCCGTGACGATCGCGGCGCCTGCGCTGTGCGCGTCGAACATCGAGCAGCACGCCACCGAGGGCCGCACGTTGACGGCCGGCCGCGGCTGCGGCCTGTGTCGCGGCACCGGCTACAAGGGGCGCCGAGCCGTGGGTGAGCTGCTGACGCTCGACGACACGCTGCGCGAACTGATCGTCGCCCGCGCGCCGGTGCGGCAGATCAAGGACGCGGCCCGTCGCAACGGCACGCGGATGTTGCGCGACGTCGCAGTGGACCTCTTCTTGCAAGGCCACACCACACTGGACGAGGTCAACCGTGTCACGCTGGTGGCCTGAGCGGGTGGTGCTTCGCCTGGGCGACCCACCGCGCGCGGGCGGGCTGGGCCAGAGCGGTTCACCGTCCGAGCCGGACCGGCCTGCAGCGCGCAGTGAGGAGGTCTGGTCGGCGTTCGAGCATCAGGTCGCCAGCCTTGCACTGAGCCGCGGAACGCGAGTGACCTGTGTCGTCGCGGGTGAATGCGTGCGCTACGCGGTTGTGCCTTGGCACGATGAACTCGGCAGCGACGCGCAGCGCCAAATCCTCGCCGGACAGTGCTTTCGCGACACCTACGGCGACAGCGCCGCTTCGTGGGCCGTGCGGCAGGGCAGCGGCCGTTACGGTGCCGCCACGCTCGCCTGTGCGCTGGACACCGTGCTGCTCGATCGCCTCGATGCCTGGAGCGCGTCGCGTGGATTCAAGCTGGTGAGCGTGCAACCATCGCTGATGCACGCCTGGAACCGGGCGAGGCGTCGCATCGCGGCGGGTCCGTTCTGGTTTGTGCTGGTCGAGCACGGTTGGACGATCGTGCTGTTGATGTCGGCCGACGACGAACCCTTGCACGTGAAACGTTGGCCTTCACCCGTGGTGGATCTGGCGCGACGGCTCGACCGCGAATGGTTATCGATCGGTACCGACCTGCCGCATTGTCCGGTCTACCTGGACCACGTGGGGGCGCTCATGGGTGCTGCGCCGACGTCCGACCGTGCGGCTGCGAAGTGGCAATTCATCGACTTGACGCCCGCGTCGAGCGAAGCGCGAACGGTGCGCACATGAGCGCGCTGGGCCGCCCCCGAGCGCGAATCCCGAAGCGCGCTGCGCGGAGGATGGTCGGGTGAGCGTGCCAGCCCAACCCCAAGCGCGAATGCCGAAGGGGAGTCTGGTGATCGCGTCCGGTCTCCACCCAAGCGACCCGGCGAGTGCGCAGCACCAAGCTGCCGAAGCGAACCCGTCGGGCCGCGCCGAAAGCGAAATCCGTGTTGGGCAGCACGCAGTCAAAGGTGCGAGGCGTGCGCCTTTCATGCTCGATTTTCGCGCGCACGCGACGTCGGCCTGGCGCACGCTGGGCTGGATGGCGTTGCTGGTCAGCCTGGTGGCCTGCATCTGGCTGGCCGAGCGTCTGGCGCAAGCGGCTGACCATCGCAGCGCCGCGCTCGGTCATCAGGCCCGCTTGGCCGAGCAACTTCGCGTGGCCCGGCCAAGCCCGTCCAGCGCCGCGGTCGAAGTGCAAACCGCGGCCGACATCGAACGTGCCAACGCCGTCATCGACCGCCTGACGGTGCCGTGGGAGGAGTTGTTCGACGCCATCGAGTCGGCCGATGCGCGGGGGCTGGGTCTGTTGTCCTTGATCCCCAACGCGCGTGCCCGCAGCGTGCGGTTGTCGGGGGAGTCGCGGTCGGTTGCCGATGTGATGGCTTACGCGGACCGCATGGCCGCGCAGGCGGCATTGAGCCAGGTCCATCTGCTGAGCTACACCACCACAGTGCGGGGCGACGTGCCGGTCGTCACGTTCACGCTCGCGGGCACCTGGCGCCAGCGGCCATGAAGCGCGTTCAATGGTGGCTGTCGGACAAGTGCCGCCTCGTCGGTCTGCCCGGATGGCTGGCCGCCGGCCTGCTGGTGTGCTGCGCGGTGGTCGCGTGGGGCTGGCTGCTCCCGGCGCAGGATGCGTTGCACCGACTCGAGGCCGACAACCGCTTGATGACGCATCGGTTGGCCGAGGCCAGCGTCCCGCAGGTGCCGGCCGAAGCGACGCCGCAGCAGGCCCTGTCGGCATTCACGCGTCGCTTCAGCAGCGAGAAGACGATCGGCGCCGCCTTGACCCGCCTGCAGGCGGCCGCCAAACAGGAGGGGATCGCGCTGGATCAGGCCGAGTTCAAGTTCGCCAGCGAGCCTGGCGAGCCGCTGTCGCGCTATGCGCTGGTCCTGCCGGTGAAAGCCGATTACCGTGCATTGCGCCGGTTCAACCGGGCCGCTCTGCGCGTGCTGCCAGGTCTGGCGCTGGACGAGATCAGCCTGCGACGCGACGATGCGAAGTCGTCGGTGCTCCAGGCCCAGATGCGTTACACGCTGTACCTCACCAAGCCGGACTGAGCCATGGCCGCCCCGAGTCCGAGCCGCCGTCAAGTGGCGCTGTTGGTCGTCGTGATCGGTGGTGCGCTGCTGGTCGAACGCGGTGTCGCCCTGACATCACCTGAGCCCGAGGTGGTCGGGCCGCGATTGGCGGCGACATCGGCACGTGCCAACCGCCAGCGGGCTGAGGGTCGCACGGCCGCATCTGCGCCGCTGGCCGCGTTGCGACTCGACCGGCTCGATGCACGGGCCCAAGCGCTGAGCGAGGCCGACGACAGCACGCCGCCTCGCGCGCAGCAGCCCGCCTTGTTCGATCCGGTGACCTGGGATCCGGCGCCGATGCCCACGGCTCCGGCAGTGCCCGTGGTGGCGACCCGGCCCACCGCTCCGCCATTTCCCTATGCATACATGGGCGGGCTGGAAGACGACGGCGTGCGCACCGCCTTTTTCACGCAGGGCGACCGGGTGCTCACCGTCAAGCCCCATGACACGGTCGACTCCGTTTACCGCGTGGACCAGATGACCGAGAGCCAAATGACGTTGACTTACCTTCCGCTCGACCAGACGCTGGTGGTGTCGCTCGGAGGCCGGCGATGAGTCCGCGCCCCGGCGCTTCGGTGGCACGCATGGGGCATGCGCGCCGCCGGTGCTGGCGCACATTTGCGCTGTGTGCTCTTTCGGCATGGCTGTCCGGCTGTGCGCCGGGCAGCGAGTTCGTCCGCCAGGGACAGCAGATGATCGAGCAGGGCCGCCTCGAGGAGGGTCTGTCTGAGATCGACAAGGCCATCGCGCTCGAGCCCGGCAATCGCGAGTACCGCATGCTGTCGATTCGCCAGCGCGATGCACAGCTCGGCGCGCTGCTGGCCCGGGCCGACTCACAACGCAATGCCGAGCGCCTGGAAGACGCAGAAGCGCTGTACCGGCGCGTCACGGCACTCGATGCGAACAACTCGCGCGCCCGCGCCGGACTGGACGCGATCAATACGCTGCTGCAGCAACGGCTGCGCCTGGACGAAGCAGCGAATCTGTTGGCCACGGCGCGCCTGACCGAAGCCGACCAGCGGGTGCGGCAGGTGCTTTCCGAGAGCCCCGCGAACCCGCGCGCATTGAGATTGAAGTCCGACATCGAGGCCGCCGTGGGCCTTCCCGCGGACGTCCAGATCGCACTGAAACCGTCGCTGCGCAAGCCCGTGTCGTTGGACTTTCGCGACGCCAACCTCAAGTCGGTCTTCGAAGCCCTGTCACGCGGCACCGGCATCAACTTCGTGTTCGACCGCGAAGTCAAAGGTGACATCAAGGTCACGCTGTCGATCTCGAACATCAGCATCGAAGACGTCATCGGCGTGCTCACGATCACCAATCAGCTCGAGCGCAAGATCCTGAATGACAACACGGTGCTGATCTACCCGAACACGCCGGCCAAGCAGAAAGACTATCTCGAGCTCAGCGTCAAGACGTTCTATCTCGCCAACGCCGAGGCGAAGTCGGTCTTCACGATGCTGAAGACGGTGCTCAAGACCAAGGACCTCTACGCCGACGAGCGGGTCAACAGCCTGACGATGCGCGACACCGCCGATGCGATTCGCCTCGCTGAAAAGTTGATCGCCGCGCAGGACCTCGCCGAGCCCGAGGTGCTGCTCGACGTCGAGGTGCTGGAGGTCAAACGGTCCCGGCTGACGGAAATCGGCATCGACCCGCCGGGCAAGTTCAGCGTGCTGAACATCGTGCCCAATCCGTCGACCGTCGTGTCCACCGCGACCGGCGCCACCACCGTGGTCAACAACACCCTGACGTCCACCCAGCTGACGTTGGACCGCCTGCGCAACATCGCCGGTTCGAGCATCGGCATCGACAGCCCGTCGTTGAACCTGCGAGCCGAGAGCGGCGACACCAACATCCTGGCCAACCCGCGAATCCGGGTCAAGAACCGCGACAAGGCGCGCATCCTGATCGGCGACCGCGTGCCTGTGATCACGACGACCGCGGCGATCAACGTGGGTGTCTCCGAGTCGGTCAGCTATCTCGACGTGGGGCTCAAGCTCGAAGTCGAGCCCAACGTGTACCTCGACAACGAGGTGGGTGTGAAGGTCAGCCTGGAAGTCAGCAACATCGTGCGCGAGGTGCGCAGCCGCTCGGGCTCGCTCACCTACCAGATCGGCACGCGGCTGGCGACCACCAACCTGCGATTGAAGGACGGCGAGACCCAGGCGCTGGCCGGATTGCTCAGCGACGAAGATCGCCGCGCCTCGGTGGGCGTGCCGGGCATGGTCGATCTGCCGGTGCTGGGCCGCCTGTTCTCGAGCGAGCGCAACGACCGCAGCAAGACCGAGATCGTGCTGCTGATCACGCCCCGGGTGGTGCGCAACCTGGCGAACCGTGCGCCCGTCTACAACCAGCACGCGGGCGGCACCGAAGCCATGGTGGGCGCCTTGCCGGTGCGCGTGCAGGGCGTCGGCCGCATGGCGATGCCGCCCGCCAGAACGCCAGCCCGACGTTCTACCCCCGAGCAGGGCGCGACCGACGTCGAGCCAGTCGAGTCGGTCGAGCCGAGCCCGCCGGAGCCTGCGCCGGCGCCCGATGCAGCACCCGTGCAGAAGGCCAACTGACATGGGCGTGTCGCTGCCGGACCGTCGCCGCGCCGTTGCCGGGATTGCCGGCTTCACGCTGATCGAACTGCTGGTGACCGTGGCGATCCTCGCGCTGCTGGCCGGCGGGGCGATGAGCTTTGCGGACCTTTCGGTCAAGCGTGCCCGCGAGCAGGAGCTTCGGTTGGCGCTGCGCGAGATCCGCGAGGCGATCGACGCTTACAAGGTGGCTTCCGATGCCGGTCGCGTGGCCAAGGCGGCCGACGCCTCCGGCTATCCGCCCACGCTTGCCGTGCTGACCGAAGGCGTTGCCGACGTGGGGAGTGCCAAGGGCCGCACGCTGTATTTCCTGCGAAGGCTGCCGCGCGATCCCCTGGCCGACGCCAGCCTGCCGGCACAGGACACGTGGGGCCTGCGCAGCCATGACAGCGAGCCAGGCAACCCCCAGCCCGGCAGCGATGTCTTTGATGTCCATTCGCTGTCGACGCAGGTCGGCATGGGCGGTCGGCCCTATCGGGAATGGTGAATGGGGACTCCATGCCAGCTCCAGTCGAGCCGCACCGGCGCCCGCGCGCTGCGTGTGCCGGCACCATCGCGCGGATTCACCCTGATGGAACTGATGGTCGTGATGGCGATCATCGCGAGTCTGTTGACGCTGGCCCTGCCGCGCTACTTCCACAGCGTCGACCGCAGTCGCGAAGCCGTGCTCAAGCAGGACCTGCACATCATGCGCGACGCCATCGACAAATTCGCCGCCGATCGGGGGCGCTACCCGGCCACCCTGGAAGAACTGGCCGAGCAGCGCTACCTGCGAAAGATCCCCGCCGATCCGATGACCGACAGCACGAGCACCTGGGTGACGCTGGCGCCTCCCGACGGCGACGGACAGGCGGGGGTGTATGACGTGCGCAGCGGTGCGTCCGGCAAGAGCCTGGATGGCGAAGACTATGAAAGCTGGTGAACGCAGCGCACCCCACAACGAACTGTCACCAAGCATCGTTAACGTCAAGTTGGTGAGGGTTGGCGGGCTCACGGCACTCCGGGCCGTGACTGCCATCCCGTCAATGAGGATGTATCCAACGTGAGTGATCCCGCCTGGCTGGATGAGATTGATCGAAACCGCTTTTCCGATACGGTCGAAGCGTCGTTTCGCGTCTCCAGCCGCCACCAGTTCTTCGTCTGGACACAGAGCTCGTTGCAGGCGCTGATCCCGCATGAGATCCTCATTTGCGGCATCGAAGACGGGTCGCGCCAGGGCATGGCCGTGCACCGATTCAGCGCCAGCCGCTATTTCCGACAGGAGCAGTTCGACGTCGTCTCCGACCCGCTGAACGGCTTGATGCCCAGGCTCATGGCGGTCGCCGAAGGACATCGATCACGCGTGATCTTCAGCCCGAGGGACGGCGGAAAACTCGCCGACGAGAAGTTGTCGTCGCTCGTGACCGAGAACGAACTGAAGAATCTGGCCGCCCTGCTCGTGCACGGCACGCGCGGCAAGTTCGAGGCTTTCTACGTGTTCGCGCGCGTTTCTGCCGAACGCGATGAGCGACTGGGGTACCTCATCGAATTGTTGGTGCCGCACCTGCACAACGTATTCCTGCGCGTGCTCGGCACCGAGCGTGAGGTCACGGGCACCCACACGCAGCGCTCGGGGCGCCTGGTCACGCCGCGCCAGGAAGAAATTCTCAATCTGATCAAGAACGGCAAGACCAACTCCGAGATTGCCGAACTGCTGGAATGCAGTCCCTGGACCATCAAGAACCACATCCAGGCGATCCTGCGCAAGCTCGATTCGAATACGCGCACGCATGCCATCGCACGTGCCATGAGCCTGGGCATCCTCACGCCAGACTGACGAATCCGGTCCGCTTCGAGGAGGTGCCCCGCCGCTGGCGGTCGGGCCTCTGACCGAAGGCACCTTCACACCTCCTTGGCCCGGCCGCGCCCATGGCGCCGCCGGGCCATTGTCTTTGGCGCGCGCGTTCCGCCGCACCGGGTCCTTGCGACGCGTTCCGCGGCGCAGCTTCGTTCGCGCGTGCGTTCCGCCGCGCCCCGCTTGTCACCCGCACATCCCTGTGTGCCGCGCCGTGCACCGGCTGGCGCAGCCTGGGCGGCCGCCCTCATCGCCTCGCAACGCCAACCCTGACTGGCTATTTCGGATGCGCAACCATGACGTCACCTTCTTGAAACCGTCACAGCACCAAAGTAACTTCTCTATCCAGCAACCAAGGTGTCGCTCTGGCGGTGCCAAGGCGGCGTACACACAGCAACAAGGAGAATGAATTTTGGATGCAGACCTGTTCATCAAAAAGATGCCGCACGTGGTCAAAGAGTTGATCAGCCGCGAGGCCTTCAACAACCGGCGCTCGACCAACCAGGAGGCGATTGCGCTGCTCGAAGAAGCGCTGGTGCAACGTGTCGGATCGACCGTCACGAAGCGCAATCAGATCAAGGCGTTGCTCGAGGGCTATGCCGAGTCGCACGGGGCCATCGGCGTGCCGGTGTCGGCCGTGCTGCCGCAGGGTTCAACGACGGTTTCGCTGTCATGACGCCCGTCCGCTCCAGGGCAGCGCTCGCTGCCGCAGCCGTGGCTGCACTGCTGCTGTCGCCCATCGTCTGCGCCGCGGCGCCTTCATCGAGCGACCCATCACCGTTCGGCGTGGGCACGGGCACCGTCGCACTGGCCGCGTTGACGGCAAACGCACAGACGCGCGCCGCGGGCGATTTCCTGGCGGACGCCGTGGCCCGATCCACCTCCGCGTCACCCGGTAACGCAAGCTTCGCCGCGAACGACGGCGGCGAAATGCGGGGCTACACGCAGTCGGCCACCGCGTCGCGCAATCCGCTGTCGGCCCGGTTGCGTGGCGACTCCGACCTCGCCTTGTGGAACCTCGTGGCGATGGTGCACGCGCAACAGCGCGGCAACACCTTCGACCTGGTCGACACCAACGTCGCCTCGGTCCGGATCCTCGAACTCCAGACGGCACCGGTCTCGCCCGTGCCTCTGCCGGGCGCTGTCTGGTTGTTCCTGATGGGCGCGCTGGGTCTGGCGGGCACGCGCATCACGGGCATCTCCGGCAAGCCGCGCGACACCCGTGTGCATGCCGATCTGGTGCCGGCCTGATGCGGCATGCAGCGCTTTACCCAGCAAGGACGCCCATGATTTCACGCACCGCCATCGCCGCGCTGCTGACAGCCGCTGCAGCCGTGCCGGCGTCTGCCGCGATGATGACCGTGAGCTCGGGGGCATTCGCCTTCCCGACGCCGGTGGATGGGCAGGCCATCTACCTGCAAGGGTTCGACCCGGCGCTCGGCACGCTGCAACAGGTCGATTTCACGCTCGCCGGCGATCTCAAAAGCCGTCTGTCCGTGACGCCGGGCAACGACCAGCTCGTGTACGGCCTCGGCTGGAGCAAGACGCAATTCGATTTCAGCATCGAAGGTTACGGATTGAGTGCTTCCAACCGGCAGACCGATTTCAACCAGGGTGGCACCGGCCTTTCCGGAAACAAGGTCTACACCGGCGGCATCAGTGCGACCCAGCAAGGGTCGATCCGCAGCGATCTGAGCCGCTTCGTCGGCCTTGGCCTCTATGCCTTCGTCGCCAACGCAGGCAGTGTGGACAGCGTTGCCTTCAGCGGACTCGGTAACGTTTCGTTCGCGCTCGACACGGCGCTCACAGGCAGCCTCACTGCCGTCTACACCTACGCCACGCCGGCAGCCGTTCCACTGCCGGCTGCCTTGCCATTGCTGGCCGTCGGCATGGCGATCCTCGGCTTCGGCGGGGTTCGCCGTCGTCGTCGCGCCGGGAGCAATGAAATCGCACCGTGTTGATATGCCGCACCCTGCGGGGCATCCACGGCGAGCGCGCCGGGCCCGGCGCGTGCTCACCCATCAGAGAACCGGCACGCCTGTGAGCAGAGCCAAGGGCAGGGTGGCGAGCCGCGGTTTCACGTACCTCGGCGTGATGTACATCGTGGTGTTGCTGGGCCTCACCTCGGCCGTGGCCAGCGTGGTGTGGAGCACGGTGCAACGACGCGACAACGAGCGTGAACTCATCTTCGTGGGGCGTCAGTTCCAGGCGGCGATCGAACGCTATCGGCAAGCCGATCGAGGCCCTGCGGCGCGCTACCCGCGCCAGCTCGAAGAGCTGGTGGTCGATCAGCGCTCGGCTCTGCCGCAGCACCACCTGAGGCAACTCTATCCAGACCCCATCACGGGCTTGCGGCAGTGGGGCTTGATCCGGTTGCCTGACGGCGGCATCGCCGGCGTGCACAGCTTGTCGGACCGAACCCCGCTGCGGCGAAGCCCGCCCACGGCCGGGCAGACCGACGGGCCCGCAGGCAGCTACCGGCAATGGCGATTCGTGGCTTCCAGCGCTCTCGAATCCATGCCAGCGGCCGGACCGCCCATCGCCGCGGCCGAGGTCGAAGTGCTGCCGGCGACGGCCGTCAAAGAAGCAGACGTGATGGCGCCGACCGCTGCGGCCGAAGATTCCCCCATCGCGCGTGTGCAGCGGCCTCGTTTCCAGGACTTTCGTCTGCGCGGACCCGAGGCCTGCGATCGCATCGTGGCCTTCGATCGGCAAACTTGCGCCGATCACGCCGTTCGTGCCGGCGACGCTGCGGGCGCCAGCTGTCTGGACTCTGCGCTGCAGCGCAATCTGGCCTGTGCGCTGGCCGACGATGCCCCGCTGCCCGCGCTGGTGGTGTCCGGCCAGTGAAACTGAAACGTCGCCGGTCGCGCATCGCCCCGCGGGCGGTTTGGGGGCGCCTCCACGCCAGCAGCATCCACTTTTGCAGCCACCCGATGTGTGCCGTTGCGGCCCTCGGCGATTTGTCATGTTGTTTCGCAAGAATCCTCGCACCGGTTCCGACAGGGTTTGTCGTCGAACCAACCTTTTGATTTCGTTTTGGCCCATCGAGCCCCAGCCCATGTCTTTCCAATCGTGTTGTGCGCGAAGCGGCGCGGACCCCCGCGGCTTGCCAGGGCCGCCACCCGGGCGCCAGCGTGGTGGGCCAGCACGGACCGGTTGGCACGTGGCGCTCTGGCTGTCGTTGGTCGCGGTCGCTGTCTCTGCCAGGGGCGCCGAGGCCGAAGCGCCGACGGTCGCCCGTTTCGACGTGCTCGAGTTTCGCGTCGAGGGCAATACGGTGCTGCCATCCGAGCGCATCGAACGCGCGGTCTACCCCTTCATGGGCGAACTGCGCACGGTGGACGACGTGGAGTCGGCACGGGTCGCGCTTGAAGCCGCTTACCGCGATGCCGGTTACGGCACGGTGCTGGTCGACACGCCCGAGCAGAAGATCACCGACGGTGTGGTCACGCTGCAGGTCGTGCAGGCGCCGGTGTCGCGCCTGCGGGTGGTCGGCGCTCGCTACTACTCGCAGGGGCGCATCCTTTCAAAGGTTCCCGCGCTGGCCGAAGGGCAGGTGCCCAATTTCAAGGAAGTGACCGCGCAGCTGGGCACGGTGAACCGTTCGGCCGACCGGCGCGTAACGCCGCTGCTGCGCCCAGGCAAGGAGCCCGGCACCACAGAGGTCGACTTGATGGTGGAAGACAAGCGGCCGTTGCATGGCAGCGTGGAGCTCAACAACAAGGCCAGCGCAAACACCACCCCGGCGCGTCTGCAGGCCTCGCTGCGCTACGACAACCTCTGGCAACGCGAGCACAGCATCAGCGCTCAGGTGCAGGTGTCGCCTCAGAAAACCAGCGAGGTGCGTGTGTTTTCAGGCTCGTACACCGTGCCTGTCGGTCAGGGGCTCATCGTGTACTCGGCCACGCGTTCGAACAGCAACACGGTCGCCAGCGTCGGTGGCACCACCGTGTTCGGCCTTGGCAGCATCTTTGGAGTGCGTGGTGTGATGCCTCTCCACAGCGACGAGCGCCTGAGCCAGACGCTGACGCTCGGAGCCGATTACAAGGATTTCAAGGAAAGCGTCAGCGTCGGTGCCAACCAGGGCTTCGACACGCCCGTCCACTACCTGCCGTTCAGCGCGAGCTACTCGGCGTCACTGCTCGACGCGCGCGGCAGCTGGCAGGCCGGTGGCGGCGTGGTGCTGGCGCTGCGCGGCGTGGGCAGCAATGAATCGCAGTTCGCTGACAAGCGCTACAAGGCGCAGAGCAACTTTTCTGTCTTCAAGCTGAACGCTTCCCGCAGCGAGAACCTGCCGAAAGGCATGACGCTCTACGGCGCGTTGGAAGGGCAGTTGAGCGACCAGCCGCTGATCAGCAATGAACAGTTCGTGGCGGGCGGCGTGGACAGCGTGCGCGGGTATCTGGACGCGAGCGCGGTGGGCGACAAGGCCGTGCGGGGTTCGATCGAGCTGCGCAGCGCCAATCTCGCACCCCAAGGGCATGCCTGGCTCGGCGGCCTGCGCGTGCTCGGCGCCAATCACGGCGATGCGCCCGACGGCGTCTTCACCAATCGCAAGGGCCAGCTGACCAACGACTTCTTCGTCAATCTGCTCGACAATGAGACCTTCTGGGATCTGGTCGATACCAAAAGCGACGAGGAGTTTATTGGCTTCACCCGTGGC
>ENA-OFCX01000588-OFCX01000588.1-metagenomes-genome-assembly--contig:-NODE-588-length-17843-cov-5.611817_pt1 | contig 17843 bp, 12 predicted proteins | sample MGYA00153384_OFCX01 | MGnify analysis MGYA00153384
TGTCGCGCCGGGTCAAGTCGTTTCCGGTCACGCCCCGGGTCACGCTGCGGCCCGACGAACGCGCGCAGCGCTGGTTGCTCGGCGTGTCGGCCAGCGACCGCTCGGGCCTGCTGTATGCGATCGCCCGCGTGCTGGCCCGTCACCATGTGAACCTGCAATTGGCCAAGATCACGACGCTGGGCGAGCGGGTCGAAGACACTTTCCTGATCGATGGTTCAGGGCTGCAGCACAACCGCACGCAGATCCAGATCGAAAGCGAACTGCTCGATGCCCTCAGCGCCTGACACTGCCGCCCGGGCAATGCTGTCGCGCATCGCACGGCGATGTCGCTGACACCCGTCAAGGCGGCCGACGCGCTGTCCGCGCTCGACCGCTTCGACACGATCATCGACGCCCGCTCCGAGAGCGAATATGCCGAAGACCGCTTGCCCGGCGCCGTCAACTGGCCGAGCCTGAACGACGCGCAGCGCGTGCTGGTGGGCACCGAATACAAGCAGATCTCGCCGCTCGTCGCGCGCAAACGCGGTGCCGCGCTGGTGGCGCGCAACATCGCCGCGCACATCGAGCGCGAGGTGATGGACAAGCCGAAGGACTGGCAGCCGCTGGTGTACTGCTGGCGTGGCGGCAAGCGCAGCGGCTCGCTGGCGCTGGTGCTCGACCAGATCGGCTTCCGCGTGCAACTGCTCGAAGGCGGCTACCGCGAATACCGGCGCGCCGTGCTGGCCGAGCTGCAGGATTTGCCGGCGCGCCTGCGCTACCGCGTCGTCTGCGGCACCACCGGCTCGGGCAAGAGCCGGTTGCTGCAGGTGCTGCGCACGCAGGGCGCGCAGGTGCTCGACCTCGAGGCGCTGGCCAACCACCGCGGGTCGGTGCTCGGCCTGGTGCCCGGCCGCCCGCAGCCGAGCCAGAAGCAGTTCGACAGCCGCGTCTGGGACCAGCTGCGCCGCTTCGACACCACGCGCGAGGTCTGGATCGAAAGCGAGAGCAAGAAGGTCGGCGACCTGCGCGTGCCGGAATCGTTGATCGTTCAGATGCGCGCGTCGCCCTGCGTGCGACTCGAGTTGCCGATGGCTGCGCGCGTGACGTTGCTGATCGAGGAATACGACTTCTTCGTCAAGGACACTACCGCGTTCTGCGAGCGGCTGGACATGCTGCGTGTGCTGCGCGGCAACGAGGTGGTCGACGCGTGGCAACAGGCCGCCCGCGCCGGACGCACCGTTGATGTCGTGCGCGACCTGCTGGTGAGCCACTACGACCCGATCTACCAGCAGTCGATGCGCCGCAATTTCCCGGGCTATCCGACCCTGCAGCCGGAAGTCGCCTGGGACGGCAGCGTCCCCAGCCTGGAGGCAACCGCGCGGCGGTTGTTGAGCCAACCCGAGCCGGTCAACCGCCAGATGCCGGGCTGAGCTCCGGAGGTGTCTCGGTGCGCTGACTTGTCGATGTGACGCCGCGGGCCAGTGCGTCGCTGCGCGGTTGTCCGTCAGGACGCCGTCACCGACATTGGCAGCGTCGTCGTACTCTGGGCTCGACCGCACCGTTGTCCACCGTCAGCCGGCAACATTTGCAGCCATGGGCGATACCAACGCGCGCCAGCGCCCGGGGATGCACATCGCGCACCGCCTGCACCACCTGCACCACACCGACCACGTTCACTGAACCCACCATGCTCACCGGCGAACTGCGCTCTCAAGTCGACGCCCTCTGGAACGCCTTCTGGTCAGGCGGCATTGCCAACCCGATCGAGGTGATCGAGCAGATCACCTACCTGCTGTTCCAGCGCCGGCTCGACGACCTGCACACGCTGGAAGAGAACAAGGCCATCCGCCTGGGCCAGCCCATCGAGCGCCGCGTCTACCCGTTGGGCACCGACGCTAGGGGCGTGACTATGCCGACCTGCGCTGGTCGCGCTTCAAGAACTTCGCGCCGGCCGAGATGTACACCGTGGTGGGCGTGCCAGCGCGCTGGAGGAACAGGAGGCCGTGCCCGCCATCCGGGCCGAGATGGTGTTGATCCAGGCCATCACTGGGGACGAATGGTGGAACGACGTAACGCTGGGCATGCTGGAAAACGCCCGCAAGCGACTGCGTCTGCTGGTCAACCTGATCGAGAAGTCGAAGAAGAAGGTGGTCTACACCGACTTCGTCGACGAGCTGGGCAGTGAAACCACCTTCGACCTTCGCGGAGTCGCCAACGGCCTGGACATGGCCAGATTCAAGGACAAGGCGCGGCAGTTTCTCAAGGCCCACGCGGACCATCTGGCGTTGCAGCGGCTGCGGCGAGGCCAGGCACTGACGCCCACGGACCTGGTGGAACTGGAGCGCATGCTGGCGGACGCCGGAGGCACGCCGGAGCTGGTCCAGAAGGCCGCCGAAGACAAGTTCGGGCTGGGCATCTTCATCCGGTCTCTGGTCGGCATGGAGCGCGAGGCGGTGACGCAGGCCTTCAGCGAAGTGATTGCGGGCACGCGGGCCACGCCGGATCAGATCGAGTTCATCGAGTTGATCGTCACCGAGCTGACGATCAACGGCGTGATGGAAGCCGGTCGGCTGTACGAGTCGCCATTCCTCGACATCAGCCCGCAGGGGCCGGAAGGGCTGTTCCCGGTGGCCAAGGTCGATCAGATGGCGCAGGTACTCGACGAGATCAGGCAGCGGGCGACGGCTGAGCACGAAATCGTCAGGCGACAGAACTGACCGCAAAGGCGCTTGCCATCCACAGGGGAATGCTTCGACGTTGAAGCCGCTTGCTTCAGCTGACGTCGCTAGCGTGCCACAAAGACCGCCACGTGCATTTTCAGAATGATGGCTTGGCGACGGGTAGCCAAACACCACGGCCCCGTTCAATCAAAAATCTATCATCAATCATTGACGTTTGAGCGCTGGAGGAGAGAGAGGGATTCGAACCCTCGGAACCTTGCGGTTCGCCTGATTTCGAGTCAGGTACATTCGACCACTCTGCCACCTCTCCAGGTGCAATCGGACCAGCTTTTCCAGAGCAGGATTCTAGCCGAGCGTCGATGGGGTTCGACTCGACACGCTGGTCGTTATCAAGGCGCTCGACGCGCTTCGGAAGCTTTTTGTTCGTGCCGTCAAGCGGTCATTGTTGCCACGCCACCCATCCAGGGGCGCAAGGCCTCGGGCAAGGTCACGGAACCGTCTGCGTTCTGGTAGTTCTCGAGCACGGCGACCAGCGTGCGTCCGACCGCGAGTCCCGAACCATTGAGCGTGTGCACCCAGTCGTTTTTGCCTTGCGCATTCTTGAAACGGGCCTGCATGCGGCGCGCCTGGAAGGCCTCGCAGTTCGAACACGAGCTGATTTCGCGGTACGCGTTCTGGGCCGGCACCCAGACCTCGAGGTCGTAGGTTTTGGACGCACCGAAACCCATGTCGCCGCTGCTCAGCAACATCACGCGATAAGGCAGCCCGAGCCGCTGCAGGACGGCTTCGGCGTGGCGGACCATCTGCTCCAGCGCAGCATCGCTGTGGTCGGGATGAACGATCTGGACCATCTCGACCTTGTCGAACTGGTGCTGGCGGATCAGCCCGCGGGTGTCGCGCCCCGCGCTGCCGGCCTCGGAGCGAAAGCACGGGCTGTGCGCCGTCAGCCGGATCGGCAGCGCGTCGAGCGGCAGCACCTGTTCGCGCACGCTGTTGGTCAGCGAGATCTCGCTGGTGGAGATGAGGTATTGCTCGGCCTGAGCCTCGTCGCCACCGCGCAGCACCCAGAACATGTCCTCCTTGAACTTGGGCAACTGGCCCGTGCCCTCGAGCACTTCGCGGTTCACGATGTACGGCGTGTAGCACTCGGTGTAGCCGTGCTCGGTGGTGTGCAGATCCAGCATGAATTGGGCAAGAGCCCGGTGCAGCCGTGCGACCGGTCCGCGCAGAAAGCTGAAGCGCGAACCCGACAGCTTGACGGCGGTGTCGAAGTCGAGCCCGAGCGGTGCGCCCAGATCGACATGGTCTCGCGGCGTGAAGTCGCGCACCGCCGGAACGCCCCAGCGCCGCACCTCGACGTTGGCCGATTCGTCCAACCCGACCGGCACGCTGTCCTGAGGCAGGTTGGGCAGCGCCAGCAGCAGCGCCGACAATTCGGCCTGGAGCGCGTCGAGACGGTCGGCCGAGGCCTTGAGCTCAGCGCCGATGCCGGCAACTTCTGCCATCAGTTCGGCGGTGTCGGCACCCTTCCCTTTGAGCTGGCCGATCTGCTTCGACAGGCTGTTGCGCCGCGCCTGCAATTCTTCGGTGCGCATCTGCAAGGTCTTGCGTTCGGACTCGAACGCCGAAAACATCGCCACGTCGAGGAACGTCTGCGGTGATTGGCGCTTGTCGAGACGCGCAACCACTTGCGCCAGGTCCTTGCGCAGCAGGTTGATGTCGAGCATGGGTGTGGGGCAGCCGGGCCGCCGCCAGTGAGAGTGCTGAGGAAGCGAATTGTAGGGATGCGGTCCGGCGCAGGTCGAGCCAGCAGCGCTGCATCTTGCAGGCCTTGCGGTGCGCGGGCGGCCGGGTCGTTGAACTCAGAGCGCGATGCCGGCGAAGAGCAACGAGTGCCGATCGCGCTGTCCCTGACGAGCCCGCATGCCGGACAATCAAAGAGATTTGCAGGTTTGCCATCAGGCAGCTCAGATTCAAGGAAACGACCATGCAATACCGCCCGCTCGGCCGCACCGGCTGGAACATCTCGACCGTGAGCTTCGGCGCTTGGGCGATCGGCGGCACATGGGGCGCGGTTGACGACGACGAATCGATGGGCGCGCTGCATCGCGCGCTCGACCTCGGCGTGAATTTCTTCGACAGCGCCGACGTCTATGGCGATGGCCGCAGCGAACGGCTGCTGGCTCGGCTGCGCCGCGAACGAAACGAGCCGTTCTATGTCGCGACCAAGGCCGGCCGTCGGCTCAGTCCGCACGAGGCGCAGGGCTACAACCGCGCCAACCTGACCGCCTTCGTCGAACGCAGCTTGACGAACCTGAACACGGAAGCCATCGATCTGCTGCAGTTGCACTGCCCGCCGACCGGGGTCTACTACATGCCCGAGGTGTTCGGCGTGCTCGACGACCTGCAAAAGGCGGGCAAGCTGCGCCATTACGGGGTCAGCGTCGAGAAGGTGGAAGAGGCGTTGAAGGCCATCGAGTTCTCCGGCGTGCAAAGCGTGCAGATCATCTACAACCTGTTCCGCCAGCGTCCGGCCGAACTGCTGTTCGAACAGACCGTCAAGCGCCGCGTGGGCGTGCTGGCGCGGTTGCCGCTGTCGTCCGGTCTGCTGAGCGGCAAGCTCAGCGCCAGCAGCACGTTCGCGCCCGACGATCACCGGCAATTCAACCGCGCCGGCGAACAGTTCGACCGCGGCGAGACGTTCTCGGGGCTGGACTTCCAGGTCGGACTGGACGCCGTGCAAGCGCTGCGTCCGCTTGTTCCCGCGGGCCAGACGCTGGCGCAGGCAGCGCTGCGCTGGATCCAGATGAATCCGGCGGTCACCTGCTCGATTCCCGGTGGCAAGCGCGCTTCGCAAGTGGCGGAAAATGTCTCTGCAGCCGATCTGCCGCCATGGACCGACGTTGCGATGGCGGATGCGCATGCGGTCTACGAACGTCACGCGAAGCCGCTCGTTCATCAACGTTGGTGAGCCGCAAGCCCACCGTCTGCTCCCAAACGTCACACGCGAATTGCGACCCATGTCTTCCACACTCCGAACCGCCGATCCGATCATCCGCATCCACCCGGCCGACGATGTCGTCATCGCCCGTCGCCAGTTGCTCGGCGGCACCGTGCTGAGCAGCGAGCACGTGACCGTCAGTGGCCTGATACCGCCGGGGCACAAGGTGGCGGTGCGCGCAATCGCGGCTGGCCAGCCGGTGCGCCGCTACAACCAGATCATTGGCAACGCCACGCAGGCGATCGCCCCGGGCCAGCATGTGCACACGCACAATTTGGAGTTCAGCAGCTTCGCGCGCAGCCACGAGGCGGCGCAAGGCCAGCAGCCGACGGCGTATGTCGATGCGCCGGCCACGTTTCAGGGCTATGTGCGCGGCGACGGCCAGGTGGCCACGCGCAACTACATCGGTGTGCTGACCTCGGTGAACTGTTCGGCCACCGCCGCCCGGGCCATCGCCGACCACTTTCGGCGCGACATCCATCCGCAAGCGCTGGCCGACTTTCCGAACATCGACGGCATCGTCGCGCTGACCCACGGCATGGGCTGCGCCACGGCCAGCGACGGCGAGGAGCTGCAGGTGCTTCGCCGCACGCTGGGCGGCTATGCGCGCCATCCGAACTTCGCCGCCGTGCTGGTGGTCGGACTCGGCTGCGAGACCAACCAGATCCAGGGCCTGATTGCGCAGGAAGGCCTGCAGGAAGGCGCGCGGCTCGTCACATTCAACATCCAGGACAGCGGCGGCACCAGCAAGACGGTGGCGCGCGGCATCGAGGTCATTCGTCAGCTGCTGCCTGAAGCCAACCGGGTGCAACGCCAGCCGGTGTCTGCGGGCCACCTCACGGTCGGCCTGCAATGCGGCGGCAGCGACGGTTATTCGGGCATCAGCGCGAACCCGGCGCTCGGTGCCGCGGTCGACCGCCTGGTGCGGCACGGCGGCAGTGCGATCCTGTCGGAAACACCCGAGATCTACGGCGGCGAACACCTGCTGACCCGCCGTGCCGTGTCGACAGCCGTGGCCGACAAACTGCTGGCGCGCATTGCCTGGTGGGAGGGCTACACCGCGCGCAATCACATGAAGATGGACAACAACCCGTCGGCCGGCAACAAGGCCGGCGGGCTGACGACGATCCTGGAGAAGTCGCTTGGCGCGATCGCCAAGAGCGGCACCACCAACCTGGTCGACGTGCTCGAATTCGCCGACCCGGCCAAAGCGCGCGGTCTGTTGTTCATGGACACCCCGGGCTACGACCCGGTGTCGGCCACCGGACAAGTGGCCGGTGGCGCGAATCTGATCTGCTTCACCACCGGGCGGGGTTCGGCCTATGGCTGCGCGCCGTCACCGTCGCTCAAACTGTCGACCAACACCGCGCTGTGGCTCAAGCAGCAGGACGACATCGACATCGACTGCGGCACCATCGTGGACGGGCTGGAAAGCGTGGACGAGGTCGGCGAACGCATCTTTCGGATGATGCTGGAGACGGCATCGGGGCTGCGCACCAAGAGCGAACTGCACGGCTACGGACAAAACGAGTTCGTGCCGTGGCAACTGGGCGCCGTGATGTGAATGCGTACCGTCCTGCCCGCGTGGCGGCGACAACGACTGTGACTCAACTTTCAACCTGCCTTGCCCATGAACATCGACCTGCACGACCGCCGCATTCTCATCACGGGCTCCAGCACCGGCATCGGGGCCGCCGTCGCACGAGCGTATGCCCAGGCAGGCGCCGTGGTGACGGTTCACTACCATTCCAGCCGCGAGCAGGCCGAGACGCTGGCCGATGCGATTCGCGCCGACGGCGGCCGAGTTCATCTTGTGTCAGGCGACGTTTCGACTTCCGCCGTGACGGCGCGGGTGGTCGACGACGCTGCTGCGGCGATGGGCGGCCTGGACGTGCTGGTCAACAACGCCGGCGCACTGATCAAGCGCACACCGCTCGATCAAATCGACGACGCTCTGTACGACAAGGTGCTCGACCTGAACGTGCGCTCCGTCGTGATGGCGTCGCAATCTGCCGTGCGGCACATGCTGAAGGCCGGACGAGGCAGCATCATCAACACCAGTTCGGTGGCGGCCCGAAACGGCGGCGGGCCGGGTGCTCTGCTCTATGCAGGCGCGAAGGCCTTCGTGCTGAATGCCACGCGCAGTCTGGCGAAGGAACTGGTGGGATCGAACATCCGTGTCAACGGCGTGTCGCCGGGCGTCATCAGCACACCATTCCACGAGCGATATTCAACTCCGGAAGTCCTCGAGGCTCAACGCAAGACCATTCCGATGGCGCGCCTTGGTGATCCGTCGGACTGCATAGGCGCCTACTTGTTCTTCGCGTCCGACGCGATGAGCGGCTACATCACGGGCCAAATCATTGAGGTCAATGGCGGCCAGTACATGGTCTGACAGGCAGTCAAGGGCCGAAGTCATTCGGTGGGCGCCCAAGGTGACTGCAGGGCACCCCACTCCGAATCGGACATCTCGATTTCCGCTGTCTCCGGTTTGCGCGCCTCGATGTTGCGACGTCGCTCGCGCTTGCCCGGTGGCCCGGTGTCGATCCGGCGACGATCCTCGCCCGAACGCCGGTCGGGATCGGGGGGGTTCGGGGTGGTCTCGAGCTTCTTGGTCATCCTGGCAGTTGAATCGAAAATCTGGCCGTCAATGTCAAGGCGCTCTGAATTCGAACGCTACGGCTTGAAAATATAACCAACTGTCGCTCCGGAGACACGTTTCACCGCTGACGGACTTTACAAGCACGGGTGCCAGTTCCAAACCCCACGATGTGCGGGAGTTGATTTGGCTGTGCAGTGCCTCACGACTCAACCAGGGAAGGTTCGAATGACTGCGCGACCGACGCCAGCAGGATTTCGACGCACCTTTGGATTAGGCGCTAATGTATTTTGGAGGCGCGGCCCGGAGTCGAACCGGGCTGAACGGATTTGCAATCCGGTGCATAACCGCTTTGCTACCGCGCCGTGAAACTTTGCTCAGCGATCGCCTTGGCCGATCGGTGTTTGTTATAAAAAAGGGAAGCACTCGGCTTCCCTTTTCAACTTTTGGAGCGGGAGAAGAGTCTCGAACTCTCGACCTCAACCTTGGCAAGGTTGCGCTCTACCAACTGAGCTACTCCCGCATTTCTTCCGTATGTAACATTCTCACAATTCCTAATTATAGGCTTAAAACGCTGCCCGCGTGCCTTGCTACCTCAATGTGTCAGCAGGTCAGTAGGTGCTGTGGGCGCCACGGGTTTGACGGCCTCCTCGACCTTTACCGGTTCATCGTCGGCCAACGCCTGCGGCTTGCTTACCAAGGCAATGTCAAGCACTTGATCGATCCATTTGACCGGCACGATCTCAAGGTGGTTCTTCACATTCTCAGGAATGTCCTGAAGATCCTTGGCGTTCTCTTCAGGAATCAAAACGGTCTTGATGCCCCCACGGTGCGCGGCGAGCAGCTTTTCCTTCAGTCCGCCGATCGCCGTGACTTCGCCGCGCAATGTGATTTCACCCGTCATCGCGACATCGGCTCGCACCGCGATACCCGTCAGGGCCGACACAAAGGCGGTAGTCATCGCGGCGCCTGCGCTCGGACCGTCCTTCGGCGTGGCACCGTCGGGCACGTGGATGTGAACGTCGCGTTTCTCGAACATCTCATCCTTGATGCCCAGGCGCCTAGAGCGGCTCCTAACCACCGAGCGGGCAGCCTCCACCGACTCTTTCATGACGTCGCCGAGCTGACCCGTGCGAATGATTTGACCCTTGCCCGGCATGACCGCAGCTTCGATGGTCAAAAGATCTCCCCCGACCTCGGTCCAGGCCAGACCAACCACCTGCCCGACCTGGTTCTGCTTCTCGGCCTGTCCGTAGTTGTACCGGCGCACGCCGAGATAGTCGTTCAAGTTGCTCTCAACGACAACGACCTTGCCTGTCGCCTGCTTGAGCTGAACCGACTTGACCACCTTGCGGCAAATCTTCGAGATTTCTCGCTCGAGCGAACGCACGCCCGCTTCGCGCGTGTAATAACGAATGATGCCGCGCACCGCTTCTTCGGTGACCTCGAGTTCGCTGTCAACCACGCCGTTGTTCTTGGCCTGCTTCGGCAACAGGTAACGCAACGCGATGTTGACCTTCTCGTCCTCGGTATAGCCCGACAGTCGAATCACTTCCATCCGATCCAGCAAAGCCGGTGGAATGTTCATCGAGTTGGAGGTAGCGATGAACATCGTGTCGGACAGATCGAAATCGACCTCGACGTAATGGTCACTGAATGTGTGGTTTTGTTCTGGGTCGAGCACCTCGAGCAGTGCGCTTGACGGATCTCCCCGAAAATCCATGCCCAGTTTGTCGATCTCGTCGAGCAGGAACAGCGGATTTCGTGTGCCGATCTTGGACAGGCTTTGCAGCACCTTGCCCGGCATCGAGCCGATGTAGGTGCGACGGTGCCCGCGGATCTCAGCTTCGTCACGCACGCCGCCCAGTGCCATCCGAACGAATTTTCGACCTGTGGCCCGCGCCACGCTCTGCCCCAACGATGTCTTGCCGACCCCTGGAGGTCCGACAAGACACAGGATCGGCGACTTCATCTTGTCGACACGCTGCTGCACCGCAAGGTATTCAAGGATGCGGTCCTTGACCTTGTCGAGGCCGTAATGGTCTTCGTCGAGCACCTGGGCCGCAAAGGCAAGGTCGTGCTTGATCTTGGTTTTCTTGGCCCACGGCAGGTTGACGAGCGTGTCGATGTAGTTGCGCACCACGGTCGCTTCGGCGGACATCGGCGACATCAGCTTGAGCTTCTTGAGCTCAGAGTCGACTTTCTTGCGCGCTTCCTTCGGCATCTTCGCCGAGATGATCTTCTTTTCGAGATCCTCCATGTCGGCGCCCTCTTCCCCGTCGCCGAGCTCTTTCTGGATCGCCTTGACCTGCTCGTTCAGGTAGTACTCCCGCTGGCTCTTCTCCATCTGGCGCTTGACTCGGCCACGGATCCGTTTTTCCACCTGAAGGATGTCAACCTCGTGTTCCAACTGCTCGAGCAGTTTCTCGAGTCGCTTATCGACTGCGTAAAGATCCAGAACTGCCTGCTTAATTTCCAGCTTCAGCGGCAAGTGCGCCGCGATCGTGTCGGCCAGCCGCCCGGCATCGTCGATTCCGGCGATCGACGTCAGGATCTCCGGCGGAATCTTCTTGTTGAGCTTGACGTATTGATCGAATTGCTGGGTCACGGCGCGACGCAGCGCTTCGATCTCGGGTTTGGTGTCAATGGACGGCGGCACCGGCGTCAACTCTGCCACGAAGTACTCGCCGTTGTCGCTGATGCTGTGCGTGTTGGCGCGCTGGATGCCTTCAACCAAAACCTTGACAGTGCCGTCGGGCAGCTTAAGCATCTGCAGGATGCTTGAAACGCATCCGACCTCAAACATGTCGTCGGGCTTTGGCTCGTCCTTGCCGGCGGCCTTTTGTGCCACCAGCATGATCTGTCGTCCAGCCTCCATGGCGACTTCGAGCGCCTTGATCGACTTGGGCCGTCCAACGAACAACGGAATCACCATGTGGGGAAAAACCACGACGTCACGCAACGGCAACAACGGCAGCGTGATCTGCTCAGCTGGAAGTACTGGATGTCCGGACATTGAAGAACCTTTCATTCTCAACTCGATGTGTGGCTTGAGCGAGCAATTGCAAGAAGCACGAGCGCCGACCTGCTTCGCGCGGCTTGAACCCCGGGCCAAGATCAGCCTTGTTCAGGACAGACTGAAACAGTCCTCAAGCGCTCGCTTTGGCCTGCTCGCGATAGACCAGCAAGGGCTTGCCGTCGTCTTCGATCGCGTGCTCGTCAAGCACCACCTTGGCAACGCCGACGAGCGTCGGCAGGTCGAACATCGTGTCGATCAGCGACTGCTCCATGATCGATCTGAGGCCCCGCGCGCCGATTTTTCGAACCAGCGCTTTGCGGGCGATTGCCGACAACGCCGACGGACGAATTTCCAACTCGACCTCGTCCATCGCGAACAGCTTCTGGTACTGCTTGACCAGCGCATTCTTCGGTTCTGTGAGGATCCGCACCATCGCGTCTTCCGTCAGCTCACCCAACGTTGCCACGACCGGCAACCGCCCCACCAGTTCGGGGATGAGACCAAATTTGATCAGGTCCTCGGGCTGCACGTCGCGAAACACCTCGGAGACCCGCTTCTCACTCTTGGTGTGCACGGTGGCGCCGAAGCCTATTCCAGACTTCTCGGAGCGGTTCTGGATCACTTTTTCCAGTCCATCGAAGGCGCCGCCACAGATGAACAGAATGTTCGTGGTGTCGATTTGCAGGAAGTCCTGATTCGGGTGCTTGCGCCCGCCTTGTGGTGGCACCGAGGCCATTGTTCCCTCGACCAGTTTCAGCAACGCCTGCTGGACGCCCTCGCCCGAAACATCCCGCGTGATCGACGGGTTGTCGGCCTTCCGCGAAATCTTGTCGATTTCATCGATGTAGACGATGCCACGCTGGGCTTTTTCGACGTCGTAACCGCAGTTCTGCAGCAATTTTTGAATGATGTTCTCGACATCCTCGCCCACGTAGCCGGCCTCGGTCAGCGTGGTGGCATCGGCGATCACGAAAGGCACGTTGAGCAACCGGGCCAGTGTCTGGGCCAACAATGTCTTGCCGGAGCCGGTGGGGCCAATCAGCAGGATGTTGCTTTTGGAGAGCTCGATTTCATCCTTCGTGCGGGTCATGTGCCTAAGCCGCTTGTAGTGGTTGTAAACCGCCACCGACAGCGTCCGTTTGGCCACATCCTGACCAATCACGTACTGATCCAGGCTGGCCTTGATCTCGCTCGGGATCGGCAAATCGGACTTGGTGGACTTGGCGTCGACGGTATCGCTCGGCACCTCGTCGCGAATGATGTCGTTGCACAGCTCGATGCATTCGTCGCAGATGAACACCGACGGCCCAGCGATTAATTTTTTTACCTCGTGCTGGCTCTTGCCACAGAAAGAGCAGTACAAAACTTTCTCGCTTGGAGAGCCTTTTTTGTCGGCCATTTGGGTGCTGATCGAGGGGTTGGCAGAAGTGACGAGTGATGATAAGTGAAATGAAAACGGGGCCTACGCCGTGAGGTAGGCCCCGTTCATCAGCCTGTTAAAAGCACTGCTCGGCACACGGCCGACTTCGCATCGCTCAAGGCCGCTTTTCGATCACCTGGTCGATCAGGCCGTAGTCCTTGGCCTCGCCAGACGACATGAAATAGTCGCGCTCGGAGTCGAGCCGGATCTTTTCGATCGGCTGTCCAGTGCGTTCCGCCAGGATGGCGTTGAGGCTCTCACGCAGTTTGAGGATTTCGCGCGCCTGAATCTCGATGTCTGACGCCTGCCCCTGCGCGCCACCCGAGGGCTGGTGGATCATGATGCGCGAGTTCGGCAGTGCAAAGCGCTTGCCTTTGGCCCCGGCAGCCAGCAGAAATGCGCCCATGCTGGCCGCCATGCCCATGCACAGCGTCGACACCGACGGCTTGATGAACTGCATGGTGTCGAAGATCGACATGCCGGCGCTCACCGAACCGCCGGGTGAGTTGATGTAGAACGAGATGTCCTTGTCCGGGTTCTCGCTCTCGAGGAACAACAATTGCGCGACCACCAGATTTGCCGACTGGTCGTTCACCGGTCCCACCAAGAAAATCACGCGCTCCCGCAGCAGCCGGCTGTAGATGTCATAAGCCCGTTCGCCACGACCCGAGGTTTCTATGACGATGGGAACCATGCCCAGGTTCTGTGTGTCGAGCGCGCTCATGGGGACCCTTCGGCGTTGATCAAAATTAGCTTTCCATCAGATTATGTGACCTTGAGGGGCAGGCTGCAGAACCCAGGCGAAGCCCCGCCAGTTAGGAACCATGGGCTGCACTCATGTGGGCGCACTCACGATCCGTCAGTGCAGAAACAAACGGAAGACTGCCTCACGGTCGACAACTCGTCGTAGGTATCGGCCGGAACGATCAGGCCGTCATCAGTTCGTCAAACGGCACAACCTTGTCGGTCACATGGGCCTTGTCGAGCACGAACGCAGCAACGTTGTTCTCAATCACGACAGCCTCGACCTCGGCCATGCGTTGACGATCGCCGAGGTACCAGCGCACCACCTCAGCCGGCTTTTCGTAGCTCTGCGCCATCTCCTCGATGTGCGCCTGCAACTGCTCCGGCTTGGCCCGCAGGTTGTTGGTGCGCACCAATTCACCCACCACCAGGCCCAAGCGGACGCGGCGCTCGGCCTGCGGCTGAAACACGTCGGCGGGTATCGGTGCGGTGTCGGCATCCTTCACACCGCGCTTTTTCAGATCGGCCCGGGCCGCGTCCGTCATGCGCTCGATCTCGTTGTTGACCAATGCCTTCGGGACGTCCAATTCGGCCGCGGCCACCAGAGCCTCCATCACGCTGGCCTTGTTGCGTGCCAGCACGCGGAACTTGACCTCGCGCTCCAGATTGCGCTTCACGTCGGCGCGCAGGCCCTCGACCGTGCCTTCCTGAATTCCCAGCGACTTGGCGAAGGCTTCGTCCACCTCGGGCAGGTTTTGCATCTCGATTTTCTTGACCGTGACCATGAAGTCGGCCTCCTTGCCTGCCACGTCCTTGCCCTGGTAGTCGGACGGAAACTGCAGTGGAAACGTCTTCGATTCGCCGGTCTTCATACCGCGCACGGCTTGGTCGAAGGCCTCGAGCATCTGCCCCTCGCCGATCAGAAATTGAAAAGCCTCGGCCTTGCCGCCATCGAACGGCACGCCATCGATCTTGCCTTCAAAGTCAATCGTCACGCGGTCGCCCTCGGCGGCGGGATCACCCTGCGGGCGTTGCGAGAAAGTGCGGCGCTGCTTGCGCAGGATGTCGATGGTTTTGTCGATCGCAGCATCGGTCACTTCGGTCGAAACGCGTTCCACCTGAGCGGCGCCCAGGTCGGCCAGCTTGACGTCCGGATACACCTCGAAGGTGGCATCGAACGCCATCTCGCCTTCAGGCGCCCCTTCCTTCTCGCTGATGCGCGGCGAACCGGCCACGCGCAGCTTGGCTTCCGTCACGGCTTGCGTGAATACCTGACCCACCTTGTCGTTCATGACCTCGTGGTGCACTGAGTAACCGTAACGGTGCGCGACCACGCTCATCGGCACCTTGCCAGGCCGAAAGCCGTCCGCTTTGACGGTCCGCGACAGCCGCTTCAGACGCAAATTTACCTCTGAAGTGATGGCGGAAGCCGCCAGCGTCAACGTGATGCGGCGCTCGAGTTTGTCTAGGGTTTCGACTTGGACGGACATGGTCTGAGGCCTTTTTGGTTTCGGTGCGGTCTTGCGCGGCGCCCCTCGGAATCTGGGCCATGCCAGCAAATCGTGGTTGGCGCCCGACGCCGTCTCACGCGTGGTTCACACCCCGCAACGGGTCGGAGATTCTATAACGGTGCCCGTCGACAGAACACCACGCATGGCGCACAGAACGACACGCATCGAAGAACGCCGGCCCACCCTGCGCTTTGCATCGCTACCGCGTCAGGTCGCGCAGCAAGACGCGTGCGCCGGCCGGATGGGTGGCTGACGAGACGTTGCGCACGTAGTCGGCATGCACCAGCCGGTCGATGTCTGGCTCGTGCGGCCGTGGCGTCATCAGATCGCCCGGGAAAATCACGGCACCGCCCTGACCAACGGCCAGCCGGCGCCGATCTGCAGATCACCGCCGAGCGGACCGCTGAGCAGTCACTCGACGCCCAGCACCACGCTGTCGCGCCGCTGGCTGCCGGTCGGGCCAGCGGCGATCAGCACGTGGCGGTGTGCTGCGCGTGGCCGGCCTTCGCCGACCTCACCCCCGTCGAGTTCGCGGCGCGCGTCAAGCTGAAGGAACAGCCCCTGCGGCTGCGGGAGACCAATCGTTTCGTCAGCGAGATTGGTCAGCGAGATTGGGCGGAAGCACGGTGGCGCCGGCAAAGTCCGCCGATGGATGCCCGGCCTGCCGGCGGTTGGGCGCGTCAGGCGAATTCCTGCCGCACACTGGCGGACATCAGGCGTCGGATGATCCAGCCAAGCATTGCGCAGGCGCCGAGGGTCATCACGGTGGCCATCACCTGCGCGGCCGTCACAAAACCGCCGAACACGCCAAGTGCCCGCGGCGCGATCCCTGCGCCGCTCAACGTGCTGCTCACCACCGATTGAACAACTTCCTGTTGCAGCCACAGGCCCATCAGGTTGGCCACGATGGCCACCGCCAACACGCCGATGAAGGCGCGCCGGGCCCAGTCCAGGCGCAGCAGCAGACCGATCGCGAACGCCAGTGTGGCCAGCGACATCAGCAGCCCGGTGCCGACCACCCACGGCAGATACCCCAGCAGCAGGCCGGTCAGCAGTGGCAACGGCTGCTGGCCAGCTGCGATGTCCAGCCCCGGCATCAGGGATGCCACCGAGGCCGTCTGAACCAGGGCAGACATGCTGCCAAGCACCGCGAGCACGATGAAGGCCCAGGCTGTCGCGGTGACGAAGATGGAACGCGAGCCGACGTTGTAGGTTTGAGGCATGTCGAGTCCTTCGGTGTGGAGCGCTATCGGGCGCGTGGCAGTCTGTCGTCTTTAGCCGTTCTTGATCGGCAGACAGCAGGCCCGCCACGATCAACGAATTCTGTGATGCCGTCGATGACAAAACACTCACCCGTCGGAGGGGAAATCGCAACAAATCGCGGCGTTGTGGGACTTGCGCCACAACCAGCGCAGGCACCCGCCCGGCGCGATCGACGTCGGCCGGTGCGGCGCACCGAGGCTGGGCGGCAATCCACCCGAAAAGGTCAATGGCGCAGCGCGCCGCGTCACAATCCTGGCGATCTAAAACTCCGCGCAGACGGTTGATCGCGGGCCGCTCATTAAAAGATCGAACACCAGGAGACGCGAAATGAACGGTCTGATGATGCAGCAGCAGTTGCTGATCTCTAGCCTGCTGGTGCACGCGGAGCGACACCACGGCGAGCAGGAAGTGGTGTCACGCCGCGTCGAAGGCGATCTCCACCGCGAAACCTACCGTGAACTGGCGTCGAGATCGCGGTGCTTGGCCAAGGCGCTGGCTGCGCTGGGCGTCCGGCCCGGAGACCGGGTCGGCACGCTGGCCTGGAACGGCCACCGCCACATGGAGCTTTATTACGCGGTGTCGGGTTCGGGCGCGGTGCTGCACACGCTGAATCCGCGTCTGCATCCGGATCAGATCGTCTACATCGCCGACCATGCCGAAGACTCGGTGCTGTGCTTCGACATGACGTTCCTGCCGCTGATCCAGGCGGTGGCCGGACGCACCCGCACGATCAAGACGTTCGTGGCGATGACTTCGCGGGCGCACATGCCGCCGGCCGAGGTGGCCGCGACGATTCCGAACCTGGTGTGCTTCGAAGACTTGCTGGCCGCCCAGGACGATCGGTACGAGTGGCCGGAATTCGACGAGCAGACCGCCAGTTCGCTGTGTTACACGTCCGGCACCACCGGCAATCCGAAGGGGGTGCTTTACAGCCACCGCTCGACGCTGCTGCACACGATGGCCGCCGCGTTGCCCGATGTGATGAACTGCTCGGCCTGCGACACGGTGCTGCCGGTGGTGCCGATGTTCCACGTCAACGCGTGGGGCCTGCCGTATGTCGCCTGCATGGTCGGTGCCAAGCTGGTGCTCCCCGGCCCGGGATTGGACGGCAAATCACTGCACGAGCTGTTTGAAAACGAACGCGTCACTGTGTCTGCGGGTGTGCCGACCGTCTGGCAGGGACTGCTGGCCCACATGGAAGCCAACCGGCTGCAGTTTTCCACCATGCGGCGCACCGTCATCGGCGGTGCAGCCTGCCCGCCGTCGATGATCCGCGCGTTCCAGGAGCACTTCGACGTCAAGGTGCTGCACGGCTGGGGCATGACGGAAATGAGCCCGCTCGGCAGCATCGCTTCGCTCAAGCCCAAGCATCTGGGGTTGCCGCCACACGAACAGCAGGCCATCGCCGCCATGCAGGGTCGCGCGCTGTTCGGTGTGGACCTGAAGATCGTCGACGAGCAGGGGGCGGAGATTGCATGGGGCAGCGAGACCTCGGGCGAGTTGCTCGCGCGCGGTCCTTGGATCGCGTCCCGCTATTACAAGGACGAGGGCGGCGATCCGCTTTGGGACGGCTGGTTCCCGACCGGCGACGTGGCCCGCATCGATGCCGACGGCTACATGCAGATC
>ENA-OFCX01000589-OFCX01000589.1-metagenomes-genome-assembly--contig:-NODE-589-length-17808-cov-3.889990_pt1 | contig 17808 bp, 15 predicted proteins | sample MGYA00153384_OFCX01 | MGnify analysis MGYA00153384
CGAAGGAGACCTATGGCGCTCCTAGGATCCATGCCGAGCTCGCCGATGAGGGCATCCGGGTCGGCCGTAAGCGGGTCGAGCGGCTGATGAAGCTCTACGACCTCGCCGCGGCCTTCCACGGCTATTTCAATTTGGGACACGAGCGCGCGGATCGGCGGGTTGTGATGGTTAACGATCGTCAACTAAGTGCGGCGCGTCTTTTCCTGGTCGATGGTATAGGACAGATTATCCGTAACGGCCTGTCGATCATGGGGGTGGCAGCCGTCGAAGAAATGTGACCCCGGGAGATTTGAGTTGAGCGACATCGAACGCGACCCCGCGACCGACGAAGACCGTCTGCCCTGGCTCGAGGCGGTCGACGACGAGGACGCGGTCGTCGCCCGCTGCGAGGCGTGGCGCGAGCGCCGCGGCGCACTGGACTTCGAGATCGACGGGGTGGTCGTCAAGGAGGACGCGCTGGAGCTGCAGCGTCGGCTGGGGGTCGTGGGGCGCGACCCGCGCTGGGCGATCGCCTGGAAGTTCCCGCCGACCACGAAGGTCACGGCACCACCAGCGTCGCGGAGCCGGCCAAGCCAGGCCGCAAAATCGGTGCTGGTCATCGATGAACCGCGCTCGTCGCACGCCACCAGTTCGCCGCGACCGATGCAGGCCTCCAGCAGTCGCTCCCCTTCCTGTCGCCGCGTGACGGCGGGCGCGGTGCTCCGCCCGCCGGCTTCCTTCACTTCACGCACCACGAGCGGCCAGTAGCGCGCCGCGCGTCGCTCGTACTCCGCGATCGCGGCGCCGAACGTGGCCTCGTGCGCCCGACCGACCACCGCCAGCGTGAGCTCCACCCGTCAGGCGTAGATGCCGCGCAGCTTGTGCACCGTGCTGACGCGGCTGATCGACAGCATGTACGCGGCGGTGCGCATGTTCACCTTGTGCTGGCGTGCCAGCGTACGCACGTCGCCGAAGCTGCGCGTCATGATTTCCTCGAGGCGGCTGTTCACCGTCTCCTCGGTCCAGTAGTAGCCGCCGCGGTTCTGCACCCACTCGAAATACGACACGGTGACGCCGCCGGCATTCGCGAGGATGTCCGGAATCACGAAGATGCCCTTCTCCTCCAGGATCGCATCGGCGGCCGCCGTGGTCGGACCGTTCGCGCCTTCGCAGATGATCTTTGCCTGCAGCCGCGGGGCATTCTTCGAGGTGATCACGTTCTCCATCGCCGCCGGCACGAGCACGTCGACGTCGAGGGTGAGGAGCTCCTCGTTCGAAATGGGATCGCCGCCCGCGAATCCGTCCAGGTCACGGTTGCGACGCACGTATTCGATCGCCGCCGCGACGTCGATGCCCTGCGGATTGTGCACGCCACCGTTGCGATCGCTGATCGCGGTGATGCGGCAGCCCTCGCGCTCCAGCAGCATCGCCGTGATGGATCCGACGTTGCCGAAGCCCTGCACGGCCACCGTCGTACCGCGCACCGGCATGCCGAGCTCGCGCAATGCCTCACGCGTCACGAGCATGCAGCCACGACCGGTTGCTTCCTTCCGTCCCGCAGAACCCCCCAGCTCCAGCGGCTTGCCCGTCACGACCGCCGATGCCGTGTGCCGCATGTGCATGGAGTACGTGTCCATGACCCACGCCATCACGCGCTCGTTGGTGTTCACGTCCGGCGCTGGCACGTCGGTGTCAGGGCCGAGCAGCGAGATGATGTTTGAGGTGTAGCGACGCGTGAGGCGCTCCAGCTCACCCACACTCAGCGTGGCCGGATCGCAGATCACGCCGCCCTTCGAACCGCCGAAGGGCAGGTTCACCACGGCGCACTTCCAGGTCATCCACGCCGCCAGCGCCTTCACTTCCTCCAGGTTCACTTGCATGTCGAAGCGGATACCGCCCTTTGCCGGCCCGCGTGACGTGTTGTACTGCACGCGGTAACCGGTGAACACCTCGACATCGCCGTTGTCCATGTGGACCGGAATCGAGACGATCAACTGCTTCTCCGGATTCCGCAGGATCTTGTAGATGCCGGGATCCAGGTCCAGCAGCTCGGCCGCGCGGTCGAAGCGCGACATCATGGCCTCGAACGGGTTGTGCTCGTCGAGGAAACGGTCCTTGTCGGGAAGGACGATGTTGGTCGTCGGCAGCCGGAGGTCGGTCGCCATAAGTCAGCTCGTCAGCGTGGAAGGTCGGAAGCGAAGGGACCGTTCCGCCGCGCCTCGAGCACCTGCTGGACCAATGCGTCCAGTGCCGTGGCTCCGTCGCGCGGAACGACCGATTGCGGAAGATACCACAGGGGCAGCGCCGTACCCGGCCAGATGGGGCCGAGCTTCACGGCGTCCTTCAGCGTGCAGATCACGGCGATGCAGGCCGCGGCGGCCGCAGCGAGAATCTGCTGCACATCACGCGCGTCGAATGCGTGATGATCCGCGAACACCAGCGGAGCTGCATCAAGTCCACGCTGCCGGAGCTGCCTGAGGAAGGCGGCGGGATCGCCGATCGCGCTCACTGCCAGTACGCGCCCGGTGCCGACGGCAAAGTGCGGCGATTGCATCCGATCCGGATGCACCGGCATCAGCGCGCCTGGCACGAGGTCGACGGTCACGACCGGCGCGGCGGTCGCTGAACGCAGTGCGTGCGTGCACGCCGACACGCGCGCGGCCTCGGCGGCCTTCACCGTCACCACGACGAGCGAAGCACGCCTGAGGCTCGACAGCGGTTCGCGGAATGGGCCGGCGGGCAGCAGCCGCACGTCGTCGCGCCAGCGATCGGCACTCACCAGCACGACATCCGCCACGCGAGCCGCGCGGCGGTGCTGGAACCCATCGTCGAGGATGGCGCAATCGGCGCCCGTTGTTGCCGCGGCGCGCACCTGCGCCACGCGGTCGGCGCCGGCGAACACGCGCACACCCGGGTTCAGCAACGCATGCACGAGCACCTCGTCGGTGCCGTACCCGCGCATGATGATGGCCGGCGTCGCACCACGCGCCTGCAGCTGGGCCGCAAGCCAGGCGCTGACCGGCGTCTTGCCCGTGCCGCCGACGGTCAGGTTGCCGATGGAGACCGCCGGGATGGGCGACGGCGTGATCGACGCCGCGTCATAGCGGGCATTCCGGCGCGCCGCGATCGCGTTGAAGACGGCGCTCAGTGGCGACAGCAGCTCGCGACTCAGCCGCGCGGCCGACGTGTCGCCATACCACACCGCGTCCGCGATGTCAGCCAGCGGCACGTGCGGCCACCAGGGCCATCCGCTCGGTGAACATCGGCACGGCGTCAACCGCATCACGCGCGTCGTTGCCCGGCACCCGCATCGGCGTGTCGAACACGATCGTGAGGCGCGCGAACGGCTTGGGAATCATGAATTGGTCCCAGCTGTTCAGGACCCACGCGCGCGAGGCGTGTACACCGAACGCGACGACCGGCGCCGACGCCCGGTGCGCCGCGACCAGTGCACCAGGGGCGAAGGAGCGATTCGGACCACGCGGCCCGTCCGGCGTCACGGCCACCGTGAATCCATCGCGCAGCGTGCGCACGAGCCCGAGCAGCGCGCGGTCCGCACCACGCGACGAGCTGCCGCGAATCAGCTTGCAGCCCAGACGCCGCGCGACCTGTGCGATCAGCTCGCCGTCGCGATGCGTGCTGATCAGGCAGGCGATGGACTGGAAGCGCATCACGTACAGCAGCGGCAGCAGCTGCCCGTGCCACAGCAGCAGCGCGACGGGGTGACCATCATGCCGCAGCGCATCCACCGCCCGCACGTCGATCATGCGCACCCGCCAGGTCACGCCGAGCATGCGGATGATCCAGGAGCCGACCAGGGAGAGCCAGCGTGCGCGACGTGCATCCGACACGGAGCGGGCATCGCGCGGCGCCACCTCGTCCGTCATGCCACGAGCTCGTCGACCATGGTCGCCACGCGCACGGCGGCACCGGGTTCTCCCATCAGACGCCGCACCTCGATCAGCGACTCGATCATTGCGGCGCGCTCCGGCGACGTGACGTCCAGCAACGGCAGCAGCGCTGGCACCACGCGGTCCGCGCGCAACTCATCCTGAATGAATTCGGGCGCTACGCGGCGGTCGGCGACGATGTTCACGAGCGCGATGTTCGGCAGCGTCACCAGTCGGCGCGCGATCGCGTACGTCAGGGCACTGGTGCGATACGCAACGACCAGCGGGCAGCCGCACAGCGCCGACTCGAGCGTCGTCGTGCCGCTCTTGCACATCGCGGCAGTCGAGGCGCGGAACACCATGTGCGACGAGTCTCGGACCACGGGAAACGGACAGATGGCCGCATCGATCTGCACGGTTGGCGGGGCGCTCACGATCACCTGCACGTCAGGACACGCACGCAAAACCGCCTGCGCCGTCGCGACGAAATCCACGAGGTGGCGCCCGATCTCGCCGGCGCGGCTGCCGGGGAACAGCGACAGCACGGGACGCGCCGGATTGAGGCCAAGTGCCGCGCACGCCGCCTCGCGTGACGGCAGCGACTGCGTTGCGTCGATCAACGGTGACCCCACGAACGTCGCGTCGATCCCGGCGTCGCGCAGCAGCTGCTCCTCGAACGGCAGGATCACCGCCGCCTTGGCGACGGTCTCGCGGATGGCGCGCACGCGGCTCTTGTGCCATGCCCAGACCTGCGGCGTGATGTAATAGAGCACCGGAATCCCGCGCCGCTTCGCCTCGCGCGCCACGCGCATGTTGAAGCCCGGATAATCGATCAGGATCACCAGCTTCACGTGACCGGCATCCATGCGCGCACGCAGCGCAGCCATCAGCCGTCGCAGAATCGGCAGGTGCCTGATCACCTCCACGAACCCGATCACCGCAATGCGCTCGGCGCGCTCCAGCAGTTCGACGCCTTGCGATGCGAGCCGTCCGCCGCCGACGCCGACCAGGCGCAGCTCGGGTCGGCGCACACGCAGCGCCTCCACCATCGCGGCCGCGTGCATGTCGCCCGATGGCTCGCCGGCGACGATCATCACTTCCTTCACGCTCACGCAGGCCTCAACGCACCGCCTCGCAGCCGCATGGCGTGACGATCGATGTCCGTCACGATGCGCAGCGCCGTGGACAGCGCCTCGCGGCCCGCGGCACCGCTCACCACCACCGGCTGCTCGCCACGAATCGCCGACACGAAGCTGTCCAGCTCCAGCCGGAGCGGCTCGCCGTCCGGCGCGAAGAGCGGCACCGGTTCCACGAACTGCTCCAGCGACGTGGCCTGCGCAGCGAGGTCGCGCGGATCCACATCGGTGCGCATGCGAAAGAACATGCCGACCCCGGTACCGAGGTCCAATGACACGTATCCGCTGCGCTGGAAGATGCGGAGCTTCCGCGTCTTCTCGCGCGACACGCGGCTCGCGGTGATCGTGGCGACGGCGCCGCTTGCGAATTCGAGTCGCGCATTCGCGATGTCGAGCGTATCCGTCAGCACCGGCACGCCGACCGCGCTCACGTCCACCACCGGACTGCCGACGATGGTGGCCACGAGGTCGATGTCGTGAATCATCAGGTCCAGCACCACGGCGACATCCGCACCACGCGGCGTGTACGGTGCCAGGCGGTCACTCTGCACGAACAGCGGGTCGGCGAGATGCGGCAATGCTGCGCGCACGGCGCGGTTGAAACGCTCCACATGCCCCACCTGCAGCACCACGCCGGCGGCCGCCGCGGCCTCGACCAGCGCATCCGCCTCGTCCAGCGTCACCGCGATCGGCTTCTCCACGAACAGGTGCTTGCCGGCGCCAAGGATCGCCATGCCGACCTCGTGATGCGCCATCGTCGGCACCACGCAGCTCACGGCGTCGCACGACGCCATCAGCGACTCGAGCGACGCATGCGCCTGCACGCCCAGCTCACCGGCGACCATCGCCGCACGCTCGGCATTCGCGTCGTAGAAACCGGCGAACGCCACGTCAGGCATGTCCCGCAGTATGCGGACGTGGTGATAGCCCAGTCCACCTGCCCCTGCCACACCGATGCGCGTGCTCAAAACCCGATGCCCCGCTCACTCTCCTCAATGAATGTGAGGAACGCAGTCACCTCGGGAAATGGCTGCAGTTCGGCGCGCGCACGCGACATGGCCTGCGTCACGTTCAGTTCCGAGCGGAACACCAGCCGGTAGGCGCGCTTCAGCTCGCGCACGATGGCATCGTCGAAGCCGCAGCGCTGCAGCCCGACGGAGTTGAGGCCGTACAGCTTCACGGGATTGCCGACGGCCTTCAGGTACGGCGGAACGTCCTTGGCGACGCGTGAGCAGCCGCCGACGAACGAATGCCGCCCGATGCGCGCGAACTGGTGCACCGCAACCAGTCCCGAGACGATCGCGCGATCGTCGATGGCCACATGGCCGGCCAGCTGGGTGCCGTTGCCGATGATCACGCCATTGCCCACCCGACAATCGTGCGCGAGGTGCACGTACGACATCAGGAACGAGCCGCTGCCAACGGTCGTCTTCATCGAGTGCGTCGTCCCGCGATTGATTGTCGCGTACTCGCGGATCACGGTGTTCTCGCCGATCTCCACGGTCGTGCGTTCGCCCTTGTACTTCAGGTCCTGCGGATCACCGCCGATCACCGAGCCGATGCCGATCTTCACGCCCGCCGCCAGCGTCACGTTCCGCTCCAGCGTCGCGCGCATCGCGACCACGCATCCGTCACCCACCACGCAGTCGTCACCGACGTACGCATACGGGCCCACACTCACGCCATCGCCAAGCATGGCGCTCGGCGCGATGATCGCGGTGGCATGAATGCCGCTCGTCACGGGCGTCGTCATCGCGGCCGCACCATCGCTGCCATGTCCGCCTCGCAGACCACCTCGCCATCCACACGCGCCACACCGTGCATCTTGCACAGCGGTCCGCGCATCGCCAGCACGTCGAGCTCGAAGCGCAGCTGATCGCCGGGCTTCACTGGCCTGCGGAACTTCACGTTATCCAGGCTCGTGAAGTACACGACTTTCGAATCCGGCTCCTGCAGGCTGCCCAGCATCAGCATGCCACCCACCTGTGCCATCGCCTCGACGATCAGTACGCCCGGCATGATCGGATGACCGGGGAAGTGGCCCTGAAAGAACGGCTCGTTGATCGTCACGTTCTTGATGCCCACCACGCGCTTGCCTTCTTCGAGCTCGAGGATGCGGTCCACGAGCAAAAACGGATACCGGTGCGGAAGCACCTTCATGATCTCTTCGATACCGAGCACCGTGGTCTCCTCCTTCGCTGTCCGGAGCAGCTCGCGGACGAACAGGACCGTGCCTTTGTGGCTCGGTCGGAACGCGCGGATGTGCCCGCGGACACGGGCACCGGCCAGCGCAAGATCTCCAACGCAATCAAGTGCCTTGTGCCGCACGAACTCATCGGGCCACCGGAGCGTGGTCTCGACAAGTCCTGCTGCATCGAGCACGATGGCGTTCGCCGTGCTCGCACCCTGAATCAACCCTGCCGCACGCAACGCCTCCACCTCGTGCACGAATCCGAAGGTGCGTGCGCGCGCAAGCTCTCGTGTGAATGACTTGGCCGTCACGTCCAGCGAGATCGCCTGCTCGCCGATCAACGGGTGCGGAAACGAAATCGACACCGCGAGCTGCAGCCGCGACGAGGGCGTGGCTTCGTAGACAGACTCGCCATCGACCACGCGAATCGAACTCGTGACCGAAAGGTACCGCGCCAATCCGCCATGCTCGAGAATTTCCGCCTGCTGCAGCGCCTCGACGAACGGAGCCGCGCTCCCATCCGCGATCGGCGGCTCGGCGGCATCCAGCACGATACGCAAATCATCGATCTGCAGTGCCGCGACGGCCGCCAGCACATGCTCGACCGTGTGAAACGCATCGTCGCCCTCACCCAGCTGCGTGCGCCGATCGGCGAGCACCGCCACGCGTGCAAGCGCTGGAACCGGTGCGGCCCCGTCGCGATCACCGCGCACGAAGAACACCCCCGCGTGCGGCGCTGCCGGCTCGAAGCGAAGCGTGACTCGTTGTCCAAGATGGAGCCCGACACCGCTGACGGTCGTCGCGTGCCGGATGGTCTGTCGGCGGCTGGCGCTCACGAGTCGTCCCGTCGTCGATCCAGCGTCTTCAGCAAGGCGGGCAACCGATGCGCAGCAGCCTGCACTCGCATCGACTCGCGATGTGGACGCGCCGGGTAGCCACTCCACGTCTCACCGGCCGGTACATCGCCGAACACGCCGGCTTGACCAGCGATACGCGCACCGGAGCCAATCGTGATGTGCCCCGCGAGGCCCGCCTGTCCCGCGATGATCACACCATCACCGATACGCGTCGAGCCCGAAATTCCAACCTGTGCCATCACCAGGCAGTGCTTGCCCAACCGGACATTGTGGCCCAGGTGAACCAGGTTGTCGATCTTCGTGCCGGCACCGATGACGGTGTTGCCAACGCTGCCGCGATCGATGGTGGTGTTGGCGCCGATCTCGACGTCCGACTCGATGATGCAGCCACCGACATGCGGGATCTTGCGATGGACGCCGGCGGCGAAGGTGTACCCGAATCCATCGCTGCCCAGCACCGCGCCAGCATGCACCTGCACACGATCATGCAGCACGGTGCCCGGGTACAGCGTCACGTTCGGATGCAGCGTGCACGCCTCGCCAACGATCACGCCATCGCCAAGCGTGACACCGGCACCGATCACGGAGCGTGCACCGACCGTGACGCCACGACCCAGCACGACGCGAGCGCCAACGTGCACATCGTCGGCGAGCACGGCGCCATCGCCAATCACGGCAGATGCATGCACGCCGGCGGGCGCGCTCACCGGTGGATGCAGCAGCGGCAAAACAATCAGCACTGCGTCCTGAGGCACGGAAACGATCACGCGCGCCGGCACATGCGCGATGCGATCGGCAAGCGCCGACGTGACCAGCACGACGCCGGCGCTGCTGGCCGCTGCATCGTTGGCGTACCGCACGTTGTTGAAAAAGGAAAGTGACGACGCGTCAGCCGAATCGAGCCCGGCGACGCGCGTCACTTCAACGGAACCATCGCCAACGAGCGTGCCACCGACGGCTGCAGCGATCGCGGCGGCGGTCACCACCGACGGCAAACCTGCGGCTGCAGTGACGTGCTCACGGAATTTACGGACGCGGGCGCGACACGCCTGTCGGTGAGGCAACCGGGCCCGTCGCGGGCGGCTTGACCGGCGCAGTCGAGCCCGGAGCCGCGGCCGTTGGCGCAGGCAGCTTCGGCGGGCCAAGCGTCTTCAACCGATCGAGCACACGTGTCGTGATGTCCAGATTCTTGTCCGCCGAAACGATGAACGGAACCTGCGCGCCTGAATCGAAGATGAACGCATAACCGTCTTCCGAACGCAGATCCTGGATCACCTTGTTCACCTGCTCCATCACCGGCGCCATCAGCTCTTCCTGACGCGACTGCGCCGACTGCTGCATCGCCTGCGCACGCTGCTGATACTCCTGCTGCTTGCCGCCGATCGCGGCCTCGCGCTGCGACCGCTGCGCCGGGGTCAGCTGCGGTTGAGCCTTCTGGTACTCGTTGATGATCGACTGCAGCGAATCCTGCATGCGCTGGATCTGCGTGCGCATGGGCAGCGTCTCCTTCTCGAATACCGCCAGTGCCTCGCTCCGACCAGGCGCACTCTCGAGGATCTGACCAGAGTTCACATATGCAAACTTCAGCACGCCGGTCTGGACCGCCGTTGGCTGCGCGAGCGCAGGAACGCTCGACACCGCCAGCAGCACACCACCCAGCACAATTCGACTCACGACACGCATTGCCCACTCCACAAGAAAGAAGATCAGAACTGTTGACCGCCGAGGCGGAAATGCAGCTGCCAGGCGGGTGCCGGGCGGCCGAACGAGTCAATGCGATCCATGCCGTACGCCCAATCCAGCCCAAGTGGGCCAAGCGGGGTCACGGTGGACAGACCGATGCCGCTGCCTCGAAACAGCCGGGTCGGGTCGAACTGCTGCACCCGACGATACACGTTACCGGCATCAAAGAAGCCGTTCACGTAGAACATCGAGTTGAATCGAACGCCAACCTCGGCAGTCGTCGAGAAGAACGCCGCGCCGGGGTTGTTGAATGCCGACTGATTGCTCGTCGCATCCGGGAGGTAACCGTCGGGCGTGATCGAGAATTCGGGGTAGCCGCGCAGGGGTTCGCCGAACTGCACACCACCCATGTTGAACTGCTGCGTGAAGCGGAAGGCACCAGCACTGCCGATCACCGCACCCGACTTGACCGTCAGTCCCGCGACGATTTTTATGGGCTGCGAACCTGGCTTGCTGCCGCCGAACTGCGTCAGCGTCGCAAAGTTCTTGAGGTCGAGCGAATAGCGCTGAAAACGCGCTGTGCCGCCCAGTCCGTTGAATTGCGCCGTGAACGTTCGCTGCGCCCCGGCAGAGGCGAAAGGCAAGTCCACGCGGGTGTCGTAGCCAAGCGTTGCGCCGACATAACTGCGGACGTTCGCACCACTGAACTGCGACGCCTGCTCACCCAAAAATCCCGAACTGCCAAAGCGCACACTCTCGAGGCCGTATGAGAGGAACAGGCGCGTGTATGGAGACTGCGGAATCGGAAAGCCTAACTGGAGACTCGTGCCCGTCTGGATGGGCTGCCCGAATCCGCCATTGAAATTCGAGAAACCACCGATACCCTGAAAACGGTTCTGCGTGCGATACGCGCTGAGTGTACCCGAGACCTGCGACAGGCGAATCTGCGGATCAGTGTAGGCCAATTGGAAATTGTTCTGGAACCGACCGAAGTTCCAGTTCAGCGAACCTGATTTGCACCGCCCGAACAGGTTCGGCTGCTGTAGTCCGATGAAGCCGCCAACCCCGAGCCCCTGACCGGCCGAGGCGCCGAAGTTCACGTTCCCGGTCTGCTTCTCCTTCACCCGAAAGATGATGTCCACGTCACCCGTGGAGTCAGGTCGCGTATCGGGATTTGGAACCGGTGTTTCAAAGAATCCCAGGTTACCGAGGTTCTGGTACGAGCGAACGAGGCGATCCTGGTTGAACACGTCGCCCGGCACGATGAGCAGCGCATTGCGTATGCAGCTCTCGACCGTGTGATCGTTGCCAAGGATCTCCACACGATTCACGATTGCCGGCTGCCCTTCCTCGATCTCCCAGCGAAGGTTCGCGACATGCTTGCCACCGGTTGTGTCCCGATCGACGACCGGGCGAACCCGAGCGTAGATATACCCTTCGTTGCTGTAGGCGGTCTGGACCTTCTTTGTGCCCTCGTCCCAGCGGCCCTGATCAAAAGTGTTCGGCGGCAGGGACGGACCTTTACGCCGCACGAGCGACATGGCACGCTCCGTCAGCGACATCGCCTGCGGCTGAAACGGGAACAATCGGTCAATTTCCGCCGTCGAGAAGCGCCGGTTGCCAAGCGCCTCGAACGAGCCAAGCGTGTAGCGCGGGCCTTCGCGCACGGTCAGGTCCACAAGTCCCTTGCCGCGCTCACGATCCACGATCAGCGTATCGCGTTCCACGGCACCGTCAATGAATCCTTGCCGGCCAAGGAACTCCGGAATCCGTTCCGTCAGGTCGCCGGAATAGGTGGTTTCGTCGAACTCGCCCTTTCGGAACCAGAGAAAACCCTCCGGTTTGGTCTTCATGGTCGCGACGACGTCGGCAGGCGCCAGACTCCGCAATCCATTGACGCGAACGCCACTCACCGCGAGTCGGCGACCCTCGCTCACGCGGAACGTCAACTTGGCGCGCTGGTCAGCGACCATCGTGGTGTCGACCGTGATGCGATGCAGGTAATACCCGGCCGCCTCGTAGATCGAGTCGAGACGCTGCTTTGTGCGCGCGACGAGTGCGGCATCCACCGGGCGGCCGATCAACAGGTCGACCTTGTCCTTCAGCGTGCGCGTCGGAATGCGATCGCCACCCACGACATCGACGTCACCAAGAATCGGCCGTTCGGCAACCTTCACGACGATCGTCGCCAGCGTCGGCGGCCCATCGTGCACACGGCATCCGACCTGCACGTCGCTGAAGTTGCCGGTCGCATACAGCTGCTTGATGGCGCGCTGCACGGACTTGAAATTCAGCGCCACGCCCGTTGCAAGCTCGGCATCCGACAGGATCTGGTCGTTCGTCGTCCGGAGATTGCCCTCCACCACAATCGAGTCGGGGAGGGCGCACGCGCCGGGCCCCTCCTGTTGCGCCTGGGCGCGCGAGAAGGGAAGAATGAGAACAGCGGCCACGATGGCAGCCGCGGAATGACGGAAAACGGGCATAAGCTTGGAAAATGTAACGAGTCAGCCGACCTGGTCTACCCGCGACCAGGTCGGCTGTTTCGCAAAAACTCGATTTCGAGGGGAAATCGCGCCTCGATTACGTGGCCGGAGTCGCACTCGCCGACACCCGGAACTGCAGCCGGGTACCATCCTCTGCGACATCGACATCGATCTCGTCGCCCTTCGAGAATTCGCCGAGCAGAATCTTCTCGGAAAGCGGATCCTCGATGTAGCGCTGGATCGCACGCTTCAGCGGTCGTGCGCCGTACATCTCGTCGTAGCCGTTCTTCGCCAGAAAGTCGCTTCCCGCGTCCGACAGCTTCAGCGTGAGCTCCTCGTCCGTCAAGCGCTTCTGCACCTCGCGCAGCATCACGCCCACAATCTTTGCGATGTGCTCGCGACTGAGCTGGTGGAACACGATCACGTCATCGAGACGGTTCAGGAACTCGGGATTGAAAGTGTGCTGCAGCTCCTCCTTCACTTTCTCCGAAATCCGCTCGAAACTGCCGCGGTTGTCCATCGTGCCAAAGCCGAGCGCCCTGCTCTTCGTGATCTCCTTCGCGCCCACGTTGCTCGTCATGATCACGACTGTGTTCTTGAAGTCGATCACGCGACCGTAATTGTCCGTCAGATGACCCTCATCCAGCACCTGAAGCAGGATGTTGAACACATCCGGATGCGCCTTCTCGATCTCGTCGAGCAGGATCACGCTGTACGGCTTGCGACGGATCGCCTTGGTCAACGTACCGCTGTCCTCGTAGCCGACATAGCCTGGAGGCGCACCGATGAGACGCGACACCGAGAACTTCTCCATGTACTCGCTCATGTCGACGCGGATCAGCGCCGAGGCATCGGCGAACAAGAACTTCGCCAGCTGCCGCGCGACTTCCGTCTTGCCCACACCAGTCGGTCCGCAGAAGATGAAACTGCCGATCGGACGGTTCGGGTCTTTCAATCCGGCGCGACTGCGGCGGATTGACCGAGCAAGCGACTTGATCGCCTCCTCCTGTCCGACGACCTGCGCATGCATCTCCTCTTCCATGCGCAACAGACGAGCCGTCTCGGCTTCCCGCAGTCTCGTCACGGGAATACCCGTCCAGCGACTCACGATGAAGGAAATTTCTTCCTCGCCAAGCACCGGGCGGAACGACTGCCGGCGCTGCTCCCACTCTTCCTGGCGCTGGCGGATCTCGGACTGCAGCTCACGCTCACGATCACGCAGCGAGGCAGCCTTCTCGAAGTTCTGGTCGCGGACCACACCTTCCTTGTCCACGTTGACCAGCTCGAGCTGCGCACGCAGATCCGCAACGTCGGCTGGCGGAACCTGCGCCGCCAATCGGGCACGAGCTCCGGCTTCGTCGATCACGTCAATCGCCTTGTCAGGCAGGAAGCGATCGGTGATGTAGCGCTCCGACAGCTTTGCTGCCGCCATCAGCGTCGCGTCGGGAATCGTCACGCGGTGATGATCCTCGTACTTCTTGCGCAGCCCCTTCAGAATCTCGACCGTCTCGTCCACCGAAGGTGGATCGACGATCACCGTCTGGAAGCGGCGCTCGAGTGCCCCATCCTTCTCGATGTACTTGCGATACTCGTTGAGCGTCGAGGCGCCGACGCACTGCAGTTCACCGCGCGCAAGCGCCGGCTTCAGCATGTTGCTCGCGTCGATCGCGCCTTCGGCAGCGCCAGCGCCAACGAGCGTGTGCAGCTCGTCAATGAAGAGAATCACGTTCTTGTTCAGCGCAATCTCGTTCATCACGGCCTTCAGCCGCTCCTCGAACTGGCCGCGATACTTGGTGCCGGCGATGACGGCTGCCATATCCAGCGACAGCACACGGTTGTCACGCAGGTTATCCGGGCAGTTTCCACCGGAGATCAGCTGCGCGAGGCCTTCCACGATCGCCGTCTTGCCCACACCCGGCTCGCCGATCAGCACCGGGTTGTTCTTCTTCCGGCGCGACAGAACCTCCATGACCCGCTCGATCTCCTTCGCGCGGCCAATCGTCGGGTCCAGCGCGCCCTCGGTCGCGAGTGCCGTCAGGTCACGACAGAAATGGTCGAGCGCCGGCGTCTTCGACTTCTTTTCCGCCTTTGCGCCGCTGCTTCCAGTGGGCGTCCCGCCCGCTGCCGCACCGCTGCCGCCAGCCTGCGCCGTCGGAGTCGCGCCCGGCGGCATCTCGGTGCCCAAAAGACGCAGCGTTTCCGTGCGCGCCGCATCGAGGTTCACGCCGCTGTCCGTGAGGACCTGCGCCGCAATGCCCTTCTCTTCGCGGAGCAGCCCGAGCAGCAGGTGCTCGGTCCCGACGTAGCTGTGGTTCAGCTCGCGCGCCTCACTCATCGCAAGCTCCAGCACCTTCTTGGCGCGAGAGGTATACGGCAGATCCGGGCCGGTGGCTTGCGCCGCCTTCCCCTTCTTCACCGTGTCCTCGATCTTCTGCTGGATGTCGTCGAGGTCGACGTTGAGGCTTTGCAACACAGCCGCTGCCACCCCTTCGCCCTCGCGAATCAAGCCGAGAAGGATGTGCTCGGTGCCGACGTACTCATGGTGCAGGCGCGCGGCTTCCTCACGCGCCATTGCGAGCACCTTCCGTACGCGTTCGGTGAAGTTGTACCCGTTCATGCTGACCTCTGGTTCGGCTTTCGGTGGCCGATCATCCGTGCGAGCCTACGTCGGCAGCGAGTGCATCCCGGACAAACCGTGCACGCGCCACGCTGGCATCACCATCCGACAACGTGGCACGACCGTCGTACTGCGCCACGTGCGCCGCCTGGCAATGAATCAGGAGCTTGTTGAGCGTATAGACACTCGGTGAACTCAGGAGTTTCAGGCTCAATGCGAGCCGCACGCCACTGAGGTAGTTCATCGCTTCGTCGAACGTCAGACTTCGTGCATACCGCAAAGTGCCGTACGCCCGCCACAGCTTGTCTTCAATGATATACCCGGCATCCCGCAGCAGCACGTGACGCGCCTCTTCCTCCCGCTCCACCACATGCCGGACCACACGCGACAGCTGGTCGAGCAGTTCGGCCTCGCTCTTCCCCAGTGTCGTCTGGTTGCTGATCTGGAAGTAGTTCCCGACCACTTCGCTTCCTTCCCCGTACAGCCCACGGTACGTCAGCCCCATCTGCTGCAGCCCCGCAAGCACCTTCGAGATTTCCTTCGTCAGCACGAGGCCCGGCAGATGGATCAGCACCGAAACGCGGAGCCCGGTTCCCGTATTGGTTGGACAAGCGGTCAGAAATCCGAATTCACCATGCCAGGCATATGGCACGAAACGGCCAAGTTCGTCATCCAGCGCCGTCGCCGCCCCGAATGCGCCAAGCGGATCGAAGCCCGAGCGCATTGCCTGCAGCCGGAGGTGATCCTCCTCGTTGACCATCACACTAACCTCGTCCGCGAGCACCAGCGCCGCACCTGTCCGAACGGCGAGCGTCCCGTCTAGGCCGGCCAATTCCCGGCTCACGAGGTGGCGTTCATGCAGCAGTTGCCGGTCGGGCGTGGCGAGCTCGTCGACCCGGAGAATCACTCCACCCTTGAGCGACTCCACCTTCGGCATGGCGTCCCGCAACTGTCCCAGCACCCGGAGGCGCTCGCCGTCGCGGGCGCGCGAGGTGAAAGCAAACCCTTCCACGTTCCGGGCGAGGCGCACCCGCGTCGACAACACGACCTCGGCGTGCTCACCGGAGCCGTCCAGCCAGCGCGTCCCGCCATCGGGGAGCAACGAGAAATCGATCACTCGGCCACCTCCTTCAACTGGTCGCGAAGGCGAGCGGCCTGCTCGAACTGCTCGAGCTCGATCGCGCGGCGGAGCTGCTCCCGCAACTCCAGCACGGTCGAGGCACGCTGCAAGTGCTCCGGAGCCGGCGAACCGTACTGGCGGCCCAGGTGCCGCGTCGCACCATGCACCCGCTGCAGCAGGTCGCGCAGCTGGGCTTCGAAGGTGCTGTAGCATCGCGCGCAGCCAAGTCGGCCGGATGCGCGGAAATCCTTGTAGCTCGCCTGACAGAACGAGCAGCGCGCCTGATCCGTCGCACTGGTCGTCAGCTGTTGCTGCACCGTCTGCAGCAGGGACGTCAACGGCGTTTTCGGCGCCGCGACAGTCGTTTCCACGCCCTTGTCCGCCGCGCACGTCTCGCACAGATGCACCTGGGTGACGGCCCCCTCGACGACCTGCGTGAGGTGCACGACCGCGTCACGTTCCCGACATGAATCGCAAACCATCAGTCGACCTCCTCCGCCATCGCCGACGAATCCACTCCTGTTATGGTTTAAATCCCCTTATTTATCATTTGGGGCTTTTGGTGTTTATTTATACATTAAAATTCAAGCGCTTCAAATACAAGCTCTTGTTGATCATTTAAGTAAATATGTGTTGGGCGTTTTAAATGCTGCACTGGAATATCATCTGCAACACAATAGGTCCCTGCAATTGAAACCAATTCAGCTTCTAAAGCATGACAGAAGATGCGTGCAGCGCTGTTTCCGCCCGCGCCGGCAATGACTCTACCACGAGCACTACCATAAATATGTATATTTCCTGAAGCAATTACTTCCGAGCCACTGTTAATGCCTGCGGTAATAATGATATCGCCTTGATTTTGAACCAAGCACTGACCTGTACGTAAAATTTCGTCATGGTATGAAGTTGCATGGCGAATGACAGGTGCTGGCATAACTGGCGTATTGGTAGAAGCTGTCGCAGCAGGAGCAGGGGCTTCAACTACTTGCTCTTTGGTTGCTTTGACTTCTTGAAGTTGAGAGCTAATACCATGACCTTGCGCGGGAATCACAGGGAACTGAATGGCACGGGCTTGTTCAGCCAAAATTCCTTCTTGTACTGCCATCGGCTGTACATCCAAATCCAACAATAATTGAATCAAGGAAATTAACTCTTGCTCAACGCTACTTTCCAGAACAACTAACGCCCCAGCAGTCGATGCATTTTGTAATGTTTTACTTAATTGCTGTCGGATTGCATCATGATCATTGGTGTCAAGGGTAATGCGGATCGCATTGACCATTCTGCCAGTTATCCGGATATCAGCCATAATTTTTCCTTAAGACTTCTCAGATTTATTTTTTACTAAAGAAGTGATGTTGTAAATAGAGCAAATCCTAGAACAAAATGGAGGATTGCACTAGCTGCGTTTGTAATATTTTTACTTTAATGCTTATTCTTTGGCTTGATCATCTTTTTCAAGCTCTTCTAACCACTGTTTCACTTTAACTTGCTTACGAATGGCATCCAAACTTTCATAGACCACAGACTCAACCAACTGCTCCAAAGACTGATTATCGATTTTTAAATCACTGACCTTTTCAGCTATCAAGCGATAGGTGGCATTGGGCTGTGCAGGATTTCCCACCACCATTGGTTCTAGTAAACCTTGTGTGATGTTTTCACCGAGTCTTTGTCCGATACTTTGAATTTGTTGCTCAATTCTTCCACCCACAATTGGAATTAAACGCAATAATTGGGTGAGTTCAGGGGTATCTTCAATCGCGCGATTCACAATTAGACCGACATTTTGAGCAATGAAATATTGACGTTGTTTCAGTTCGGTGGCGAGAGACTCTTGTAAAATTTCAGC
>ENA-OFCX01000590-OFCX01000590.1-metagenomes-genome-assembly--contig:-NODE-590-length-17804-cov-4.136740_pt1 | contig 17804 bp, 11 predicted proteins | sample MGYA00153384_OFCX01 | MGnify analysis MGYA00153384
TGACGAGATCCCGCGGCTCGCGCAGGCGCTGCAGGTGCAGGCCGTCTATGCCAGCCACGACGACGACCCGTACGCGCTGACGCGCGATGCACGGGTGCGCGGCCGCCTGGCCGACCACGGCATCGCGCTGCACACCGGCAAGGACCACGTCGTGTTCGAGCGCAGCGAAGTGCTGACGCTGAGCGGCAAGCCGTACAGCGTCTACACGCCGTACAAGAACGCCTGGCTGAAGAAGTTCGATGCTGGCATGTTGCCGGCCCATCTGGTGGAGCCGCATGCCGACGCACTGGCCGCGCTGCCGCCGGCATCGATCGCTGGCGCGATGCCCGGTCTGGCCGAGCTGGGCTTCGAGCCGACCAACCTGCACGAGCTAAGGCTGGGCATCGGCAGCAGGGGTGCACGGGCGCAGCTCGACGACTTCCTCGAGCGCATCGACGCTTACGAAGATACGCGCAACTTCCCCGCGGTGAAAGGACCGAGCTATCTGTCAGTGCACCTGCGGTTCGGCACGCTGTCGGTGCGCGAATTGGCGCGGCTGGCGCACGCACGCATGCAAGGCCCGGGCGGGCGCGGCGCAGAGGTCTGGTTGTCCGAGCTGATCTGGCGCGACTTCTATCACCAGGTGCTGCACCACTATCCGCATGTCGTGAGCGCCAGCTTCAAGTCCGAGTACGACCGCATCCGCTGGGAACACGGGCCGCAGGCCGAGGCGAATTTCCAGGCCTGGTGCGACGGCCGCACCGGCTACCCGCTGGTCGACGCCGCGATGGCGCAGATCAACCAGACCGGCTACATGCACAACCGGCTGCGCATGGTGGTGGCGAGTTTCCTGGTGAAGGACCTGGGCGTGTCGTGGCAGCGCGGCGAGCAATATTTCGCCGATCACTTGAACGACTTCGACTTGGCGGCCAACAACGGTGGCTGGCAATGGGCGGCCTCCAGCGGTTGCGATGCGCAACCCTATTTCCGCATCTTCAACCCGGTCAGCCAGAGCGTGAAGTTCGATTCGCAGGGCAAGTTCATTCGCCGCTATCTGCCGCAGTTGGCGGCGCTGCCCGACGCGGCGCTGCACGCGCCCTGGCTGGCCCGCCCGATCGATCTGTCTGCCGCCGGGCTGGTGCTCGGCCGCGACTACCCGTTGCCGGTGGTCGACCATGCCGAGGCGCGCGAGCGAACGTTGGCACGCTACGCCGTGGTCAAGGCGGCGTCGGCCTAAACTTAAAACAGCTCGACATCGCTGGCGCGCGCGTCGTCGACCAGCACGCCGCCGCTCACCAGGTCGGCATGGTCGTGGATCTGGTTGCGGCCGCTCGACTTGGCGTGATAGACCGCCTTGTCGGCGCGCTCGAAGGCGCCGCTCGGCGTGTCGCCCGGTCTCATCTGGGTCAGCCCGATGCTGACTGTGATGCGACCCACCTGCGGGAACGCATAACCTTCGACGTGCCTGCGCAGCCGCTCGAAAGCCGCACGGGCACCGGCCGCCTCGGTGCAACGCATCAGCACCACGAATTCCTCGCCGCCGAAGCGGTACAACCGGTCGTGCAGCCGGAACGTGCTGCGCATCAGGTGCCCCAGCAAGAGCAACACCTCGTCGCCGATCAGGTGGCCGTGGTTGTCGTTGACGCGTTTGAAATGGTCGATGTCGAGCAATCCCAGCCAGTGCTGACCTTCGGCCACGGCACCCCGCCGGCCGTCGATGTCGGGCGTTGATGCCGCCATGGACTCCCGCGCGGCGTTCATGAAACTCATGTCGAAGGTCTTGCGGTTGAGCAGTCCGGTCAGCGTGTCGCGCTCGCTGTAGTCGAGCAGACCGAGAAAGTTGCCGTAGACGCGCAGGAAGCTCGTCACCAACATTTGTTGCTGCGCGTCGAGCGCCCGGGCCGACTCGACATCGATCACGGCCTCCGTTTCGCCGTCGTTGACGAGCGGAAACACGGTGCGATGCGGGTCGCCCGTCACCGGCACGATGCGCTGCTGCTCGAACGCGAGCAAGCGCGCGCTGTCGGCATCGCGCCGCGGCAGCAAGTCCAGCTCGACCCACGGTGGGTCGGCCGTGGCCATCGCGTCGGTGGCGCCCAGCCGGGCGTGCGCCAGCCAGCGCTCGTCGCCCGGCTCGCCCACGCTGCGGTAGATCGCCACCGACAGCGGACGCAACAGGTCGCGCAGTGCACCGGCGAGCGACAGGTCGAGCCGTTCCCGGTCGCGAAAGCCGGTCATCTCGGCCAGGTGGTCGATGAGCGCGGGCATGGCAGGTCAGCCCGGCGAATCTGCCGTGGTGTAGCGGCCGACCAGCGCGAGCAGATCTTCTTCGGAGTACGGCTTGCCCAGGTAATGGGCGACCCCCAGCTCGGCCGCGTAGTCGCGGTGCTTTTGCGCGATGCGCGACGTGATCATGATCACCGGCAGGCCACGCAGCCGCTCGTCGGCCCGCATGTTGCGCACCAGGTCGAAGCCGTCCATGCGCGGCATCTCGATGTCCGACAGCACGATCCGCGGCAGCTCCTCGGCCAGCCGTTCGAGCGCGTCCAAGCCGTCCTTGGCCAAGGTGACGCGGTAGCCTTCACGCACCAGCAGTCGTTGTGTGACGCGGCGCACGGTCAGCGAATCGTCCACCACCAGCACCAGCGGTGCGAGCGGCGCCACCGCTGCCGGCGTCGGCGACAAGCCATGCAGCCCGGCATCGGGCCCGCTGCGACCAGCGGCGCGAGCGTCGTCACCGTACAGCGTGGCCAGCGCCACCGGGTTGTAGATCAGCGCCACCGCGCCCGAGGCCAGCAGCGTGATGCCCGCCAGTCCGGGCAGGCGGACCATCTGCGCGCCCAGGTTCTTGACGACCACTTCGTGGTTGCCCAGCACTTCGTCGACCTGCACCGCCACGCGTTGCTGCGCACTGCGCACCACCACCACGGCGCGCGTGCGACCGCTCGATTCGGTGCTGCGCGGACCCTGCTGCAACAGCGCGCCGAGCCAGTAGAAGGGCATCGACCGGTCCGACACCGTGAACGATCCGCTGGCGTGGGCCGCGTCGATTTCCTCGGGCAGGGCGCGGCGCACGATCTCCACCAGCGTCGACGGCACCGCCACGACGGCGCTTCCGCAACGCAACATCACGACCTGCGTGACCGCGGTGGTCAGCGGCAGGATCAGCTTGAACGAAGTGCCCTGGCCGGCCGCCGTGGCGGTCTCGATGCGGCCGCCCATCGCGTTGACTTCCGACAGGACCACGTCCATGCCGATGCCACGACCTGCCAGTTCGGTGACGCTGCCGGCGGTCGAAAAACCGGGCTTGAAGATCAGGTTGGCCAGCTCACCATCGGTCGGCTGCGCATCGGGCGCCAGCAAGCCGAGCGCCAGGCCCTTCTCGCGGATGCGCGGCAGGTTCAGCCCGGCACCGTCGTCACGCACTTCGACACCGACCTCGTTGCCCTCGTGGCTCAGCGCCACGGTGATCGAGCCGTTCGCTTCCTTGCCTGCGTCGCTGCGGGCCTGCGGCGATTCGATGCCGTGCGTGACGCAGTTGCGCAGCAGGTGCTCGAACGCCGGCGTCATGCGCTCCAGCACGCCGCGGTCGACCTCGACCGCGCCGCCGACGATGTCCAGCCGCACCTGTTTGCCGGTTTCCTTGGCGGCCAAACGCACCACGCGGTACAGCCGGTCGGCCTGGCTCTCGAACTCGACCATTCGGGTGCGCAGCAGACCGTCCTGCAGGTCGCGCGTCAGGCGCGCCTGGGCGATCAGTTCGTCCTCGGCGCTTTGCAGCGAGCGTTGCAGGGTGCGCTGCACGGTCGCCACGTCGTTGACCGACTCGGCCATCGAGCGCGTGATTTCCTGGAAACGCGTGAAGCGATCCGACTCGAGCGGATCGAACGCCTCTGCCGCGGCCTTGGCGGCCTCAATGCGCGAACTCATCTGCGTCTCGGCCTGCAACTCGATGTCGTGCAGATGGCTGCGCAGGCGGTCCAGGTTTTCCGTCAGGTCGACCAGCGAAGCCTTGATCTGCTGCACCTGCGCCTCGATGCGCGAGCGCGCGATGCTCACCTCGCCCGCATGGTTGACCAACTGATCGAGCAGCGGCGCGCGCACCCGCACCGTGGTCTGCGCCGCGGCCTGCACCCGCTCGGGCGCGCTGCGCGGCGCGCTGTCGCCACCGACGAAGCGTGACCAGTCGATGGCCGACGCAGCATCGAACGCATCGGCTGCCAGCGCCGACGGCGCCTGCCCGTCGCCGGTCGCAGGCGTCGGGGGCAAAGTCGCCGCGCCGTCGAGCAGGGTCTCGCGCTGCGACTCGGCCGAGGCCAGATCTGCCGGCCGGTGGTCGGGCGACATCGATGGTGCCGGCGTTCCTGCCAGCACTCCGAGTGTGGTCTGACCCGGCACGGCAGGCACGGCGTTGGTCTGCAACGTGACCGCTGCCTGCGCATAGCTCTGCGCGTCGCTGGCGCGCAGCGCTTCGAAGCAGCGCGACATGGCGTCGCAACCGGACTGCAGCGTCTCGATGTCCGAGGCTTCGGCCGGCGGGTGCGCCGCCAGCCACTCGATGCGCGACTCGAGCCGATGCGCCAGTTCGCCCAGCCGCATCGCTCCGGCCAGCCGCGCACCGCCCTTGAGCGTGTGCAGCGCGCGCATGCAGGCCGCGGGCGCGCCGGCTTCGGTCGGCTGTTCGAGCCAAGCGCGCAAATGGCTGTCCAGCTCGAGCAGCAATTCCTCGCCCTCTTCCTCGAAAATCGGGAACAGCTCGGCGTCGACGGCATCGACCGCATCGAAGTCGCCCTCGGCATCGCCGTCGAGCGCGTCGGGCGGCTCGGCAGCGACCGCATGGGCGCCCTCGACCGCCAACGCGCCGAAGGGCTTCAGCTCAGGCAGGCCCAGCGCGTCGAAACGGGCCGCCACCGCGACGGACCGCTCGGCGGGCAACGCCGTCTCGTCGGCCCGGGCCGCGTCGGTATGCAGCGGCACCAGCAATTGCGGCGCGGATTCGGTGACCTGCTCTGGCGGATCGAGTTCCAGCGTGATCGGACGGTCTAGCGCGCGATCTAGCGGGCTGCCTTTCGGGGTGTCTAGCGGGGTGTCTAGCGGGGTGTTTGGCGAGGTGTTTAGCGAGGTGTCCAGCGGGCTGTCTAACGAGACGTCTGTCCGTCCTTCCAGCGCGCTGTCGAGCGGACTGCCGAGCGAATCCGCGTCGGCGGTCTCGTCGACGCTGGCGGAGTGCAGATCGGACGCCGCGGTCATCGTCTCCAGACGCTGGGCCGAGCTGAGCTCGTGATCGGCCAGACGCGCCAGCAGTTCCGGCGAGGGCTCCTTCAAAAAGCCCGCGGCGAACTGGTGCAACAGGCGACGGATTTCCTCGGCGGCATCGACGAACAGGAACGCCTCGTCGGGCGTGCCCCGGCCGATCGACTGCGAGCGAGTCTGGGCGTGCTCGAGCGTGCGGGCCAAATGCGACAGACCGCTGAAGCCGACCGTCGCCGAGCAGCCCGCCAGCGAATGGGCCAGCGCGATCGGCGTGTCGCCCACGGGCTGGTGCAGCTCCATCGCCCACTCCGCCAGTTCGGTGCACAGATGGCGCGACAGCTCGTCGGCCTCATTGAGGTAGATGTTGAACAGCGCGATGCTGATGCGCAACGGCCCGACCGACTTGTAAAGCTCGTCCTCGTGCGGCTGCGCGCGCTCGGCGGTTTCGAACGGCGGAGGCGGCTCGGGCTCGGGCTCGGGCTCGGGCGCCGCTGCCGCAGGCGTCAATTCGGCATCGACAGGCACTGCCGCGCCGAAGGCCAGGTCGAAGTCGAAGTCAGGCAACGCGGGCGGCTGCTCCGGAGAGGGCTCCGAGGCGAACAATGACGACACCTCGGCGCGCATCGGCAAGGCGTCGGGCCGCTGATCAAACGCCGGTTGCTCGAGCAGCAACGTCACGGGCAGGTCGGCATTCGGATCGGCCTCGTCACCGTCCGCCGGGGCAGGCGCTGTGTCGAGAGTCAGATCGAAGTTGAGGTCAAAGTCGGGCTCGGCGCTGGAGTCGAACTCGACCGGCAGGGTCGGCGCTGCCGACGCATGGACCGCTTGCGCGGTGGTTGAGCGGTTGGCAATGTCGTGTTCCAGGTCCTGCCCCGACAGGTCGAATTCAAACGACAACTCCGACTCGCCGACGCCGTCCGTCGCGTGCGTTTCAAGCGCCTCGAACACTGAAACCGGGGCCGGGGCTGGGAATGCAGCCGTGGATCCGGCTTCAGCGGCAGCCGACTCCTCGAGCGGCAGGTCGGTGTCCGGCAAAGTCTCCAGCGCGGCGAGCCGCTCGGCCAGGTGCTGCGCCGCCAGCGCCATGGCGCCCGCCGTGTGGACGCTGGGCCGCTGCGCCGCGATGTCCTCGACCCAGGCGGCGAGGTCGTCGATGGCCCGGCGCGTGTACGCCAGCAGCGGTGCGCCGGCCGGCTGCTGCTCGGCCAGCTGCGTGTTGTAGACCTGCTCGCAGGACCACGCGGCCTCGCCGAACTCCATCAACCCGACCATGCGCGAGCTGCCCTTGAGCGTGTGAAAGGCGCGCCGCAGCGCCGCCAGCAATGGCAGCTCGGACGGCGCGTCGCGCAGTATCGCGACGGCGGCGTCGGCATCGTGCAGCACCTCGCGCGCTTCCTCGAGGAAGACCTCGCGCATCTCGGCGTCGATCTCCTCCTCGTCCTGCGGTTCGGTCGGCAACGCAAGCGGCGCCAGCAGCGCCTCGCCCGCGCCGGCCTTCGGCGCGTCGAGGCCGACCGGTTCGGAAGACGTCGACACGAAGTCGACCAGTGCCTCCGACAGCAGCCCGCGCGCCGCGGACAACTGCTCGGCGTTGCCGGCCGCACCGAGCGCGCGGCGCGCGCTGGCGACGGCGGCGGCCAGCATCGGCTGGTCGTCGGCCACGGCCTGTGCCGACAGGCGTTCCAGGTCGCGCGTCACCTCGGCCACCGGCACGTCCTCGCGCACCGAACTGAACGCCAACATCTGCGCCTGTTCGATCAGGCGCGGCGACGCCGGCGGCAGCGGCGACGTCGCCGCGCCGGCGCCGGCCACCAATGGCCGGCTGCCGCGTCCCATCACCGACGCCAGCCGTCCCGATTCGGGGTCGTAGGCGAACAGCGACTTCGCCGTCTGCGGCTGCACGCTCAGCATGTCGATCAGGAAGCCCAGCGCGCCCATGTTGCCTGCCAGGCGTTCGAACACGCCTGCCTGCACGACGTGCTCGGGCTCGACCTCGGTCTGGATCAGGCCTTCGACCTCATCCCGCATGCGCAGCAGCGCCTGCGTGGCGTGGTCCATGCCGAGCACGGACAACACGCCGCGCATCGCGGACAAGTGGTTCGGCACGGGGATCAGGACGCTGCGTTGCGACGGGTCACGGAAATACTGGTCGATCAGCGTCTCGGCCTCGGACAAGGTGGCGCGCAATTCCTGTACCACGCTGCCCATGGTCTGGCGGTCGGAGACGCGCCGGTACAGCTCCTCCATCCACGCTTCGAGCGGCTCGGGCGGCTGGCCCTGCCGCACGCGGGACAGCCGCTCGGCCAGGTGCCGCACCCGCTGCGGCAACTCGGCGTGGTCGAAGTCGGCCGATTCGAGCACCGCCTCGACGTACAACAGGCTGGTCGCGACCTCCATCGCCAAGGCGGCCGGCGGCGCGTGCCCGTGTTGCTGGGTCTGCAGCACGGCCTGCTGCAACTCGTCGGCAAACGTTTCGCCCATCGGGAACAGCCGGCGCAGCGAGTCGCCCACCAGCGAGAACTGTTCGGCCAGCCCGGCCAGGCGGTGCATTTCGGCGCCTGCCACCGCAGACCACGATTCCTTGGCGGCCACCACCCGCTTGCGCGCCTGCGCGATCCAGGCCGGGTCGAAGCGGCCGAGCGCGCTGACGCTGTAATCGACCGGCACATGGTGGGCCAACGCATAGACCTGCCGCACGGCAGCCAACCGCGGCGCGCGGCGCCCATCGCCCGGCGAAGCGCTTTGCGCACAAAAGAACAGCAGGTCCAGCACCAGGCGCTGCGACACGTCGGTCTCGCCACGCTCGAGCGAGCGGAACTGCGCCAGCAGGCGCGGCGCCAGCCGCTTGCTGTAGACGTCGGGACCGAGCAGGCCGAGGCTTTGCGCCTCGAACACCGCCGACGCCAGCTTCCACAGCGTCGCCACGTGGCTGTCGCTGGCGCCGGCGCCGGCGCCGAGCCCGGCACAGACGTCGCTCATGCGCGCCATGGCCGCGTGCGCCTGCTGGCCACGCATCATCATCAGCAGCAGGTTCTCGAGCGTGGCGTGCGTGGTGGCGTCGGGCTGGCGCGGTTGCGCCTGCGGGTCGGACGGCAGTGCGCGCCATTGCCAGTCCGGCGCCCACAGGTCGGCCGGGTGGATGCGGTCCGCGCCGGCGGCCAGCTGCAGCGCGCGGTACTGGGGAAACATCGCCAGCGGCGTCAGTCGCGCACCGCCGAGCAGGCGCGACAGGTAATCGAGCAGCGCGAACGAGGCGCGCTCGATCTCCTCGACGGTCTGCAAGTTCAGCGTGTCCGGCTTGGCGATGACGCGGTTGACGGCGGCTTCGCTGGCGCGCAGCACCTTGGCGGGTGCACCCAGCCCGACCATTTCGAGCGCGCCCACTGCCTGGTGCAATTGCTGGCGTGCGATGCGCAACTGGCTGGCATCGAGCTCTGCGAGGTCTGAGCCGCGTGCCAGCTCGGCATCGCGCACGAAACGGCGCAAGGCCTTGGTAGCCCCATCGAGTGACTTGCGCAGCTCGTCCAACACCCAGGCCAAAGGCCCCAGGTCATCCGTCGCCACTTCACTGTCACCCGGCAGGTTCACGTTTGTTTGCATCAAGTTGTCCACTTCTGCGAAGACCCTGGTCCGTTAAATGGCGGTCGGAGCGCTCAGGCAACCTTGAACCGGGCCACCGACTGGCGCAGTTCCTCTGCCATGCGGGACAAGTCACGCACCTGCGCGGCCGTGGTCCGCGTGCCCTCGCTGGTCTGCTCGGTCACCGCGAAAATGTGCTGGATGTTCGCCGCCACCTCGTTGGCCGATTCGGCTTCACGCAAGGCTTCGTGCGAGATGCGCTGGATCAGCGCTGACAGCTCGCGCGTGACGCGGTCGATGTCGCCCAGCGCGGTGCCGGCCGCGTCTGAAAGGCGCGCGCCTTCCACCACGCCTTGGGTCGAACGCTCCATGGCCGCCACGGCGTCTTGCGTGTCGGCCTGGATGGTGCGCACGATGGCCGCGATTTGCCGCGTCGCGTCGCCCGAGCGCTCGGCCAGGCGCTGCACTTCCTCGGCCACCACTGAAAAGCCACGCCCCGCCTCGCCAGCCGAAGCGGCCTGGATGGCCGCGTTCAGCGCCAGCACGTTGGTCTGCTCGGTGATGTCAGAGATCAATTCGGTGATCTCGCCGATCTCTTGCGACGACTCACCCAACCGCTTGATGCGTTTGGACGTTTCCTGAATCTGGTCGCGGATGGCGTTCATGCCCCCGATCGTGTTGTTTACCGCGGCCAGTCCACTCTCGGCGGCCTGCAGCGACTGGCGCGCCACCTGCGCCGTCTGCTGCGCCTGGGCCGACACGTTGTTGATGCGGCCGGCCATCTGCAACACCGATTCGCCGGTGTCGCGGATCTCGCGCAACTGCTCGGTGGACGCCGCGAGAAGTTCGGTCGACGTCTGCTCGACCTGCCCGGTGGTGTCGGTGACACGCGCCACCGTGCTTTGCACCTGCTCGACCAGCGTGCGCAGTTCTTCCACGGTGTAGTTCACCGAATCGGCGATGGCCCCGGTGATGTCCTCGGTCACCGTGGCCTGCTGGGTCAGGTCGCCTTCGGCCACTGTTTGAAACACCATGCCGACGCGCGCGCGCAGCTGCACGACGTCCATGTCGGGCGCATAGATGTCCTCGCCGTCGAGCGTGACCTCTCCCTCGATGCGCGCCGACGCGACGGTGTCGTTCATCCGGTTCAACGTGCGCAGGAACGCCGACAACAGCGCCGCGCCCAGGCGCCAGCCCCCCAGGCTGCCTTGTTCGGTCAGGCCGGCTTCCAGCGTGCCCAGGCCGCGTCGCAGCGGATCGCTGTCGGCGATGACGGCCGATTGCGCGTCGCGCGAGGCCACCAGCGCAGGCAGGTTGCCCAGAATGGCGCGCGCCGACTTTTTCATGTCGTCGTGTTTGGTCAGCAGCTGCTGCACACGCTCGCGCTGTTGAGGTTCACGCGTACCGGGCAGACGCAACTCGGCATTGCCGGCCAGCACACCCTGGGCCAGGTCACCAAACGTACCCAGGTCGCGCCCCAGCAGAAAACCGGCGTCGGCGCTCACGCCCTCGAAGGTCAGGAACTCATTGGCGTTGCGTGAGATGCGCTGCGTCAACATGGCCATTTGGCCCAGCACGGCCATCTCGGCGGCCGGCGCGCCGGCCTGCTGTTTCAGCGACGACAGGTTCTCCACGCTGTCAAGCAGTTCGGCCGCCTGGCGGTTGATGGCGCGCAACGCAGCGCCAGCCTCGATCAGCGTTTGTTGCTGACTGAGCACCACGGCGGCGTTTTTCTCGGCCTTGTCGACGAGCGGCAGCAAGCTGTCGACCTGGTTCTGCAAGGCCGCAGGCACGGCGGTCACGCGGCCTTCGCCAGACTTCAGGCTGCGCACGTCGCGCACCAGCGCATCGCTGCTTTCGCGCAACTCGACAAATGCCGGCAAGTTGCCCACCACGGCCTGCGACACCGACTTGGCCATGCGCTGCGATTGCATCTGCGCCTGCCCGGCCGCGCCCACCTGCTCGGTGCTGCGGGTGCCGGCCACGACGGCCAGCAGCGATGTCAGCAACAGTGCCACCAGGCCCGCGGCAAGCATCAGCGTCAACACACGCTGCTGGCGCCCAACGGGCCAGCCGCCGATCAAGGGCAGGCCCGAACCCGGCGCCGCACCGGCGCCACCGGCACCCGCACGCGCCGCAGTGAAGTCGCCCGCGCCTTCTGACGGCGCGGCCTCGGAAATGATGGACGACAGCGCCGAGTCTGCACCGGCGCTGCGGGTGTCGTGCCGGGTGTCGTCGCCACCGGGGCCGAAACGGGCCGTGGCTTCCATGGCGTTGTCCGACGGCGCCAGCTCGTCAAACGGCCTTGGCACCCGGCCCTGTGGCTTGGCATCGGGCTTGGACGCGCCCGAGCCTTTGATCCTGTCAAACAAGGTCATGTCGTCCTCATCAAGGGGTACCAGGCGCCAGCCCGCGGGCAGGGTCAACCCCGGTCATGCGGCAATGCCCAGAAACTGCTCGTGGCGGGCCAGCGCGGCCAGGTCGATTTCCTGCCACACGCGCTCGTCGGCATCGCGCCAACGCGGGCCGGCAAAAGCGGGCCGTGGCAGGCTGTCATCATCAATTTCGGCCTTCATCTGGTCGGCAGCACGCAGCCCGGCCAGGCGGTCGATCAGCACCGCGCTGTGCGCACCCAGTGCGACGTTCAAGGCCAGCAGGCTGGCACTCTCACGCAACGGATCGGGTACCGCGCCTTCACGCAGGCCCAGGAAAGTGCCCAGGTCCACCACGCCGTGCAAACCACCGCGCAGGTTGGCCACGCCCATGAACCAAGGCTGGGTGTGCGCCACCGGCATCAACGTGGCCATGGAAAAGATCTCGCCCGCGCCCTGCAACGGCAAAAGCAGACCCTGCCCGGCGCATTCGACGGCCAACCACGACACCTGGCGCGCCTCGGTGCGTACCAGCTGCAGCCGTTCTGCCAGGCGGGCCTGCAATTCGCGCAGCGCTTCGCGGTTCGCCATGGGTCAGTCGAAAGCCTTGATCTTGGCCACCAGCTCGTCGCCATTCACTGGCTTGACGATGTAGTCGCGCGCGCCCTGGCGCATGCCCCAGACTTTGTCGGTTTCCTGATTCTTGCTGGTGCACATGATCACCGGCACACCGGCAAAACGCGGGTTGCGGGTGATGCTACGGGTGAGCTGAAAACCGTTCTGACCCGGCATCACCACATCCATCAGGATCAGATCGGGTTTGTCCTCGGCAAGGCGGCGCATCGCCTCGTCGCCATTCTCGGCCGTGCGCACCTGGTAGCCATGTTTGCCCAGCACGCCACACAGGTGGTGCAGTTCGGTCTTCGAGTCGTCGACAACGAGAATTTTCTGTATGGCCATCTGTGCAATCCTTGCAGTGCACGCACCCTGTTTGGCGCGGCGCGGGGTCATGTCAGGTTCAGCCGGGCGAGCGGCGGTAAGTCTCGACCGCGCGCAGCAGCTGCTCCTTGGTAAACGGTTTGGTGAGGTAGTCCTGCGAACCCACCATGCGGCCGCGGGCGCGGTCGAACAAGCCGTCCTTGGACGACAACATGATCACCGGCACATGGGCATAACGCGGGTTGCGCTTGATGATGGCGCAGGTCTGGTAGCCGTCCAGGCGCGGCATCAGGATGTCGCAGAAAATGAGCTCGGGCTCGTGGTCGCTGACCTTGCCCAATGCGTCGAAACCGTCTTCGGCCAGCAGCACTTCATGACCACCCTGCCGCAAGAAAATTTCGGCACTGCGGCGAATGGTGTTGCTGTCGTCGATGACCAACACCTTGGCACCGGCTTGAATCCCTGCGGCTAGCTCACTGTCCAAACCGTGCTCCTCGGTAAGGTCTGCAGCCGAAAATGGCGTCAGATCTGAACCATCTCGAAATCTTCCTTGCGCGCGCCGCACTCTGGACAGGTCCAGTTCATCGACACGTCGGCCCACGCCGTTCCTGATGCGATGCCGTGCTCCGGGTCGCCTGCGGCTTCGTCGTAGATCCATCCGCAGATCAGGCACATCCAGGTTTGCGCTTCGGTCACGTTTGGTTTTGCCGCTTCAGACATGTCATTTCACTACAATGGAGAACGATTGTAGCTAGGCACTTCCGAGGGAAACTGAGGAATTGTCGGCATCCCACGGCCTTCCTTTCGATTCTGCTGCCAACCCGGCCCACACCGTCACCGCAGCCTGCCCACGACCCCATGACCCCCGAACCCATTCCGGCCACGGAACCCATCGAACCGGACGCCGAGCCTGCCGCGCCGGCCTGTGTGATGAGCTTTAACGCCAGCGACCCGTGTGGCGCCGGTGGTCTGGGTGGCGACATCGCCACCGTGGCCGCGATGGGCGCACACACCCTGCCCGTGGTCACCAGCATCGTCATGCGAGACACAGCCGAGATCTTCGACCACCACCCCATCGACGCCGACGTAGTGGCCGAGCAGGCGCGCACCATCCTCGAAGACATCACCATCGCCGGCTGGAAGGTGGGTTTTCTGGGTTCGGCCGATGCCGTGAGTGCGGTGGCCGAGATCTTGTCGGATTACGCCGATGTGCCTTTGGTGGCCTACATGCCCAACCTGTCCTGGCTGGACGAAGACCAGTTGCACCCGTACCTGGAAGCCTTCCGCGAACTCATCCTGCCGGCCGCCGAGGTGCTGGTGGGCAACCACAAGACGCTGCAGGATTTCCTGCTGCCTGAATGGGACAGCGAGCGTCCGCCATCGGCGCGTGAATTGGCCGTGGCCGCGGGTGAGCACGGCACACGCTACGTGTTGGTGACTGGCGTGATGCTGGCGTCCAAAGGCACCGAGCAGTTCATCGACAACGTGCTGGCGTCCCCACAAGGTGCTCTCACGGGTGAGAAATTCGAGCGTTTCGATGCCGGCTTTGTCGGCGCCGGTGACACCCTGGCCGCGGCGCTGGCCGCCTTGTTGGCGGCAGGCGGCGAACTGCAAGCGTCGGTGGGCGAGGCCCTGTCGTTCCTGGACCAGAGCCTGGACGCGGGCTTCCGCCCCGGCATGGGCCACATCGTGCCCGACCGCTTTTTCTGGGCCATGCCTGACGGCGACGGCGAGCCCGGCGACGAACCCGGCGGCCCTGGCGACGCCAGCGGTGGCTTCGACGACAGCAAGGCCAACAAGGGCGCGCCGCGGCGCGTGCACTGACGTGTCGCACCCGATCTCACTGCGCTCGCGGCGCACCGAGGGAGCGCTTGGCGCCTTCGCACCGCCCGTGCAGCGCTAAACCACCAGCCATGCTCAGCAACGAACAACTTTTCGCCCGCGCGCAGCGCGTCATTCCCGGTGGTGTGAATTCACCGGTGCGAGCCTTTCGCGCCGTGGGTGGCACACCGCGTTTCATCCGTCGCGCCCAGGGGGCCTACTTGTGGGACGCCGAGGGCCAGCGCTACATCGACTACATAGGTTCGTGGGGTCCGATGATCCTGGGCCACGGCCACCCGGCGGTGGTCGAGGCCGTGCAGCGGGCGTTGCTCGACGGCTTCAGCTTCGGCGCGCCAACCGAGCGCGAGATCGAACTGGCCGAGGCCATCATCGCGCTGGTGCCTGAAGTCGAGCAGGTACGTTTGGTGAGCAGCGGCACCGAGGCCGGCATGAGCGCGCTGCGCCTGGCGCGGGGCGCCACCGGCCGCAGCAAATTCATCAAGTTCGAAGGTTGCTATCACGGCCACGCCGACCCGCTGTTGGTGAAGGCCGGCTCCGGCCTGGCCACCTTCGGTTTCCCGACCAGCGCAGGGGTGCCTGAAGATGTGGTGAAGCACACCCTAGTGCTGCCCTACAACGACATCGCTGCACTTGAACACGCTTTCAGCGAACACGGCCCCGAACTGGCCTGCGTGATGATCGAGCCCATCGCCGGCAACATGAATTTCGTGCGTGCCAGCGTGCCCTTCATGACCCGGCTGCGCGCGCTGTGCAACCAGCATCGCGCTTTGCTGGTATTCGACGAGGTGATGTCCGGATTCCGCGTGGCGCTGGGCGGGGCACACAGCGTCTACCAGCGGCTGATCCCGGGCTTTCGAGCCGACGTGTTCGTCTTCGGCAAGGTTATCGGCGGCGGTATGCCGTTGGCCGCTTTTGGCGGCAGCCGCGACGTGATGAGCCAACTGGCGCCACTGGGCCCCGTGTACCAGGCCGGCACGCTCAGCGGCAACCCGGTGGCCACGGCGTGCGGCCTGGCCACGCTGAAAGAGATTAGCAAACCTGGCTTCTTCGACGCGCTGTCGGCGCGCACGCGTTCGTTGGCTGAGGGCCTGGCTGGCGCAGCCCGCAGTGCCGGCGTGCCCATGGTGTGCGACAGCGAAGGTGGCATGTTCGGTTTTTTCTTTGCCGACGCGCTGCCGCAAAATTACGCCGGCACCATGGCCACCGACCAGCCACGCTTCAACCGCTTTTTTCACGCCATGCTGGCGCGCGGCGTGTATCTGGCCCCGGCTCTGTATGAAGCCGGATTCGTCAGCGCGGCGCACACTGAAGACGACATTGCCGCCACCGTGGCCGCTGCGGCCGACGCGGTGCGGGGCTGAATCACATCAGGTCGGCGCCGAGCGCAGGCCGTAGGTTTTGCCGGCCAGGAACAGGTACTCGGCGCGCAGCACGGCGTCGCCTTTTTCGCCCGTGAAGGTGAAGCCCAGCAGCGCCAGGCTGTCGCCGGCCTTGATCTCGGGCACCTTCCAGGCGTCCATGCGGGTCAGCGGCGCCAGCTCGACCTGCCAGCGGCGGTCCCGGCGCATCGGCAGGACAGCCGCCTTCAGCACTGCCTGCGCGTCCACTGCGGCGGCCTGCGCCGGCAACACCCGGGTGGCCAGGTCGGCGGGCAGCTTCAGGTCTGCCGCCAGGTCGAGTTCCAGTTCGGCATGCGGGTTGCGCCAAGCCACCTTCGCAGCCCGCCCTTCCAGGTAAATCGGCCGGGTCTGGTCGAAACTGCTCCAGCCGTGGTGGGCCCAAGCCGGCAGCCCGGCCAGTCCCAGACCGTGAACAACAAACACGCGACGTCCGATCATGAACAGGCTCCTTCAGGTATGACAGGCAATTTAGGCATTTCAGGCATAGGCGATCCAGCGACCACAGATGATGACGGCCAACCACAACCCCAGTGACAACGCGGTTTGCGCCCGCGCCACGCGGTCCAGTCTTTGCAAGCCCCGGCGCAGATGGAAAGCCAATGCGTTAAAGCCGGCAAGCGCCACCAATGCCATCTTGATCAAGAAAATCCGGTTGCCCAGCAACTCCTGTGGCGCGGCCGCAAACATCAACAGGCCCGTGGTGCCCAGCAGGCAGAAGCCCGCCACCGAGACAGCCAATGCCAGCCGCGCCAACGCCCCGATGGGCAGCTCAGCCGCATGGCCCCACACCCGCAGTTCCAGCAGCACCAGGTTGCCCACCAGCAGCGCCACGCCCACGATGTGCGCCGACTCCAGCATCGGGTACAGCCAGGGGTGGCTGCCGATCCATGCAAACGCGGTAAAGCCCAAGCCCGTCGACATGCGGCAACGCTAGCAGAGCCGGCTGCGGCGCGGCGCCGCAGCCGGCTCTGCGCAGGTGTTCCGAACGGGTTTGGCAAGACCCGGCGTTTGCGCCACGCTTGCTCCGCGGGGTCGATCAGGAACGCGTTCACCGGTCCCATGGTGCGCACGCCGTATGACAGTTTGTAGCCCATCCTCACCAATTCACTGCGCACATGCGCCGGCGTGACTGCGTTGAGCCGCAGGCCGCCCGGAGTCGATGCATGGTTCTGGAACGACGCGCGCCGGCGCCCTGCGCCTACCTAGAATCGTCATCATGCATATCCACATCCTTGGCATTTGCGGCACCTTCATGGGTGGCCTGGCCGCACTGGCCCGCGAATCCGGTCACCGCGTCACGGGCTGCGATACAGGCGTCTACCCCCCGATGAGCGACCAGCTGAAGGCGCTGGGTATCGAACTGATCGAGGGTTTTGGCGCCGAACAGCTGGCGCTGAAACCGGACATGTTTGTGGTGGGCAACGTGGTGTCGCGCGGCAACCCGCTGATGGAAGCATTGCTGGACGCCGGCGCGCCGTACACCAGCGGCCCGCAATGGCTGGCCGAGCATGTGCTGGCCGGGCGCCACGTGCTGGCGGTGGCGGGGACGCACGGCAAGACGGGCACCACGTCGATGCTGGCCTGGATCCTCGACCATGCAGGCATGGCACCAGGTTTTCTGGTGGGCGGCGTGCCGCAGAATTTCGGTGTCTCGGCACGCACCGGTCAGGGTCGGTGCTTCGTCATCGAAGCCGACGAGTACGACACCGCCTTGTTCGACAAGCGCAGCAAGTTTGTTCACTACCGGCCCCGCACGGCCATCCTGAACAACCTGGAACACGACCACGCCGACATCTTTCCCGAACTGGGCTTGATAGAAACCCAGTTCCACCACCTGGTGCGCACCGTGCCGTCTTCAGGCCGCCTTGTCGTCAATGCGCGCGACGAGGCCCTGCAGCGGGTGCTGCAACGCGGTTGCTGGAGCGAAGTGCAGCGCTTTGGCACCAAGCGCGAAGAGCCCGGCGGCCTGTGCGCGCGCGGCGAGCCGCAGGCTTTTGACGTGCTGCGCGGCAGCTTGAAGATCGGCCGCGTGGAATGGAATTTGCTCGGCGAGCACAACCAGATGAACGCACTGGCTGCCATCGGCGCGGCTGAACACGTGGGCGTGGCGCCCGAAGCCGCCGCGGCAGCTCTGGGCAGTTTCAAGAATGTGCGCCGGCGCATGGAACTGCGCGGCGAGGTCGGCGGCATCAAGGTTTACGACGACTTCGCGCACCACCCGACCGCGATCCTGGCCACCCTGGCCGCGTTGCGCGGCAAGGTCGGCGGCACGGCGCGCATTCTGGCGGTGTTGGAACCGCGATCCAACACCATGAAAATGGGCATCAGCAAAAACGATCTGGCGCCTTCGCTCGGCCGCGCCGACGAAGTGTTCCTGTTCCAGCCTCACCACATCCCGTGGCAGGTAGCAGAAGTTGCCGAAGCTTGTGTCCAGCCCGCG